>Ga0102934_1002434_pt1 | contig 12862 bp, 13 predicted proteins | sample SalPonR2_A_D1_MG_FD_78175 | JGI IMG/M metagenome (GOLD analysis project Ga0102934, IMG submission 78175) | Salt pond soil microbial communities from South San Francisco under conditions of wetland restoration - Salt Pond MetaG R2_A_D1_MG | ecosystem: Environmental > Aquatic > Marine > Intertidal...
AGATTGGGGCAGGAGATCAGGGTATAATGTATGGTTATGCAACAAATGAAACTGAAGAATATATGCCTTTACCAATCACACTTGCCCACAAGTTAGCCCGTCGTCTAGCTGAGGTTAGAAAGAAAGATATTTTAGATTACTTAAGACCCGACGGGAAAACACAGGTTACCATTGAATATGAAGATGATGTTCCCAAAAGAGTAGACAAAGTATTAATCTCTGCTCAACATCATCCAGAAGTTGCTCAAGAAACAATAAAAAGAGATTTATGTGAATTTGTTATAAAGAAAATCGTTCCTTCCAATATGCTGGACAAAAACACAGAAATATTAATTAATCCAACCGGCAGATTTGTAATAGGTGGTCCTCACGGTGATGCTGGTTTAACAGGACGTAAGATTATTGTTGATACCTATGGAGGTACTGCTCGTCATGGAGGAGGCGCCTTTTCTGGCAAAGATCCTACAAAAGTAGATCGTTCAGCTTCTTATGCTGCACGTTATATTGCCAAAAACATTGTAGCGGCCGGCCTGGCAGATAAATGTGAAGTTCAGCTTTCCTATGCAATAGGTGTAGCACATCCTTTATCTGTTATGGTAGAAACCTTTAATACTGCCAAAGTAAGTGAAGAAAGGTTGGTCAAAGCAATAAAAGAAAATTTCAAATTAACACCCGGTGGAATTATCAAGAAGTTTGATCTCATGCGACCGATATATAGCCAAATCACTAACTATGGTCATTTTGGTAGATTAGACTTAAATCTACCCTGGGAAGAACTTGATAAAGTAGAAATTTTAAAAAACAGAGTATAAAATAAATTTTTACCGGAGGATTTGTTTCCTTCGGTTTTGCCTTGCTTATAAGAGGTGTAAATTATGCAAACACAAGAAAGCAGAATAGATAGAAAAACAGTATTTAAAGGTCTTAGAATGGCAGTAGTATTAAGTTTATTAATCTCTGCTATTATTATTGTGATTACAATAGATGAAGATACTTTAGGCAGAGTACTTGAAAGTATGGATATGAAATATCTCTGGATTATTCTGGGGCTTATCCTATTAAATATAACAGCAGCTGGCTTGAGGTTAAGAGTTATGATATCTACAGTTGATAAAACATTAAGCCTGTTAGATTGTATGATAATTCATATTTCTGGGGCTTTTGTTTCCAATGTTACTCCATTTGCAAGTGGTGGAGGTCCTTTTCAAATATATTTTCTTCATAAAAAAGGAGTCAATGTAGGAAAAGCTTCAACTGCTGTTGTTACAAACTTTTTACTGAGACTATTTTATTTTGGTATTTTAACTCCTATCTTTTTAATATTTTTTAATGATTATATTTCCGCTGGTATAATACCCGATTATCTCTTTTATTTAGCATTTAGTATGGGGGTATTGATTTCAGCAGGAATTATCTTATTAACACTTGTCCCAAAAATAGGAGACAGATTAACTGATTATATTCTCCATATAAATAAAATTAATAAGTTTATAAGAAGAAGTTACAGAGCTAAAAGGTGGTTAGTGAAAAGCCGCAGAGAATTACGTGATTTCAGGCATTCTCTGGGATTATTAAGACAAAATAAAAAGGGATTATTTTGGGGGGCATTTTATACGATTGTCTTCTGGAGCAGTCTTTTTATGATTATGCCCGTGGTTTTAATGTCTTTTGGTGCAGAACCACATTTTTTTCAGGCCTATATCATGCAGACTATTTTTTATCTAATGTTACCTTATACACCTACTCCCGGTGCTAGTGGGGTAGCAGAAATAGGCTTTGCCTCTCTCTTTGTAGCCTTTATTCCAAGTGACATTGTAGGCTTAGTTACTTTTGGATGGCGTTTATTTACTTTTTATACCATCCTGGTAATTGGAGGTATTTTTGCTCTTAGGGAAATAAGTAAAAGTAGGAATAATAATGAATAAATTTGCTGAGGTAATAGTGGATATACCGGTTCCAAAATTTGATAAAGCATATGATTATATAATACCTAACAAAATGATCGACAAATTAAAAGTTGGGATGGCAGTTAAAGTAAAGTTTGGGAAGAGAACTTTAAGGGCTTTTGTATTAAATATTAAAAATAAATCAGATTTAACCCCTGATGAGCTTAAAGAAATTGAAACTCTGGTAACTGACCAGATATTTTTTGATAAAAATGACTTAAAATTATATAGATGGATTAGTGAATATTACTGTGCACTTTTAATTAGTGTAATCAAAACAGCTGTGCCTACAGCTGTTTTTAAGGGTAAAACAAGCAAAAAAATTATACAGGCAGTTAAGTTAAAAATAGAAAAAAACAATGTTAAAGATAAATTAAAAGAACTTAAAAAAAGAGCTCCCAGTCAATATCAAGTATTGGAATATTTTAAAGATAATCCTGAACAAGAGATTGAAATAAAAAAGCTTATAGACCATTTAGATGTTTACCGGGGTGCGGTTAGTTCTTTAGTTGAAAAAGGATATTTAGAGTATACTGACAGCGTAAAAAGAAGAATACCTTATAAAGACTATGATCAGTCCTTAAAAAAAGAACTCACACCTACACCTGCCCAAAAAGAGGTCTTAAATACATTAAACAAAAGCATATTTAATAAAGACAGTAATACATTTTTGTTACACGGTGTTACTGGTTCTGGTAAAACAGAAGTATATATGCAGATAATTAAAAAAGTGTTGGCTAAGGATAAAGGTGCTATTCTTTTAGTACCCGAAATATCTTTAACACCACTTATGGTCAAAAGATTTTATAGTCGTTTTGGAGAAAATATTGCAGTTTTACACTCTGCACTTTCCACTGGTGAAAGGTATGATGAATGGAGAAATATTAAACGTGGTAAAGCAAAAATTGTGATTGGAGCTCGTTCAGCTATTTTTGCCCCTGTCCAAAACCTCGGGGTAATAATTATTGATGAGGAACATGAAAACTCCTACAAACAGGGGAATCATCCTTTTTATCATGCAAGGCGTGTAGCCCAAAAAAGAGCAGAGCTTAACCAGGTTGATTTAATTTTGGGTTCAGCCACTCCTTCATTAGAAAGTTATTATAATGCTAAAGACGGTAATTATAAATATTTATCATTACCTGCTAGAATTGATAATAAAGAGATGCCACCAGTAGAAATTATTGATATGACAGAAGAATTAAAAAAAGGAAACCCCTCTATATTTAGTAGTACTTTAGAAAATAATCTAAAAGAAACTTTAAAAAACGGGGAACAAGCTATCTTATTTTTAAATAGAAGAGGTTATGCAAGTTTTGTTCTCTGTAGAAGTTGTGGTGAAGTTATCAAATGTGATAACTGTGATATTTCAATGACTTACCATCATGATAAGGATAAATTGATCTGTCACTACTGTGGGGCAGCTCGTAAGGTACCAAAATACTGTCCTAATTGTAGTAGTAAATATATAAAAGATTTTGGGATAGGTACTGAACGGATCGAAAAAGAAGTTAAAAAACTCTTTCCCGAAGCTGTGGTAGCTAGAATGGACCATGATACGACCACAAAGAAAGGTTCTCATCGCAAAATATTAAATAAACTAGAAAATAATGAAATTGATATATTAATAGGTACTCAGATGGTAGCTAAAGGTCATGATTATCCTAATATATCTTTGGTTGGGGTGATCACGGCCGATACTATAATGAACTTACCTGATTTTCGTTCTTCTGAAAGAACCTTTCAGCTTATGACTCAGGTAGCAGGACGAACCGGTCGTGGTAAAAAGCAGGGTAAAGTTGCAATTCAAACCTATAACCCAGAACATTATAGTATATTAGCAGCAAAGGAACATGACTATGACTATTTTTATGAACAAGAAATTATCTTAAGAAAAGCTTTAAAATATCCGCCTTTTACTAATTTAGTAAATATTACAGTAGTTCATCAAAAGAAAAATAAAGCTGAAAAAGCGGCAAAAAAGTTGTATAATCATCTAAAAGGATATAAAATAAATAAGATGGTGGGTCCATCTCCTGCTCCGATAGAACGAATTAGAGGTAGATACCGGGTCCAGCTATTATTAAAATTTAGTGATATTGCTGATAGAACAAATGTATTGAATAAACTGAAAGAAGAATTTCTAAAAAACATGAGTATGAATGTAAAGTATAATATTGATGTAGATCCAATTTCGATGTTATAATATAAGATGAGGTGATTAAAAATGGCAGTACTTCCAATAAGAAAGATTGGAGATCCAGTCTTGCGAAGTAGATCAAAGGAAGTTGAAGAAATTACTGATAAAACTAGAGAGTTAATAGATAACATGATAGATTCCATGGAGGCTGCTGATGGAATTGGACTGGCAGCTCCCCAGATTGGTGTTTTGCAGAGAGTGATTATTGTAGAAATTGAAGATGACTTAAAAGTAACCATCAATCCAGTAGCAGTTACTAAAAAAGGAGAAGCAGTTGCTGAAGAAGGTTGTTTAAGTGTTCCCGGTAAAACAGGTCTAGTAAAAAGAGCTGAAGAAGTTACTATTACCGGCTTGAATGCACAAGGTGAAGAAGTAAAATATGAACTAGAAGGTTTAAAAGCAAGAGCTTTTCTACATGAGATCGATCATTTAGATGGAATTTTATTTGTTGATAAGGCTTTAGAAGTCAAAGAAGAAGAACCTGAAATGTTGGAGTGATTTAAAAAAATGAAAGTTGTATTTGCAGGTACCCCAGATTTTTCTGTACCTAGTTTAAAAACATTAATTGAAGCAGAAGATATAGATTTAGCGGCTGTAATTACCCAGCCAGATAAGAGAAGAGGCCGTGGAAAAAAAGTAAGGTATACCCCGGTCAAAAAAGAAGCTCTAAAACATGATATTAAAGTTTTACAACCCAAAGATATTAATAGTGAAGAAAGTATAAACAAGTTAGAAGAAATGGATATAGATTTAATGACAGTAGTGGCTTATGGGCAAATTTTATCTAAACAACTGCTGACATTACCTCAAAAAGGCTGTATTAATTTACACGCCTCCCTTCTGCCTGAATACAGGGGCTCAAGTCCCATACAGCAGGCTATAATGGATGGGAAAGATAAAACAGGGGTTACTACCATGTTTATGGATGAAGGCCTTGATACGGGTGATATAATCGCTCAGAGAGAAGTTCCTATACACAAGGACTATAATGCAGGTGACTTGCATGATAAATTAGCAGCAGTTGGAGCCGAATTATTAAAAGAGACTGTTTTGAAATTTCAAAATGGTAAAATAACAAAGATTAAACAGGATGATAGCCAAGCTAGTTATACTCATCAATTAAGTAAAGATGATGGTCGTATTGATTGGAAAAAGTCCAGCCAGGACTTATATTACTTTGTGAAAGCAATGAATCCCTGGCCGGGCTCCTTTACTTATCTTGACAATAAACTGCTTAAATTATTTCAAGTAAAGCCGCTCGATAAAAATACGAAAAAAGCTCCTGGCACAGTCATTGAGGCTGATCCCGAGAAAGGATTATATATACAGACTGGAGAAGGGCTTTTAAAAATTGAAAAATTACAGTTAGCGGGTAAAAAAAGAATGGCTACAGACGATTTTTTAAGAGGATATCAAATAGAAGAAGGAATTCAGTTAGATAGCAAAAAGGAGTGATCACATATGTTCTTTTATGATCCCACATTTTTAATGTTGATACCCGTTTTATTGATTGCTATGTATGCTCAATATAAAGTAAAAAGTACTTTTAATAAGTATTCTGAAATAAATTCAAATGTTAACCGTACTGCATCTAATATTGTCAGTGAGCTTTTAGCTCAAAATGGAGTTAATGATGTTAGTATCAAAAGGATCCAAGGTGAACTAAGTGACCATTATGATCCGAAAAATAAGGTATTAAATTTATCTCAAAGCATCTATAACAGTAAATCAATTGCAGCGATAGGAGTGGCAGCTCATGAAGCTGGCCATGCTATCCAGGATGCCAAGGGATATACCCCTTTAAAATTAAGAGCAAAAATTGTACCAGCCGCTAGTATTGGTTCTAATTGGGGTCTTCCAATGGCAATTATCGGATTTTTTCTACAGTCTCAGTTCATGATTGCCTTGGGATTTATTATGTTTTTAGGGGCGTTTGTCTTTCATTTAGTAACTTTACCGGTGGAATTTAATGCCAGTAAACGGGCTTTAACTCTTTTAAAAAGGAATAATATTTTAAATAATAAAGAGTTAAAAGGAGCTAAAAAAGTTTTACGTGCTGCTGCATTTACCTATGTTTCTGCAACCCTGGTAGCATTGGTAAATTTAATTAGAATAGTAGTCTTATTTGGACTGGGTAGCGATGAATAAAAAACATCTTTTCAATTTTGATTTAGCTGAATTAAAAGATGATTTTAAAATAAAAGGAATTAAAAGTTTTAGAGCCAAACAGGTATTTAACTGGATATATAAAAATGGTGTATTAGATTTTGAAAAGATGAAAAATCTACCATCTGATTTGATAAAGAGATTGAAAAAAGACTATTATATAAATAAACTTAGTCTTGACCAAAAATTAATTGCTGAAGATGGTACCCAAAAATATCTTTGGACTACCCCTGATGAAAAACTCATAGAGAGTGTTTATTTACCATATGAAGATGAACACAGGTTTTCAATATGTGTATCCAGTCAAATAGGTTGTTCAATTGGGTGTAAATTTTGTGCAACCGGTCTTGGCGGTTTAAAAAGAGACTTAACAAGTGGTGAAATGATTGAACAAATTTTAAAAATCCAAATTGATATAAGTAAAAATAGTTATCAAGATATTCCTATTACTAATATTGTTTTTATGGGAATGGGAGAACCCTTTTTAAACTATGATAATGTGATGTCAGCTGTTGCAATTTTAAATAATAAAAAGGGTCTTAATATTGGTATGAGAAAGATAACAATTTCTACATCCGGTATTGTTGATAAAATTAAAAGATTGGCAGAAGAAAATAAACAGGTTGGATTAGCTATTTCATTAAATGCTCCCAATGATGAGTTGCGAAGTGAGCTAATGCCGATCAATAAAAAATATAACTTAGAAGAATTAATGAAGTCAGTGGACTATTATATCAATAAAACCAACCGTCGTGTTACTTTTGAATATGTTTTGATGGAAGGTTTAAATGATAAAAAGAAATATGCTAAACAATTAGTGTCACTGCTTAAAAATAAATTGGTTCATGTTAATTTAATTCCGGTTAATCCAGTGCCGGAATTAAATATTACAAGGCCAAATAGAGATATCATTAACTATTTTAAAGATTATTTGGAAAAACACAGTATTCCTGTTACCATTAGAATTGAAAAAGGGACTAATATCAAGGCTGCCTGTGGACAGTTGAGGGCTAGTTATAAAGATGGAGGTCAATAATGAGTTTTCATATCTTTACCAATATCGGTAATAAACGAAAAAAGAATGAAGATAGTTATCTATTACTTCAACCTGAAAAAGGAGTAGCTATTTTAGCTGTGGCAGATGGTATGGGTGGTCACAGTGCGGGAGAAGTAGCCAGTGAGATCGCAATTGAAAGTATAAGAGATTATTCTTTTAATTTTGCTGATAATATTATTAAACAAATTAAATCTGCTGTTAATAAAGCTAATGAAAATATATTAAATTATGAAGCAGATGATATTAATTATAAGGATATGGGTACTACCTTAACCTTAAGTGTTTTAAAAGATAATAAACTATTTTATGGACATGTAGGTGATAGCCGTATCTATTTGTTTGATGGTCAACTAAACCAGGTAACAAGGGATCATTCACTGGTCAATGATTTAATTGAAAATAAATCAATCAGACCGGATGAGGCCTTTGACCATCCCAAAAAGAATATTATCACTCAAGCGCTTGGTATTGATAAAGATCTGGAAATTCAGACTGACCAAATAGATATTACTGATGAGGATATTATAATGCTTTGTACTGATGGATTAAGTGATATGATAAGATTTGAAAATATTGAGGAAGTTTTTCAAAAAGATAAAAAATTACAGGAAATGATAGATGAATTAGGCTCACAAGCCTTAAACAATGGTGGAACTGATAACATTACTATAATAATGGGAAAGCTTTAAAACATGAGGTGTCAACATGATTGGTAAACTTCTAAATGATCGATATAAAATAAAAGAAAAAAGAGGCAGTGGGGGCATGGCTTTAGTCTATGAGGCTCAGGATATACTTCTGGACCGGAAAGTGGCTATAAAAATGCTGAGACCTGAATTTGTCTCTGATGAAGACTTCATTAATAAATTTAGACATGAAGCTAAAGCAGTAGCAAGAATAACCCACCCCAATGTAGTTAGTATATATGATATTGTTGAGAGTGAAGATAGCCTCTATTTAGTCATGGAATATATTGAAGGTAAAGATTTAAAAAGTCTTATCAAAGATCGAGGCCAGCTATCTGTTGTAGAAGCACTTGATATTGCAAATCAGGTTACAGCTGGGGTAGAGGTTGCACATGAAAACAATATTATTCACTGTGATATTAAACCCCACAATATATTAATCACAGATAACAATCAGGTGAAAGTTACTGATTTTGGTATAGCTAGAGCTGCTACATCTACTACCATTACTTCTACAGATACTATTATGGGTAGTGCTCATTATTTTTCACCGGAGCAGGCAAAAGGTGGAGATATAAAGACTTATTCAGATTTATATTCAGTAGGAGTAGTTTTATATGAGATGTTAACAGGGAGGGTTCCCTTTAGGGGAGATAGTCCAATTTCTGTAGCCCTTAAGCATATTCAGGAAAAGCCTGATAAACCAAGTACACTTAACTCAAAAATACCAGAAAATATTGATGATATAGTAATGAAAGCCTTGGCCAAAGAGCCAGAAGAAAGATTTAAAAATGCAACTGAAATGCGTAAACAACTTACTATAATTTTAAAAAGTTTAAATAATAATAAACAGGATGATAAAAAGGTAATTGTTTCTAATAAAGATGATACAAAAATTATTAAGAGATCGGAGATTGTTAGAAGGAAAGAGAGAAATAAAAAAGATAAGGAAAAAGAAAAGAAAGATGATAAAGAGAAAGTTAAAACAAAAAATAATAATAATAAGTGGCTAAAAAGAATTGGGATTATAGCAATTTTGATGACTTTATTAATTTTTGGCGGAGTATATGTTTATAATAATTATACAGATGTACCAATTGTAGCAGTTCCAGATCTTGTGGGTATGGAAATTGAGGAAGCTTCATCTGTAGTGTCACAGGTTGGACTTGAAATAGAAGAGCAGAATGAAGGTGTATATAATTCTAAATTTGCAGAGGGTAAAATTATATCGCAATTTCCTGCTGCTGGTGAAAGAGTTAGGCAGACAAGAGACATTGTAGTAACTGTAAGTAAAGGTCCACGTGTTATTACTGTTCCAGATTTAAATAATAAGAAATTGAGGCAAGTAAAAGTAATTCTCAGTAATAAAAATTTAGAACTGGGAGATATAAAATACAAATATAATGATAATGTTGCCGAAAATTATATTTTTTCCCAGAAACCTGAAAAAGGTGAAGAGATAAATGTAGAAACTAAAATTGATCTTATAGTTAGCAAAGGTCCTATGCCTGAAATGGTAGAGGTTCCTAATATTATTGGTCTTGAAAAAAATAAAGCTATACAAAAAATAATTATTAATGATTTGAAAGTAGGAAATATTAATGAAAAAATGACTTTAAGATTTAAAGACGGTCAGGTTGCCGGGCAACAGTATGAAACGGGGAAAAGTGTACCCAAGAATGACAAGATTGATTTAACAGTTAGTAAAGGCTTAATAAATAAAGAGAATGCCGAAGTCCATACAAGTACTATAGGAATAGAAGTTCTTGGTTTCAAAGAACAACAGATAACCATTGTTGTTACAGATAATAATGGGGAGGATACTGTATATAATCAGGCCCATAAACCCGGTGATTATGTAAGACAGACGATTAATAGTGTTGGTCCTACAGCTTTTAAAGTATATATAGATGGAGAACTGGTTAAGAAACAGACTATAGATTAAAAAGGGGATTATATGAAAGCAATTATTACAAAAACTCTGGGCGGCTTTTTCTTTGTTGCTGATAAGAAACAGAAAATATATAAAACACACATTAGAGGCAGAATACAGAAAACAGTTTATCCTGGTGACAGGGTGGAATTCAGCCCAGAAAAAATGTTGATTGAAAAAGTTTTACCCCGTAAAAAGTTATTAAAAAGACCTAAAGTAGCAAATGTAAATCAGATTTTAATTATTCAGGCCTATAAAGAACCTGAATTTGATATTAGATTACTTGATAGATTTTTGATTTTAGCTGAGGCTGCAAATTTAAAACCGGTTATAATAATAAATAAGATTGATTTAGCTGGTCAAGAAAATCTTGAAAAAGATTTTAGTTATTATAACAATATTGGTTATGATCTATGTTTTGTTAGTGTTGAGGATAATTGGGGGATTAAAGATTTAGAAAATTGTTTGCATAATAAAATAAATGTTATGGCCGGTCCTTCCGGAACCGGTAAATCATCAATAATAAATAAACTTATTCCTGATGCCAATTTACCTACAGGAAAATTAAGTAAAAAATTAAAGCGGGGTGTACATACAACCAGGCATGTAGAATTGCTATCTTTACCTACTGGGGGATGGATAGCTGATACTCCGGGTTTTACATCTTTAAATATAGATCATATAGACCCCAGAAATTTAAGGTGTTATTTCCCTGAATTCATAAAATATACTCCAAAATGTAAATTTAATACCTGCAGTCACATTCATGAACCCCAATGTGCAGTAAAAGAAGCAGTTAATAATGGTGAGATTTCATCTAGACGTTATAGATCATATAAATTGTTTTATGAAGAGTTAAATAAATAAGGAGTTGTTAGTATGACAAAGTTTGCACCTTCTATTTTAAGTGCTGATTTTAGTGATTTGGAGAAAGAAATAAAAAAAATTAATAAAGCTGATTTTATTCATCTGGATGTTATGGACGGTCATTTTGTACCTAATATAACTTTTGGCCCAGGTTTAATTAAGGCAATTCGTCCCTATTCATCACTTACATTTGACACACATTTAATGATTGAAAGTCCAGAAAAGTTTATTGATGAATTTGCGGATGCTGGTAGTGATATAATTACTGTTCATCAGGAAGCTACTAACCATTTGGATAGAGTTATTAACTACATTAAGGATAAGGGTTGTAAAGTGGGGGTATCTCTTAATCCTGCTACTTCACTTAAAGAACTTGAATATGTTTTAAAAGATATAGATATGGTTTTAATAATGTCAGTAAACCCTGGCTTTGGTGGTCAGAAATTTATTCCTCAGATGCTAGAAAAAATACGCAAATTAAAGGAAATGATAAATGAAAATAGACTGGATGTAGATATAGAAGTGGATGGAGGTATAAAACTATCCAATGTAAGAGGTATTATTGAGGCCGGAGCTGATATAATTGTAGCTGGTTCTGCTATATTTAAAAAAGGAGATCCTGCAAAGGCCCTAAGAGAAATTAAACAGGAATCTATAGTACCTGAAAAGGATGTTTAATCAATCATGGGAAAAACAGCAGTTATTGCTCTTAATGGTCAATTAGAGAAGAAAGAAGATGATTATAAAAATATTTTAAATCAGGGAAATTTTTTCATTGCTGCTGATGGTGGCTCTAAAATATTTTCCAAACTTGGATATATACCAGATATTATTATTGGTGATTTGGATTCATTATCAGTTGAAGATATTAATTACTTTAAGCAGCAAGAAACAAAATTTATTAATTTTCCTGTTGAAAAAGATGAAACAGATGCTGAACTGGCATTATTGTATTGTAGTGAAAATAATATTAACAGTATTATATTTACAAATACCCTGGGTGGACGTTTAGACCATCAGCTTGCAAATATCTTTTTGCTTGAATATGCTTTGCAATTGGGATTAAATGCTGTTATAAAAGAACCAGGCTTGGAATTAGGTATAATTAAAAAAGAAAAAAAATTTATAAATTATCAAGGAAAGACACTATCAATTTTGCCTTTAAGTAAAGAAGTGGTAAATGTAAAAAATATAGGTTTTAAATATTCTCTTACAGGAGAAAATTTACTGCGTTATAAAACGCGGGGCATAAGTAATATTATTAAAAATAAGAAAGCAAGAATATCTCTGGATAAAGGTAAGCTAATCTATATACTGGAAACAGAATAAAGAATAAATTTACTTCTCTCTAAATAATAATTAATAAAACACAAATGGGGAGGGGTTTTTTTGTCTTTAAAAATGGGGGATTTAGTAATTAGAAGAGATGAACCGGGTAAAATGATATTCGAAGTAACTGAATTTGATGGTCAAAAAGTAATTTTGCAGGGTTACAGCCTACCGATAATTACTATTTCAGAAGAAAAAAACCTAATTAAGCTAAACAATAAAAGATCAAACGGTAATTGTATAAAAAGAATTAAGTAAAGATTACATAAGATGGGGTTTATTTAAAAAAATAAACCCCTTATAAAAATTATATAAAATTTAATAAGCCCTTTTTACCCTACCAGATTTAAGACACTGGGTACATACTTTAATGGTTTTAGGTGATCCATCTACAATTGCTTTAACCTTTTTTAAATTAGGTCTCTGTGTATTTTGGGATACATTTGTTACATTTCTTCCAACTCCACCTTTTTTCTTGGCTTTACCTCTTCTACGTACACGATTACCTGTATTGCTTCCTTTTCCACATATTTCACATACTCTAGACAATGGTTACACCTCCTTTATCCATACCTGACTAATATTTTATCATAAAGAACAGTATATTGGCAAGTCGATTATTTGAAGGGGAAAAATATATAAATAAAGAAGAATTATTTTTTTAGTAGTAGTACTAAA
>Ga0102934_1002435_pt1 | contig 12861 bp, 12 predicted proteins | sample SalPonR2_A_D1_MG_FD_78175 | JGI IMG/M metagenome (GOLD analysis project Ga0102934, IMG submission 78175) | Salt pond soil microbial communities from South San Francisco under conditions of wetland restoration - Salt Pond MetaG R2_A_D1_MG | ecosystem: Environmental > Aquatic > Marine > Intertidal...
CATGCCACCATTGCAAAATTTCATCAAAATGTGCTGAATATTTATCAGTCCAGGAAATGGCCTGATAATGGCGGGCATTAGCAAGTTCTTTGTCGTGAGCCCAAAAGCCACGAATAAAGCGCCGTGTATTAGATGTAACCGGTTCCGAAAAATCACCACCTGGAGGCGAGACAGCACCAATAATTGAAACCGAGCCGGACCTGTCTTCGGATACCTGCACTCGTCCACCCCGTTCATAAAATTCTGCCAAACGACTACCCAGATAGGCAGGATAGCCTTTTTCCGCTGGCATTTCCTCCATTCGGCCTGAAATTTCCCGCAGTGCTTCAGCCCATCTCGAGGTAGAATCAGCCATCATAGCCACATTATAGCCCATGTCGCGAAAATATTCAGCCATTGTGATTCCAGTGTAGATGGAAGATTCTCGCGCAGTCACCGGCATATTGGAGGTATTGGCAATCAGAATCGTGCGTTCCATCAAACTTTTGCCAGAGTGCGGATCCTGAAGTTCCGGAAATTCTTCAAGCACCTGGGCCATTTCATTACCCCGTTCACCACAGCCAATATAAATGATAATATCAGCATCAGCCCATTTGGCCAGAGAATGCTGGGTAACAGTTTTGCCAGTTCCAAATCCACCAGGAATAGCAGCCACTCCCCCTTTGGCAATGGGAAAAAGAAAATCAATCACCCTTTGCCCGGTGAATAGAATTTTTTCCGGCAGCAGCCGTTTGCGAAAAGGTCGCTTCTGTCTGACCGGCCATTTATGAAACAATTGTAATTCCTCATCGCCATTCTCAGTTTCCACAATACAAATTGTATCGTCGATATGGTATTTATCCTGTTTAATAATCTTTTTAATTTTGCCTTCAATCCCGGGTGGCACCAAAATACGATGTTTTAATAGACTGGTTTCTTCAACCTCGGCAATAATATGATTGGGACTGACCTGTTCACCTTCAGAAACTTTGATCTCAGCCTGCCATTCTTTGTCGCGAGGTAGAGACGGAATATCCTGACCGGGTGTGATAAAAAGGCCTTCATTTTCATGTATTTTTTTAAGCGGACGCTGAATTCCATCAAAAGTTTCCCTCATTAATCCAGGACCTAATTCTACAGAAAGAGGAGCACCGGTTCCATAGACTTCTACTCCCGGTTGGAGACCCGTTGTGTCTTCATAAATTTGAATTACGACTTGATCACCATGAACTTCAATGACCTCACCAACCAGTTTTTCTTCACCAATTCGGACTTCCTCGCCCATCGCGATTCCCGATGTATCTTTTGTAGTTGCTACCGGTCCAGTTCCTTTTGAAATTACTCCTTTACCCATTGGAATCCTCCCGATTGTGCAGTGATTTTAACAGTTGATCCTTATTAGCCGTCACCAAATTTTCTGCCAAAGTTGAAAATGTAAAATCATATTCATCTTTTTCGCTTGTTAAGATAAAACCGGATTGATTTAGTTCGGGTTTTATTGAGAGGTCAAGAGATTTTAGAATAGATTGAAGCTTATTTTTATCCTCCTGGCAACACAGCAAAGTAAAGATTTTTTTATCTTGTGGTAAAATACTTTTCACCTGATCAAAAATCCACTCATCGAGCTGCCCTTTCTGAAAAAGGTTGTGGAGTCTATCTTGCAAATCTTCAGTTAGCTCGTTTAGAATTTCCTGTTCGATAGCAAGTCTTTTTTTTCGAGATTGAATTTCTTGTTCGTATTCTATCTTTTGTTTTTCCCGGATGAAATTATCCTCTTGCTGTTTTTCTGCTCTGTTAACAATTCGGTCTGCTTTTCTACGGGCTGTACGCAGTGTTCTGTCTCTAACTTTTTTAGCACGCGAGCGTATTTTTTCAGCTTCCTGTTCGGCATTGCTGATTATTTGTTCTTTTAATTCTGATAATTTTTTAGTCATATATCGATTGACAGAGTCCTGTTAATTAAGTTTAGTACTTTGCCCCTTTCCTGCCATCCATCCTTATCCGGGATTTCCACGATAAGGGGAATTTCACTTTCCATTTTCTGCTCCTCAATCAGAGATTTTATGGGATTGGCTTCTTGCTCAGTTATAAATAATATAGCCAGCTCTTGATCATCAATAGCTTCCTGAAAAATGGACTTCAGATCGTTATGCTGATCAACTTCGATTGTCTCAATACCGGCCAGTTTAAAGCCCCGGCAGGTAAAGGGATCTCCAATTAATTTAATCTTCATTTTCTTCTCACTTTCCCGGGCGAGTCAGCAGAAATATGATTGTATTTATATTTTACCAAGGATCAATACAGCAATGATCAGGCCCCAGATTGCCAAACCTTCGGCCAATCCAGCAAACACAATTACCCGTCCTGTGATCTCAGGTTTTTCCGCAATAGCAGCTACAGCAGCGGAACCAATCTTGGAAAGAGCAATAGCAGCGCCAATTACAGAGATTCCCAGGGCAAGTCCAGCTGCCAGAAAAGCCATACCAACAGCACTATCACCAGTAACTCGAGCTGCTGCTTGAGCCTCTTCTTGAGCAGCTTCCTGGGCCATCAAACCGTTTGGAGCCAGCACTACAAATAGACCAATTATCAGCAAAATGCCTGCTAATACGGAAAAGGCTGTATTAATACCTTTTAAACTTTTAAATGTTGAAGTCAACTTTGTCATTTTTCCTCCTGTTTATTTTATCTTGACGGGTTTATATTCTGATTCTCCCACAACAAAAAATCTGGAGAAGAATTCATAATATTCAAGCCGTAGAGTCTGGATAAAGACAATCAGACCCTCCAGCAAAATAATGCTTATATTTCCCAAAATTAGCATTGATAATTTGCCACCCAATGTACCTCCACTTAAGCTATTCGATATTTTGATAATAGAAAATGTTAAGATTGCATGGCCAATATTAAAGGCAGCAACACGAATGAAAGAGAGAGTATTTGAGATCACAGCAATAGAAACATGAATGATCTCGACCATAGATTCCATTAGTGTTTCACTCTCAAGACCTGTTGTGATAGCCTGCAAAATGGGACGTCCCAGAGCAATCACCAATATTGAGAACACAGCCAGCGTACTTTCCAGATAGATAACAGAACTAGAACTGGACTGGATTGTCGAATAAATAATAAAAATAATGCTTATATAAAATGTAAAGCCAGGTAGGCCTTCGGCTGATAAAAAGAGTTCCTGATAATTTTTATTAACCAAATCCTCGACCATTCGCAAAACAAAGCCAGTACTGACCATAAAAATTCCAAAATAAAGGCCTAGCATCATAGCATTTTCGGTATTTTCAAAAGGTGAAAACCAAAGAGGTTGAAAAGGATGCATTCCAAAATATTCACCAAACAGGGCGCCAAAAACCATGGAAGATAATCCCATATAAATCAGAAAATAGGAAAATTTTCGAATAAATCGATAGAACCACATTCCGATTCCGCCTAGCAAGAGAACCAAACCATGGCCGATATCTCCGAACATTATCCCAAACATAACAAGGAAAGTGATCATAGTAGGAATAGTGGGATCAATCCCTTTGTACGATGGTACGCCATAGGTAGATATGAGCGATTCAAAAGGGCTTATAAAGCCAGGATTATCGAGTTTTACCGGGGCCTGGTCAGCCTTTTGATTATTACGGTTAATCTTTTCTTCTTCGATAATGTATAGATTTTCATCGTCTTCAATTTCTTTTTTTATCTTGCGGGCTGAGCCGGTTGGAATATAGGAATTAATAAAATATACATTTTTTGTGCGCCCCATTTGATTGATCCATTGTAATTCTTTGATGGCTGTTTCCAGGCGTTTCTTGAGAGTAAGTAAATTTTCCCGGCCATCTTCCCCCATATCAAAAATATCGGATTGAATCTGGGTTCGTTGTTCATTTATTTCCCAGAAATTTATCTCAACCTGTTCTTTGCATTCTGTAATAGTACCTTTGAAATCATTGAAACGTTCCAATTCTGAAAATCGTATCCGATTGCTAATTCTTTTTAAACGATCTTTTTCATGAGCTGGATAAAAAATTAAAACAGGTATCGAGCTTCTTATATGTGAGCTATGGAAGAAGTAAAAATTGTCGATATCACGAACATCCTGCAGACTTTCTCTTTCATCTACAGGAATAGTACCTCCGACCATATTGAAATATTGTCCTTCAAAAAGATATTCCATCTCAAAATCTGTATCCGGAAATAGAGACAGGAGTTCAGCAATTATGTCAAGTTCATGTTCCTCTTTTTCTAATTGCTTTTGTTTTTGTTCCCGTTTTCGCAACTCCCGGTTGAATCGGCTTATAAAACTGCGGGCTTCCTGTTCAACTTCATCCGGTTTGACCGCCACTCCTTCTATTCGGCGCTCTTTAATTGCAAAATAATCGATGATTTTTTCAATCTCATTTTTTTGCTGCCTGATCGTGTTGATTTGATCGGCTGTACGAGGTTGTTTTAGATTTTCATCTTCTACTTTTGTAAGGTGGAACTCACCTTTTTCTCCAATGTATTCAATTGTCTTTCGCAAGCCCTGTTCACGGGAAGCGAATAACAGATGGGTCATAGATTCAGGCAGCCACATATTATCTTTCTCCTATTGCAGAATAGATTGTATCTTTTTTTAGATTGTACTGTAATCCTTTGTAAATAGACAAAATCCGCCCTGTTGTCATCTTAAAAATATTTAGAAAACTTAGCAGAGCAGCCATTGTGTACATTTTTTCCTTAAAGCTTTTGTAACAAAGCGTATAAAATTTTTCCTGAAAAGTTTGATAATCAATCCCATTTAAACTTTGAACATCTTTTTCAATTAAATCATGAGTAATAAGATACTGTTTGATTTCAAAGTCCTCGAGATTAAAATTGCTGTGCAGACGATAATACCAGCTTTGGTTGACCAAATCGACCCAGTTTGCTAAAAAATGGCTAGTGTCCCTTCGATCACTCCAGTATAGATTATCAATAGAATCCAGTAAAAATGAATAGTACCGACTTTCAAGTAGAAATTCAATATCTATGATTTTACCACTATTAGTAAAACGGCTAAATCCAGTTTTCCAGGCTGAATGCCAGGGAGTATTCTCAAGATATTCTCCAATCTCCTCCAGACTATAATTTTCTTCTTTAAATAATTTATATCGCCCCCTGTGACCGTAGAGAGCATTTTTTATATCCTCGAGTTCATAAATACGCATATAATCAGTGAAAAATTCTTGAGGAGCACCGTGTAATTGATTTTTCATTTTAAGAGAAAATTGGTAAACCTGTTCACCAAGATATTTCTCAAGACTCTCTTCGTGTAAAGGAAATCGGTTTATCAACTTAAGATTTTTTAGATTATTAAGAAATGTCCGGCTATTCTCCGCTTCAACGAGTCCTTGAATGTCTTTCCTTTCAGGAAAATAAGTAAAAATCACCCGTAATCTTGGATATATTGAATAATACATTTATTTTTCTAGCAATTTATTGACAAGATCCTTAAGCATTTCATTTTTTATGGATTGGTAATAGGAATGGATACTTTTTTCAAATTCTTTATTTTTCTGATCCTCTTTTTGCTGAAGTTCCCGGGCATAATCCTGAAGTTGCTCTTCATATTCTTGCTCGTTTTGCGAGGCCTTTTCTTCAGCCTCTTCTAGCAATTTATCTTTTTTTTGATTGGCTTCTTGTCGTATTTTATCAGCTTCCTGTTGAGCAGAATCTACTTTTTGGCGGGCTTCTTTTTCGATCTCAATTATTTGCTCAATCTTCTCTTCCATCGCCTTCATCCTTTCCCTTGAGCCGGTTAAACTCTGCAATTATTACATAGATAAGACCGCCTGCTATCAGAACCCTGATAAAAATTAAAATCCATAATAATATTTTTGAACCTAATTCCACGAGACAAAGGTAATTGTGATATTTTTAAAAGTCAAGAGCGGAGTTATATCTTTCAATCCCTTACTATCAATTTTAAAAAGTTGTTTTAATTATACCTGGTGAATAGATCAGAAATAATTATCACCTTACATTCTATATTCAAATAATATAATTTCAGTTATTCTAAATTTTAAATTAAAAAATGGTATATGCTATGAGTAAAAAAGTAAAATTAAGTGAACTGGTATATGGAGCAGAAAATAATGACGGCCCATTCTGCACCTATTTAGATAAAGAAACAGGAAAAGTATACACTATTTCATAAGAGGCTTTTGAAGTACTATCTGATCCTGATTTTAGAAGTTATAAAGTGGTGTGAGAGAAATGATATTGATAATAGCGATGATGATGAAAAATAAATAAGTTCACTTTAAAAAGGAGTAAAAGCAGTCAGGCTGTCAGAAATATATTTTGTTATGAAACCTAAATAATTTATCCAGAAGCCATAATGACAACTTCTTGAACCAATTTTTCAATTCCCCGGTCAACATCTTTTATTCCCGGCCCTAGCATATAGGCTGGTGTTGAAATAACTCGATTATTTTTGTCGATGACACAATCATTGACCGGACAATCAACATGGGCGGCTCCAAATTCTTCAACATCAGAAGCAGTGGCAGAATCATTGCCAATGGTTAATTTTAGATCATCTGCTTTTTCACCAAGAACTTTGGCTCCTAAAACAGGTGAAATGCAAATAAAACCAAGGGGAATAGATGACTCGTAAGCATCATTTATAAAATTTTCCACATCAGGATTGACAGTACAGTCAGTGCCTTCGACAGCATAATCACACAGGTTTTTGGCCACGCCAAAACCACCAGGAAAAACAACAGCGTCAAATTCATTGGCAGAAACAGAATTTATGGCTTTTATATCACCACGGGCAATACGGGCTGATTCTACCAGCACATTCCTGGTTTCCCCTTCTTGAGGTTCTCCCTCAATATGATCAACAACATGCATCTGAGGAAGATCAGGTGCCAAACATTGAACATCAACACCCTGTTTATCGAGAGCAAGAAGAGTTAAAACAGCTTCGTGGATTTCCGAACCATCATTAACTCCGCAACCTGATAAGACAACTGCGACTTTTGCCATATTTATTCTCCTTTTATTAAAATTAAGCTGAATGTCAAAACAAATTATAATAGGATATTTTCTTAATCAAGAATTACCGGTTGAAAATTTTGCTATATCGATAATTTTTTATAAAACATTTAACCCAAAGAAGTAGCGTAAATTGTAATATTAACAAGATTTTTAATATTCCATTGAATATGCTTTAAACAAAGCTTTCGTAATTGGTAAAACAATTTCGATCAAATTCTGGTAAAGAACTTTTCTATCCCATTATTTCATATATTTTATAGAAATTACTTTTTCGTGTCTTTCGCGTGGAGTTCGTGGTATTAGAGGGGCCAATTTTCTAGTAAGATCTTCACTCCTACAATAATCAAAATCACACCAGCCGCCAATTCAATTTTATTTTCAAAAAGGTGGCCAAGATGGTCACCAATATAAACACCAGCAAAAGACATCAAAAAAGTTATCACAGATATGATAATAGCAGGCATAATGACTGTAACATGAATCAGAGAGAAACTAAAGCCAACCCCCAGAGCGTCAATACTGGTAGCAATTGCAAACATTAGCATTGGCAAAAAATTTAGAGGATCGGCAGGAAGCGAACTGGATTCCATCTGCCGGGATTCATAGATCATTTTTCCACCAATGAACAGTAAGATACCAAAAGCCACAATTGGTCCGGCTTTGTCAATATATTGAATGAAACTATTACCAGCTCCCCATCCAATAATGGGCATTATACCCTGGAATAGTCCAAAGAAAATTCCTACTTTTGTGGCGTGCTTGATCTTCAGAATCCTGATCACAGAACCAATGGCAATTGAAACAGCAAAGGCATCAATAGCCAGACTAATAGCAATTAGAACTATAGTTAAAAGACTCATATTTTCCATTTCTGATATTTATTATATAGAGCCTGATCCTCGTGTTTGCGATAGGCTTTTTGGAGTTCTAAAGCTCGTTTTTTAACCTGATCATTGAGTCTATTTGCAGAATAATAGACAGCCGGTTTTCCTTTTCCTGATAGGATTACATTCTCATATTTTTCTATAATTCCACATTCAGCTTCATCACGGGCCACCACATACCATTCCTGATTTTCTGAAATAAAAAAATGCCGGCCAACATTCAATAAATAAACAGTATCGGCATTGATCAGATCATTTTCAATCAAAGTTTTATATTTTAATTTTAGCTGTTTATCGCATAGCAGACAACCACCTGCTGGTGAAGGATAGTTATCAACTTCGAATTTTTCAGCCAGTTCAAATTGTTTTTCACGAGAACGACCGCGGATGCCGAGTTCTTCCAGCGGTTTAATGATCTCCATATCAATTTTCCTATCGATCAATTCTTCAGCCTTACGGGTCTGTGACATTGGGCGCTGGCCGGTGACTTCACCAGTGGCCAGATAATCAAAGCCCTTATCACGAGCCAATTCCTGAGCAACAGATTTCATAAATATTTTACAATCTTTACAGGGATTATAGCCTTTCCCATAACCATATTCAGCATTTTTAATCACATTCAAATAACCGCGTAGCCAGGGCTCGCTATAACAATCAATAGTATGTAATTTGACATCTTCAGCTTCCAGAAAACCATCTTTGACTGCTTTATCAGAATTAAAAGGTAGATCAAAAAAAATGGCCTCAACATGGTTATCATTCTCTTTTAGAAGTTTAATTGTCAGACGAGAGTCCAAACCGCCAGAATATAAGACCAGTACTTTTTTATTGGAAATCATTCATCCTCTCTTACTTATAAAGAAAAGAGGGTAAATCCTGCTGAACAGAATTACCCTCTTATGATAATTTATCTTTTACATAGATTTTATTTGACTACAAGGCTTACGAGTTTATTAGGGACGACAATTTTTTTAACTAAGTTGCCTTCATCCACATACCGTTGAACATTTTCAATATCGAGTGCTTTTTGAATACAATCTTCTTTATCAGCATCTTTTTGAATGGAGAATTGTCCTCGAACTTTACCATTAACCTGAACAGCCATTTCTATTGTTTCTTCTTGAACTAATTCCTTATCCCAATCTGGCCATTCGGCATAGGCTAATTCCTGATCCATTCCCAGAACATCGGCAATTTCTTCAGTAATATGCGGTGCCAGAGGATTGAGCAGGTTGATGAATTTTTTGACAACAGAAACCGGTATGACGCCCTGTTTTCCCATTTCTTTACTAAGAACCATTAGTTCAGAAATTGCAGTATTAAATCGCAGGTCCTGCAGGTCTTCGCTAACCTTTTTGATAGCCTTGTGAGTTGCTGTTAATAATTCATCGTCTGGTTCTACATCTTTAACATTTTCTTGAAGTTCACCATTTTCATCAATCAACATATCCCAGACACGATTCAGGAAGCGAGAAATACCTTTTATACTGTCAGTATTCCAGGGCTTATCACGATCAAGAGGGCCCATAAACATTTCATAAAGGCGAAAAGTATCAGCGCCATACTCTCCAACAACATCGTCAGGATTGATCACATTACCCCGGGATTTGCTCATTTTTTCACCATCTTCGCCCAGAATCATACCCTGGTTGATCAATTTTTGAAAAGGTTCCGGCGTACTGACATAATCCAGATCATATAGCACTTTGTGCCAAAAACGAGCGTAAAGCAAATGGAGCACAGCATGTTCAGCACCACCAATATACAGATCAACGGGCATCCAGTATTTTTCTTTGTCAGAATCCCAGGCCTTTTCGTCATTATGGGGATCCAGATAGCGCAGATAATACCAGCAAGAACCTGCCCATTGCGGCATTGTGTTAGTATCGTAACCATATTTTTCGCCTGTTTCAGGATCAGTGAATTCCACCCAATTATCAATATTGGCTAAGGGGGATTCACCAGTGCCACTTAATTCATATTCATCAATTTTGGGTAAAAGCAGGGGCAGTTCATCTTCTTCCAGCAATTCAACTTCGCCGCTTTCTTTATGAATTTTCAAAGGAAAAGGCTCGCCCCAATAACGTTGACGTGAAAAAACCCAGTCACGAAGTTTATAACGAGTTTTTTTCTCACCCAGATCTTTGTCTTCCAGCCATTCAATAATTTTATCCTGAGCATCATCAACATTAAGGCCATTTAATATTTGGGAATTGACCAATTTCCCGTCACCTTCGTAGGCTTCTTCTTCAATATTTCCACCAGAGATAACTTCCACAATCGGCAGATCAAATTTTCGAGCAAATTCCCAATCACGCTGGTCATGCCCGGGAACAGCCATAATTGCACCAGTTCCATAACTCATGAGCACATAGTCAGAAGTCCAGACTGGAATCTTCTCACCATTGACAGGATTGATAGCGTGGATTCCGGTGAAAACACCTGTTTTTTCTTTGGATAATTCTGTACGATCCAGGTCGCTTTTGCGCATGGCCTTTTCTTTGTATTCCTGGACTTCCTGGATATATTTCTCAGAAACATGTTCTTCTAAAAGAGGATGTTCGGGAGCGACAACCATGTAAGTTGCACCAAATAGTGTATCCGGCCGGGTTGTAAAAACCTTTAGAGTCTCATCAGTACCAGCAATTTGAAAATAAACATCAGCACCTTCTGACTTACCAATCCAATTCTTTTGCATCTCTTTGATACTATCAGGAAAATCAATGATATCAAGGTCTTCAAGCAGACGTTCAGCATAATCAGTGATTTTTAATACCCACTGGCGCATCGGTTTTTGAATAACAGGGTGACCGCCGCGTTCGGATTTACCATCGATAACTTCTTCATTAGCCAGCACAGTTTTTAATTCAGGGCACCAGTTAACGGGAACTTCAGCCTGATAAGCGAGGCCCTCTTTGTATAATTGTTGAAATATCCACTGCGTCCATTTATAGTATTGGGGGTCAGTTGTATTGATTTCCCGATCCCAGTCGTAAGAAAAACCAAAGGATTTTATCTGTCTCTTAAATGTCGCAATATTATTTTTTGTGGTAACGCGCGGATGAGTGCCTGTTTTCAGAGCATAATTTTCAGCAGGCAAACCAAATGCATCCCAGCCCATAGGATGAAGCACATTATAGCCTTCTTTCCTCTTATGCCGGGCTACTATGTCTGTGGCAATATAACCTTCAGGATGGCCAACGTGGAGGCCTGAACCAGAAGGATATGGAAACATATCAAGAACGTAATATTTGGGCTGATCAATACAATCTTCAGCTTTGAAAGTTTTTTCTTCTTCCCACTTCTTTTGCCATTTTTTCTCAACTTGCTTAAATGGATACATTTATTTTCCCCGATTTTGATTTTCTATAATGCAAATAACGAGTAGAATAATATTCAAGATTTGATAAAATTACAAGTAAAAATTGCGAATATTCATTATAGTTTTAGATTAGATAATTATTTCACCTCTAATAATTTATAATTTTTCAATTTCGTCTGTATATTTGCTATAGCATGGCGTAATTCAAGTAGTCTATCTTGATATTTATACAATTTTTCGATCTCTTGAAAATAATTGATCGCTGAAATTTCTCCCGATTTAACACTTTCCTCCAACAAAAGTTGAGTCTTGTCACTTTTCAATGTGGTTTTGTAATCAAAATAGAGCTCTTTTTTATTCTTAAATTGTGAATATAAGGTCTTTATTTGGGCTGCTTTTTCTGTGAAAATATTAATTTCACTATATTCTTTATAATTAAGTTCAGCCTGTGCCTTTTTCACTCTATTTCTATTTTTCCAGATCGGTAGAGAAATTCCAAAATGCACATTGGAATTTTTCATATTATCGGAATGGATACCGAAACTAATATCTGGTAACCAATTCAGTTTAGCAATTTTAAGATTTCTGGTGCTCAAATCGGAATTAATTCGGGCTAATTTAATTTCAGGAGACCTGCTAAAATATTTTTCCTTATATTTCTTAAAATCTGATAAACTATCCATAGGTTGATAAATCCCAATTTTAGTTTTCAGATTTTTCCCGCCATTGAGCTTTTTCAGATTCTGCAATACCTCCTTTTTACTCTCATTTAACCCACTCAATCTTGACCTATGTTCCAGCAGATGTAATTTTGACTTATTAAGCGGGAATTGAGATATTTCACCTTGCTCAAGTTTATCTTTAAAAAACCTATTTAATCTTCGGGCTCTATTTAGTCTTTCTGCCTGTTTATCTATCTTGTTCTGCAGGTAAATTAGATCATTAATATTAAGCATGGCATTTTCAAGGATCTTAATTACATAGATATCTTGAATTAAACTTTGCTGCCTTCGGGTCAGTTTATGAACCTTATACTGAAGAAAATAATAAGGAGGAAATTTCAATTTTTGAGTTATTCCGACTTCATAATTATTATTTTCTTTGACCTTATATTCTAGCTCAGGATCAAAGGGGAGCAATTTATTTTTCGAATTATATATCACTGCCTTGTTCCTGTGCTGAATTGATTGTAACTCAGGATTATTTTTTAAGATCTGGTGTAAATACTCATCAAAATTATCTTGTGAAAAAGCAATTACATTTAGTATAAAAATTAAAATTAATAGATATATTTTTTTCATTTATCTGGGCTCCTTTTTGAATTACATAGCAGATTATAAATTGCTGGTAAAACATAAATATTGAGGAATGTGGATGAAATCAGCCCTCCTAAAATTACGATCGCCATAGGACTCTGGATTTCATTTCCCGGCTGACTTCCCCTTAAAGCAAGCGGAATAAGGGCAAATACAGCAGTAAGTGCAGTCATGAGAATAGGATTAAGCCTTTCACTGGCCCCCTTTAAGATTGTCTCTTGAATGCAAAGTCCTTTATTTTCAAGGACCTGAAATCTTGAAAGTAATAAGATGCCGTTGCGAGATGCAATTCCAAACAGAGTTATAAATCCAATTAAACCAGGAATACTCAAAA
>Ga0102934_1002440_pt1 | contig 12844 bp, 13 predicted proteins | sample SalPonR2_A_D1_MG_FD_78175 | JGI IMG/M metagenome (GOLD analysis project Ga0102934, IMG submission 78175) | Salt pond soil microbial communities from South San Francisco under conditions of wetland restoration - Salt Pond MetaG R2_A_D1_MG | ecosystem: Environmental > Aquatic > Marine > Intertidal...
AATTGTAAATGGCTTCTATTCTGTTTATACTGAACTCGGGTTTGGATTCGTTGAGTCAGGTTACGAGAAATCAATGGTAATCGCTTTTTCTGAAAATGAACTAGATGTCGAATCACAGGTTGAAATCGATGTATTTTTCCGTGAATATAATGTTGGAATTTTTAGAGCATATTTAATTGTTAATGATTGTATTTTGGTCGAATTAAAAGCTGTTAAACAAATCCAAGATATTCACAAAGCACAGATATTAAATTATTTGAAAGCCACAAAATTTGAGATTGGTCTATTATTAAATTTTGGTCAAAAACCAAAAGTAAAAAGATATATTTTTGATGAAGAAAGGAAAAAATGCTAAACAAGGCCACAGATCAACACAGATGGACACAGATTAAAATGAATGATATTTATAGACATAAAAAATTAACTGAGAAAATAATAAATAGTTTTGCTACTGTTTATAGTGAACAGCAAAGAATTTATTTAATCATTTCCCCGAAGGTGGAAATCAAGATCAGTAATAATCTGTTTAAATCTGTGGCTAAAAATAGGAGATAAAATGACAGAAAAAACATTTCAAGGTAAACATTTAATTTCTTTTGAAGATTGGTCTTTAGATGAGATTAGAAATCTATTGAGTTTAAGTAAAAATTTAAAAAAACGCTGGAAAAATGGCAAGATCATGGAGCCATTAAAACACCAAACTCTTTTTATGATCTTTTTTGAACAATCAACACGAACTCGCAATTCTCTGGAAGCTGCAATGACTCAACTTGGTGGTCATGCCCATGATCTGACCAAAGATAAAATGCAGATATCACATGGTGAAACTGCCCGTGATACTTCCAAAGTTCTCTCAAGAATGGGTGAAGGCATTGCAATCAGAAATTGTTTTCACGGTATCGGCAATCGTTATCTTAACGAAATAGCTGAACATTCTGAAGTTCCTTTGATTTCTATGCAGGATGACATTTATCATCCCCTTCAGGTAATAGCCGACCAAATGACAATTGAAGAATATTACGGCAAAAATATAAAAGACCTAAAAGTTGCTATTCTGTGGGGTTATGCTACATCTCATGCCAAACCGCTTTCAGTTCCCCAATCTCAGGCCCTTTTCTTTCCTCGCATGGGAATGGATGTCTGGGTTGCCCATCCTGAGGAGTTTCCACTCGATGCTAAAATTGCCCAGAAGGCTCATGAAAATGCTAAAAAAGCCGATACTAAATTGACCATTACCAATGACCGTCAGGCTGCAGTCAAAGATGCTGATATTGTGATCCCTAAAAATTGGGGCGGCTTTGGATTTTTTGGTGAAGATTATGAAGATAATGAAGAGACACAAAGAATTATGAATGAAAATCTGGAAATGCACAGAGACTGGATCTGTGATAGCAAACTTTTTTCTCTGGCTAAAGATGATGCCAAAATTATGCACGCTCTTCCGGCTGATCGAGGCAATGAGGTTACAGACGAAGTTCTCAATTCAGATAACTCAATAATTTATGATGAGGCTGAAAACAGATTACACACAGCTCGGGGCGTTCTAAAAATGTTAATGGAAAAATAATAATTGGTGTATATAAAATAAAGCAGGTATAATATGAAATTTTTCTATCGTTGCTCAGAATGTGGTCAGGAATTTGAAATCAAACCGGATTTAATGGTTTGTCCGGAATGTAGCAAGAAACAAAAGGAAAATGAACCTTTACGCGGCATACTGGAAGTTGTTCTAGAAGGGAAAAAACCGGACAAATTTGATATTCAGAATTTTTTACCAGTAGAAAAAGAATATTTTCCTGATCTTCCGGAAATGCTGACTCCCCTCTGGAAACCTCGCAATCTGTCTTTGAATACTGGCTTTAATAATCTGTACCTTAAAGATGATACCAGAAACTTAACCGGGTCCTTGAAAGATCGGGCTTCGGCTCTGGTTTCCGCTTTTGCAAAACGGGAAAGCCTGGATGAAATTGCTGTAGCGTCAACAGGAAATGCAGCCTCTTCAATGGCCGGAATAGGTGCCTTAGCTGGACAAAAAATCACAATATTTCTGCCGGAAGATGCCCCCCGGGCAAAAATGGTTCAGTCACTGCAATATGGAGCTCGTGTAATTCCCTGTGCTGGAAATTATGACATGGCTTTTGATCTTTCTCTGGAATATACAAAATCAAACAATGCTCTCAGTCGCAATACTGCTTACAATCCTCTTACTATCGATGGCAAAAAAACCGTGGCTCTAGAAATATTTCAACAATTACAAAAAGCTCCCGACTATGTTTTTGTGCCCACAGGTGACGCTGTTATTCTGGGCGGCGTTTTCAAAGGCTTTCGTGATCTGAAAAAATTTGATTATATTGATAATTTTCCGGTGATTGTGGCTGTTCAATCCGACCGTAGCAAAGCTATTTATCGGGCTTTGCAAACCGGCCATTTCTCTGAGTATGAAGCGGACACAATTGCTGATTCAATTTCTGTTGGGATTCCCCGCAATGGATATTATGCCTTAAAAATGATGAAAGAATATAACGGCAAATGCATAACTGTTTCCGACCAAAAAATTCTGGCTGCTCAACGAGAATTATCTACAAAAACGGGATTATTTACTGAACCGGCGGCCGCAGCATCCTATGCTGGTTTTTTGAAATACAAAGATATGCTGGATAAAGATGATAGTATTGTTCTCCTTGCTACGGGAAATGGTCTCAAAGATGTTGATTCGGCAATGAAAATGATCGATTTTCCAGAAAAATCAATATCATCTCTGGGGGAATTATGAAAAATGGAGTAGAGGGCATTATTCTGGCAGCAGGTTTTTCCAGCCGGGCTCATAAATTTAAAATGGACCTGCCAATCGGAAATCAATTATTACTGGAAAGAACAGTAGAAGGGATGACATCAGTTTGTCAGCGGATAATTGTTGTAACTGGCCATAATCGCAATCGTGTTGAACAAATCGTTGAACCCTTTCCAAAAGTAATCACAGTTCACAATAAAAAATTCAAAATGGGAATGTTCACTTCAGTAAAAAAAGGTGTTAGGCAAGTTGAAGGCGCCCGCTTTTTTCTAATTCCAGGTGATCAACCTCTGGTGAGTTCAGAAACCTATAAGAAAATGCTGGAAGTTGATGCTCCCATTATTTCGCCGCGCTGCCAGGGCAAGAAAGGTCATCCTGTACTATTTAAGAGTGACCTTATTTCCGGATTACTGGAAATGCCAGACGACGGGATCCTTCGTGATTTTATTCATGAGATTGGTGCGACGTGTCTTGATGTTGATGATTATGGTATTCATTTGGATGTGGATACGAAGCAGGATTATCAAAATATTATCAATTATTTCCAAGAGGAATATAATGGCTAAAAAAATAAGTGATTCCATTAACAGGGTCGATGGCTCCGATAAGATCAGTGGCCGAGCTAAATATATTAGCGATGTTTATTTCAAAAATCAGTATTATGCCAGAACATTGCGCAGTGAAATAGCAAAAGGACGTATCCTTTCCATTGACTTTCCGGAAATACCAGAAAATTATTTTGTAATTGATAAAGACGATATTCCCGGCTTAAATCAGATGCGGACTGTGATCTCTGACAACCCCATCTTTGCTGACAATGAAGTCAACTATATTGGTCAGCCAATTTTACTTGTAGTAGGTCCTGATCGTGAAATCATAGCCGAAATAATCGACCAAATCGAAGTTACTTACCAGAAAGAGAAGCCAATTTTAACACTAGAAGAAGCCGAGCAAAAAGCGTCCCTATTTTCAGATTTTGATTATTCCAAAGGTGATGTGGAAAATGCTTTTAATAATGCTTCTCAAATAATCACCGATCAATATGAAACAGGATTTCAGGAGCATATATATATTGAACCCCAGGGCATCACTGCAGTTCATCGTGATAATAAAATGTTTGTGTTCGGTTCCATGCAGTGCCCATTTTACATTCAGGGCGCTTTAGAAGATGTTCTATGCTGGCCAGAAGACCGTTTGCGGGTAATTCACACAACTACCGGCGGTGCTTTTGGAGGGAAAGAAGAATTTCCATCTATGATTGCCTGCCAGGCAGCAGTAGCCGCTCTAAAAACTGGTCATCCTGTCAAAATCATTTATGACCGTGATGAAGATATTATTGCTTCCACCAAGCGTCACCCATCACTGGTGAAATACAAAGCAGCTTTAGATAAAAATAATAAGGTCTCTGCCCTGGAAATCAATGTAAAATTTAATGCCGGTGCTTACTCGGGAATTTCACCAGTTGTTCTGGAAAGAGGAATATTTTCGGCTGCCAATGTTTACAATTTTCCCAATGTAAAAGTAAACGGCAAAAATTACCAAACAAACAGCGTACCCTGTGGTGCTTTTCGTGGCTTTGGCGCCCCTCAGACAATTTTTAGTATGGAAATGTTTATGCATAATCTTGCTAGAAAACTGGGCCAGGATCCTCTAAAATTTAAAAAGAAGCACCTCATCAAACGGGGCGATACTACTTCAACAGGCGGAACAATGCATGGCCAGGTTAAAATGCCCGAAATCATTGAAAAAATTACAAAAATGTCAAATTATGAAGAGAAGTTTAATAATTTATCAGAAAACCGGGGAATTGGAATTTCCTTATTTATTCACGGGTGTGGATTTACTGGCGATGGTGAAAACAATATTAAAGGAAAAATCACGCTAGAGAAAAAAGGCGAGCAGGCCATTGTTAAAGTTTCCAGTACAGATATGGGGCAGGGAGCCGAAACCAGCCTGCGAAAAATCGTTTCCTACACACTCGAAATACCTATGGAAAAAGTTATCTACAAAAAAGTTGACACCGGCAAAGTACCCGATTCCGGACCTACTGTTGCTTCTCGTACAGTAATGATAGTTGGTGGTCTTTTGCGCAGCGCTGCTCTAGAAATGAAAGAAAAATGGAAACAAAAGCAGTCAATGGAAATCTCAAAAATTTATGCCCATCCCGATTATTTAAAATGGGATAATGACACTTATCAGGGCGATGCCTATCCTATCTATTCTTTTGGCGCAAATGTAGTTGAAGTTGAAGTTGATCCGATTACTTTGGAACTTGATATTCAAAATTTATATGCCGTATATGATGTAGGGACAGTTATTGATGAAAAAGGATTACGCGGCCAGATGGAAGGTGGAATTGTTCAGGGATTGGGCTGGGCTACAACTGAGGTTATGGAAACTAATCAAGGTCAATTAATGCAGAGCAGTATGACCGATTACAAAATACCAACAATAAAAGATGTGCCCGAAATAGAATGTGATTTTGTTACTAATCCCTATGAATTCGGGCCTTTTGGGGCAAAATGTGCTGGTGAATTGCCCTTTAATGGACCTGCTCCAGCTCTGGCTGCAGCAGTTTCCCACGCTCTATCAGTTCCTATAAAAAAGATACCTTTGAGACCAGAAAATTTACTCAAGGAGATCAAAAATGAAAATTGAATTTGAAATAAATAATACTCAAAAAATTTTAGAAGTAGATCCTGCCCGTAGATTACTGGATATTTTGCGAGAAGACCTAGACTTGACCAGTGTCAAAGAGGGTTGTGGCCAGGGAGAGTGTGGCGCTTGTATGGTTCTAATGGATGACAAAGCTGTAAACTCCTGCTTGATTCCTGCCGGAAATGTCCACGGAAAAAACATAACAACAGTAGAAGGCCTTCGCTCAACTGAGCAATATAAAACTATCGAGCAGGCCTTTCTTGATGCTGGCTCAGTTCAATGCGGTTTTTGTACGCCTGGTATGGTGATTTCAGCGGAAGCTTTATTGCGAAAAAATCCCGATCCAGATGAAGACGAGATAAAAGAAGCTCTGGAAGGAAATTTATGTCGATGTACCGGCTATAATATGATCATCGAGGGAGTCAAACTGGCTGCAGAAAGGGGGCAGGGATTATGGTAAAAGGATATCGTCCTGATTCATTACAGGAAGCCCTAGAAATCAAGAGTGATCATGCCACTTCCATTATTGCCGGTGGAACAGATTTAATGGTGCAAAAAGCCCGGGGTACAGGATTAAAACCTGGCCTAAAAAATAATCCTCTCTTCATCAGTCATCTTCCTGAATTAAGAAAATTTGAGACATCCGATAAATTCATTAGAATTGGAGCCTGTCTGACTCTCAGTGAGTTGGTAGAAAAAGGCGAATTGCCTACTCCTCTTCTCAATGCAATAGATGAAATCGCATCAATTCCCCTTCGTAATATCGCTACAATGGGGGGGAACATCTGCAATGCCTCACCTGCTGGAGATACTCTTCCCTACCTATATGCAGCCGATGCCCGGCTTCTCTTACAAAGCATTCATGAAGAGAGAGTAATTACTCTGGATGAATTCATTTACGGACCAGGACAAATAACTCTGGAATCTGGAGAAATATTAACTGATATAATTATTGATAATAAGGCATACGATTTCAATTTTTACAAAAAAGTGGGAACCAGCAAAGGCATGGCTCTTTCCAAACTATCTTTCACAGGACTGGTTAATTTTGATGGCGATAAAATTTCTGAATTTAGAGCGGCTTTTGGAGCAGTCGGCCCAACTGTTGTCCATTCTCCTAAAATTGAAGATAAAGTCACTGGTATAAAAATAGAAAATTTAAGCGATATTGCTCCCGAAATTGAAAATGAATATAGAAAAATTATTTCACCAATAGATGACAGCCGTTCAACCAGGGAATATCGGCTTGAAACCAGTCTGCGAATTTTTCATAATTTTCTGGAGGAAATCTCAAATTATTAATACTTTGAAAATATTCTCTAATAATAGAAAAAATAACTTTAAACCATTAAATAATTAACAGGATTTATAATAAATTAAACCGAAAATAGGAGGTCTCAATATGGAAGACAGAAAAAACATTTTTATGGTGGTGCTTTTTTATGGCGGATTATGGGGAATTTTGGAAGCAACATTGGGTTTTGCCCTTCACTTTTTACCGCCAGGATTCGCCGGTATGTTTATGTTTCCAATTGGATTCTATTTTATGTATAATGCTTATCGAACGACGGATCAACATAGCACGATCTTTTATACTGCTCTAGTGGCAGCCGCTCTTAAACTATCAAATCTGATTTTGCCCTTTAATACTGTTATGAGCGCTGTTAATCCGGCTGTATCTATCATTTTAGAAGGATTGGTTGTTCTTGTTGGAGTCCGTGCTATTGTAATGGGCAAAAAGTTAGCTACTCCCTATCTGATGAGTCTGTCCTGGACAGTGCTTTTTCCTGTTTTTCAGGCTCTGTTTTTGAATCAGGCTAATGGTTTGCAGCAGGAATCCTTGCTCACAGTGATCGGTTTTATTGTTTTGACTACAATTGTGAGCGGAAGCATAATTACCACTTATTTAAAGAAACAGGATATTGCCTCCCTTTTCACTATAAAAATTAAACAGAGAAATCTACTTGCATCGCTTGTAGTAATTGTTGCCCTTATTTTTGAACTAGGAAATTCAATACTTTTCTAATTATGCAGATACTTAAAAAATTAATAAATACTGTTCCTAACCACAGGGTTGATGAGATTTCGATTGGAGTGTTTTCAACTCTTGTCAAGGCTGCAAAATACAAAGGTGTGGCTAGTACTTTGAAAGGTGATAGACCGCATGGCAGAATCAGAAAATCAGGTAGTCTTGAGAAGCTTACTTTGCGTCAATTATCTCAATATGCTCTTTCTGATAATGTGCTGGAAGCTTCGCTCGGAATGGCAGCCATTAATAGTACCTGGGCTATTGAGAATAAAAATTATAAACAGATTAATGCTAAAAAAATAATTCTTGAACACGGCCGGGGAAAAAATGTAGGAGTAATTGGCCATTTTCCTTTTCTGGAAAAGATGAAAGAACATTTCAATTCTCTCTATATTTTCGAAAAAAGGCCGCGGGAAAATGATTATCGAGAAGAAGATATCCCTAAATATCTTCCTGATATGCAAGTAATTGCTTTAACGGCCACATCACTAACTAACCACACTTTTGAAAATATAATGGAATCAGCTTCAGATGATAGTTTTATAATTATGCTAGGGCCTTCTACTCCCCTCTCACCTATTCTTTTTGATTATGGTCTTGATGTAATTTCAGGAACATTTATTAATGATTATCCTCTTTTCAAAAAATATGTTACTCAGGCTACACCAACTCGCCATTTAAAAGGTAAAAAATATGTTTCATTGTTCAGGGAGGATTATAAATAATGGGAATATTTAAAAAGATAATGGAATTGGAGCAAGGCCAAAAAGCTGGAGTTCTGGTTACAGTCGTTGATAAAAAGGGTTCCGGACCTACAGAAACAGGTTCTCGTATGCTGGTTTATTCTAATGGCAAAACCGCAGGAACTGTAGGTGGTGGTGAACTAGAAAAGCTGGCCACAGAAAAAGCCCTTGAAGTTTTTGAATCCCGGGAAAATTGTCTGCAAGAATACAATCTGGAAGAAAATGATGGTATGGGGCAACCTACAGAAATGATCTGTGGAGGCACTGCCCAACTATTTTTTGAATATTTTGCCCCCAAAACCAATATTTATATATTTGGCGGTGGTCATATTGGGCAGGCTCTTGTTTACCATTTAAAAAAACTGGATTATAAAATAACAGTTATTGACGATCGTCGGGAAGTCCTTAATAAAATCAAAGCTGCTGATAATCTTGTTCATGATGAATTTGAAAATGCTCTGGAAAACGAAAAAGTGGTTCCTGATTCATTTTTCATTATTGCCACTTATCAGCATAAATATGATGGGGTGGTTCTCAACAGAATCTATAAATCCAGTTGGAATCCCCGTTATATTGGCATGGTTTCTTCACGTCATAAGCGCAAGACAATCTATGAAAATTTACAGAAAGAAGTACCAAATCCTGATCTTGATATTTGCTATTTACCAGTTGGTCTGGATATTGGTGGTTCTTCTCCTCATGAAATAGCGCTATCAATTATTAGTGAGATACAAAAAGTAAAATATGAAAAGAGTGGAAAACATCTCAGAGATGTGAATTAAAATAAATTATGGTCTATATCATAACAGGAAAAATAAATCAGGGTAAAACCAGCCTGGCCTATTCATTATACAAAAGTAATCGGATTGGAGACGGTTTTCTGGCACCAAAACTTTTTGTCGATAGCCAATTCGCTGGTTATCAAATTCAACATTTGAGCAGCGGTGAAAAACAGCCAATGGCTTTTTTAGAATCTCATTTGCCTGAGAATAAAGAAGTCCGTTTTCGGTTTCAGAATTTTGCTTTCACCGAACAGGGATTTGAACTAGCCAATTCAATAATCGACAAAATTATAAAGAAAAAAATTTCACCGGTTTTTATTGACGAAATTGGCCCGGTTGAATTATTTGAAAAAAGAGGTTTGTACAAACTTTTTGATAGAGTATTACAGGAAAATTGTGATGTCATAGTAGTGGTTAGAAATTTTCTAGTTGAACGACTGCTCGATATCTATAAGATTAGAAATTATGAATTGATAAAAGCATAGAGGTAAAAATGATCGATCTGAATATTGATGAAAAACAGTTGAGAAATACATTAAAACGTTGCAAAGAAAGAGACATTATTATTCCGACTTTTGAACAGATGAAAAATCCAGAACTAATACCTGAACACATAAAGACAGAATTAGAAGATATTGGACTCTGGGACCTGCATCCCCGCAATCTTTTCAGAATTACCTGGAAAAATGAACCTGTTGAAAAAGGCGGCGGCTTTGATGGAGTTAATTATGTTACCTTGCCTTCTGAATTGACAGGTGTAGATGCTAAAATTGTGGCTCTGGTTGGTAAATGGTTCCCAACCGGTGCCCACAAAGTCGGTGCCACTTTTGGTTGTCTGGTACCTCGCTTGATTACCGGGCAATTTGATCCTGTTTCCCAAAAAGCTGTCTGGCCATCTACTGGTAATTACTGCCGAGGTGGTGCCTATGATGCTGCCCTCCTAGCCTGTGAATCAATTGCCATTCTACCTGAGGAAATGTCCCAGGAAAGGTTTGACTGGCTCTCCAAAGTGGCTGGTGAAGTAATACCTACTCCGGGCTGTGAAAGCAATGTCAAAGAAATTTTTGATAAATGCTGGGAACTCAAAGAAACACGCGATGATATCGTGATTTTCAACCAATTCGATGAATTCGGCAATCATCTCTGGCATTATGAAGTAACTGGAAATGCTATGGAGGAAGTTCTGGAAGAAATTATGGGAGAGAATGACCACTATTCAGGAGTTGTTCTTACATCAGGATCATCAGGAACTCTTGGTTGCGGAGATTATCTAAAAGAAGTCTTTCCAAAGTCTAAAATCGCAGTTGGTGAAGCCTTGCAGTGCCCAACATTATTGAGAAATGGTTTTGGCGGCCATCGCATCGAAGGTATTGGTGACAAACATGTGCCCTGGATTCATAATGTTCGCAATACTGATATGGTAATCGCTGTCGATGATAAGATCACCATGCGCCTGTTACGATTGTTCAATGATCCAGCCGGAAAAGAATTTCTTACCGATCATAATGTTGATGATAAGCTTGTCAATAATCTTGACCTACTTGGTATTTCATCAATAGGTAATTTACTATCAGCCATCAAATACGCCAAATATTACGAATTAACTGAAAATGATGTAGTGCTTACAGTTTTCACCGATTCTATGGAATTATATGGTTCCAGAATGGAAGAATTGAAAGCAGATAATGGCGATTATAATGAAGTCCAAGCCGGTCGTGATTATGAATTACTGCAAAATATTAAGATTGATAATATGCTAGAGCTCAACTATTATCAGCGACAAAGAATTCATAACTTGAAATATTATACCTGGATTGAGCAACAGGAAAAAAATCTGGACGATCTCAATGCTCAATGGTATGATTATCGAAATTACTGGGATTCAATTCATAATCTAACCGGTGATATTGATGAATTGATCAAAGAATTCAATAACAAAGCCGAACAACTTTAACAAAGGGGGTAAATATGTCCACATCCCTGCTTATAAAAAACCCATTATTTTGTGCCCGGATGAAGGAAAATGTTAATTCAAAAAATGTTCTCGATAGTTTCTCTGGCGGGCATATCTATATTGAGGATAATCTTATCAAATCAGCTGGTCCTGATAAATTTTCTGGAGAAGCAGACAGAGTTATTGACGGCAGTAATATGGCAGTTTTTCCCGGTTTCGTTAATACGCATCATCATTTTTATCAAACTCTGACTAGAAATATTTTTTCCACCCAGAAGACACCTTTATTTGACTGGCTCATAACTAATTATGAAATCTGGCGAGGAATCGATGGCGATGCTATTGATGCCAGTACAAAAGTCGCCATTGCTGAGCTCCTAAAAACAGGCTGTACTACCACTTCTGACCATCTCTATCTCTTTCCCGATAGAGCAGATACCGATTTAATTGATCGCGAAATTGAGGCTGCCCGAGAAATGGGAATTCGTTTTCAGCCCACGAGAGGTTCTATGTCGATGGGAAAATCTGAAGGAGGCTTGCCACCAGATGATGTTATCCAATCTGAACAAGATATAAAAGATGATACACTTCGACTGATAAATAAATATCATGATGATTCACCAGGGGCAATGACCAGAATTTCTCTGGCGCCCTGCTCTCCTTTTTCTGTTACACCGGAACTGATGCAGGAAACAGTAGAAATCGCCGAAGAATATGATCTACAAATCCACACTCATCTTGCTGAAACTAAGGATGAAAATAATTTTTGCCTGGAAAAATTTAACAAACGGCCTTTTGAGCTTCTAAAATCTCTGGATTGGATAACCGACCGAGCCTGGTTTGCCCATTCTATTCATTTGACTGATGAAGAAGTTAAAGAAGCGGGAAAAGCTGGAGTAGGTACTTCTCATTGTCCCACTTCAAATATGCGCTTAGGATCAGGAATTGCAAAAATTAAGGAGCTGCTTGATGCTGGTGTTAATGTCAGTCTGGGTGTAGATGGTTCAGCTTCCAATGATTCCTCAAATATGCTTCTGGAAATGCGCAACGCGATGCTCCTTTCCCGATTAAGAGAACAGGAAAATTGGCTCTCCACTGAAGAAATATTGTGGATGGCTACAATGGGTGGTGCAAGAGCTTTGGGACGCAATGATATCGGACAAATAGCACCAGGTAAAAGCGCTGACTTAACCATGATTTCTATGGACAGAATTGAATATTCTGGTGCTCAGCATGACCCGGCTGGAGCCATTCTTTTCAGCGCTGCCCTGGAACCTGTTGACTATGTTATAATTAATGGTAAAATTATTGTGGAAGAAGGCCATATTAGAAATCTCGACGAACGCAGGTTAATTAAAAAGCACCAAAAAATATCAAATGATCTGATAGCTCGGGCTGAAAAAAGTATGGGAAAGCAACTTACAAGAAAATAAATTCATAATCTTTTCATTATAGGTTGTGAATTAATCTATTATCTCTGAAATTTAGTTATAGCAAAGTGAACGATAACTCAATTATTGTTTCAAATGGAGAAATAATGAAATTAAAACGCCATTTATTAATATTTTTATCCATCATTTTTCTACTATTTTCCTGCAGTGATGATAAAAATCCTGCCGGCTATACCTATCCTGATTTGAATCCTGGCACTAAAGGTGAATTACTCGAATATGAAAAAGTTACTACTATGTCAAAAACTGATATTCAAAACCTTTTGCAAAAGGCTGCTGACTCTTTTCAGTCTGAAGATGGTGAAGATGGAATTAACATGTTTTCCATATTGGGAATGTTAAAAAATGGAGTGACGATCTATAAAGCTTTTTATACTTCCGAATCCGATGGAGAACCCATTGTTTTATCAGGCTTAGTGTTGGCGCCTGATATTGA
>Ga0102934_1002441_pt1 | contig 12842 bp, 12 predicted proteins | sample SalPonR2_A_D1_MG_FD_78175 | JGI IMG/M metagenome (GOLD analysis project Ga0102934, IMG submission 78175) | Salt pond soil microbial communities from South San Francisco under conditions of wetland restoration - Salt Pond MetaG R2_A_D1_MG | ecosystem: Environmental > Aquatic > Marine > Intertidal...
GGGGGGCACTCCCCCGATTCTCACGCCAATTCGCGATGGTGCGCCCGTTGCGCGGGTGGCAGTCGACATCACCGAACTGGCCGACTACGCCAAAGCTGTCGCGCGTCCGGACGGCCGCAGCGCGGTCATCGTCGCCGATGCAGTGTTCGAGTCGATGCGGGCCCATCTGCTCGATGATCACTTCGGTTTCGACGTGGCGGCACTCGATGCTCCGATCGCGGTCGTAACGGCGCAGCAATCCAAGGGCTTGGAGTTCGATTGCGTGATCGTGGTCGAGCCCGAACTACTGAGCCGGCAGCGGCCGATGGGTGCGGACATCTACGTGGCCGCGACGCGGGCTACCCAGGAACTGCATCTGGTCACCCTCACCTGAGGTGAACGGCATCGCTACCGGTGTTCGCGGAAGACGAGCACCGGGCAGGGAGCGTGGTTGACGCAGGCGTTGGCCACCGACCCGATGTGCACATCCGGCAGGGCCCCGTGCCCGCGCGCGCCAACCACGAGCAGTTCAGCCCCGTGCGCAGCCAAGTTCAGTGCCTGCGCCGGATGTTCGGGCACGAGCCGAGCCTCGACCTCGACTCCGGGAACTTGCTGCCTCGCTCGCTGCAGGCAGGCATCGAGCATCTCTTGCGCATCGCGGGCGTAGTCGGCTTCGGAGTAGGTCGGCGTGATGTAGATGGTCCACGGAACGATGTAGCCCGTCACTGCCACGACGTGCAGACCACGTTCGGCGGCGAAGTGCATCGCCCATTCCAGGGCCTGTTCACTCGGCGCGGAACCATCGATGCCCACGACCACGAAGCCCATGGCGAACACCTCCCTGCTGCATCCTTATCAACGGTAGTCAGCGGATGTGCACCATGCAACAAAGCATTCGGTCATGCCTGGTGCGCGTTCAGCCGATCGATACGTCTGCCCGACGAATCGCTAGTCGCGCTCCTCGCCCGCTGGTGGTAATTCGGTTCGAGAATCGCGAAGCGACTCGGTCAAGTCGGCGGGCAGGTCCAAATCGGTGGCCGAGACGACACCGAGTTCCTTCATGCGCCGCGCCTGCACCATTACCCGAGCGTCGAAGGAACCGACGAAATCGTTGTAACCCTTCACGGCACTGCTCAGTCCACGACGCACCGTGCCAAGGTGCTCGACCGACTTCTCCAGCCGGCTCAACATCTCCGCACCGGCAGCGCGGATCTCCTCCGCGTTATCGGCCATCAACTTGCGTTGATAGCCGAATTGGATCGTCCGCAACATGCCCAAGATGGTCGTCGGCGTCGCGAGAACCACATTGCGTGAGAAGACTTCCTGCAGCAGCAGGCCATTCACCTCCAGCGCGGAGGACAGTAGCGATTCCAGGGGCAAGAACATGACGACGAACTCCGGGGAGGTCGCCGATTCCCAGTAGCGCTTGGCCGACAGTTCCTTCGCCCGGGCGAGGACGTCGTCGGCGTGCTTGCGCAACTGCGAATCGACGACGGTCGGATCCTCGGCCTGCACCGCCTTCCAGTAGGCATCGAACGGGAACTTCGCATCGATCAGGATCTCCCCACCGCCGGGCATATCCACGACCACGTCGGGCCGAGCGGCGCCGGAATCGGTAACGCGCGAATCCTGCCGGCGAAAGTGCACTCCCTCGACCAGCCCGGAGTGCTCGAGCAACTGCTCGAGTTGCATCTCACCCCACTGTCCGCGGGATTGGCCCGAACTCATGGCCGAGACGAGTTGCTTGGTGGCGGTCTCCAGCGATGCGTAATTGCGCTGCACCCCATCGATCTGGGTCCGTAACTCCGCTGCCGTCTTGACCCTTTCCATCTCGGCCGTGTGCGATTGCTTACGCAAGCCTTCGAGGGCTTCGCGTACCGGTTCGAGCCGATCCTCCAGCGCCTTCGCGGAAGCTTGCTCGCCTTGCAACTTCTCCCGCTCGGCGCGCAGCAACTGGACCTGTCCCTCTGCCTGGGCGCTTTGCTCGTGCGCGACAGCAAGTTCGGCCGCCGATTCAGCGCGCAAGGTGGCGATGCGTTCCTCGGCCCGCAGCGCCGCCGTCCGGCTGGCCAGCAACCAACCGATCAGTAGACCCACAGCCATCGCGATCAGCGCAAGCACCACGATGACGATCACGGTCACACCGGCAGTATCGAGGGCGGTATCGACCTCCATAACGGCACCTCCTCAGGCTGCCGTCGCAGGGTATCCCTGCCCGGTGACAGCGCCTGCCGGCTCACTCGGAACTCGATTAGTTGGGCAGGGAGCACGCCGCCGTGGCACCGGGAAGGCGATCCTTGTGTCGGTACATCCATGGACCGATGCGCCGCAGCAGGTGCCGCATACCGGGGGCCAGCATGAAGGCCCCGACGAATCGGTAGGGGGCGCCGGAGCGCCGCAGCATGCTGCCCATGCCAAGCGGGCCGATCAGGTAGCGGCCATCGTCGTCCACGAACACCGGGCCCTCGTAGACAGCGCTTTGCGGGATCCCCCAGTCGGCGAGATCGACGCTTTGCCACGGAACGATGTCCACGGGCGGATCCACGTGCTTGCGGATGGCGTCCGTACCTTGCTGGCACACACCGCAATCGGCGTCGAACAGGAAGGCCGGTCGCTGGCTGATCCGGGGTGGGAGCGGCGTCGTCGTCATGGCTCCAGCATACCCCAGGGGGTATCTAGCCGCACGTTAGTCCGGGACCGGCACCAAGCCCCTGGCCACGCGTACCAACTGCCGGTAGGACAGCCCATTGCTATCGATCCGCACCGTCGTGGCGCGGGGATCGCCCGAAACCGTGGTGCGCGCGAGCACTTCGGCCACGCCACCGAAGCGCGCAACATCGGCCCGCGAGCACCGCGGTGAGGCAGCGCCGCTCGCCGCATCGGCCGCCGACGAATCCACCCCACGGCAGTTGGCGAAGATCCGCGCACGCACTACTCGAGTTGCCCCCGGCCGCCCGATTCGAATCCGCTCGGACTTCACCAATCCAGCCGTCTCCTGCTCGATCGGCGCAGCAGCCCACCTTGTTTGCGCGGCTTTTTGCGCCAGTGTGAAACTCGGGACCCGCTTACCGTAGGTCGAACCCGCGAAGGTGGCGCGCTTGCCGGCGGAACCGTAGGCAATCACGTCGATCGGCCCGTTGCGACGCAAGCCGGCCGTGTATGTCGGTCGCCACAACACGGTTTCGTCATCGAGTGCGGCGACCGCTCGGCCGTAGTTGCTCGAACCCCGAACCACGTCTTCGGCCGCAACGGCGGTTACCGGCGCCAAAGAGGTAGCCAGCCCGGTCAGTAGCCCGCTCACCAGCACGCTCGCCAATCCACCGACCAGCACACGCAGCGGGAACGACGACGACGAACGAGCTCGCGGTTGGACCATCGAATTACTGTACGTCGCGTACGACAACGCTCACCCGCGAGCACCACGAGCACCCCGTCAACGTCGCCTGGAACCGGGTCCGCGGTGGTAGCGAACGCTCGACCACAGCGTTGAAAGCACCTTCCTCCACGGGAACTACCGAGTCGGTGCGCCATCGTTTAGATCCGGGCGCGCGGTATCGAATCCGCACGAATCCCGTGGCGTTCGCTTCACCGGCAAGCACCTGGCCGGACAGCCGCACCCCTCCCTTGGTGCTGCGGGCGGTGACCGATGTCATCTGCGAAACAGCGGGCCGAACCCAAAAGGTGATCGGATCGAGGGCGAAGGACTGCTCGCTGTCAGGGGAGATGGCTCGGATGGTCGTGTCCAGCCGGTACTCACCTGTGCCGTCGGCTGGACACACGAACACCTCATCGAGCAATTCCCCGGCCACCGGATCACCGGGTAGGACCAAGAAGGTGCCCTCGTTCGCGGTGCCTGTTGCGCTGACGAGTGTCTCCCCGATCAAGGATGTCTGGTCCGCGCGTCCGAACGTGGCAAGGATCGGGATGAACAGGCACTCAGCGTCCACGAACTGCCAGTCGTTGTCCATGGTGATCGAAACGGTTGCGGTGGACACCGATCCGGGAGGTGTCGCCACGATCTCCGCCCGAATCGCCGAGGATCCAACGGCCATCAAGACCAAAGCGCAAGACCCCGCGATCGCACCGCGCCATGACCACCTCATGCTTCTTCCCCGTTCATGCATCGTCTCCGTTTCGGCGATGCAGTGCCTCGTCGATGTTGGTTGCCACCTGCTCGGCCTCGCGCTTCGTGCGCGATCGACGATCCGCCGCTCGTTCGCGCGCTTGGGAAAGCGGAGCGACGTGGCCGGAGGTCGTGCCCGTGGACCAGTCGTGCACCACACTGGTACGAAGCACGACGTCTTGGACACTGCGGTTTCGTCGACTGACCAAGACCCACAAGATCCCGACCTGGAAGACAACGCAAAACAGTGAACGCACCGCGGCCACCTTCCAGCGCAGCCGCCCGCCACGGCGATCAAGTACCCGAACGCCCATGAGGTTCTGGCCGAGGCTGCGTCCACTGGTATTCCACGTCCACGTCCAATAAAGCCACATCAGGAAGTAGCCGCCGAGGACGAAGTAGCCCGGGCGCGGCATCCCGTAATCGACGAGCGGGTTGAACACCAGAAGGAACAACCACACCGCTATCCAGATCCCGATGATGATGGCGCCCACCACGACCACATCGATGACCGCGGCGATGGTGCGCGTGAAGAATCCCGCCCGCTCCCCCTGGAAGGGGCGCGCCGCTACCGGCAGTGTCTGCAACACGACGCCCTCGTTCGCATCGTGGGTGCGCCGATATTCGCTGAACGTGGTCACGAGTCGCTCTCCAGCGCGACAGTCGCCTCGTCCCGACCGGCCCGACGAAGCAGCAGCGTGTCGACCACGCGCGAGACGAACTCATCGCTGCGTACGGCGGAGAAACGAGTGGTGGTGAAGGCATCCATCGCGATGCCGCCGGTGCTCTCACGAATGATCTGCGGCAGGTCGATCTCTTCTATGATGTAGTCCGCGATCTGCAGCATCGGCACCCGGTCGACGATGGCGTCGATATCCGTAGCCTCGACGATCCGATCGACTTCGACCCGCTCGAGGACGATCTGGGTCAAATCGAGCTCATCGAGTGCCGCGATCACGATCCGGTGCACATCCACTCTGCTCAACACGATGCCTGTCAGGTCGATTCGGGAGACGATCGCATCGGTGATCGCGGGAACGAGCCGGTCCAACAGCGGGGTCACGACCGAACCCACCATCGTCCGCACCGTCGCCTCGCTCAACGACAAGACGGTCTGCGTGCTGTAGGTCATCAAGCCGACGGTGCTGGCCAGCAAATCGGCGGCCAGCGCACGGACGTCGCCCTCGGACTCGTAGGGCCGCGACACCACCACGACCTCGCGACTGCTCACTCGCCCATCATGGTGCACGCCCTACCATGCCGAGGTGTCGAGTCTGAAGTGGTTCGCGATCGTGATCGCCGCGGTCGTCGTGGCCGCGGGCCTGGCAACGACAGCCTGGTGGGTCTCCAGCAGCATCGAGCGCGCCGACCGGCAGGCCACCTTCGACCCCTTCTACGAACCTCCCGATCCGCTGCCCGCCGAACCTGGCACGGTCCTGCGGATGGAACCCCTCGACGTGGACGTTCCGGGCGGGCAGGCATACCGGATGCTCTATGTCTCCCAGCGGCCCGATGGCACTCCGGCAGCCAGCGGCGGCAGAGTCTTCATCCCCGACACCACCGCCCCGGCGCAGGGTCGTCCGGTAGTCGCATGGGCGCACGGCACCGTCGGAATGGGCGAGGCCTGCGCGCCCTCCCGAGCCGTCGACCCCCTCGGCGACACCACGCAATGGCTCGATCAAATGATGGCCCTGGGCTGGGTCGTCACCGCCACCGACTACGTCGGCCTAGGCACCCCCGGCCCGGAGTTGTACTTGGTGAACCAGGCGGAGGTCCGCGACGTCGTGAACTCCGTACGCGCGGCCCGCAATATCGACCAAGCCCAGGCCGGCTCGAAGTACGTGGTCTGGGGTCACTCGCAAGGCGGGCACTCCAGCCTGTGGAGCGGACACCTGGCATCGGACCTCGCGCCGGAGTTGAGCCTGCTGGGAGTCGCCGCCGCGGCCCCGGCGGGCGAACTCGCGGACATCATGAGCACGCAGTGGGATACCACGATCGGGTGGGGCATCGGCCCGGAGATCCTCGCTTCTTGGCCGCTGGTCGATGAACGCCTGAGCGTTGAGCAGGTAGCGGCGCCCACGGGTATGCGTACCTTCGAGCAATTGGCCGAGTACTGCGTCTCCGATAAACAACTCCTCGCCGAAGTCCTCGCTCTGCGCGCCACGGGCGGGGAACTATTCGCCATCGACCCCTTGACCCAACCCGACTGGAACCGATTCCTGGCCGAGCAAACGCCCCCGCCGCTGCCCCCCGAGATGCCGGTGTTCTTGGCCCAAGGCACGGCCGATGAGGTGGTGCTGGCCTGGCCGAACGCCAAACTCCAAGAGTCGTGGTGCGAGGCCGGTTCGACCCTGACCGCGCTGTGGATGGGGGGCATCGGCCATCTAGCGGCCGCTTCGACCGCCGGGCCTGCCGCGGTCGCCTGGATCGCCGACCGCTTCGAAGGACGCCCCGCCATTCGAACCTGCGACCTTCCTCCGCCGGTGGCACCACGGCCACCGGCGACGAGTACTTCGGCTACTCGGTAAGCGGCCCGTTCTTGCCCTGCGGGAAGTAGTCCTGTCCGATACCGCTACTGCGCTTGGGCACCATGACCGAACGGAACCAGGACACGACTTCCTCGCCGTCCTGGTTCAACCCCCGGGTCTTCATTCGAATGATCCCCATCTCCGGGCGTGAGGAGGATTCGCGAGCCTCCAGGCAAAGGCTCTCGGCGTAGATGGTGTCGCCGATGTACACCGGATAGGTGAGCTTGATATCCGTCCAGCCCAAGTTGGCCACGGCGTTTTGGCTCATGTCGATCACCGACAGGCCGAGGACCAAGGCGACCGTCAGGCCGGAATTGACAATGATCCGACCCTCGGTGATCGGGTTGCTCTGCGCAAGGTGGGCATTGAAGTGGTTCTGGTTCGTGTTGCAGGTCAGCAGAGTGAACCAGGTGGAGTCGGCCTCGGAGATCGTTCGACCGAACGGGTGCTGGTAGGTGGTGCCGACTTCGAAGTCCTCGAAGAAACGGCCGAGCTGGGCGGGGACGATTTCGGTCATCGCCCCATGATGTCAGCGATCGCCGTCTGCTCGCTTGCGCCAGCGCTCTTCCATCCGATCCATGAAGCCGCTGCTCGGCCGCCGCTGCTTGCCCTTGGGCCCCGCGGACGGGCCGGTTGCGCCTGCGCTAGTGCCACCGGAATCACCGGCACCGTCGCCCTCACCTTCGGCGGCTTCGGTCGCGGCGGCGCCGCGGGTGAAGGCGAAGTAGATCAACACGGCTCCGGCGAGCATCACGACGAATCCGACGACACCCAAGATGGCCATCGGCATCGCCATGCCGGCCAGCAGGACGCCGAGCCCACCGAGTACCGCGAGCACACCTAGTGCAGCCCGGCTGCGGTTTGCGGCGGTGGAGTTCGAGCGCAGACTCGTGGCGAACTTCGGATCCTCTGCGTAGAGGGCCTTTTCCATCTGCTCGAGCAGACGCTGCTCATGCTCCGATAGCGGCATGCTCAGCCCCCTTTCCTCTCTCGGTCGAACGGCCTCGCGCTGTTGGTCTTGTTAGGTAAGTCTGCCTGACGGTCGGGCCGTTCGCCTCCCGATGCCATGCTTCCTGCTCTCAGGATAGGTCGCTACCGGAGAAAGGGAAACCGGCACCCCGGTCAACGGTCGCCAGCCGGGTGTTCGCCGAGGGACGACCTTCCCGGGCGCACCGCCCCCGGTCCGTAGCGCTGCCGTAGCCGATCCATGGCCACTTCGGCGTCTCGTCGCCCATGCTCGGGGGCATCGAGTAGCAACTGGGCCGGGGTCTCGTCGGCCTCGGAGAGCCCTTCTAGCCGCACCCCGACCAACCGGATGCGGGCCCGCTGCAGGCCGAGGGCCTCGAACAGCGCCCAGGCGGTGGCGTAGATGTCGGCGCCCACGTCGGTCGGTACCTCCAACGTCCGCGAGCGGGTGATCGTCGTGAAATCGGCGAAGCGCACCTTGAGGGCGACCGTGCGACCAACGATCCCACCGCGACGCATCCGCTGCCCGACATGGTCGGCCAAGCCCGCGATACGCGAGCGGATCCATTCGTGATCGTCGGTGTCGACGTCGAAGGTCTCTTCGTTGCCGATGCTCTTGTCCGGTTCGTGGGGCACGACGGCCCGCAGATCCCGACCCCAGGACAGGTCATGCAAGTGACGTCCTTGGGCTTGGCCGAGGGCTCTTTCCAATGTGGCAAGCGGGGTGGTGGCGATATCGGCGACCGTTTGCAGTCCGAGTCGATCGAGTTGCTGTTCGGTCTTCTCCCCCACTCCCCATAACGATCCGACGGGTAGTGGGTGCAAGAACTCGATCACCTTGTCGGTGGGAATGATCAAAAGGCCGTCGGGCTTACTACGCGTGGAGGCGAGTTTGGCGACGAACTTGGTCGAAGCGACTCCGACGGAGCAGGTGATTCCAACTTCATCGCGCACCCGGGAACGGATAAGCGAGGCGATGGCGCCGGGGCGTCCGAGTCGGCGCCTAGCTCCGGCGACATCGAGAAAGGCTTCATCCAAGGACAGCGGTTCCACGATCGGGGTGATCGAATCGAAGATGGACATCACCGCGCGCGACACCTCGGCGTAGCGCGCATGGTGCGGAGGCAAGACCACCGCCTGCGGTGCTAAGCGACGAGCCCGTGACATCGGCATCGCCGAGTGCACACCGAGCGCGCGTGCTTCGTAGGTCGCGGACAGCACCACCCCCCGATTGCCGGTGCTCGCCCCGATGATCACCGGCTTGCCGACGAGATCGGGGTACTCGAGCAACTCCACGGATGCGTAGAAGGCGTCCATGTCGACGTGCACGATGGTGCAGCCGGTGTCATCGCCACCGAAGTCGACCCGGCCGCGGGGTCGACGAACTTGGCTGCGGCTCATGAACGCATCCTGTCCTCTCTTCTGCGCTACCAGCCGGAGGCGCCCGGACTGGAGTGCCACAACTTGCTAGGTGCTTGCTGGGTAGGCGCTTGCACTCCCGGCCGATCCACCGGGATTCCCGCGGGGGCGATATCTGCGTAGGGCGATTGCCGGAACCCACTGGCGTGCACGAGGACCTTGCTGGGCCCTGCCTGTTCGGCTGCCTTAGCCGACTCACGTGGGTCTGCGGTGAGTAATGCGCGAACCGCCTCGATGCCTTCACTCTTCCAAAGCGATCGCACCTGACCGAGATCCCAGCAGCCGGTAGCACGCATGGAGACACCTTTCGGACCGGATCGACGCAACTGCCCCCGCACCACCAGCAGCCACGATCCGAACAACGTCGTGGAGTAGTGCTCTTGCACATCGTCGAAGAACGCCGCATCGACCGGACCGGTGGAATCATCCAAGGTCACGAAGATCACTCGGCGACCGCTGCGCATCGGTGGGCTTTGGATCGCGACCTTCACACCAGCGACCCACACCTGCGCATTCGAGCGCTGCGCCAGTAAGTCCTTGGCGGGCACTGCCTTGATTTCGCGCAACAGATCCTTGTAGAAGTCCACCACATGCGCACTGACGTCCAAACCCAGTAATGACATCTCTGCGCGCACCTTCTCCGAGACCGCCATGTCGGGAAGACCCGTACGTGGTACGTCGACGAGATCATCTCCCAGCAGATCCAGTGACAACTGCGCATCCGTTCGCTTATTTCCCGCATGCCTATCGAGTTCGGCCACTTGCAAGAGCAGATCTCGACGCGTAACCGGGGATGGATGCACCGAATCGAAGGCGCCGATCGTCACCAGATTCTCCGCCGTAGGTCGCGACAGGCGAGCACGCTGGAAGGCATCGGCCATCGACACGAATGGTCGTTCGCGCATGATCGCCTCTACTTCGGCTTCGCAGATACCGGCCACTTCGGTAAGGGGAATGCGAATCCCCGCGCCCTCGACCCGATAGACGTCGGCGGAGGCGTGGATATCGACACTGTGCACCGCGACCTCGTGCCCGCGAGCATCATCGAGGAGTAGCCGCTTGGGATACATCCCCGGATCGTGGGTGAGGATGCCGGCGTAGAACGCCGCTGGATAGTGCACTTTCAACCAGGCGGACTGATAGGTAGGCAGCGCGAATGCCGCTGCATGAGCCTTGCAAAAACCGAAGGAGGCGAAAGCGCGCAGTACCTCCCAGACTCGATCCACGGTGGGGAGGTTGTACCCGTGGTTGACCGCTGTCGGGTAGAACCAGGCGCGCACATCGTCTTGACCATCGGGGGAACCCATGCTGCGTCGGCACTCATCGGCTTCGGCGAGCGAACAGCCGGTCATCGCCGCAATGATTCGCAGGACCTGTTCGTGGAAGACGACCACTCCGTAGGTTTCGCGCAAGATCGGCTCAAGATCGGGATGCACGTACTCCGGTTCCTGCCAGCCTTGGCGAGCCATCAGGAACGGGGTGACCATGTCGGACTTGACCGGACCGGGTCGGAACAACGAGATATCGATGATGAGATCGGCGAATTCCTCTGGTGCGAACTTGCCGAGGAGTTCACGTTGCCCTGGTGATTCGATTTGGAAGCAGCCAAGCGTCCGGGTGGAGCGAATCAACTCGAACGTACGGGCATCGTCGAGTGGACGAGCATCGATATCGACCCTCGTCCCATCCGCCCGTTCGATCTCGCAGACGGCATGGGCGATCGCCGATTGCATACGAACGCCGAGGACATCGAGCTTGAGCAGACCCATGTGCTCGACGTCGTGCTTGTCGAAGTGGCTCATCTGGTACCCGGCGGCACTCGTCTCCACTGGAGTGCGGTTCAACAAAGTGGCATCGGAGAGCACCACACCGCACGGGTGCATCGCGATATCGCGCGGCAGACCGTCGAGCGCCTCGACAAGATCCAAGAAGTGTTCGAGCTGCCCTTCGCGCGCCAATCGACCGATATGCGAATCGCGGAGTTCGGGCAGATCTTCCAGTGCACTGCGCGCCTGCCGTGCCCGAACATGCGGGAATGCCTTGGCGAAGGAATCGACTTCCGTGGCATCGAAGCCGAGTGCGGCTCCGACATCGCGTACGGCATGACGCACCCGGTAGGTCTCCATCATGGAGACACTGGCCACTCGGTCGTCACCGAACCGCTCGCGGATGATGTCGTAGACCTCGAGCCGACGCGCGGACTCCACATCGATGTCGATGTCCGGAAGCACCCGGCGCAACGGGGACAAGAACCTTTCCATCAGTAATCCGTGGCGTATCGGATCTATCCCACTGATCCCCAACAGGTGGGTGACCAGGCTGCCGGCACCGGACCCGCGGGCAGCCACCCGGATGCCACGTTCGCGCACGAGGTCGGTGACCTCGGCCACGGTGAGGAAGTAACCGGAGAAGCCGAGGTCGACGATGGTGCGCAGTTCATTCTCGAGTCGATGCTCGGCCTCGGCGCGCTCCCCACCGCGATACATCCTTGGAATCGCATCGCGGCAACGGGTGCGCAACAAGGCGTCAGCTTCGGCCACCGGATCGGCCACCCGACGCCCGAGCAGTACGTCGAGTTCGGGGACGAACACCTCCCCTAGCCCCAAATCGCGCTGTGGATCCAACGCGCAGTACTGCGCCAAGTGCCAGGTGTCCTCGAGCAGGCGAAGACCACCGCGCTCTTCCCGTCCACCGGCTACGGCGGCCTGCGCGACCTCCGCGGCGATCTCGGCCATCTCGGCCGCGGACTTCACATACGCCTGACCACCTGCGGGGGGAAGCGCCTCGATGCGCGCAGAGCCCACCGGAACCAGCAGCCGTGCTGCATCCAGCACTTGGGCAACCGGCGCATCCTGCGGACGGGAGTAGCGAACCGCGTTCGTGAGCACCGCGGGAAGACGCTGCTCGCGCGCCCAGGTGAGCATTCGCGCCGCCGCAGCGGTCGAGTGCCGATGCCGTCGGTGCGCGGGGAAACCCGGCTGCCGGTGGGAGACGATCCCCACGGCGAGGTAGCGCTCGAACAGCACGCGCCACGGCCGGGCGGCAGCCTCCGCGAGCAGCGGACGATCCCCGGACAGCAACCGCCCGACCTCGGAGTCCGGGCCGAGGATCGCCACGAGCCCGGCGCCGTGCTCACGCAGTGCCGACCACGGGACCCACGGTTGCCCGCGCTCGGTATGGGTACCGGTGTGCGCCGCGGATACCAGCCGACACAACGACGCCCAACCCACGGCACCGGTGGCAAGGAAGGTCACCCGCGGCTTGCTCTCATCGATCCACGCGCCACCGCGTGCCGGTGTCCGACGCCGCGCACCTGGGTGCGTACCCGGGTGCATGCGTGCCGGTTCGGTGGGTTCGACGGCGAGGTCGACTCCGAGAACCGGGGAGATACCCAGCCGCGCGCACTCGCGTGCCCACCGCACCGCGGCATATAAGCCGTCGCGGTCGGTCAAGCCGATGATGGATTGCCCAACCTCGGCAGCCTGTTGCACGAGCGTCTCCGGCAGCGCGGTGCCGTAACGCAGCGAGTGACTCGAGGCGACCTGCAGGTGGGCGAAAGGGATCGCCACCGCGCTAGCCGACGGCGCGTAGCCGTAAGGCGAGTGCTTGCTGGCCCAAGGTCGGTTGGTAGACGAGCTCGAGCACCTCACATACCCGGGACAAGAACGTCTCAGCTTCACGGATGAGATCGTCGGCAGCTCGATTGCTCACGCACGGGATCCCGGCTTCGGCCACCGCCCGGGTCTGCGCGCCCGCGGCGAAGAAGTCCGCCCACTCCGCTAGCGGCGGGCAGGTCTCGCGCAGCACCACCCACGCACTTCGAACAC
>Ga0102934_1002443_pt1 | contig 12835 bp, 11 predicted proteins | sample SalPonR2_A_D1_MG_FD_78175 | JGI IMG/M metagenome (GOLD analysis project Ga0102934, IMG submission 78175) | Salt pond soil microbial communities from South San Francisco under conditions of wetland restoration - Salt Pond MetaG R2_A_D1_MG | ecosystem: Environmental > Aquatic > Marine > Intertidal...
CCCCCCCCCCCCCCCCCCTGCCTGGTAGGTTGACGGCGCATCCTCCAAATCATCTTTTCCCACATCGCCGTGCCTCCGCAGTGCCTCTTCCAACTCCGCCTGCGACTTAAGGATGGTGTAATCCGCAGCCCGCCGGTCCCGTACTCCTTTCAAGCAGAAGACGCCCATAACAAAATACAAGACACCGAGTCCTATCAACCCGAGACCGGCGCAGTAGATGAAGACGTTGACGATGTTGATACGTGCCTCGTGCTCTACTTCTTGTTTGATGGAGAGCAGGCCTACGAAGGTATAGATGGCCTACAGGGAGAAACAGAAGGTCGATCGTAAATAATTGAGCAGGCGCGTGACATTTTATGGAAGAATGGCAGACCGTAAAAGTGCTATAGGGCATGTTAGTGCAATTAGCTTCAGAGGCAATCACGACTACACTTTCCTTTTTCCTGCACTCACCCCCCGGCTGATCCAGTTCTGTAAAAGCCAGGTGTCGCGGACCGCCTGTAGCCCCGCGCGTAGGCGGCATGCAGAGACATAGATTTATATGGATGTGGGTATGATGGCGAATGATAAAGCGATTCATCCTGGCAACAGTTCCAACGCTTCGGCCCCTTTTCCTGACAATCTGCCTGCCCATCTACTTGTTCCCCTACCTGTGTCCACCCCAACTCCGTGAAAACCACTCCAATCGAGAAGACGATCCCGTACACACGAATCGCTATTCCCAAAGGCGACAGACCATGATATACAATGGACAGAATCTCTGCCACAGCCACTGAGAGGGCGCTCAGCACACAAACAGCGTTTATGGCCAGAAAGATGCTCAAGCAACAGCCCCGACGGATGTCCTGCCGACGCAAATAAGGGCGATACATGGCTCCATGCTTGCTTGGTCGGCCCGCTGAGGAGGCAACGGATGACGGCGCACTACCCCGCAAAGGGGTTGTCTCGTGCTGGTTCTGGTGTGTATGGGATGTTGCAGCGGCGGAGGGGTAAGGCTGCGCAGCCGCTCCAGCTGCCTCTCCGGCGGCTTGTTCGTGCATCCAGGATGGCTCCGGATTCATTCCTCCATGGTATTGTTGGTGCTGGTAGTGGTTTATATCAGTGTCAGGCATGGCGTGGCCCAACAGTGCTGCTGTGGTGATGGTTCGCATCAAATTTGCAAAGATGGGTAGGTTGGAAAAGGAAAGGAATCTGTGTAAGCTAAAAAACGAGGACTGTAGCCGGCTTCATGTCTACCGCAAAAATTAAAGAGGCATATCACAGCAGGCACGGCAAATGGTTGAGTTGCCCATGTTGTGCGGAGAGGGAAATGATTTGCCGATGTTGTATGATACACGTTTCTGACGGCATTAAATTTGAGCAAGACTCGCCATAAACGCGGCGGTTCATCTTTTTCTCGAGACTTCCGATGCGATGCACACAACGATTTCTTCCACTTGTACCCCTTTCTGAAGTTTTTCGAAATTCCTGCAGAAGGAGTACACGCATATGACATAATGAGCTAACAGGAATGTTCAGATGAAGGGAATGCATTTTTTTTCCTTCATCCTGTGAAGTAACCGGTGGTGTGCGGGGTGGATATGGGCCGGAGGAGGCTTGTCATGTCCGAGAACTGCCCGCATCCTGCTTTCATGACGATAAAGTCCAACAAAGAAGCATTTTTTCCCACACATATATAAATAGTTCTGCAAGAAAGAAGGGGGTGTTGTTTCTGCTTTTATTGCGTTTGCTTAATCCATATCCTTCTTTCCTACCCGCCGGCGCCTGTCGACAAAGCACATAAATGCCCTTCATAAGTAATCACTTTGCAGCCGATTGGTCGGTCGTCGTGGGCCCTTGAACGGTGCGCGTCCCTTTCCACCTCCACCACCTCCTCGTTTACTGCCGCTTTTGCCTCCCGACCCTTTAATCCCCCCTCCCCCGCCCCCTCCAAATTTCAACGGGACAATCTGCCGCGGGTATACCTCCTCACCTACAGCAAATTTTGCCCGTACCGGCCCATCAAAGCGGGCAGGATTGAGCAGAATATCGGCAGGGATATGACGCAGCTCTGGACACCAATGTTTGATGTACCTTGCCTCAGGGTCGTACGTAGCCCCCTGCTTGGGCAGCGAGAAATATCGATCTTCCCGCGGATCACTCCCCACGCCCGCCGCATAACACCAATTCCCGTAATTGCTGCATGGATCGTAGTCCAAAAGCACCTCTTCGAACCAATACGCACCCAGGCGCCATTCCAAGCCCATATCCCGGGTCAAAAAAGAGGCGACAAGTTGCCGCCCCCGGTTGGACATGAACCCCGTGGTTTTCAACTCACGGATGTTCGCGTCCACCAACGGATACCCCGTGAGGCCCTCTTTCCACGCATGGTACAAAGCCCCGTCCCGCTTCCATGGGTATTTGCGAGGGTTTCCTTGCGGACCACCCAGTTTGAAAAACGCGTTGCCGAAGGAGATGGCGGAGAAGCGGAAAAAATCGCGCCATATCAGTTCGAAAAACAGCCAATACGTGCTGTCGTTCTCCACGCGCTCCCGCTCGTATTTCCGAATTTCTGCGAAGATAACCCGGGGAGATATGCTCCCAGTGGCTAGCCAGGGGCTGAATTTGCTGCTGTAATCCGGCCCCAACATACCATTGCGCGTCTCCTTGTATTTTTGGAGCTGTCAGGAAAAGAGTAGGGCCGAAGACAAGAAGACTTGTAAGAATACTCTGAAATCTAGGCATGAATTGCCATACAAACATAAATTGTCAATGCCCAAAGCGACCCATCTAGGACCGTGACGGCAGGTCGATGTGACTTTACTGTCTCCCCCCAGCGGCGGAGGAAAGAGAGGTCAAAAGGAAAGAGGGATAAGGGGCCGGGACGCCGAAGAAAGAGGACGCGCGCTAGGTGACCTCCCCCATTCCCCTGCCAACTTACCAGGTCCTTGTCCCAAAAATACTCCTGCAGACGCGCCAGGCCTGCTGTCTCCCCCCCCTTAAACATGAGGACCGAAGACGGGTCCACGCGAGTGTCGCTGGCGTAACTTAGGACAGGGCCCAGGTCCTCCTCCCGGGTAAAACCCAGAGCTTCCAGGGTGAGGGGAGATAACAAGGCGTTAGTATTCTCCTCGACCGTGCTGCGTGGGGGGGCGGGCTTCAGAGAAGGGGGCTTGGGCAGGTATTTTCGAACCCGCGCTTTGGATTCCACTGCCTTGCGAAATTGGGTAAAGACCGAGGGCATGTCTTGCTTGAGGTTCTGGAAGGGTACGTCGTCGATATGGTAAAGATAACTGCCCCACAATTCTCGAAACTGGCTTTTCCCCTCAGTCGCCTTGGACAGGCCCTCCTTCACGCCCTTGACCACTGCCACTTCCTCGGACGTGACCTCTCGGTGGGCGTATACGGTACCCACTTTCAACGCCTTGGCCAAGCGCGGCACTTCCGTTTCGGGTTTGCCCAGCTTCACGATCATGTTTCCCCCCAACCGTGTCTTCAAATCCTCCACGGCTTCGAGCAGAAAACGTGCGCGGAGCGGCCCCGTCTTGAGGGTCCCGGGCGCCGACGGCCCCCCTGCATCTCCAAACCATCGAGGGTCAAAACAGAAGAGATGGGCGACGTGGGAATTTTCGGCGTGCGCCAAAGACAGTGGTTCATGGTCGAGGGTGCGCAAATCCGTGCATTTGTACCAGACCAGACCGCACTTTTTCACTGAGGTGTCCGAGGACGTTCCCTCTCCGTTGGTCATAGTGACGGTTGAGGCGACTGCAGCGCGTGGCACTGCACGATGCAGCCAATGCTGTCCAGTACCTGACGTGGCTAGAATTGGCGTGAGAAAAGGACGTACGAAGGCTGTAACAGTCGACGCGCTGCTGTGGGGGACTCCAGCACGGGCGCGGACCAAAATATGACAGACCAGGGTTGTGAGTGCTGCAGATCGAGGCAGCAACGGAAACATGCAGCGACCAAAGCCTGTGTGTACAAAAGACCAAGGTTGTAAATGTTGATAAGAGAGGCTACATTAACGGATGTATTATGCAAAGCCAATCTGTACCTGGCAGCATTGAAAAAGGCTTGTTGTATGCCAGCGATGTCAAGACTACGTTGATGAGTCTCACAAAGCGGGGCAGCGAAAGATGGAAACATGGGGTACCAACCCCCACTGCATAATAAATTATGTCCACTTCTTCCTCTGAAGCTTATGTCCTACACGAGCTCAAAAATAAGGACGACACCAACATTTTACGCCGCCTGTATGCTCGCGTTTGGCCGCCTTTCCCGCTTGCCACGTATGCGTATATCCGTTAAAGCCCGAAACATGCAATTGTTCCAACCACCTCAGGTTTCTACGCTCCTGTCAAAACAAGTCGGGGGCCGACACGGACGCCCCTTTTCAATGTGTTAGCTCATGGCTGTGGTCAAGACGTGTATTGAGTAATCTTACGTACCTTTTCTCACATTTTTTCCCGCTAAGCCACAAGCAGTGCTATTCTGAGTGTGGTCCGCTGGGACTGCCCCATTCCTTGAGAAAACACGCACGTCCCTGGCTAGATGGCCTCTCTGAGGCTTGGAACCAAGGCAGCGACAGGCGGAAGAAATGTCTCACTATCTTTGCGGAGGAATATGCTGCCACTGTCCTCCTTGACAAGCTCTGCGACGGTAAGTGACCGAAAACTGCCAGCGTGCATGTCTATTCAGACCTCTCTCATCGGACGTTCGTTCTTGTAACTTGATGGAAAAACAGGGGCATGCTTACAAATGCTGCAATATGCATGGCAGTAAGAGGCCTTACACTGCCCTTTTGTCTGGCTGCCGTCGTTTCACGCCCGCTTCGCCCTCCCCGGCCTCTTCCGGCTCTGTGTCTTCCACCTTCTCTACCATCTCTCCAAGCGCCCAGAGCGCCTCGTCGACAGGAAACGCACCTCTTTGTCATCGGAATGACGTGGTGGTCGAGGAGGGTGCTAAATGCAAAGCTCCTAACCAAGTCCATAAGTCCTTGGATTACGACAACCTTGCGAGCGAGGTCATGACAGCGGTCGTGAGGGAGGACATGGCATCAGCCAAGACGAGCTTGGAGCGCATGAACCTCCTCGGCCATCCAGGCAGCCCCTTGAGCATCACTGGCAGCCTCGTGGGAGCGACGTGCCACGCCTTCCTCTCCCTCTGTCAGCGCCGGCACAGGCAGACCCGTGGCGGCAAGGGTCTGGGGGAGGCCTTGCACATCCTCAGCCTCCAAAATCTGGCCGCGTCTTTCGACATGGCCTGCACCCGCCTCCTTTTCTCCCTTCTGCCCACCTCTCACCCCGCCCAGTGGTCCATCACATTCAAGGCGCTGGACCTGGCCTTCGCGAACCTCCCGGCGGTGGCCTACCCCTCCCAAAGCCTCAAACGTACGGCCCTCCGACAATTCGCCGAGGCCGGGCGCCCGGAGGAAGTGCGCTGGTTGCTGACCCGCATGCAAGAACCTTTTCTGGCCGTCTCGTCGAAGACATCGAAAGGTGCCCGGTCCAGGCAACGCGAAAAGAAACGGGAGATAGGGAAGGAAAGCCACCCGCCCTCTTTGGGGGAAGTTGGCAAATTGCATTCGTCGGCCTGGCATTTATTCAAAGCCTATTTGTACGCATTTCGACCCACCGAGGCCTTGCACTTGCTCCGCACCGAGACCTCGCCGGGCATGCTGGACGTGGAAACCACAAATATGCTGTTGAAAGCCCTGTCGCGCCATTATTTGGTGGAGGAATTGTTCGTCTTCTTCGCTTGGGCGGAGAAGCACGCCATGGTCAGGTTGAACACGGAGAGCTACACACATGCGATCGCCTCGTTGGCCAGGACGTCCCGAGACCCTAAAGGAAGCAAGGAGAAGCCTCTGACCGTTTCCCTGGACGGGGAGACCGGCCCAGGCGCCGGGAGAGGGGTCGCGGGTGGGACGGATTGCAGCAACCAAGACCAAGCCCTCTCCCTCCTTGCACGGATGGAGTCGCAAGGCTTGACGCCGGATGTCCACACATTCGCGGCCCTCGTGGACGTGTTTGCTGAGGCGGGCGACCTCGAAGGGGGCCTGGAGGTCTTCTTCGGGAAGATGGCGAAAGAACGGCGACTCCGCCCGGATGGGGCCGTGTTTGGGAAGCTGATGAAGTTGTTGTCACGGAGGAAGGAATGGGAAAAAGTGATCGCCTGTCACGAAGCGATGGAGGAATTGGGCCTCTCGGACACGAAGGAGGTCAGTACGGTCATGGTCATGTATGCCTGGGAGAAGATGGGAAAATGGGGGGAAGTGAAGGACCTGCTGGGGCGCATCCATCAACGCGAAGGGGGCGTGCGAACGTTGAAGACCTTTACGTACGCCATGCATGCCTTTGGGGTGGCGGGCAAATATCAGCAGGCCTTGGCATGTGTGCGTGAGGTAGAACGACGCGAGGACCTTCATACAGGCATGAACGCTTACGGGCACATGATGCTGGTGCACGTCTGTGCCCGGGGGCAGGACTGGGCAGGCGTCCAACGATGGTGGCAGCGAATGCAAGTCAAGGGCTTGGAGGGGGAGGCGGACCAATACTTGTCCTGCGCCGTGCTGAGTGCCTGCGCGGTTAAGGGGGCTTGGGACGACGGACTGGCATTTGTGGACCGAGTGGGCGCCTGTGCCAGCTCCAGCCTGGCGGAGGAGGCGATGGCACTCCTAGTGCTGCGGGCAGCAAAAGCAGGGCGGGGGCAGGAGGTGGGAGAAGGGGTCCGGAAGAGGCTGCTTGACCACGGCCTTCCCATTGGGCCCTTTCTGACTGAGGTCTTGGCGGTGGTCTCGGGGGAGGAAGGGGGGCATGCGCAGGAATGGGAAGGGGTTGTACGGAGATGGTATGAGAGGATGGAGGGGCAGAGGGAGAGGGAGATGGCAGGGCCTGACGTGGCAATAGAGGTTCTTGGGGACCTTGCCGGCGTGAGGACCCCCTGGCCGGTGTCGTGGTATCTGGTAGGAGACATGGCGGCACAGGGGCTTCTGAAGGAGAGGGAGGCAGCGAGGGCAGTGGAGGCGTTGAAGGAAAAAGAGGCGTTTGCACTCTTCATTTCCGACTCTTCGACCGCAGCAGTGAGGGATGGGGGAGGGGAGGGAGGGAAAGAGGGCCAGGAAAGCATGGGCGCTGAGAAGGACGGGCTCGAGAGGAAGGAAAGGTGGGAAAACGGCGTCGAAGAGGTGGGAGGGGAGGTGTTGGCAGCGAAAGAGAGGCACGAGGGGTCACGGGTCATGGAAACCACTGAACGGAGCAGGGCGGTCAAGAGGCGGCACAGGGAGAGACGAATACCTGCTTACCTCGACCTGCCCTACTCAGAGCCGCAGCACGCATACAGGGAAGGGGCATGGGCCTCGGCTGCGCCGTCTAGGGTGACGCAATCCTCGCCTATGTTTCCAGAGACTTGGCGGTAAGGGAAAAGTGGATGGCACGGAGGTGACGGGGCAAGGATGGACGGATATGCATCGCTCCAGAAAGGGTCATGCGACTCGGGGCACTGCGTGGCAGGAGGTCGGCCTGCAGTTTTGGTGGGGGAGGGGACGGTGGCTAGTGGTTGGACTCGCGCCGGAGAAGGAAAGTGGTAGACGGGACGACAGGGGGTGTACAGTCAGGAAAGAAATTAGTCGCCGTGTAGATCAGGTGCATGGGCGCCATTATAAAGTGAGCGATAGGGAAGGCATGAATGGGGGGGCGTGCCGGATGAGGCACGGGTGGGGGACATCAAAACCAAATGTGCGCGAGAGACAAGGTTTTCGAGCGGAAAGTTTCGTGTTGTTTGAGTCTTGGATATCTTGCTCGCCAACAGGTTTCCTCATTCCACGTCTCTCTCCGACTCCCCGGCCTCCAAGCATGCTTCCTTCTCTTGCAGTCCCCGCCCTTACCCCTCAAAGTAACTTCTTGGCCCGGAAAAAAGATTTGAGGAAAGTCACTTGCCAGATGCTGACCGCCAACAGGATCACAATGGAGAAAATCGAGAACCACTGGATGCGTCGATTTGTTGATTCACTCGTCTCCCGCAGGCTCGCCTCACGTTGTCGAACACTGTCCAGTTCCTTGCTTACACCGGCCACGGTAAGCTCTGCGCGACGAAACAAAAGCTGCAGAGGCTGCAGATGCTCTTTGGTCTTGGCGGTCTCCGCGTTCTGGAGCTGAACGGCCTTATCCAATAGTCCTACTTCTACCCGTTGCACTTCCCTTCCTCCGTTCCAAAAGCAGATCTTGTACAGTCCAAAATAATCTGCAGGAATTTTCACGTCCTCAATCTTGGCTGTCAAGTACCCATCCCAAAAGAGGCGGTTGTCGGGTGTTGAAACCATACCGCGGATGCCGTCTTGCACACGTCCTACAGCCCGCACTTTGATCGTCGAATCCTCCTCGGGGGCGTATTCGTCAGCAACGCACCGTGTCGTGTGAGGTTGTAGATCCAATTGAATTGCATTGACATGGGAAAGCAGGGCGAGTTGGCAGGAAAATAACAAAAGTGGCGCAGAAAATGGGAGCATTCTTCTTCTTCCGCTGAGCGTCGTGTGTGCGTGCTGCTTGGGCGAGGATGGAAAGCAATTGGTGTGCGGAGTGGACGATGGTTGCTGTTCTGACTGTGCCATCCCGACTGATCTGTAGGTGTACGGATTTTTTGGGGAAACACCGCTGTGAGGGGGGGTGGTAGAATGTGGCTTGGTAATGGGTACAAGGCTTGGGAGAGTGGAGGGAGAACATAAATGATGCTTCGTCGCGCCTCCAAGTGACCCGGTACGATAATATGTCACGGCCTTCGACAAGTCTCATGCACCCCCACCGTATTGTCTCCGATGACAGGTTTTGGCTGTGGGGAAGGGCGTAAGGAGCGTAGGGGAAAAAGAGGGGACCAAAACGAAGCTTCGCGCCTTGGCACCACGTATGAAATGTTTCCCACCGAACAAGTTGGGGCAACAGGGATTATGCCTCCATAAACATGGTTTTTCCTTTGATGTGTGCCAAAAGCTGAGTAAAGATTCTAGTATACACTACAAATTCATGTGCTGGAGGATTTTCTACATTTTAGCTTTGCATGTTATGAAATAAGTGTACATCTTCTCCCGCGCGTTCCCCCCCTTAACTTATTTGTTGCGTATGTTGGAGAAGTCAAAGCGGCAATGAAAAGATAAATGCGTGCTTCTTCAGCACAGTCTTTGTCAAGCTTTTTGTGTGCCAGAATTGTTTATATTCGAGCCTTTCAAAATTCTTTTCCCATTCCATCGCCCGTTCCCGCTTTACCCAAAGGAAGGCAGGAGGTAAATTTGACCGCAACCTGCCAAGACCAAGACAGTTGCCAATTACACATGCCACCCGGTGCTTGGGCTCAAAATTCTTTTGAAACAGCAGAAATGGCAGAGGATGTCGCAGGCAAGCGTCGAGAGTCGCATGCGGGTCCTACCACGGTGGCAATCGCCGTGCAACCCAAAAAGAGACGGCGTCTCTCATCCCGCGTTGTCTATCATCAAGAGACATCTGCCACAACCAATGGTTACACAAAATCGATTATCCACACTGGGGGTTCATGTATCAACGTAGAAGATAAACGTTGCTCCCAAATCAGTGGTCGCCGCTTGGGCTCAAGGCTTGCTACGGGCCAATCCACCGCCCCCGCAACGTTTTGCATGCTACCCACTGACATCCAAGCACGTGTTCTCTACTCAGGCTATTTCAACTCAGTCTATGTACTGACTAATCTGTCCTTGGTGAGCAAAGGCTGGCACGCGATGGCCTCGAAATGCTATCATGAGCTAGATTTGTCCCGGCTTCCGCAGCTGGATGACAACCACCTTTCGAGGATGGCCTCGCGCTTTCAGGGCGTGCACTCCCTGGATCTCTCATTTTGTGACTCGGTGGGCGACTCCGTCACGATGGCACTCACACGTTGCAATACCACCCTGATTCGCATTAGCTTGCGGGGCTGTGGCGTCTCGGATCAGGGGCTGCAGGAGATTTTCAGATTCACCCGTCTCGAGTCCGTGGATGTATCCAAGCGCAAGCGGGATCAAAGCACTCTGTTGACCGACGACGGGCTGAGACCTCTGGCACATCTCAGGCACCTGCAAGAAGTGAACCTAGCCTGGAACAGACTGATCACCGACGAGGGGGTGCGGATCCTACTCTCCCCGGCCCCAGGCTCCAAACACCTCCGGGTCCTAGACCTGTCGTGCTGCGAGCGCTTGACGGATGCCGCCTGCGAGGCCCTGGTAGGGCAGCCCTTGGAGGCGTTATCGCTTTCAGGGTGTCCACAGATCACCGACCAGGCCCTTCGCATCCTGTACGTGGACGGCTCTGGCAATGGCGACTCCTTTTTCTCCACTGGGCTGCTCGAAATGCAGGCGTTCCCTCGCGACGTGAATGAGCGTGTCCATTGCGCTGCAGTTTCCTACTCTTCTACCGCGTTACCTCAGACGGGAGACCGAGCGAGGGTCGGCTCTCCGCAACCAGCCACAAGCCTTGTCTCCCTCTCATTAGCGCACTGCCCGGCCTTAACCGACTTGAGCGTGGAAATTCTCCTCACCTTCTCTCGCCTTCAGAGCTTGGACATGCGGGATTGCCGGGGACTGACCGAAAAAGCCCGAAGCATGTTGCAAAAATGGCTCCCGGCGGCGATGGTGGCCTGCTCGTGACCCCGGAGCAATGCACGGAGGGGGACAGGCCTCTGTCGAGCAGGGCCAGAAGCTGCCTTTTAGGAGACCAAAAGACGTGGTCCCGAAAGCAGAACTTGCAGGAGGCGGACCAAAAAGGCGCGGAAGGCACGCGGGCATGAAGGGTCCGGTCATCTCAGGGGGATGTAAAAAGAGGGGCGTGGATAGGGCGGATCGGGAGTCTGGTTGAAGGCCCATAATTTGGAGACCAGCATAATCGTAGATACCGTAGAGGAATAGCATCAAGGGTGAAGAATCGTGCACATTTTCATGCATCAGTCGTTGTATTTCCCGCTTATGTATCGATAGCACACAAGCGTCGAGTTTTTGCGCACCCACACAAGCAAAAGCCAGAAATGCAAGCATGTCGCAGGTGGGAGGCCGCGTGTAAGTTGATGCAGGGGCAATATTGACAAAAGCATCCACCAGGTCATGGGCCATGCTTCTTAAAATATGTAATTCCTTTGTATCTTCCTGGTCATCCTATCCATTTAAGTCTTGCCCCCTAGTCAGTGAGTGAGAAGTATTTCACTCTCAACGTAATTCTATCTGATAGGCAAAGACATACAAATACCCATAATGAAAGCCTCACTATACATTCTCCGCGCGCACCTTTTCGCCCCTCGGTCCTTTCCTTTCTTTAGGAGGTCTCGCCGGAGGGCGTCCGAGCGATGACAGCCGCTTCCAATCGGCCTTTCAATCCTTCCGCCAGGCCCCAGTCCAGTCGCGAACTCCTCAGGGAGCCCAACACTTTCTCCGGCAACTCCTTCTCGTCCTCCCCCTGGACCAAGACCGCCAACTCCACCACCACATTCTTGCTCCCGTCCCGCACAAAACCCAGCGTCCGCGAGGCCATGGCGGAGCTTCCTATATCGATCCCTATCTCCAAGTACCCGGGGCCTGTCCAATACCGTTGGGTCAGCTTATTCCCGAGCAAAACGGGCTTATTCCCAACCATCAGTCGCACCAAGGCGGGCCCTTCGATGATGGACGGAATCAATTTGAAACGCCGGTTCTTCTCCTCATCGTCCCCTTCCAAAAATTCCGCAAGCAGCCGCAGAAATTTCTTTTCTTCCCTCTTTTCCTGCACACACTCCCCGTCCCCCAGGTCCTCCATCCCTTCCTCCTCTGCTTCCTCCTCCTCCTCTTCCTCCTCCTGCTCCTCGCCAATAATCTCTGCTGCCGCCACCGCCCCCTCCCTCGCTTTCCGTCTTCTCACTCTTTCGCGCGCTTTCTCTAAACCTTGCCTCCTCGCTCCACACAAAGCAAAATAGCACATCATGCTGCACGGAGGATTTCCCGGTACTTGAAAGTTCAAAATGATCAAGAACGGGGGGGGCTGTGAGGCCAAAAGCTGACACCGCGAGTAGACCCCGTCTTTCCTCTGAAAGAGGGCCGTGACGTGGTCCGCCCGGGGCACAAGGCCGGCACTCTCCACCTCGAAAAGCTCCATGTGCACCAGTTCGCAGAGTGGCTCGGCCGCCCGCCCCCCTACCTTGACCCCGTCCGCCATGTAGGTCCTTCCTCGCACCTTCCATTCGGTCGTGGCATCCCCCCAGCTCGCGTGGAAAGCCGGGTTCAGTTCCCGCAGGCTGGAAAGCTGCTCTTTGATGACCAAGGTCGTCACTTCCCTGTCCTCCACGTCTTCCTCCCCGCTCCACCTGTCCTCCACCCTTCGGCCCCCTCCGCCCAACCCGCCTATTCCCGGTCCCTTCCCCTCCCCCGACACGCTCTCTCCCCCCCCGGGCCTTGCCGCGCTCCCCTGCACGGACGACAGTCTGGGCCCTGACTCCGCCAATGCCTTGCGCCAGACGCTCAGTTCGTGCTCTGCTGCCACCCTCTTCCTCACCTCTACCTCCGACACCGCCCTTGCCGCATCCAACTCGGCCTGGAGAGCCGCCATTTCCACACGCGCCTGGGTGAGGGCTTGCGTGGTGGCGGCGGAGGAAGAGGGCAGGGGGGAGGCAGCGGTGGGAGCGGACCTCGCGACGAGGTCCGAGGGGGGAGGCCAGTGGCGCCTCCCGGGGGGGGGAGTCCGCTGGGGCGAAAAGGCATGGGCGCATTTCGAGGGGGACGACGGGTGCATCCGGGGGTGGCCGCTTGGATGTCCCGGGCCCGTGCCCCCCCTTCCCGACGCATTGGAAGGGGAGGGCGCAGCGGGGGCACCACCTGTCCCTCCCCCCCTCCCTCCCC
>Ga0102934_1002445_pt1 | contig 12830 bp, 10 predicted proteins | sample SalPonR2_A_D1_MG_FD_78175 | JGI IMG/M metagenome (GOLD analysis project Ga0102934, IMG submission 78175) | Salt pond soil microbial communities from South San Francisco under conditions of wetland restoration - Salt Pond MetaG R2_A_D1_MG | ecosystem: Environmental > Aquatic > Marine > Intertidal...
CATTACTATTTTATCATTTTCATGAATCCATTTCTTTGAACTATCTATTCCATCTATTTCTCTTGGTAAAACCCCAACAGTACCACAAAAAACAAGAGGTTTGCCCATGTATCTATCATCAAAAAGTTCCCATCCTCTTCCATAAGGAATCCCGCTTTGATTCCCTCCTTCAATAACACCTTTATGCACTCCTTCTCTAATCCTAAAAGGATGCATTAATTTATCAGGGATATCCCCTTCATATTTAGGATTTCCAAAACAGTATCCCCATACATTTATATGAGGCACTGCTCCGCGTCCCGTTCCTAAAATATCCCGGTTTACTCCTACGATACCGGTCATTGCTCCTCCATAAGGGTCCAGAGCTGAAGGAGAATTATGAGTTTCTACTTTATAACAAACATGTTTATTCTCATTAAAAGTAATAACTCCAGCATTATCATGAAAAAGAGAAACCAGATGATTGCTTTCTTTTCTAACTTCATTTGCTGAACCAACAATATATGTATTAAAAATCGAATTTATTTTTTCTTTTATATTTTTTTCTTTATCATCATATTTTATATTTGAAGCAAATATTTTGTGTTTGCAGTGTTCACTCCATGTTTGAGCCAAAAGTTCAAGTTCAGCATCGGTAATATTTTCAGAAATATTAATTTTTTGTCTTTCGCTTTTATTCTTTTTAAGATTAAAATAATCTTTAATTGTTTTCATCTCTTCAACATTTAAAGCAAGCATTCTTTTTTTGCTTAAATTCATTAACTCTTCATCTGACTTATTGAGATTATATGTGTTAATTTTTATTTCATCTTTTGCATCAATTTTAGGTAATTCAAAAATCTGTTTTTCACGCCACTGGCTCTTATCAAAAATTTTAATGTCTTCTATTAATTTATTTGCAAGCAAATTTTCTGATAAATTTGATATCTTTTCATAGTTTATGTTTTTATCATAGATAAGATAAAGCATGGAAGTATATACTTTTTCTTCTGATGAAAATTTTTCATCAAGAATATCTTCAACCATATCTTTTACTGTTCTTCCCTCATTATCCGTAACTCCTGGATTAAATCCAATTTTTATCACGAATGATGGATTATCCTTTTTGTGATTTTTAATTTCTTTTTCTACAACATTATCAATTAATTCTTCTTTTATCTTCTTCCAGGTATTATTATTAATTTTTTTAATATCAAATGCATATAATTTTCTTACCCTTATTTGATCAATATTAAGGTTTAAAAACTTTTTTGCTTTTTCTTTTATTTCTTCACCCTTAAAATCTTTTAGATTTTTCTTTAGTCCTATTTCTAAAAACTTAGTCATCTTATAAATCCTACATCCTTCTTTTTTACTGTCTTTTATTTACAATATATGAATTGGCCTGATCAGTGGAAGTTAATATTATTTCATTTATTTGAACATATTTTGGTCTTGTAGCTGCAAAGACTATTGTTTCTGCAACATCTTTAGCTTTTAGTGGTATAAAATTATTATATACTTTTGAAGCTTTTTCCTCGTCTCCTTTAAATCTAACAAGGCTAAATTCAGTTTCAACCATTCCAGGAGATATTTCAGTAACCCTTATAGGGGTATCAACTAAATCGAGCCTAAAACCCTTTGTTATGGCATCAACAGCGTGTTTTGTTCCACAGTAAACACTTCCTCCAGGATATACTTCATGTGCAGAGGTGGATCCAATGTTAATAATATGGCCTTTCTGTCTTTTTTTCATAATATCAATAATAATCCTGCTCATATAAAGCAAACCTTTTACATTTGTATCAATCATTGTTTCCCAATCATCAATATCTGCATTTTGCAATTGTTTTTTTCCACTCGCCAGCCCGGCATTATTGACAAGAATATCTATTGCCTGCCATTCCTGAGAAAGAGAATTTATACTTTTTTTGCACTGGTCAAGTTTTGTAACATCAAGTTCAAGCGTTAAAACATTTGAATTATAATGATCCTGAATATCTTTTTTTATTTCTTCCAATCGCTCAATTCTTCTTGCTCCAAGAATTAAATCAGCATCTTTTTTAGCAAACTCATAAGCAGTCGCTTTTCCAATTCCCGAGCTTGCTCCTGTAATAAAAACTACCTTACCTTTTAAATTTTCCATAATCCCCCTTTCTTTTACCCTATTATATATTATAAAAATAATTTTTCAAAGAAAATATATCTTGATTAATATTAAATTCTATTTAATATTATTTAATGTAATGATTAAGGAGGTTTTATGCAGTTTTTGATTTTTTTTGTAATTTCCATTGTTTTATTCTTTTCATTTTTTAATTTAAAAAAACAGCCTATAGAAAAAATAAAGGACAAAAATATACCAAAAATTATTTTAGTCCTTTCAATTATCTTCTTTTTAGTTGCGATTTCTAATTGTTTTGTAGTTATAGATGCCGGAGAAGTAGGGGTGCAAATTTTATTTGGAAAAGTCCAGAAGACTACCCTTTCAGCAGGTATAAATATAGTTAATCCTTTTGTTAATATTATAAAATATCCAACAAGAATTCAGGAATATACAATGAGTTTAAAATCCACAGAAGGAGCCCATTCCGGAAATGATAGTGTAACTGTTAGAACCCTTGATGGACTGGCAATTGGAGTTGATGTAACTGTTTGGTGGAAAGTTGATTCATCTAAAGCAAATAACATTTATGAAAACTATGCAAAAAATGTAGCCGATTTAAGAACAAAAATTATTCGTCCTGCAATAAGAACAACTATAAGAGATGTAGCTGCAAACTTTAAAATGGCAGCTCTTTATACCGGCGAAAGAAAAAAATTCACTTCAAACCTAAAAAAACAATTCAAAAAAGTTTTGGATAATAAAAATGTACTTGTTGATAGAGTTCTTGTTAGAAATATAAATTTACCCCAGAGTGTAGAAAAAGCAATACAGAAAAAAATGGAAGCAAAACAGGAAGAAGAAAAGATGGTTTACAAGCAGAATATAGCAAGAAAAGAAGCAAAAATAAAAGAAATAGAAGCTAATGGATTGGCAAAAGCACAAAAAATTATAAACAGTACTCTAACAAAAAATTATTTGCAGCATGAAGCAATAAAAGCTTATGAGAAACTTGCAAATTCAGAAAATTCTACTTTTATTTTAATTCCCACATCCCCGGATGGAACAGGAATGCCAATTATTCTTGATAGCACTAAATCTCTTTCAACTGGAAAACAGGATTAATGTATGGAAGAAATATCTTTAATAAATTATTTCCTTGTATTTGGAATAACACATTTAATAGTTAATGTAATTTACTATTTATTAAAAAACAAATACTGGATATTTTCCTTTTTTCCTTTATTTGCTGTAATTTTATATTTTATCCATGGAATAAATATATATTTAGTTATGACTCTAACAATTTTTTTACTGGTTTTTATTGAAAATCATTTTTTAAAAAATATTAGAATTATAAACAAGATTTTTGCATCAATAATAATTTATTTTTTGTTTATAAATCGTTCTATCTATTTTCTATTTTTTTTATTATTGATTGATTATTTAATGGAATATTTTACAATTCTTATTCTTTATCTTATAAAAAAAAGGAGATTATATGCTAAAAATAGAGAAAATTCCTGACAGTAAAATTAAAAATTTTATCAAATTCCCATTCAAGATTTATAGTGATTGCGATTACTGGGTTCCACCTTTAATTTCCGAAGAAAAAAAACTTCTTGATAAAGAGAAAAATCCTTTTTTTGAACATGCAGAAATGCAATGCTACATGGCTTTTAATGAAAATAAACCTGTTGGAAGAATTGCTGCTATAATAAACTATAATCATAATAAAACACATAATGAAAAAACAGTCTTTTTTGGGTTTTTTGACTTTATTGACGATTTTAATGTGAGTGAGAAGCTTCTGGATAAAGTTAAAGAATATGGAAAAAATCATGAAATGAATTTATTAAAAGGCCCCATGAATCCTTCCACTAACGATACCTGTGGATTATTAATAGAAGGATTTGATGATGATCCGGTTTTTATGATGCCATACAATTATTCATATTATAAAAAGCACATGGATAACTATGGATTGAAAAAAGCCATGGATTTATACTCTTACATTATAGATTCCCCTGAAGATGCTCCCGATAAACTAAAAAGAGTGGCAAAAATTGTTAAAAAAAGAAATAGTTTTAAATTTAAATATATAACTAAAAAAAATGTAAAAAATTTAATTCATGATGTTATTGAGGTATACAATAAAGCATGGGAAGCAAATTGGGGTTTTGTCCCCATGACCGACAAGGAAATTCATCACATGGCAGAATCTCTTATTCCAATTCTGGTTCCTTCGCTTGCCTTTATTCTTTATGATAAAGAAAAACCCGTTGGTTTTTCATTAACCCTGCCTGATGCTAATCAAGCTATAAAAAAAACAAAAGGAAAGCTTTTTCCTTTTGGTTTTCTAAAAATGTTGTTTCACTGGAAAAAAATTAATCGTGTTAGAAATATAACAATGGGTGTCATTCCTGAATACCGAAAAAAAGGGGTAGAAGTACTATTGATACATAAAACATTTGAAAATGGTATTGAGTGGGGAATTGAAAGTGGTGACCTTGGTTGGATTTTAGAAAATAATAAGATGATGAATAGAGAATTAAAAAATATAGGGGCTGAAATATATAAAAGGTACAGAATTTATGAAAAAGAACTTTAATTATTGTATAACAGGAGGGTCCGGATTTGTTGGCTCGAATCTGGTAGAATATATTTATAAAAAAAACAACTACAATAAAATTATATGCCTTGTAAGAAAAACAAGTGATACCTCTTTTCTAAAAAGTTTCCCGGTAGATATAAAAGTTGTAGAATTTAACAAACCATCTACTTATGAAAAATATATTAAAGAGTGTGATTACCTTTTCCAATTAATTGGCTTAACCTATGGTAAAAATTTCGATACTTTTAAATATGTAAATTATAAAATAGCTAAAAACTTTTTTGACTTATACTTAAAACACAGTGATACAATAAAAGGATATTTTTTTATGAGTTCTTTAGCTATTGTTGGACCTAAAAAAAAAGATAATAGAATAGAAAATCCTAATAGAATATCAAATTTAAATCCCATTACAAAATATGGTAAATCCAAGCTTTTAGGAGAGAAAATTCACTGGAAATACTTAAATAAAAATTTAAATATAAATATATTGAGAGCCCCTTCTATTTACGGAAAAAGAGATAAAGAAATGAAACAATTTTTTGATTTAATAAAAAAAGGAGTCGCCCCTATAATAGGCCGGGGGAATAATAAATTTACTATTATAAATGTTACCGATTTAGTTAAATTTATTTATTATATAACAATAAATAAGGATACTCATGGTATTTTTTACATTTATGATGATAATATTTATACTATGAATACCTTTGCAAAAAAATCAAAAACTATTATCAATAAAAAAGCTTTAAAAGTTAAAATTCCCAAATTTTTGGTATATATTGCTGCTTTTATAAATGAAAAAATTTCAAAAGATTATATCTTTAATAGAGACAAATATATGGAACTAACTGCTGAAAGCTGGGCTTATAAAAAGAATGACTTTTTTATTATTAACAAAAATAAACCAAAATCATTAAAAGAAGGATTGATAGAACTTTACAGGTAAAAAATCCTTGCTATTTATCCATAATATAATAGAATAAAAACCATATAAAACACAAGGAGGTTCTTTAACAATGGACATTTTTGATAAGGTAAACCAATTTAAGGATGCAGATTTTGCAAGGAAAAAAGGAATATATCCATATTTTAGAGTAATTGAATCAGAACAGGATACAGAAGTAAAAATGAATGGCCAGGACATGTTAATGCTTGGCTCCAACAGTTATTTAGGATTAACCAATAATTCTCATGTAATAGAAAGTGCTCAAAAAGCAACAAAACAGTATGGTACCGGTTGTGCTGGTTCCAGATTTCTCAATGGTACTTTAGATATACATATCAAACTGGAGGAAAGACTTGCTGATCTTGTGGGTCAGGAAGCTGCTTTAGTATTTGCCTCTGGTTATCAGGCAAATGTAGGAGCGATATCTGCAATAGCTTCAGGATCAGATGATGTAATAATAACAGATAAACTTGATCATGCCAGTATCGTTGATGGTTTGGGCCTTGCAAGAGGAAAATTTTCAAGATACAAGCATTCGGATATGAATCATCTTGAAACAAAATTGAAAAAATATAAAAATAAACCTAAAATAATAATTACCGATGGAATTTTTTCAATGGATGGAGATATCGCAAAGCTTGATGATATAGTTAATCTTGCAAAAAAATATGATTCCAGAGTTTATGTTGATGATGCGCATTCAATTGGAGTATTGAATGAAGATGGCGGTGGAACTGCTAAATATTTTGGGCTTGAAAATGAAGTTGACCTGGTAATGGGAACCTTCTCAAAATCTCTTGCTTCTGTAGGTGGTTTTATAGCCGGTAGTTCAAAAGTAATAGATTACATTAAACACCATGCCAGATCTCTAATTTTTAGTGCATCTTTACCTCCCGGATCAGCTGGAGCTGTCATGGGTGCTTTGGATATCATGGAAAAAGAACCAGAAAGAATTGAAAAATTATGGGACAATACTGAATATATGTTAAAAGGATTTCAAGAAATGGGGTATAATACCGGAGACTCAGAAACTCCTATTATTCCATTAATTATCGGAGATATGAATACCACATTTAAATTATGGAAAATGTTACAAAAAAATGGGATTTTCATAAATCCAAGTGTTCCTCCAGCAGTACCAAAAGGCTCTTCTTTAATCAGAACAAGTTTCATGGCTACACACACTAAAGAACAACTTCAGATGGCTTTAAATAAATTTAAAGAAGCAGGAGAAAAATTAGGAATTATTTAATGAAAAAAAGAATAAAACTTATTGTTAACCCTGAATCAGGGCAAAGAAGAATCGATGATTACTTACCAAAAATATTATATATCTTATCCAAAAATGATATAATAGTCGATTTAAATATTGCTGAAAATGACCGTGCAGTAATAGAAGATGTTCAAAATGTAGATAATATCGATGCTGTTTTGGTATCAGGTGGAGATGGAACTGTAAATTTAGTCATAAATGAACTAGTAAAAAAAAATATTCCAATAGGAATTATTCCTACAGGAACAACTAATGTTTTATCCATGGAACTGAAACTTCCAATGAACCCTTTTGAAGCAGCATACTATATTGCAAAAAAAGCAACTCCTAAATACTATGATGTTGGCAAATTTAGAAATAAATATTTTGGGCTTATGGTTAGTTATGGTTTTGATGCCCATACAATAAGTAAAGTAGATAACAATTTAAAACAAATTATTGGAAGATATGCCTATGCCTTAGCTGGTTTTTCATCTATTTTTACATATAATCCGGAACCTGTTTACATAGATCTTTTTAATGGAGAACCACTAAAAAAGGGATATTTCGTAATTGTTGGAAATGCATCTTTTTATGGTGGAAAGTATAGTATTACCCCACTTGCAAAAATGGATGATGGCCTATTAGATATTTGTATTTTTAAAAGAAAGGGAGTTCTTAAATCAATATCATATATTATGGATATTTTAAAAGGAACACATATTGATTCAGAAGATGTAGAATATTTTCAGGTTTCTAAAGTTAGATTAATTACCAAACAAACACCTGGACAGATAGATGGCGATTTAGCTAATCATTCAAAAGAACATGTGGATATTGAAGTGTGTCCAAAAGCTATACAAATTTTAACTTGAAAGGAGTCTTTAAATGAAAGTAATAATACCAGCAGCTGGGATAGGTACCAGACTAAGACCTCATACATATAATCGTCCAAAAGCTATGGTAAAAATAGCAGGGGTTCCGATTATTGGTCATATCCTTAATAGATTGGAAAAAATCTCTCCTGAAGAAATATTAATAATAGTTGGTTACAAAAAGGATACTTTAATAAATTGGGTAAATAAAAAATATCAAAATTTAAATATAAAATTTGTACAACAGAAAAAAATGGAAGGCCTTGGGCATGCTGTTTATATGACAAAGGAATCAGTTACAAATACAGAATTACTAATTATTTTAGGGGATACCATTGTTGATATTGATTTAAAAAAATTTACTAATTCAAAACATACAACTCTTGCTACCAAAAAAGTCAAAAATCCTAAAAGATTTGGAATAGCAGAACTTAATAAAAAAGGCTTTATAGAAAATTTAATTGAAAAGCCTGATAACCCAACTTCTAATGAAGCGTTAATTGGTGTTTATTACATCAAGGAAAGTCAACCCCTCTTTAATTCATTAAAATATATTATAGAAAATGATATCCGAACAAAAGGGGAATACCAAATAACCGATGCTTTAAATCGAATGTTAAAACAAAATAATAAAATGAAAACATATAATATAACAAAATGGTTTGATTGCGGAACAATTGAAACATTGCTTTCTACTAATAAATTTCTTCTTGATAAACAGGAAGATTCATTTATAAAAGGAAAACTGTCAAACTGTGTAATTAATCATCCTGTTTATATTGATAGCAATGTTGAAATTAAAGATTCAATTATTGGACCTTATGTTTCAATTTCTGAAAAAGCAAGAATTTCAAATTCTATTATTAAAAACTCAATAATTTATGAAGAAAGCTTTTTAAACAATTTAAATATACAATCCTCAATTATTGGAAAAAAATCATCACTCAACCTAAACTCAAAACAAATAAATATCGGAGATAAAACCTCTATAAAAGGAGATTGATATGAAAAAAACAAAGGGTAATTATTTATTTACTTCAGAATCAGTAACAGAAGGACATCCTGATAAAATTGCTGATCAGTGTTCTGATGCAGTACTTGATGAAATTTTAAAAAATGACACTGAAGCTCATGTAGCATGTGAAACTTTAGTTTCTACAGGAATGGTTCTTATTACAGGAGAAATAACAACAAAAACTTATGTTAATATCCCTAAAATTGTAAGAAATACTATTAAAAATATTGGATATACAGATCCGGAATACGGTTTTGATTATGAAACCACTGCAGTACTATCATCAATAGACGAACAATCATCTGATATTAATAGAGGGGTTACAAAGGAAAAACATCTTGAACAGGGTGCAGGAGATCAGGGAATGATGTTTGGTTATGCAATAGATGAAACTCCTACTTTAATGCCAATGCCCATTTATCTTGCTCACAAACTAACAAAAAAATTAGCAGATGAGAGAAAAAAAGAAACTCTTGATTATTTAAGACCAGATGGGAAAGCCCAGGTTACAGTTGAATATGAAAATTTCAAGCCAAAAAATATAGACACAGTAGTTTTGTCAACACAACATGATAAAAATATAGATTATTTTGATTTAAAAAATGATATAATAAAAAAAATAATAAAACCTGTTCTTGAAAAAGAATCTCAAAAATTTAATTTAAATTTTAATAATACTAATTATCATATTAACCCTACTGGTATTTTTATACAGGGAGGACCTAAAGCTGATGCTGGTTTGACAGGTAGAAAAATTATTGTTGATACTTATGGAGGAATTGGTTCCCACGGTGGCGGGGCTTTTTCCGGCAAGGATCCTTCAAAGGTAGATAGGTCCGGGGCTTATGCAGCAAGATACGTTGCTAAAAATATAGTAGCCGCAAAATTGGCAGAGTGCGTTTCTGTTCAAGTAGCCTATGCTATTGGTGTGGCAGAACCCGTCTCAATCTATATAAATCAATTTGGCTCAGGAAAATACAGTAATAAAAAAATTACAAGAGCAGTAAAAAAATCCTTTGACTTCAGACCAGCTGCAATTATTGATAGACTAAAATTAAAAAGACCAATTTACAAAAAAACTGCTGTTTATGGTCATTTTGGAAGAGAGCTCCCCGAATTCACATGGGAAAAAACTGATTTAAAAAAAGATATTTTAAAAAATATAGGATAATATTATGAAAAAAATTGTTTTATTTTTTATATTAATTGTTTTTATATTAAGTTCCTGCGGTTATTTTAATCTTTTTTATAATGCAAAAAAATATTATAACAAAAAAAACTACGAGATATCAAAAGAAAAATGTGAAAAAATACTAAAAGACCCCGATTTGAAATATTTACATGATGATGCAAATTTTCTGCTGGCAAAAATTAAGAAAGATACTGATAAAAATTCAGAAGCATTATATTACTTAAAGGAAATCGTTACAAATTATCCTGAAAGCAAGTATTATGATAAATCTGTTAAATTAATTGTTGAAATATATTATTATAATAATGAAGCAAAAAAAATCTATGAGTTTTTAACAAATATTAAAAAAAGCTACAGAACAGGTTTAGTTAAATACTATTATGCTAAATCACTTTTTAATCTGAAAAAAATAGATTCTTTTACTTCAATCGTCAAAACATTGCCAAAAAAAGGGGAGAAAAATATTGAACTATGGGCCCTTTATAGTTTCCAAACTAAAAACTATCAAGAATTTAATAATTTTATAAAATTATTAAATTCTGATACTAAAAAAAAATTGTTATCTAACTTATATTTTAAATCTTTCAATAAGAAAATTTTCAATACTTATTTGGATAACACAGCAAAATATAAATTTATAAATAGTTTATTATACCCCGAAATTAATTTTAATAATTTGGATTCTTATTCTAATAAAATTTCAAACTTATCTCCAGTAAAACAAATAAATTTATATATATATCTACTTGAAAATGCACTTGAAAAAAAATTATTTGAAAAAGCCCATAAACTGGCATCAAACATTAAAGTTTTAAAAGAAAAATATTTCCAATCTTCTAACATCGAGGAATACATATTACGCCTGAACAAATCATTTGTTAAATATAATGAACTTCCGGAAAACTGGATAAAGATTTTCACAGATAATAAAAATTTTTATCTTTTTTCAGAAAACGATACCTCCTTGAAATTATACATTTTAGAAGATTCTGTATGGTCCAAGCTTACGATGATTAATACACCGGAATCTTTACCAGATAATTACAATATTGTTTGGGATAAAACCTATAAAAGATGGATTTTTTTAGAACCTAATACTGATAAGTTTATAACTTTAGAAAGAAAAAATTACAATTGGGATTCAATTACACTGGAAGGAGATTCCCTATCGGATATTCCTGAAACTGAAATTATAAATAATAAGAATTTATTATTTCTTTTTTATAAGATGACAAAGATCACAAAACTTGAAATTGAATCTGATACCATAAAAATAAAAGATCTTAATATCATTGGTTATATCCCCAGTTTGAAAGAATATTCTATTATTACCAATCAATCCACAGACTCATTTATACTTCTTGGCGGAGAGGAAAATGGAATAAAAAATAATAATGCCTATGTGTTTAACTGCATAAACTCTAACAAATGGAATAATATTATTGTTAAAAGTAATCTTGATCTTCAAAATAATGTTATTAAAAGTTTTTATTACAAAGAAAATAAGAATATCATTTTTTCCTGGAATGAAAATAATCTTGAAAAAATAAATAATGCATATTTTTTAAATTATGATAAATCTAATTATATTATAGATATTAATGAATTTAATAACAATCCAACTTTTTTCGATAATTATTATGAATTTGATTATTTGGGAAAAATAAAAGAAATGACTTTTTTCAATTACAGAGATCCCAATACCAGTTATAATGATCTATTTTTACTTAAAATTGATTTGAATATTAATAGTTTTAAAAGACACAAGTCTGCTGAATCTTCCTTTACATCTATTTCAGAAATAAATAATAAAATCTATTATAAAAAAATTGAAGAAATAATAAAGAATTTAAACATAATAAACAATTCTAATTTGTCAAAAAAAAGAATAGCGGAAATTTATTTAATATATTTTGAGAAACCCAAAATAGCAGAGCAGTATTATTATGAATATCTACAAAACAATCCTAATGACAAGAAGATTTTTTACACACTTGGATATCTCAACTATGAATATTTAAATAATCTTAAAAAAGCTGAAGATTATTTTAAATCATTTTTATTATTGGAAGACCCTAAAACTGAATTATATAAAAACACACAAAAATATTTAGAAATCATAAAAAATAAAAAAAATTAATACAAAGTCATACTTTGGTTAATTTATCCAGTTCGGTTTTAACATAATTTGTAAAATTATCTTTAATATATCTGTAGGTAAAATTAATGGAATTTTTAATAGCTTTTTCGTCTGAACTCCCATGTGCTATCATTACCGGTTTTTTAATTCCTAAAAGAGGAGCACTTCCAAATTCAGAATAATCCATTTGTTTTAACAACCTTTTTAATGAAGGCATCAAAAACAATGTTCCAATTTTTGCAAGAAAGTGATTTGAAACCTCAGTTTTAAATATTTTATATACAAATTTAAAAATACTTTCAACTGTTTTTAACACGATATTTCCAGTAAATCCATCACAAACAACAACATCAACATTTCCTGATAAAATATCTCTTCCCTCAACATTTCCTATAAAATTTAAAAATTTGGTTTTCTTTAAAAGTTTATTTGTTTTCTTGGTTAATTTGTTTCCTTTTTTTGCTTCTTCTCCATTACTTAAAAGTCCAATTTTTGGTGATTCTTTGTCAAATACCAGTTTGGCATATACCTCTCCCATTACTGCAAACTGTAACAGGTGTTCCGGCTTACAATCAGCATTTGCACCCGAATCAATTAAAATTGTTTCTCCGTAAGGAGTAGGTATAATTGTTGAAATTGCTGGTCTTAAAACCTGTTTAATTCTTCCAATTTCCATAAGGGAGTTTGCCATTACAGCTCCAGTATTCCCG
>Ga0102934_1002446_pt1 | contig 12829 bp, 13 predicted proteins | sample SalPonR2_A_D1_MG_FD_78175 | JGI IMG/M metagenome (GOLD analysis project Ga0102934, IMG submission 78175) | Salt pond soil microbial communities from South San Francisco under conditions of wetland restoration - Salt Pond MetaG R2_A_D1_MG | ecosystem: Environmental > Aquatic > Marine > Intertidal...
ATAGAATCAAAATCAATATATTGCTATTCATTGCAAGTATTTTTTTATATTTAGGAGGATACATCAATTGTTATGTATTTTAAAAAAATATAATGTTACTATTATTATCAATATTATGTTATTTATATTTCAATATTTTGCTAGTAATATAGTAATAGGTATAAAATGACAAGCTTTGAAATTGTGATTGTCGATATATCAATCGACAAAGGAGCTCCTTACTTTACTTACTATCAATATGGTATGCCTGTAAAAAGTAAAGATGGATGGAATCAAACCTTTTATAATGGAGACTTTAGAAAAGATGCTAATATATATAATGTGATGACAAAAAAAGCTCAAAATCAATTGAAAAGTTCAATTATCAAATATTATGGTTCTCAAAATATTACCGATCAAATGATGATAGATTACACTAGATTTTCCCTTGTGCAAATGAACAATGAAGGTAACATTGTAGAATATATTGGTAAGCAAATTTACAATACAACTATCCTTTTCAGTATTGAAATTGTCTTCACAGAGAAAATTAAAGATGATAAAGTGAGAGGAAGTTTTGTTACTGTGTATTCTAGAGGTATTCTTGATATTGGGGTAGACAAAGACATCTATATGATACTAACATCAGATAGAGATAAAAATGCAAATGAACTATTCTTAATTGCAAGAGCAAACACATATCTTCCAAATGAATTCGTGAAAGATGTATTGAGAGAGATTAGCGAAGATAAACTAGATATTATTGATTTTGATATTGAATTCACTATTTTTGGAACAAACACAGAGCAAATTACCGTACTCATACACAAACTAACAAGAAAACGATATTTTTCAAAAGTGTACGATGTTTTGGTTGATGCATTAAATCTTTCAAATGATGTAAAACCCGAAAAAATTCTAGGCAATAATAAACGTGGTGATGCTCAATTAAATATTTATGATAAAATTAGCCTAAGCTTTTTGATCGATAATCAAATTGACAATCTGTCAAATAGAGATTTTCAAACATATATTGATGTTATAAGTAAACTAACAGAGATATATGAAAAATACAAAGAATATGATGACGAAAATTTGAACATGACAGATGATATGACTTTATACATGCAATATTATTATTATGTCATATACAAATTAATGAGCGCTGGCGAACTAAATAAGAGTAAATATACATTTAATACGGACATAATAGATTATATACTGAAATTTGTTGAAGAATATGATGGTATGCTATTAACTAAAGTACTCCGAGGCGATTTTCGAGATATGAAGCAAAAACAAATTGGTGGTCTATTTTTTGTATTCCCAACCAAAAATATAATAATATACTATACATCCTCTAACGCACTATATCCATTTGATATCACATTTGCTTATGATCCAAAAGATTTATTAGACTCCACTTCTAAAGACTATGAGATTCTTGAAATTGCAATTCAAAATTTAATTAGTATTCTAAAGTTTGATTTTTTCACAGCAGAAAAATTTTTTGCTGGAAAGAATCCTGAAACAAAAAAAAGATGGAAGTTTGGTGAGATCACTGATTTTTATTTTTCAAAAGAAAAATACAATCGTGCATTAGCTTCTGCAGAATTATTTGGCTCAAGCAAAACAAATATCCAACTAATTTTTAAAAAAGCTGGAAAAGATTATGATCCTAATTTTAAACCAATACTAGATGTAACAGATGATTATGTTGTAAATTTTTTTTATGCTCATCCTAGAATAATCAGAGGTCAAGGGACAGTAGAGAATTGGAAAAAAAAAATACTAGCATTGTTTGATGAGGAGTCTGCATCTGCTTATATTGTAAGTGATGACTCTAATGAAAAAGACGTAAAGATAAAAGAATTGGAAACAGAAGAGGATCGCTTGCTGAAAAGATTACAAGAAATAAGAAAACAAAAAGAAAAGTTGGATGAAATGGAAATTGGCTCATCTGTTGATCAATCACAATCCATTGCATATATTTAACTCTAAATAAAACTTTCTATTTTTTATTATACACAATTACACTTTTTTTTTAAATACAACATGCCAAAATACTCATTATGTTTGAATTCAAAGATAAAACTAAACGTAAACAAAGATATAAAAAATACTGCAATCCATTCCGTAATTGCAATAAATGTACGTTCTGAATCTTTGAATATCAGTACACCACAGATAACAGTATCAATTGTAGCCAATATGATAATTACTGTCTTTATTATCAGTGAATGTTCTGAAATATATCTGCAACTATTAGAGTCACAGAACAAACGAATTGTAGTTACTATCATAAACGCTAAGTGAAACCCGAAAAACGTAAATGCAGCAGCGTCGTGCACTTCTGGACCATCTAGTTCATTCGCAGCAGCTAGTAATGAAAGGGCTGCAGCCGATATGAAGGAGAATACTAATGCAACTCTATCACTATCTCTTCTACCACCCAGTGTAATTGTACTAAGGAAAAAATATAGGAACATAGAATTAATAAAGAGGAAAACTGCTGCTAATACTAGTCCTATTGTAAAAATGTATCTTTCTGGTGCGTACACTCCACAGTCACTTATCATTGGTAAGAACAATGGAACATGACCATTATACACTGCTATTATATAACAGAGGAGTATAACGCATATAGTGAATAAAGAAGATAAGTAAACGAAAACGCATGCACCAAACATGCCTAAATTCTCATGTTCGTCAGCTCTACGAACCGATTTAATCATCTACTCAAGCGATACTATCAAATAATAAAACATTTTATTTTTATAAACACTAAAACTTTTATTACCACTACCAATTCCATCTTATCTTTGCAAATTCTGCCATTTCCTGTTGTCTATTCTCTATCTCATCCGACCCCCAATCATCATACATGCACAATCTAGTCTCTATTAACATGGTAGAGGTGGAATAACCAGGATTCGATAGCTTTTTCTCTGGAAAAGATTTTGAGCCATAAGATGCATTCGCTTCTTTTGTGCTCAATGTCATATTACCCAAACGATTCACATGTTTCTTACATTCAGATGCACTACCAAACACTTTTGTCCAGTACAAACAATTATCATAGACCTGTGGAAGAATATGCTCAATCTCTACATCTGCCCATTCTATCACCATTAAATCTTGCACACTCTGCTCCTGCTGTAAATAATAATCATACTCTATTAAAATGTATTTTGTTGTATCTCTAACCTTCTCATCATAGAAATCTGTTGTCTTTGATGTAATGTAATTAGTAATACTAGCATTTTTACCATGTTTCTTAATATATTCACCCATTATTATTTGAACATCACTTATTGTCTTTTCGCCAGTATACACCTTACCTGCTAATTTGATCATTTCGTTCCTACCAGTATCTGACTTCTTTTTGGAAAACACAAACAGTCGCATCATAAACACCTCGCACCATTTAATCAATGATAGCAGACTATTTTGATCTCTGTACTTATAGTTTATAGCCATTATCAAAGGAAGAAAACGACTAATGCTCGATTTTCCAATTCTGTGCAATTTTATTGAGTAAACGATCAATTCGTATTGTTTATAATATCCCTCATACGAATCTTCTCTAAATGGATGATATATGTTACAATATAAATGCAGGTTGCAGAGCATCACATCTAAAAAGTGTGAAATGTTTTCAGATAATCGACTCTGTTCTACTGTTCTAGTAAAATATTGAGATATTTCAGTGTATAGATTTGCTTTATTACAAACCAATTGGCTATGTATTGATTGCCATGTTGCATGTAAATATTGATCTAAACTACCATCTGAGTCCAATTCTGTTCTGGCAGTTTCCTTGTAAATTGTTTCCCATACCTTTTCTATCTTTTGTGTTAATTGTTTATCTCCCATACGATCAGATAGATCCATGAATTTGTTTTTTAACTTCTCCAAGTTTAGTAATGCAACTCCTCTACTATTCATAATCTCAAACATTCTTCCAATACTCACCTCTTCATCCAATATACAACATTGAAAATGTAAACGTTCAGTTACAATCTGATAAAGATTAATTAATGTGGGTACAAAATTTTGCACATTGTTCTGTTTTACAGCGATAAGCTTTGCTTTGAAAAAATCAAATGTTGCTCGTAAATAACGTTGAGATCTAATTACTGTCTGAACTTTTCTTTTTTCGTACACATTATTTTCGTTTGTCAACATATCTAAAAATGTAGTATGTAAATCTGGCAGTAATGTCAATCTACACACACTATTGCTTGAGTTGTGTATCCCAGTTAAAAAGAATTGATGATTAATAATTGATCTGTACGGTCGCATCTCATCAAACATTGTAATAACCTTTAATAGTATGACAATTGTGGTGAGTCTTTGTTGTCCATCCACTACATCATATGTTTTCAGTGTGTTTAATGAACTACTAATCAATAGATCTGTTTGTTTTTCTTTTAATATAATTTGTTGCATTGGATGAGGTTGCTTTTCAGGAATTGAGTTAATATCCCACCACATCTCTTGTAATTGCTGCTTCTCCCATGCATAATAACGCTGTATCTTTGGTATTACAAATAGCTTTCCACTAAATAAGCCATTCAAATTGCACGAATAATATTCTTTGGTTGACATCTACCTTCCTATTTAATAAAGATATATATACATGTTCATTACTATAAATAAAGTTATACCGGTCCTGTTTAATGGAGTGTCCAAAATGTTCCTCTCAAAAGATTGATTGTATGACACATAGCTATTGTAGTGTCCAATGTAAAAACAAACAACATCTTAACCATAAACAAAACTGCTCCATTGGATTTTCAATACTAGATACGTTTGTCCTAGATAATAATAACATATCTCAAACATTATTGAAAACAATAACAAATACCTGCTGCAAGGTAGGAATATTGGGTAAACTAGGATTGACACATCAATACATTACATCAGAAGCGTTAAACTACACAGAAAATACATGGTTCAGATGCAATGATTATTTTCAAACAATACATCAAACCTTCCAATGCGACAGTGGTATCTCAGCTAAAAGGTTAATCATAGGTATTTTATTCAACGATGCAGGTATGTGTTGTAAGGTCGATTATAACATTAATAGAATTCTACCCTTGCACACCCAGGATAAACTACCCTACTCAGGCGATAATGTTGTGCATTGTATCACAAATAGTGAGATACAATACATGAAAAACCCTCCAAATTATTTACATTATGTTGATGAAAGAGTACGTTACTATCCATGTAATTGGAAGGACTTGATACTGGGTATGATTGGTGTGAAAACAGGAACAAATGAAGCTGTTATCTTATTTAGTAAAGCAGATGAATTCCAACACACTCATTCTATGTCAATGAATCATAGATATATTACATTACAAGAGATTATTGATAAAATTGTTGAACAAGCCCTTGAATGGTTTGACAAAGCAATAAATAATCAAGATATGTTTTTTATTGGCAGAATATTACATATGGTACAGGATTCATTTTCTGAAGCACATACCAATCGAGTATGTAGTAGTAATATAGATAACAGACCGTATTCAAAGTTTTGTGTTATCGAGTTCTACCAATATGAGAAGCAGGATCGGAAGAATCATGCAAAACTTGATTCCATAGACCGTATCATGTCAGACAAATGTAAAGATAGATTACAGGTTGTTGTGTTATGTTGTGCAAATATTTTATATTTTTATTATAAAGCATTAATAGATTACAATGTGAGAGAAAGATTTAAAACATATATGATACAATGTGTGTACTGTACAGTTAAATAAATTTATACAATTGTAATAGGAATACCACTAAAACTATTTGATTTGATCGATGAAAATGACAATTCATAGTTTTCATTTATCATATTTACAGTATCCATATTATCCAATTCTGTTAGCTTAATATTGTACTGTTTTTCTCTCTTCTTGTTAAGCCCACTTATTTCATATCCAGTCATCACTCCCTTCATTCTACCCATCACTAAAAATCTGTCCGAATCCATATGCAAAAGGTAGTTCTCCTTGATTTTTTGCAGCCCAATTTCTTGCAGAAAAGCAAAGAAATTAATAATATATTGCTTGAAATCAGGAATGTATTGATTCAATATACTAGTTGAATAAATATGATAATCTATGTATGTAATTCTGAATGCAAAACACGCTGTTGAGAATTCACTCATTCCTTTGAAAAATATGCAAATCTAATAATTGATGCATTTATTTACTCTATTTTTTAGCCTGCACTATATTCCGGCAAACTTATTTTTTTGTTTATATACAACCAAACCTTTTTATATGTATTTGTTGTATATTACATGTTTACTATACTAAATCTAATCTTTTATTTACAAATATATTAAATAAAGTAACTGTTGACACTGCACCATAATTTATATAGACTGCATTTTTTGTTATAATATTAGGTTTTACTTTATGCATAGAATGAACTAAAGTTGCAAATAAAATTCCAGCTAATAATCCCATTTTTTATGTATTTGTTAATTTTTGAATCCATAAAATGTCGACTACATTTCCTGTAAAAAAAGCGGTAAAGCAAATATCAAATTTTAGAAATGATTTCAAATATTCAACTGACGTGATCTTAAATATTCCAGAAAAAATAAAAAAATTAAAACCACATCTCGAAAAGTTAGAAATAAGTGCACCAAGAATAGAAGAGGAGCATAATTTATATCAACTAGTAAATTTAAAATTTTTAACACTAAGTCTCAGTAATTTAACTACGGTTTCTTCACAAATTGTGCTCTTAACAAACCTTCAGAAATTAGATTTGAGTCACAATAGGATATGCAATGTACCAAAAACTATTTTCAATATTAGTAAATTAACTTATTTGAATTTAAACGGTAATCAAATAGATTGCATAAACTATGATATTAAAAAACTTGTAAATCTAAATATACTACTATTGAATTCTAACGATATAAAACACATAACAATAGCCTTATTACAGTTACCAAATCTCACCACTTTGGATCTTTCTCATAATCAAATTAATGGAGATATACTTTATACATTTCATAATGATAAAATTATCAATAATCAATTAAGATGTTTATATTTGCAAATGAATCAATTAAAGAAAGTACCTGAAATACTTTTGAAAACTAAGCGATTGCGCGAATTAAAACTAGATCACAATGCAATTACATCATTCTCTCAGTCTGTTGTAGGTTATCTTGATGATTTAGAAGTACTCACTCTATCCTATAATAAAATTGACTCATCTTTTGTGCAGACTATTTCCAATTTAACAAATTTACGGTTCTTGAACTTGTCAAACAATTCATTACATACAATACATCAAGATATAAAAAAACTAACAAACCTAAAAATATTAAATTTAACTCGCACGGATATTGAGGAGCTACCCTTCAATATGAAATTTGATAAACTTGAATATTTGTATTTGGCATCCAATCGATTGACAAAACTACCATCTACACTATCAAATTGTCCAAATCTAATATCACTAGTAGCTAGTTCAAACAGATTATCATCCATTCAGGATATACCAAGTTTGAATAGACTAACAATTCCAAATAATCTCTTTAATTCAGTACCCAAACTATCTAATGTAACTTACATTGATGTTTCATTTAACAATATCACATCAATAAGATCTGTCTCTCATAAATTAAAGAAACTAAAATTGCAAGGTAATAAAATATACTATATGTGTGCTGATGTCATTAATCTAGCTGAAGTTACTATTACTGAATCAGATATATTACCTTATAATGAACATATAATGAGTGAGCAACAAGTGAAGCAATGTGATTGGTTAAGAGAATACTATAGTATTCAAATAAAAGGAATGATTTATTATTGATTATTTACACTCATTAAATTTTTTAGTCTTTGCTCGAGTTCTATCTCCTGTAGGCGAGAAACCTCTTTTTCCTTTTGTATATTTACATTTTGTTTTGGTGGAGGAACCAATTGTTGTGTGAGCTTAATATTCATCTCGTCCAATACTTTACTGATGATTTCATCCTCTTCTCCTTGTGGATCTTCAAAATCTTCCATATCCTCAAAGGCATCCTCTATTTGTTCCCCCTTGATCTCTTGTATTTGCATTTGCTTTTGATACTCCATGAGTATTTTGTTGAATTCTCCATGAGACTCCATCTTATTAATCATATACAATGCATACGCTATTTTCTTAAAAGTCTCTGCTGTCTGCATATTTGCCTGCACAGTTTGTAATACACTCAGAGATTTCTCTATGAAAGTAGTGGTTCTGAAGCATCTGGATTTTTGCTTTCTGATATGTACAATTTCCTTTGCTTTTGTACGTATTATAGAGTTACATTCTGAATTTTTGCTGTATTGTTTTAGCCTCTTTATTTCCAGGTCTTCTTTTCTTTCGAGTTTGTTTATTTCCAGGTTTAGTTGTCGTTTTGTTTTGTTGAGTTGTCTCTTTTGCTGTTTAAATTCTTCTTTGATCTGTTCTTCCTTGGATCTCGGAGGATTTAAATAGTTGATGATATATTCCATATAATACAGTCTGTTTTATTTTAGAAATAAAATTACACTTATATATCATCATATGATATTAATTCTTTTGACTCAGATAGATCTACATCTAGAATAATGTTTCTAATATCATCTGTGGTTGACATATCTGGATCAGCTTGAAAAAACTCGTGATACAACATCACATTGGCACTCTTTCTCTGTTTTGGATCTATCTTTAACAGATCTTGCACAAACGAGGTCACTTTGGTGCAATCTTTGTAGAATAACCCCAATATATGATCTATTTGTGACTTTTTAGGAATGTTTTCATATTTTAAAACATAATTCCTGTTAATCGAAAACGCATCATCCCATACTTTGTCTTTCACTGGAGACCCACACACACTAAATATACAATTTAAAATATCTAAATCATTACTGCCATAAAACATCATCTGATTTGCATGTCGATCTCTATCTTTTAATAACAACAATTCGAGTGCAACACACCCATACGACCATATATCTACCTCATATTTGTATTCTATTGACTCGTTTGGTGTTAGAAAGAGCTCTGGAGGTCTATAATTCTGCGTGATTGAATTTTTTGGATATTTTCCGCCCATACATAGATTGGACATACCAAAATCTGCCAACTTTACTTCTCCTTTTTTGTTGATAAGTATGTTTGCTGGTTTGATGTCCAGATGCAGTATCTTTTGTCTATGCAAGTGATCCAATCCACATAATATCTGTTTTAATATATTCTTTATGTGAGATAGTGTTAGGCTCTTTTCATACTTAAAGGCAAATGTTCTCAGATCATAGTCCATATACTCAAAAATCATGTAGAAATTACTGTCCAACTCACCCTCGTATGCAATACCATACAACTTTACAATGTTTTTATGATCGAGCTTTTGCAAAAACTTAACTTCTCTCATGATCAATTCCTTTATTCTCTCTGGATTCTTATTGTACTTTAGTGCATAGATATTGTTGTCCAATTTATTAATAGCTTTGTACACCTTTCCGTACGCCCCTTCGTTTATCTTTTCCACAATTTCAAATGTCTCATACAGGTTGTAAATCTTAAATTCTTGCAACAACTGCGTCTGGGTAATTTTGCAGACAGCATTTATCTTTTTCTTTTTCCTAGATTGCACGTTCGTCTTGAATCCACTGAGAAATCTATTTTCGCTCTCGTCTCTATCTACATCACGAATTCTCTTCATAGACACTAATACATATACAATACTAATAAAACTACACTGACTTTTTATGTTTAAATATTTATACCTATTTTTTATTTTTTTTAAGAATATTTTTCATTCCGGACTGCACTCACCATATTCATACATTTTCTTTCCAAGCGCCGTATTTACAATATTATGCACCGTAGACACCCAACATTTCAATTCTTTCCTACTATTTACATTTGGAGGGTTGTTTGTATAAATAGGACGGAAATGTTGCCTGCATATGTAACACGGATACGTACTCACAAACCCATCTAAAAACTTTATCATATCTTTTTTCTCCTCCTCCTCAGGCTCGTCTGGGTAGTACTCTGCAGTACTATGCAAATAACCCCATGCAAAATTACCCATCTCTTCCTTAGTGAATTCATGATTGTTTAAATTAATACCTGGCTTTATTTTCACAATGCGATCTTCAGAAACTATCGAATTATTAATCAATAGTGAATTGTTGTTCATGTATTTGTGGTAGCAATTGTCGGAACAAAATGAAATAAAATACTTTCCTATTTTTTTAACCATCTTGACATCGTTTGCACGACAATACATACAATGCAGATTTTCATTTAGTGGCAACCCAGACATATTGATTAATGATAGAAATAGATGTTTTATTTTTTAGCTTTGCTTTGTTAATGTTCTGATGCTTAAATAATAATTATCACCATCAGCAGTAATATGAGGTGTATATTTAGCCATTGCATTAATAGTATACATATCATTGCTTTGGGTGAGTTTATTCACCTCTTTTTCAATGTTAAAGTGCTCTGGATCAACAATCTCTTTTAGTTGCTTTCCAAACAATTTCTCACAACTCTCATGATACATTGAAAATTCTGCTCTTTGCTCATTATTCTCAAATGTTACTTTCAAATACAATCTTAACATAGTGTTCTTATTCACGTGACCAGTATGTTTTCTTGTTAATGATTGCTGCTGTGTCTCTCCTTCAAACACTGGTAACTGATTAATGTATGCATTACACACAAATTCTCCAGAAGGAAGTATACCACAGTTCTTCATGCACTTTCTGTTATTCTCAGTACATTCACAACATTGCATTTTAAACATATCAGAATAACTAATATCTATAACCTTGCAATCTTTAATTTGATATTTGATCAGATTGTTGGTCTCACTCAACTCTGCATTCTTGTCATACATCTCATCAAGAGTAATCAGTTCAAATTTATCTTCTTTTCTAAATTCTACATTCAAATGTCTATAGCTCACTAAATTTTCGCCCATCACTTGCTCTTGCAATTTCTGTTCAAACTCCTTTGTTTTTTCAATCAGACGAGAAAATACTGGATTATTGATCGGATTCTTAATTACAACACTGTCTGAATTCATTGTAAATGATATTTTCTCACCATATTTGTTTTCTTTTGCTTTATCAAGTGTTATGTTTCTTAATAACACATAATCACCTTCAGCAAATTCTATGTTCTCAGCAACCTCCCTATATGTCATGCAGTTGAGAACATAGCCTTGATAATCGGCAATAGAAAATTTTCTGTATTTACAAGTTCTGGCCTGTCCTAAACTTCCCACTACTCTTATCTTTCCAAATATACTGATGCCCTTTCTCCCAGTTATACATCCTTTTTGCATATCTGAATAGACTGTGCTTAATTCAGTATAATTGAATGGAAAACGAGATACATAGTCCTCTTCACTGACATAGTTTACCTCATCTAGTTTCTTCCCATTATCAAACAGTGTACTTACTGTTACATCCTTATCTTTGTATCTAAAATCAATCTTGAATTCATGTGGTAAGAATTCATAGTTTGATTTTTTGCTTATTTGACTTTCAAGATTGGTTAGTATTAGAACTTCTCCATGTGCAAATGTATTCATAAAGTATTGTGTTGCTTCATTCACTTTATCCTTGTAAATCCAACATGACAATTGTATTTCATCATACATGCTGTTCTCATCGTTCGGAAACGGTTCGCTAATGTCCAAAAGCGTGCAACCAAACTTTGTTTTTGTTCCCATTGTCACAACTTGAGGATTGAACACTTGCACAATAATTTGATCAACATTTGCAACTTGAATCGGAGAAAGTGCTTTTACTTTTCTATACATCTACTTTTTATGTTTTTCAAAAAATTAAATATATATTTTTCTTCAAAAACATAAAATTTATGGATGAAGATTTCTATCAAGAAGCATGCAATTATATAAACCGGCACAAAAAAATGATAACACTTATCGCACCAACACAACTACAAATTTATGGCAACCAGGAACAAACAATGGAGAATGAATACTTATATTACGTTCAATACTTATCATTTAAAAGATTTTTAAAATTGGGAGAGCAAAATGCACGCAAAATACTATCATTAGATATAGCTATGCTCATCCAAAATAAAGTAATTCTAAATGACAGAGAACTAGAGCACATATACAAATATCAAAAAAAGGTGGATAAGAAAGAGTTTTGGAAACGTTATAATAATCACAGAAAGTATTTAGACATAACAGAAGTAAATAACTTGCAAATTTGTTAACTCAACAATTAAAATAAAATATCTATTGTATATATACTTTATACCACTTTCCCTACTATATATTCTATTTATCAATGGAGAAAGAGACAGATAAACCAAAAAAAACAAAACAAATCACAAAGAAAAGAAGATTCAAGCCAGGAACTGTCTCAATTAGAGAGATTAAAAACTTGCAGAAATCTACCAATCTTCTCATCCAAAAACTCCCCTTCAAAAATCTTTTAAAGTATACAATACAAGAACTTGACTTACCAAACGTCAAGATTAGTGAAAAAGCCACAGATATCTTGCATGAAGTTACAGAACATCATCTAATGAAAATATTTCAGGATGCAAATAAAATTACCCTGCAATCAAATCGTGTGTGTGTTGCAGGAAAAGACTATCAACTTGCAAGAGCCATTCGAAAAGAAAGAGATTAAATAAAATATATTGTATATTTTCGGTTCTGTCATTTTATTGCACAACATAATGTTCAATATTTTACAATTTATCATAATTTTTAAGTCGAGTTCCTGGGGGAAAGTACGGTCATTCTTTTTATAAAAACACCCTGTTGCAAGAAACCACATCTTTTTATAATCGTACTCCCGTG
>Ga0102934_1002447_pt1 | contig 12824 bp, 12 predicted proteins | sample SalPonR2_A_D1_MG_FD_78175 | JGI IMG/M metagenome (GOLD analysis project Ga0102934, IMG submission 78175) | Salt pond soil microbial communities from South San Francisco under conditions of wetland restoration - Salt Pond MetaG R2_A_D1_MG | ecosystem: Environmental > Aquatic > Marine > Intertidal...
CGAAAGGATTCGAGTCCTCGGAAGGGGAGGGGGCCAAGGGAGAGGGCGCACTGGCCAAGGACGAGGAGAATGCGGCGGAGGCAGTACCTGCTGCCCGCGCCAGAGAGGCCGAGAAAGAGACAGAGGGAGTGGAGGCGTCGTCCTTCCCATCCGCCTGCCCGTCCTCCTCCTCTCTTTCCTCTTCCCGCCCCCCACTGTCCTCCTCCCCGTTGGACGATGGCGACATCTCCATGACTTTGTTGGCCTCCTCCGCCTCCTCCTCTTCCTCCTCCTCCTCCTTCTCCTCCTCCTCCTCCTTCCCTTCCGCCGCCTCCTCTTTCCCTTCCTGCTTCCCTCCCACCTCCTCCTCCACCACTACCCCTTCCTTCCCCATCACCCTCCCGTCCTCCTCCTCCTCCTTCCTGCCCTCTTCCTGCGCACGCGTGGACGGAAGAATCGACCCTTCTTGGGGCTCATTCACCTCCTCCTTCTTCCCTTCTTCCTCCCTTTTCCCGTCTTTTCCCTCCCCCAAGGTCACCGACGTGATGGCGTCGCTGATCAGGTCGTCCAGCCCTCCTTCTCTCTCCTCCTCGTCCTCCCACCCTTCCCTTCCTCGTCTCCTCCATTCCTCTTCCTCCTCCTCCTCCTCCTCCTCCTCCTCCTCCTCCTCCTCATCCTCCCATTCGTCCTCACTGCACTCGTCCTCACTCCACTCGTCCTCCTCCTCCACCACCTCCCCCTCTCCCCACGCCACCGGTCCCGTGAAACCGTAGTACGGGTCAAAGTAATAAGGGGGAGGAGGATAATACGAATACATGGCCCGCGCATACGCCTCTCCCCACCCTTCCCCCTCCCTTCCTTCGCCCCCTCCTCCTCCCCTTGTCTGGTTGTAATACGCGCCGTACATGGACTGCATCCACTCTTGCTGCTGCGCTGCTTGTTGCTGGAGCTGTGCGGTCCCGGCCGAAAGATTGGGGTCTTGTGTGTTGTCATCCTCTCCTTCTGCCGAAGGAGGGGGTGAAGGATAGGGCGGAGGTGGGTAGTACGGAGAACCTCCCGGGAAATAGGAGGCTGCATTAAGGTCGTACGGGGGAGGGGACGGCGCGTCCGCGGGGACGGTGGAGGAGTCGCTGGGAGAGGAAGAGGACGGGGCGTCCGTAGATGGGGGAGGAGGAGGGTAGAAGGAAGGTGGGGGTGGGTAGTAGTAAGCAGCCGGGTAGAGCGGGTAGCCATAAGGGGGGTACGGGTAGGGAGAAGCCCCCTCCGGCGTGAGAGGCGGCGGTGCGTTCGATCGCCCGGTGGTTTCTGCCTCAGAGGGGGGAGAAGGGGGAGTGGAGGAACCTTGAGTATCCAAGGTGTCAGGGGATGGCTCGATCTGCTCCCGCTCCTGCGGCTGATGCTCCTCAACTTGAGGTGGTTGCGGTGATGGTGGTGCTCGTCCTGTTTCATCTTCTCGTGGGTCGTCATTCCTGATGGATGCCAAAGCAGTCAAAGATCGAAAACAAAATTTTGTCTTGTCCATGTTGAAAAAAACAGGACGCGGGACTCTCTTTACGGAAACGATTGAAAAGGGGAGCGGCAGCACTGGTGCTCGGCTGAGATGGCCTTTGGAAATGCACAGCCGCCGCGATGAGGAATACAACGAACCACAGTTACCACCCCACAAGAAGGCGTTGGCTGTTACATGATATGGATGTGACAAACAAAGGGAGGGTGTGACGGCTATGTGATGGGATTGACGGGTGCGAGGCGGTAGCCGTTCACTTGCCCGTTATGCTATCTGACTTCATAATTCGCCCGTCCGTGCAGAAGTACGTACCGGAGTTGCAAACTAAAAGCGCCCCCACAGTAGCCTTGGCTGATATCTGTTGACTCCTGTATTTTCTTCTTCTGCTCATTTTCGTCACAAAGTACGGGGGAGGGGAGGTAACCTAAACCCTGCAGCAATGCCAGGGTGGGCTGCGATCGGCAAACAAACAAAGTAATCGACTGATATCGGGGACAGAAGACAACGCCCTGCAGAAACGAATGGTTGATATTTTGATGAGTGATAGAGCAGAGATACATTCCTGACCACCGCGTGTAACGCGGTTCCAAAAGCTGCGCCATTGCCGGCAAGACAGTAGACACTTGAACGCAGCCCGTCAGTCCCCCTATGGAGGAGGTTTTCGCGCACTTTTCGCAAAACGTAGGAAGCTTTTTCGCGCATTTTTTTCCGAGAAAGGGAGATGTTTCGCGCAGGTTTTAGAGAAGAGGGGAAGCTATTTCGCGCAATTTTCAGGCTTCCTTTTCTTCCTTTCCGACATTCGCGCCTTGCGAGCGCACACGAAATTCTACGCCATAGAAGTGACGGAGTCCACCCGTCCATGGCTAGGAGTGCATGCGTAAGGACCTCCGCTTAACCGGCCAAAATTACATCTTATGACTTTCTCCATTATTGCACGGCTTTGAGGGGCCTGTTGCTTCGGATAGATCACAAAACTTGAGAGACTCTTTTATATTTACTTCATGGGCGTCTTTTTCACGTGTTACTTTAATTGCCTGTACACTTCTTCTATGCCCTACGAGCTTGAACACTAGAAACAAAATTTATTTGTAGGCAAGTCTTAAGGTGCGCAACACTTTGTGACCCCTGATTTGACTGGTCGTTCTCCTTGGCACTTATCACCCTTCTCATATCAACGGGTAGGTTGTCGATCGACCGTTCCACTTTCTGCCTGTGCGAAGTAGTAAAACCTCTCCATACATATGCCAAGTGTCACCCGCTCGGCTGCTGCCTCTGCAGCTGCCGCTACCACGGTTGCAGCTCCCATGGAAGCATCTCAAAAAATACAAAGGCCCCAGGCGGAGCAACACGCGTCGCCGTCGTCATCGTCTACCGCCGTCATCCTTTCCACCGAGCCAGGCGCCCGTCTGTACGAACAAGCCAAGGCGCAGCAAGCCCGACGTGAAAGTCTGTCAAAGTCCACGCCGGCCGAATGCACTTTTTCTCCCACCTTGGCTACTGCAACAAGAAAAGTCGATATAAAAACAGTGGAAACACGGGCTAAAGCACAGAGTTCCGCCCTTCCTACCACCACCGCCAAGAATCTTGTGGCAACGATGACCAAGCGCTTCGAACAACTGGACTTGGAGGCCCGAAATCGTGCAACTCGAATGCCAGGGTCCCAGCACCCCCACGCCCCCCCCCGGGCCTCTCAAAAGACGGGCGAGGGCCCGCCCGATAGTCCGACCCCTCACAGGCGAGCACCGACAAGTGGAGGACGTGCCAGTATTAAGGGGGAAGGTAGAAGCAGGTCGACAGGTCCGGTCACCCCCCCCCATGTGCCGCCTACTCCCCCGGCGAGCTCATCCCTACCAAGCAATCGTCTCTACGCCGAGGCGGCGCGGCAACGGGAACGGTTGGCCCGGCGCATCGCCGACACCAGAGTCCCAGAATGCACCTTCCATCCAACGCTTGTCTCCCGGGCTGCCTCCACGAGCCGAACACGCCCTGGAGATCGGGCCTCTGAGATCCCTTTTGTGGACCGGGCCCAGTCGTACCAACGGCACGTGGAGAGCAAGCTGAGCGCCCTGCGGAAGGAACAAGCCGCCCAGGAACAGCCCTCGTTCCGGCCGACGCTCCCCGTGCATACCGGAAAGAAAGGTGCGACGCGGGTTATGGGAGGACAAGCGGGAATAAAGCGTGGCCATGGACCGGGTGAAACGGTCTTCGATTTTTTGGCGCGAACCGGGACGGCTGCCTCGAACGCGCACAGCGCCCGTGTCAGCAACAGTCCCAGAGACGCCCCTGCCACCCTTTTCTCCACCGTGACCTCGCCCGCTCCTTCCCACAAGAGGACGCACACGCGTCGCACCCTGTCGTTGGGGGGGGCCGAAGCCCGGGCCCTCTTTGCCCGATTGCACGCAGAAGCCACGCAGAAAGAAGAGAAAGTGAAAACGTGGGAAGCAGAGCACATGGAGCTCGAGATTCAAGGATGCACGTTTGCCCCTTGTTTGCCCGGTGCCCCACCTGTACTACCCCGGTCTTCTGCGGCTTCGGCTTCCACCGCAGCGGGTGGGGATGCTGCCCAAAGGCCCCAGGCGACGGCCGCGTCCCCTCTCCCTCCTACCTCCCTGCCTCGCTCCCCCCGCCGCACCACGGTCGTTGCACCGGATGTCTTTTCCCGCCTCTACCCCGGAAACACAAGCACGGACTCTGCCTTGCCCTTGGGCTCTCCCTCTTCTCCTGCCGCGTCGCCCGCGACGGCCGTCGCGCCCTCCCGCCGCCCTTCTATCACCTCTGCGTCTCTCTCGTCGTTCCAGGCCATTCAGGAGCGTGTCTCCGGCAACAAGAAAAGCGAAGACGAGAAACACAGCAAACAGGCGCTTCCACCCCCTTCGCCAAAGATCCAGTCAACAGAGACCACATCCCCCCTCCCTCCTTCTCCTCCTCTACCGCGTTCACCCTCCCTTCCCCTGGCCAGCGATGAGGATGACGCCATCCTTGGTACCGTTTTCGAACGCTTGGGCCGCGAGCTTCAAGCAAGTCGAGAGCATGCCGAAGCGGCAGCATTCTCGCAGGGAAAATCCGCTCAACCGCCGTCACCATCTCCGACGACGCATACACAGAGGTCCAGTCTTCTACGCGAGGCGCACCCATTGCCTTACCCGACCGTCCCGTGCATGGTGGCCTGTCCCTCCCTTTTCCCCTCCGAGGAAACGGAGGTCGAGGAAAAGAAGGCAGGAGAGAGGCAGGAGGGCATGAGTAAGAGCCCCTCACGGAAGAATATGGACAGAGGAGTGGATAAGGAGGGAGGGGAGGAGAGGGCGGAGGGCGGGGTCGGGCCAGAGGAAGGGGAACCGAGGGAGGTATCCGGAAGTGCTGAGGTTTTCTTGTAACAGAGAAAAGGAGGGGGGAGGGTTGGGAGAGGACGCATCGCCGGCTGTGATGGACATGGAGGTGTATTTTGTATAACCTGTACGAAGGTATCAGCGTTGGTCTGCAGAGGTTTTGTAGGCCAGCACCGGATAATGCGATGAGAGACTTATTCTTATGGCCCCGGAAATTTGGTCACAGAGGGTTCAGACAAAACAGGGAGAAAAAGCCATACTTATTATGTTGATACGTAAACTTTATGTCCGGGGTGAGCAAGGGTGACTGAATGTGGACGACGGCTCGTGTCGACGAGGATATGATGTAAAGCTACCTGTTTCATGAAGAAAGTAAGGAGCCCCGGCCTCCATGACTACGTCACCATTCTCTGATTCGCATTATTGCCCTAATGTGTACGCGGGAAGCCTTTAAATTCCAGCAAATTTACTTATTCCTGTAATACAGACTTTACTTTGAAATCCAATGCACCGCAAAAGGGAGGCAGATTGTACATTCTACAGTAACACGAGTAACAAAAACCCTTCTAAGATATCTGTGACTCCCCGCCATTTTACGTCATCGATTACAGCTGGGTATAGTTACTGCACTGATATTCCACAACGCTTCGTCTCGGCTATCGGAAGCTAAGCTTGCTTCCCCCGATCATTACTCTCGTTCTTGCTAACATCGAGGCGACGTGTCGCCTCGTTTTTGGGTTTGCACAGGCTTTCATCAATTCTTTCCCCCGGCACCTACATCGCTAACCTTGGTAAACAGACAGTCCACACGTGCACATCAACCACTCGTGCTTCCTATCTTTTTTCAAAGTCATCGTCATGCTTCTATGCGGCCGTGGGTATTTTGAGAACGAGGGCGCCCATATGCTGCCGCGTGCTGTCGTCTCCCTTGGGTGTAAGTTCTGCTTCCAGTAGGGGTGTTATGCCCGTGACACCAGAAAAAGGTGAATCGAGCCAGAGTGCCTCCTGGCCCGAGTAGTTCGCGCCAGCCGGCCAGTACTTGGCCTTGACCGTGCGGAGGATATACTGAAAGGTGGCATTGCCCTCCTTGTATTCGAACGGACCGGAAGTAAATGATATTCCCGGTTGGAGGTGTTTTTTCTCGATCATGAGCCAGTTGGTGATACCTTTGCTGAAGGTGAAAGTCGAGTTAACGGGCACTGCCAAAGAGTTTGTAAGGGTCATAGCGTACACATCACGAGGCGGCAGAAGTAAGGCACGTTTCCTGCGGGAAGAAGGGCAATGTACACATGAATGCGTTGAACTTGATTCATGCAAAGCGGCATAGCACAAAGGAGGAACGAGACAGCTTCCAAAACTCTCTGATTCATAACAAGGACTTATACAGCCATCTATTGCAGTATAACTGACACATGTCTACTTACCGAAGGTGGGGGTGGATACCTTGGGCATCACCGCGGCTGGCCTCTTTTGCAGCATCACTCAACACAGCCCCGGCAATCATCACAGCCATAGCCAACATGTGAAGGCGAAGGCCACCCATGATGAATCTTGGCCGCTTTTTCTTTGTGACTGTCGAAGAAATATCAACGCATTGAGTGGATGGTGTTAGATTGGGAAGAGTACCTAGTGTAGAACAAGACATCGATACGGGCAGCAACTCGCTACATGTTGAACTAGGGGCACACGAGGTGTGTGCCCGCGTGAAAAACAGTTAGGTCGCTGCACGTCTCTTCATGAACAGGTCATAAAGGTTACACACTGGAAGGCTACGTTAGATTTCAAACGCTTCATGTGCGCGCGTAGCCGGCAGGCATGCGGGTTATGCTGCCATGCACGCGGCCCACATTATGACGACATCTGCTTCCTTGCATAAGAACAAGTTCTGGAACCATATCCCGCCATGTCCACCGGCAAAATATTCGCACCACACAACGACTCGTATCATCTTTTCACCGACAATTCCACTGATAGAAACTTCTACTGTAGGCGTCCCGCCCACCCCGGCGGGGTGTGCTCCTTCAGATTTGAGCCTCTCCATGAAAATGAGAAAAGGTGTGTCGAACCTCGTCATATCATGTGTGATATTTCAACCCCCCCCCCCCTTGCCCCTCCGGTGACCGCCGGATTTGTGTTTTTGCAAAGATAAATGATTCTGAGGGTACTTGTCATGGACGCATACATTGTGTTGCACTTTTTTTGATGCGTGTGTCTTATGAGCAGTGTTTTTTGCGATTTCACTGGCAGTGTATAAGATGTGTGCGGTGTATTTTTTGCCGGGTAAATTCCTACCTCGACACACCTTACCATCGCCTCCTTGCAAGGTTTTATTAACACCATTGGAAACGCATAAATAAATTTTCGTAATAATCATAAATAAATAAATTTTGAGACTTTGAATAACTAGTAGTGTGGTCTCTATGGCCGCACCTGCATCACGACCCGCATTCACGCCTTTTTGGTGGCGCTAGCTAGGCACGTTCCATAACCCAACGAGACATCGTCACGTTCCCAAAGAACCAACAAACGTGCCATTAGTAGAACATTTGAATCCATCGACGTTGGTCACATTTTGTGTATAATTTCTATTCGTGTCATTCATGAATGCAGATATTCCTCAAACCTCAACCCATCTTTGCTTGATCTCAATTCGAAAATGTTGCCCGACTATTTGCGGCAATTATTCTCCTTTTGCAGTCTTTAATACCCAAATAAACACACACATTAGGAGGAGGCTTCGTCTTAAGATTCTAACAACAAGCATCGCCATGCCTAAAGCCACGGGCTTTAAGCCACACCCAGCTTTCGATACCAACCTACTCCCTCTCAAAGAATTCGATTACCCGACGAATGCCAGAAAAGGCCACTACCCCTCGAATTATTTATCGTCAATCAAGGACCATCCACAAACTGTGGATGCTCTCTACGATATTGGAGGATATTTCGTAACGAAGATAATTGCAGTCAGCTCTTTTCTTGTGGCGCTTCTTCGTCCTTTGTGGGTGCTGGACACGCCAGAATTAAATTTGAGCGCCTTTGTCGAGCGACCCCGGGAGACAATCTTTCTACGTCGAGCCTTACTTCTCGAAAGTGTCCATTGGATCCACGGCTTAACAATGGCTTATGTGTGCCACCTACGAAGCATCCTGACTAACCATGATGAGCTGCAAATGGTCCAACCAATGCTTGGAGAATATCAAAGCCATCGCATCCATTTGCTGTCATTTCTGCAGGCGTTGAAACCCTCCATTTTCACCCGGGTTTTGCTGATAGTCATCCAAGCCATGATCATGCCCGTGTACTTTCTTGTTTGCCTGGTTTATCCACCACTTGCCCTTTCAATTGCACGATTTGTGGCCGCACACGCGACACATTTTTACTCAGAAACCTTGACAGCTTTGGAAAAGGGCGAGATGCCCCGGGTGGCAGCGATGAAGATTCCTCCTGTCGCAGCGTGGTTCTACAATTTGCCAGCAGGTGCACGTTTTCGTGAATTGTTGCTCAACATACGCGCAGACGATGCATTTCATTCGTTTTACAATGAAATATGCCTTGAATGCCAGTACGATCAGCCTGTGTTGAGGATGGCTAAATATCTTACTTCCGAAGACAGAGGAGGAAAGCAGTGATATCAATTTAATGATGTAAGGACATGTACCTTTCAGGGTCATGGCGGTGGGTAGGAATGGACACGTTTTGACCCGCCCTCGGCGACTTATAGTCCTGCATTAAGAATACAAGTAGAGGTAAGGTGTTGTCAGGTGAGGTCATAAGTGTTACGGTTATTTGCGAATTAATTCGAATGATTTATTGTAAATAAAGACTTAATGGAGGTAATGGTGATTATCATAAAGGCCAGAAGAGCTGATAGCTAGCAGATTTAAATGTGTTTGAGAAGCCTTACGTTTGTACCTGTCTCTGTGTATTTCAGATATTTACTTTCAGACCCGAGCCTTTGTGGTTGGATGACGTCAAATAGAAAGACGTCTTTCCAATTGATTATTTACGGCAAGTCTTTGGGCTGCAACAGAATGTGGTTAGTGATGTTAATATGTTAAAGCAAGATATACAACGAAGTTGATTGATTGTTGTGATGTATGCATGTTTGGTTTTTTGTATGATTACATTAATTTTGATAAAATAGATAGCTCAAAGGTCGTGTCTTCCAACTGCACTCGAAAGGCAGCATCGGGGGAGCAATACCCCAAATTCCTGCAAATAAATCATGCAGCTTTTTAATGTAGATACTCAACGTATGAGCATATTCTGGTCATGTGCATGACAGGAAGGGAATAGGCGTATGTTCCAAGACGTCCGCTTTACCCGCTGGCGGTGAATGCGATAGGGAGGGTGTTTGAAGTAAAGCAGAGGACACGACATGTGGTATCAAGCGCATTTTTAATCGCGTAAGGATGAGTGAAGAAGAGTTTATTGAATTTATATGGTAACATGCGATAACTTGTTGTGTATGAATAGACGCACTCATTATTGTGTATTGCATGTCATCGTGCTTGTCCGAAGCTTTGTATTACGGTCGAAGCTGAACGGACCTCAATCCTGTGTCCTGGTCTTTGACTTCAATCATTTTCAAATCGAGCATTTTCTCCGCATAAACAACAGTCTCCCTCTGCATGTTGCCAGACGAAAAGCCGCTTGACTGAGTCGAGCGTCTCGAAATATGTCCTGCTCCCTCCCACAACGTCTATGGAAACTTGAGCCATGGGGCTATCCTGCTCGGTCGCACTTCGCAGTCACTCATTTGAAATTCCCCGTCGCCTCTGGTAAATATGGCCTCAGCTTATACCACATCGCGTTGACGTATCGCCTCGTTTTCCTTTTGTATTGGTCATTTTGGGTACTCTATTCCGCCTTGGGCGGGGACGGTCCGCCTACAAGCTGGTGGTGTGTCTACGTGACTAACTGGACGGCAGCAGTGATGGGTGGGTACGCCTGGGGTGCATTTCTGGCCATCTTGATCCCTCGCGCATTCTTCTTGGACCGGGCGACTTGGTTTCTTCACGACATTGCCACACCTTTGTCGATTATGGTGTGCCTCATGTACTGGTTGGCGTTTCCCGTTCCGCCCATTTCTGGCATTATTGTGCATCTTCATGGGGTCAACGCCCTTCTCATGGTGATGGACCTGGCTCTTGCGCGATACCCATACCATCTCAAACATTTCCTCCCTGCGTGCGGCTTTATGGCGTGCTACGTCGTTTTCAACGGGGTGTACTGGCGAGCGGCAGGTAACGTGGTGTACACTCCCTTGGATTACACTCACCCCTTCTTGGCGGCAACCGCCCTCGTCGGCACCTTTTTCATTATTTTCCCCATCGTCCACTTGCTGTGTTGGCGGTGGGAACTGGCCTGTTTTGCGTGGAGCGAGCGGAGACGCCGCAACCTCCTGGGGGGGGGGAACCGAAAAAGGCCGCTGCTCAGTTCTTATGCCCGACGGGATCGGGAGTCAAGCCGGGGAGAGGGGAGAGCAGAAGACGGAGTGGAGCAGGGCTTGGAGTCACAGGATGGGGGAGATGCTTGTAATGGGCGGGGAGGGACCAACGGGGGGGGGACGGGAGGGAAGGAGGGGGAGGCGATAGGTCTGACCGACGCCGTGTTGGCGATGCGGGATGTCTTACTACTGGGAGAGCGAGGGGTAGGGGAGAGGAGGTGGGAAGGTCAGGGTGAAGGCGTGGATAGGGAGGAAGAAGGTAAAGTGGCTGGGTCGATGTAGGAATGCAGCTGTCATCTTTTGTGAGAAAGATGACCCTTGCTCGGTTTAAATATTTGAAATGTGATCGAGCAGTTGGCATGCTGAACGGGCATTATGGCACGACTTTTGTAAACAAAGAAATTGGTGAGTCCGCAAGGAAAGAGGTAAGGCCGAGCGCACTGTTAATGCGGCTGCCCTTCCATATAACAACATGCTCGGACTCAGATGACGCCGATACAACTCCGCGATCGCCTGGACAATCGGCTCACATCCTTTACTTTCACGCCATTCCATGGGGCCTTTCCTGATTCGTTCCATCCTTTCCCTTGTGCTACTCCTCTGTCTCCCTGTCGAATTCTTCCTCCCCCTCCACCTGCAGGGCATAGAGTCCAGGTCGGTACCTCCGCGCCCCTTGCCATTTCGCCGACCACGAATCCTCCGGATGCACCAACGCCATCATGCCCGTGTAGTGGGGGGAGGTGAACTCGGCTGCCTCCTCTTGGTCTTCGAACTGCATGCAGTTGTCGCATCCACTTTCCACGAACTGCGTAAATTCCTTGATTAACCTGCATTTTCGGCAAGCCCGTAAGCCTTTCGTGGCCTGGGGCAGCTCTGCAAACGCATTCGACGCCTCCTCTTCCTCATTTTCCTCCTCCTCTTCTTCCTCGTCCTCGCTGTCCTCATCCTCCACCTCCTCCCGTCTCCGTACTGGCAAATCCTCCTCCTCCTCGCTACTTTCTTCACTGTCCTCCTCGCTTTCCTCGTCTTCCGCCATCCCGGCTTCCTTAGAGGCTGCTATGCCGCCATTAGCGTTATTGTCTGTCGATCTAGTGCTTTCCTTTCGTTCCTCTCCCGCCCCTTCCTCCTCTTCCTCCTCCTCCTCTTCCTCATCATCGCTGCTCTCACTACTGTTCTCACCCCCTTTGGGTTCGGCGGAAGCGACAGGCTCGGGCTGGGAATCCTCATCGTCTGAGGACGCCGAAGAATACATGTCCAATAAACGCGTGCCTCTGCGGCGGTGTCGGGCTGGCTGCTTCCCTAAATCGAAACAGGAGAGTGGGGATGGGATGATAAGAGGAGGAATGAGGGTCGCCCTTCGAGTAGATATGGTCAATTAAACCTCCACGACTACAGAATTGCTTCACCCCAGGAGATTCAGCACGATTATTTTCCTCCGTAGTGCTGGTGAAAGTGTGTATTGTCATAAATTTTCGTTCGCTGTGGAGCACACCTGGCACATTTTGCCTCCCCCCTTTCCCTTTCCTCGACCTCCCCCTGTCAAGATGCTTCGCTATTTATGCCTCCCCTGCTGCCCATTCAGGCAGCGCATTGAAGCCATTCATTCACCACCAAAGATGTACATCCATGCTATGGAGCAAAGAGTACGCCATACTTAACGGGGCTGGGCACACAAGAATCTAACTCTCGAGTGTTTGCTCTCGTACGTCTCGTTGGAAACCCCTCCAGACGCGCGGGCCATTGGCAAATGATACTAATGTACGTGCCCGCATGCCTTTCCTTATCCTGACACATTCATCCCACAGCCTGCGCCAGGAGGGCAAGGACCAGTAATGGGAGACTCTACATTGGTGCAGGATGTGCACAAAGGCCATCGACCGCGGCAAGCGGGGGCCAAGGTAAAAGATGGAGTATTTCTCGGGGTGGGGAGTGGGGGTTGGGGGGAGGTCAGCGCAGCCATGGAGTTGTAAGTAGCAATGTTATAATTTAATGACGTTGCTTACTCTTCGCATTGCAACACACAGGCAAAAAAGAAAGAGGCGCACCAAAAGAAAAAAAAAGGGTTGTCCACGGAGCGGCATAACCCCCGGGCCTTCTCAGTGGCCAATATCAAACGCACCCAACGCAATACACAGCGAAACCTTGACCGAGCACAGCAGTAAGTATGCCAGAGAAAAACACTTCCCACAAACCCTACAAACACTCAAATCTCTTGTTGCCACGGCACAGAAAAGAGCACGTCCCGCTCGTGGATCGCACCGAAGCCTTGCCCCCTCCCTCCCTCGTCGTGGTCATGGGGCCCAAGGGATGTGGAAAGTCGACCCTAATCCGTTCCCTCGTCAAGTACTACACGCGGCAGAACCTCTCCGACGTGCTCGGTGCGTGGGCATGAGCCAAAGAGGAGACAGTTGGCGGGGAGATGGTTCGATGGATCCTGTGGTCACGTTTCAATGCTGACTGCTTTCCCATCCCCCCCCCCCCCCCCCCCCCCCCCCCCTCCTTCCCCCCCCCCCCCTTCCCCCTTCCTCCCCCCCCCCCCCCCCCCCCCACCCCCCCCCCCCCC
>Ga0102934_1002448_pt1 | contig 12823 bp, 7 predicted proteins | sample SalPonR2_A_D1_MG_FD_78175 | JGI IMG/M metagenome (GOLD analysis project Ga0102934, IMG submission 78175) | Salt pond soil microbial communities from South San Francisco under conditions of wetland restoration - Salt Pond MetaG R2_A_D1_MG | ecosystem: Environmental > Aquatic > Marine > Intertidal...
ATTACATGAAACAAACATACCGAAACCGGTGCAGGATTGCGGGTGCAAATGGAATTATCAATCTATCGATTCCCGTGAAAAAGTTTCATGGTCGAAAATTGTCAATGAAAGACGCACAAATTGATTATGATAAACCATGGCAAAAAGAACACTGGCGCGGAATTCGAGACTCCTATCGGGCAGCCCCCTATTTCGAATTCATACAAGACGAGTTCCTACCACTCTACACAAGCAGGTATAAGTTTTTACTGGATCTAAACATGGAAGCATTACAAATCACACTGGATCTTCTTCAAATACGCAAAGAACTGGTTATCAGTTCCCACTTCACTCCTGTTGAGCACTCAGATGATCCGCGTGAGGGGATTCATCCCAAAAAAAAACCCGGAGAAATCTATCCTGATTTTCATCCTGTAAAATATCAACAGGTATTTGAAGACCGGATAGGATTTATATCCAACTTAAGCATCCTTGATCTGTTATTTAATGAGGGAAGTCGCGCTTCTGAAATTCTAAAATGCAGTATATATTCAGAAAAAACCGGGATCCGCAAAACGCACCCCGGTCATTAAGCATTTATATTATGGTTGGTTTAGAATTTTACTCCCATGGTGACCATTACCTTATTCATAGCATAATCGTTCATCGACACTTCATACAGTTCCTGACCTGGTTCATGGGCATAAAGTCCATAGGCTTCGGAACGGGTTCCAAGGGTGTATGCAATATCCAGGAAGGTGTTGTTGGACCGCACACCGAGTCCTGCCGAGTAAACCCAGATATCGGAACCATTACGTTCTTCTTCAAAAGGACTCATATAATATTGTAAGCCACCCCTCAGATACAAAGGGTTCAGGCGAATTTCCGCCCCCGCTTTGAGGTTATGGGTTGAATGGAAAGCATTTCGAATGGCGTCATTTTCATCGAAAAACTTATATCCCGGACTATCCAGGTTGGCCTTACTATAATCCACATATTCATATTCAGCTGAGACAAGTCCCAATCTGCCCACAAGCACTGCTGCACTGACCGAAGCTTTGAGTGGAGTTTGCAGTTGATACTCCTTTGCATGCTTGGCTGACGAAGCTGATTCATCGGGAAATCCCGTACTTGAATCCCATGTTGAATTCATGTCTGTAAACTTCTCATCATTCAGGTTATAGAGAGTAGGACTATGGAATGATGCTCCAATCCGCAAAATATGAATGGGTTTAAAGATCACCCCAAGTTTAAAATTATACCCTACTCCTCTCGTTCTGTAAAACTCTCTGAATCGGAAGGAGTGGAATTCAGGTTCCAGGTTATTGACATCAGTTTCTGTATGGTAGACGTCTTCATAATATCGCAGGGCGTTTATCCCTATTGTAGCACCAAAATAGAGGGTGTGACTGATATTTAGTGCACCGGAAAAGGTATATTCTCCTATATAGCCCCGGGATTCTACCAGTCTCGTCTGCTCCTGACCGTAACCATCATAGTCATAATCCTCAAAAGGTTGCAGGTAGTGCCAATAATTACCTGCTGTTGAATCATAGGGCATTACATAGGTATCAAATGCCAGTTGCTCATAGAGGGGGTCAAGGTTATTGGGATTGTTATTAGCAAAGTCCGTAAAATTATCCAGAAGGGAGGAGTTTTCATTGATGCCTGTCATAACGGTGCTGTTATGAAAATTATTCATTCCGTTATATCCAAAGGCAAGAGATGCACCTACCAATCCGTTTTCCCGGTTTGTATTGTAAGATGAGACAAGTCCGAGGTTACCTATATTCAGATTATATTTAGTATCCTTTACTGCATTTCCCAGATAATTTGATGTTGAATTACTCCAGTAGAATACCGGTGTAAAAACCAATTCGGATGAACGATAAAGACCCAGTCCGGCCGGATTCACAGAGGCAGCAGTAAAGTCACCGCCGACAGCCCCCATGGCGCCTCCCATGGATGAGAACCGTGCGGAGCCTACCGGATAAATCTGTGAATATTTCAATGCCTGTACCTGATCCTGTCCCCTCAGCAAAGATGAAGTTAACAGGCACAGTGCTATTATTGGAAACAATTTTTTCATAACGTTATCTTTTTATTGATTACGAAAGGTTCGGTAAAAGTCCCGGCAGGAATGCCATTCCTGTCCGGGATTACATTTGTGTATTAGCGCCTGCCACCAGATCGCCCTGAGCTTCGGCTTGAAGAGCGGCTTCCACTACTACCTGAGCTACTGCGTGAACTACTTGAGCGGCTGTAGGAGCTGCTGCGAGAACTACTTGACCGACTGTAGGAGCTGCTCCTGGAACTACTGGAGCGACTTGGTGAGCTGTAGCTTCTACTCCGGCTTGAGCTGCTGGGGCGGCTGTAGCTTCTGCTGCTTGAGCTGCTGGGGCGGCTGTAGCTTTTCCTGTTGCTTGAACTGCTGCTTGAACGAGAGTAACTTTCCCTTGAGCTATTGGTTGGACGGGAGTAGTTACTGCTTGACCTATTGTTACCCGAACGCGAATAGGAACTGCTACTACGACTGGGCGTACTCCTGTTGTATTGTGAGGAGGAGCTGGTTCGCGGTTTGGTATAACTCGGTGTATAGGTCCTTGTTGCTGAACTATTCCTGTTCTCCCCGCTCCTTTTTACAGTACTGCGGTTCGAAGGAGCTGTTCTCGTTGTCCTAACATTATTCTTTCTTTCACTGGAGGAATTCCGGTCTACATTAGATCGGTTTGTTTTGCTGTTATTGTGAGGATCCTGATTACCGCGATCATTTGGGTTCCTGTCAGGTTTATCATTCCCGTAGTGATTGCCCCTGTCTGTCCTATTCTCATCGGAGTTTCCCTCATTACCTGTTCGCGTACGGGTTGCACCTCTTACATCGCTATCATTGCCCCGAGTGCGGGTTGCGCCTTGGTTACCTGATCTGGATTTCACATCTGATTTCGGATCCACTAATGTTTTGTTCCGGGTATCACCCGAAGCACCTCTGACCGTACCGGCAGAAGATGAGGTACCTCTGGTTCGGTATCTCGGGTCATTATAGGTTTTCCCCTTGCTTGAGCTATTATTTCCCGGTGTCCGGCTGCTATACCCATAAGACGACCTGGAAGGAATACGGCTGTTGTAATATGTGCTGTACCTGTTGGATGATGCGGTGTAATAGCGGCTGTCGTAGTACCCCCTGTTGTAGCCGTTATAATAGTCATAGCTGTAATATGAACGGTAATAGTAAGGGCTGTGCCACCCGCTATAGTACCAGCTGTCATAATACCAGGGGCTATACCAGCTATGGTGTCTGTAATACGGCCTGTAATAGGGATAACCATACGAATAGGAGGCTCCCCAGGAGGGATATCCAAATCCTATGTTAAATCCCCAATGCCACCTGTTACCCGTGTAGAAGTGAAGATCGGTATAATAGGGGTCATAGTAATCCCATCCGTAATAATTGTCTGAAAAACGTCTTATCCGTGAAGAATAATAGTAATCGCTTCCATAGTAGTTATTATTGATAACTACGGGAGCATCTTGCTGCTGATCTTCCTCATAATACTGGTCTTCGGAATAATCGGTATACTGCTCTTCACTTCCTTCCGGCTCATAGGATTCACCCAGCATTTCTGCTTCCATTTCCAAGCGATATTTCTCATAATCACTTAATTCTTCCTCCTGTGCATAGGCTGGCTGGTTAACGTTTTGCTGTGGAACAGGCTCTGCTGCCATTGCTTCTTCGGCTGTAACTGCCGATTGATTTTGTGCTGCTGCTGCTTGTTGAGCAGCCAGTTCAGCTTCTTTTTCTGCTCTCCTTGCATTGTAATATACATCATCATACTCCGAAACGGCGGCGTACCTTGATGTACCGCAGGATGCAAGAACCAGTGCTGAACCAACGAATATAAATGTTAAAGTTTTCATGACATTTCCTCCCGGTATATTTACTTCATAAACTGTTTACTCTATAGTAAACAAAGTTCGTGCCAAATGCCAGCTTTCGCCATCTAATTTCTGCTGGATAATGATAGGACTGATGCAATATAAGAAAATAATAATGAACTCGCCAATCTCATTAACCGGAGTCGCTTGTGGCGTTGATCGGTCATTGATTCCATCCGGGTCTGGACACAATCAGGTTATAATTAGAATAGTTGTATAATGGGTTTTTAACAGGTTCATACAATTTTCCTGTACGCGGACTATCATCCTGAGTATAAACCCAGATCTCATTGTGACTCCAGACAATGACCTCATCTCTCACATCACCTGTAACATCCAAAGCAGCATTAAACATCTCTGGGTGCCCATCATCTGGAAAGGCTACGGCCAATTCACCTTTGCCATTGAACATGCCACCGTCTCCCGGACTGGCATTTAATAAAAAGAACTCCTCTCCGTCTCCTTTCCAGTTCACAGGAAAGCATAAACTTCCGAATGGACCCGGCTCGAATGTGTTATAAATGTCTCCCTGAGCATTATAGAAATTCACAATGCCCTGATTACCCCAATAATTGACGCTAATCATCTCTAAACCATCCATATCAGCACGGTAATTCGCAATGGATACTTTTTGTATATGGCCTACGGGATTATGTTTTATTATCTTACCGGTAGTATCTTTTAGTAACATGCCCCAGTCACCGGCAGCATAAATCATCTTCAATGAGCTATCGGCCGGATGATTTAAACGGGCTGCAGTAACAGCATATGCCTCTCCTCCAATAGACAGGTGATTATCCCACAACAGAGTTCCGTCATTATCGATTAGAGAATATCCAGTAGCTATTTCATCTTTTCCATCGTTGTCGAAATCCCAGGCATAGGCATAGTTACTTTTTGAAACAGGCAGGCTCCACATGAGATTTAACTGTGTATCATAAGCCCAAATAACTGAATTGCAGTCTTTCAATAACAAGTCCCCATCTCTGTCCTTCCCCTGTAAATCGCAGAAATACAAGAAACAACTATGTTCTTTTTCTAAGTTATCATTGTTCTTACCTGTAACCGGCAGAGAAACAGATTTTAATATCTTACCCGTCTTACCCTCCGCTATAATAAGGTTGTTTTTCTGAACGTAAATAACTTCTTTTCTCCCATCACCATCCAGGTCATGAATCTGAAGAGGAAGGTTATGATGTTCTTCTGAAATCTCAGAATCAGGAATGCCCTTTTGCCAAAGCAATTCCCCATCAAATGTCATGGCAGTCAGACAACTAAGCTCACAATAACCATTATCGTCTGAGTATTCAGGTCTTGCCTGACCTGCCAGCACATCTTTTTGCCCATCACCATTAAGATCTCCAAAGCGCAGGTGGTTACCATCAATGTATCCGATGGTCTTTACTTTTTTCCATAGTACTGCTTTAGGATTTTCTTCAAGTCTTATTGCAGTGGCATTGGCTAACTTACGTCGCTTTCTTCTTAATTTTCTTTTTTCAGAATTCAATGTTTTCACTTCAACCTGAAAAAAATCTGCTGGTACATCCGTTGTAAGTCCGATTTTCCCATGATTAAGGGTATTATCCTTTGCTAACAGGTTAATGGAATCATTCAGCAATGCGTAAATCCTATCTTCTCTCAATGAAATCACAGCGCCATATCTCGTACCTGTTTCCCATTCAAACCGCCTGGATGCAAGAACACGTTCAAAGGGCCGATAAGGGGCTGTTACCTGGTCTACTAATTTAAGCATAAGTCGATTACCATCCATTCCGAAAAAGTAATAACTTCGGTCATTCTGATATCTGAACATTACACCACATTGATCCATGAGAGCATTCGGGCTAAATTGCACCTCAATGGTATAATCCTGCCACAGGCTGTCACCTGCTATAATCGCAGGTCGGGTATGTCTTGTTTCAAGGTCGAAGGATTCAGTGATGTTATGGTAATTTTGTTTCAAAAAATGACCATCTTCTCCTTTAACAATCTCCCATGCAGAACTATATCCTGTTTCCGGTTCAAAGGCAGTAACTGTCCAGCCTGCTTTTTGCCCTGCTTTTGGGGAGTATTTAAATGGTGCTAATTTTCCCACATCAGCAGATATATATCCCCTCTGCATGGTATCAAAGCTGTCCTTAAAGAGGTGAGTTTGCCTGAGGCCGCTTCGACAACCCGCAATGGAGAGAAGAAAAGACAGAAGCACAAACGAACCAAATCTCGTTGAGAGGCGGAACATAAAAAATTTTTGAGTAAATATACATTTTTCCTTGACCTAACACCAATAGGCAGTGTCGAATTTCACTTCAAAGCCTTCGTGAAAGACTTCTACTTCACGAATAAACCCCGGATTTAACAAAATATACCAACATATTATTCAATCTTTAATATATTTACGTTTCAAAGGCATCCTTGGGTATGCGCCAAATACTAGCAATACTATTACTTCTGATGACTTCAATGACTTACTCGCAAAAAGTCATTGTCCTTACAGATTATGTCTCGCAGGAATCTATCACTGACTATCAGATGAAATTTTTGCACGATCCTCAATGCAACATTCATCCTCCCGAACTTTTTACCCCGGCTTTCAGAAGAGATTTTCAACAGCTGGATTTTAAAAATCCATCATTGAGGCTAGAAACAATTGAACCAGGGGATTGTATATGGTTTCGTTTTATCTTTCTAAATCGTTCTTCGCATCAAATATCCTTTCATCTCCAACCCAATATATTCTCGTCATTTGGAGAATACAAACTTTACCAGAAATTTCCAAACGGAGTTATTACCGAACGTTTATCGGGAAAGAATATTCAACCCAGAGCCAAGGATGTTAATATCAGTGGCTCTGATGAATTGCGATTCTACATGAATCCAGGCACTCGAGATACCCTGTTTCTCAGGGTTGCAATGATAGAGAGTTCTGTACTCACTGACTTGACTTTCACAGTATCAACCCACGATTCAGTCATTCGAAAGGATCGATCCCGGAGGCTTCTTTTCGGTATCTTCTTAGGCATACTGGTCATCATGATTCTTTATCACATTCCCCTTTATTTAAAGGTACGTGAATCAAGTTACCTCTATTACATTTTCTATATTATCGCTTTCCTGGGATTCTTCATTCTGAAAGAGGGGTACATTTATGAGTTAACACCCCAGTTTACAGATGCTCCGATCAATACGCTTCTATTACAGGTATTTCTATTGTCATTCCTGCTTTTTGGAAGATCCTATTTAGACACTTCAAAAAATCTTAAGATCTGGGATCGGATATTACTCATTGCCATAGGATTCACCGTTGGTGGCTTAGCTATGAGCATAATCATGATCATCTTTAAGATTCCTTCTGTTGTGACGCTTTCTGTAAATTTTCTGGCAGCCATTGCTTCGCTCTTTCTTGCAATAGTGCCCGCGTTCATCCTAAAGAAAAAGCATTTTCAACCTGCACGATATTTTCTGACTGCCAATATATTTCTCATATTAGGTGTTATCCTTCTGTTTTCATTAAAAAATTTCACCATTGGCAAACATGGGCTGGAAATTGGGGTTACTCTGCAGATTATTACTTTTTCAGTTGGTATGGGTGAAAAGATCAACCTGCTCAAACGTGACCGCGAGCGAGCGCAACGAAGAATAATAGATCAATTGCGTGAAAATGCCATTTTAAAGGATAAGGTCAACAGGGAGTTAGAAGATAAAGTAAAAGAGAGAACCCTGGAGATCCAACTTCAAAAGGAGCAGATTGAAAAGCAAAATAAGGAGATTAAGTACAGTTTTGATTATGCCAAGAAGATCCAGAGCACTGTTCTTCCGCCGAACGAAGTATTTGAAAATCTTTTTGCAGAGCATTTTATCTTTTTCAGGCCCAGGGATATTGTAAGCGGGGATTTCTATTGGATTGCTCAAAAAGAAAATAAGATTGTGATTGCTGCTGTGGATTGCACTGGTCATGGTGTACCCGGATCCCTTATGAGCATGCTGGGAATAACTTTGTTGCACGAAATTGTCAACGAAAAAGATGTTATTCAGGCTGATGAAATACTCAATCAACTCCGAAGCAGCATAGCACGCACCCTGAAGCAGGAAGGAAAACCCGGTGAACAGAAAGACGGTATGGATATGGTGGTTCTGATTTATGATCCATCAACACGAGATCTTGAATTCTCTGGTGCAAATAACCCAATGTACATCATACATAAAGGGAAAATGAATGAGTATAAGGGTAATAACATGCCAGTTGCTTATTATGATAATATGACGGACTTTACCAGGGAAACCATAACGTTAAAACAGGGTGACCGAATTTATCTATTTTCAGACGGTTTTCCCGATCAGTTTGGAGGCCCCCAGGGTAAGAAATTCAAGTATCGTCCCTTCAAAGATTTATTATTAGAAATGCATGACCGGCCGATGGAAGAGCAAGAAAAGATACTACGAATGGTCTTTGATGAATGGAAAGGAGATATGGACCAGATTGATGATGTATTGGTTATGGGATTGCGTTTTTAATTATTCGTCTACAGGCTTTTCCAAGTTAAAATATTTGATACGCCTGGTGAATTTCCAATAATAGACATAGAATTATCTTACGTTTATTTAGCAGGGTATGAGGATGGCTGTGTTTCCCTCTTCTTCTTTTTTTGCTTTCTTTGTAATTTTATTAAACATTACTAGAGTAAGATCATGGCAAAGGTACTGACAAGTAAAGAAGAGAATTACGCACAATGGTATAATGATTTAGTGATCAAAGCCGATCTGGCTGAGCATTCTGCCGTAAGAGGATGTATGGTTATTAAGCCCTACGGTTATGCCATCTGGGAAAAAATGCGTGACATCCTGGACAGTAAATTTAAAGAAACGGGGCATGAAAATGCATATTTCCCTCTGTTTATACCCAAATCTTTTTTTAGCAGGGAAGCCGATCACGTAGAAGGCTTTGCAAAGGAGTGTGCCGTGGTCACACATTATCGATTGAAGAATGATGAAGAGACAGGAGGTGTAATCGTCGATCCGGATGCAAAACTGGAAGAAGAGTTGGTGATACGCCCGACCTCAGAGACTATCATATGGAATACCTATAAAAACTGGATTCAATCATATCGTGATTTACCATTACTTATTAATCAGTGGGCAAATGTTGTAAGGTGGGAAATGCGTACCCGTTTATTTCTCAGGACAGCAGAGTTCTTATGGCAGGAGGGCCATACTGCACATGCAACAAAACAGGAAGCACTTGATGAAACGCAATTGATGATTGAAACATATGCTGATTTCGCTGAAAACTATATGGCTATACCTGTGATCATGGGGAGAAAGACACCTGCAGAACGTTTTGCAGGGGCGCTGGTTACTTTTTGTATTGAAGCTCTTATGCAGGATGGCAAAGCTTTACAAGCAGGCACCTCACATTTCCTTGGTCAGAACTTTGCCAAAGCATTTAATGTGCAGTTCACAAATAAAGAGGGGTCACTGGATTATGTATGGGCAACTTCCTGGGGAGTATCGACAAGGCTTATGGGTGCTATTGTCATGGCTCACTCCGATGATCATGGTCTAATACTACCTCCTCGCCTGGCCCCTATACAGGTAGTAATTGTCCCCATATACAAAGGACATGAACAATTACCAGCCATTAACGAAAATGCAAAACGCATAAAAAAAGAACTAGAAGCGTATGGAATTTCCGTCAAATATGATAACCGCGATACACAAAAGCCCGGATGGAAATTTGCCGAATATGAGCTCAAAGGCGTACCTATAAGAGTAGCTTTGGGTCCCAGGGACATAGAAAATAAAACTATTGAGATCGCCCGAAGGGATACACTTAAAAAAGAGGTGATCAAACAAGAGGGCGTTGCCAAATATATCAATGAGTTGTTGGAGAGTATTCAAGAAAACATCTACAGCAAAGCAAAAGATTTTCGTGACAAAAACACTCATTCTGTGAATAACTGGGAAGAGTTTAAAGAGATCCTGGAAAAAAAGGGAGGGTTTATAGAGGCTCATTGGGATGGAACTGAGGAGACTGAGCAAAAAATAAAAGAAGAGACCAAGGCTACTATAAGAGCTATACCTTTTAACATAAAGCAAGAGAAGGGTACTTGTGTCTACAGTGGCAAACCATCTGAATTCCGAGTTTTATTTGCTAAAGCATATTAATAAATAATCGTTTTTGAATCATCTTTTTAAAGATACATTTGTTTTTTATTTTATAGTATCTGGTAGATTTAATAGTTTAAGACAATTAGATCTATCATGAATTATCATCTATCTTCTATTGTTATTTCATGACTGATGTGTCTAGCAGAAATGTAGACAAATATCTGCTAACATCGTATAATATAGAAATATGAATATGTTTGTGCTGCAAACTTAATAGAGCTCTAATGCCTTGACAAATAACAGATAAGAATTCATGTCTATCTCTCCGGAAAAAATGGTTTTCTCCTGGTAACAAGATTCTCATTGGAATACGGTTTTTTTATTTTTTCCGAGAAATAGATGAAATATAAAAAGTTGTAACTTTCAGACTTATGTGGGAGAAACTTCTATCATTCAGTAAGCAAAACGAATTATTTCACGAAAGTGATTCTATCTTGCTGGCAGTAAGTGGTGGAGTTGATTCAGTGGTAATGACAGATCTTTTTGTCAGAGGGGGTATAAAAGTTGCTATTTTGCATTGTAATTTTCAACTAAGAGGTAATGAGTCTGAGTTAGATGAAGCATTTGTCCGATCTTTAGCTGATTCGAATAACCTGCCAATATTCGTTCAACGTTTTGATACTGAAATACATGCAAACGAGCATGGTATTTCAGTCCAAATGGCTGCAAGGGAATTGCGCTATAAGTGGTTTGATGAAATTCGTAATTATCTGCACTATGATCATATCGCTACCGCGCACAATAAAAACGATACCGTAGAGACTTTTTTTATTAACCTAGGCCGTGGAACAGGAATAAAAGGGATTACCGGGATTCCGGTTAAAAATAATCACTATATAAGGCCTCTTCTATTTTCAAGCCGAAAAGATATATATTCTTATGCGCGAGTTAAAAGACTTGCTTACCGGGAAGATTCAAGTAACGCCAGCAAGAAATATCAACGTAACAAAATCAGACACGATATCATCCCCGCCTTCGAGGAACTAAATCCATCTTTTGTTGATACAATGGAAGATAACATCCATCGTTTTTCGGATATTGCATCAATATACAAATCGCACATCAACTCAGTCAGAAAGCGATTATTCATTCAACAAAATCATCATATAGTTATCAACATAAGCGATATAAAAGAGCTTTCTCCATTAAAGACATGGCTTTATGAACTGTTTCATCCCTATAATTTTACAAAGGATCAATGTAGCTCCATAGCTAAAATATTGGATGCGCCGTCCGGCAAAGTCTTCATATCGACAACACATAAATTATATAAAGACCGCGACGCTTTTTATATAATTAAAAACAATGATAATACGAATTTCGAGCGTTATTATATTGATTCAGCCGAAAGGAATTATCAACTACCCTTTGCAGCGGAGATGGAAATATTAGAAACTTTTCGCAATGAAGACATTTCAAATAATAATCAGATTGCCTTCCTTGATATGGATAAGCTGCATTTTCCCCTTACCGTCAGAAAATGGATGCACGGAGATTATTTTTACCCACTGGGTATGGATCATATGAAGAAGGTGAGCGATTTCTTTATTGATAACAAAATTCCGGTTCCCGTTAAAAAAAACACCTGGATATTAGCTTCAGGGAAGAACATTGTGTGGATTATCGGACTCAGAATTGATAATCGTTTTAAAGTTACGGATCATACTAAAAAAGTGTTAAAGCTTCAGATATATGATGACTGAATTTATGATTATTCTTTTTCCGCATCATAAAATCGCCTGGTGAATCGGATAAATTCTGCCCGGCAAGTTTATAGTCAATTATAGTTATAACACTCGCCCCCTTACATATATCATACAGATTATATTAGTGTATGTAATGTTAACAAACAACCAGAAATTGGCCAATAATATTGAAATTATGAAATCCATATGTATATTAATGCATTCCAATATTTTGGCGCAGCTTTTCAAATAGCGACTTAAATTCATCGCTATCACCCTTCTTAATTATACGGATCAGATCATTTAACTGATCTCTGACATTTTCAACCTGTTCAAGGCTATAAGGACTAAGCAATATTTCGGATAGAAGATAATCATCCTCAGACAACAAACCTTCTGTGATAACCATATGTTTACGGAATGTAGTTCCTGGCGCATCCTGTTTCTTCATACAAGATGCAAAGACCAATGAGGATGAAAAAGGAAGCGATAAGGAATAAGCGATTGTTTGATCATGTTGATCAAATGAATATTCATGAATTGTTAACCCAAGATTATCATAAAACTCCCTGAAAAAATCAGCCCCCTTTTTATCTGACTCTGATATGATTATTGCATGCTCATCCTGTAGATTTTTCACATCCCCGAAAGTAGGACCAAACATAGGATGAGTTGATACAAAAGGCCTGTTTATATTCTTATAATAATCTGCTAAACCTTTTTTCACAGAAGTAATATCAGCAAGTATACAATCACCGGGAAGATAGGGTAATACTTCTTCAAAAGCAGTTATTGTCTTCTCAAGGTTTACTGCGTTGATAACTATATCGGGCGTAAAATCAAATATTTCTTCTAAATATAGAAACTTACGTGAATTAAAAAAATACTTCAACCTGGAACGATCGGCATCATAGACTCCTACTTCGTAATCAAGGCATAGTGATTCCACCAACCATGATCCCATGTTTCCTGCACCAAGAATAACAATTCTCATATTATTTTGTCGTTTTTGGGTTTTAATATTCTGGAAATATGATGACTCTGTAGCATCAGGTCTGCAG
>Ga0102934_1002449_pt1 | contig 12822 bp, 13 predicted proteins | sample SalPonR2_A_D1_MG_FD_78175 | JGI IMG/M metagenome (GOLD analysis project Ga0102934, IMG submission 78175) | Salt pond soil microbial communities from South San Francisco under conditions of wetland restoration - Salt Pond MetaG R2_A_D1_MG | ecosystem: Environmental > Aquatic > Marine > Intertidal...
ATTTTAACATGTAAATCAATTCGTTAGACCAGGAGGGAATGGCCAATCTGAGCGCCTGGGGTAGTATGATACTTTTGATTGCCCCAACCTTGCTCATGCCAATGGATCGAGCAGCGGTCATTTGTCCTGCGCTAACTGACTGAATAGCACCTCTAAAGTACTCTGCTTGATACGCGGAGGTGTTTAAACCAAGGGCTATCCCTGCTGCCAGCAAGGGATTCAACAATATACCCATGTCGGGTAAGCCATAATAAATGATAAATAGCTGGACCAGTAGAGGTGTTCCACGGATCAATTCCACGTAAGTGGTCGTAATGGCATATACTATTAGGTTTCCATAGACCCTGCCTAACGAAAGAGCCAAACCAATAATAAACCCGGAAGTGATACAGATTGCAGTTAACTCCAACGTAACCGCAGTCCCCCGCAGCAACTGGGGGCCAATTTCCCAAATTAAATTGAAAAAGCCGATTAGATCGTGCATGTCAAGCAACTCCTAACGTAATTTGGGGTTAGCCAGAGAAAATAGACTAAGGTGTTATTTGACACTTTAACCTCTCTCCTCAAACCCAGGAACCCGCAATTTGCTTTCCAGCCAGTACAACACAGCGTTTCCACCTCGAGTAATTACTAAATAGACAAGAGCAACCATCCCGTAAATTAACAGAGCGTTACCGTAGGTATAGGAAATGATGTATCTGGATCTGCGCATGATCTCAACTACACCTATAACGGAAGCTAAAGAAGTATCCTTGGTCTCGGAGGCGTACTCGTTTGACCAGGGACCGATAGCCAGTCGGATTGCCTGGGGAAGCACGACATACCAAATACCTTGCAACCGCGACATTCCCATGGACCTAGCAGCCAGCATCTGCCCGGATTTTATTGCCTGAATAGAACCTCTAAAAATCTGTGATTGGTAGGCGGACGACCTCAACCCCAACGCGATAATGGCAGTAAACAACGGAGGCAAGGACAGAGCATAATAGGCTAAAAACAAAAGCACCAGTGCGGGTATTGCCCTCAATCCTCGCTGAATAAAAGCGGCAAGTTTGGAGAAAAACCTTCCTCCGTACACTTCAACTATCGCCAGAAAAAGACCACCTAATAAACCCAGTACAAGAAGGCCAACAAGCAGCTCAATAGTGATGAGCAAACCTTTCAACAAATAAGGAGCTTCACCGCTTAATACATTCCATATTTCCATAATTCACCAGATCAAATCGCTAATAAACGTAGGGAGGGTGGTGTTGCCACCCTCCCTACGTTTGTCTTCTGACTACTAATTAAGTTATTCGCAGGTTAGTTCTCGGGTAAGAGGTATCTTCGCCGGTGGAGCGTAACCGTATTCTGCCAGATACTCGTGGAATATCTCCATCCATCTACCTGATTCAAATATTTTTTCCATACCTTCGTTTATTTTTGGCAAGAGATCGTAAGGGTCCCCTTCGGTAACGGCATACGCATACTGCTCTCCGGTTGATACCGAGCCAATAATTTTTACGTCCCGACCTTTTTTGACGAAGTTCTTAGCAGTTGTAGTATCTGCCAGTACGGCATCCAGTCTTCCGGTGGTCATATCCTCTACAGCCAGTATATAGTCCTCATAGGCCTTTAATTTTACGTCGACGTCATTAGCGATAAGGTGATCTTCCACCCACATGTATCCTGTAGTTCCGCTTTGAGCACCAACCGAGTGGCCCATGCTCATGGCAGTAATTGCGTTTAGGTCAGAATCTTCAGCAACCAATATTGCCTGATTGACTGACCAATAAGGCTTGGAGTAATCTATCATCTTGTCCCTTTCACAGGTTATGGACAATCCACTCACCAGGACGTCGATCCTTCCTTTACCCAAAGCAGATACGATCGTCGACCAAGGCATATCAATAATCTCTATGTCAATACCTTCAACTTCTGCGATCGCTTTGACCACGTCCACGTCAAAACCTTTATAATTCCCTTTCTCAACCCATGTCCATGGTGGGAAATTCGCATCGACACCAACTTTATACACGTCTTTTTCCTTCGCCTGCAACCCGAAACCAAGTAACAACGTAGCAAGGAATACAAACAAAAATCCAACTACGACCAGTCTTTTCTTATTCATGGAAAAACCCTCCTTGACAATTTATTGAAAGTTCCTTTACTTCAAACCAAAAACCGAAAAGAAAATTTTATTGACTGTTCGGCTGATCACCCCCAGATAACCTAGTGATACTCACAAGCTAAGGATCTAACTTGTCGGTAAAAGTTTATTACATGTAAACCCGATAAACATCTATCACGTTAGTTTAACGTGTATCAAGATAATACTCAAATTGGCTTCCACCGTTAACTAAAACCGCCATTTGAACTACGAACTCAGGCGAAACAGTTTATTTATTTGCCCCATCAGGTATTATTACATTGATCATTCAAAATGACCTTGCGACTAAAAAAGCAAAGTAAAATTATCGGGTGGGACGATGGACCGTTTGAGAAAAATCAGCTCGATCCCGCGCCACTCGTTGGTGTAGTGACCCGCGGCGGTGGGCAGGTCGATGGGGTTATAAAAACTGAGATTGAAGTTGACGGAATGGACTCAACAAAACAAATGATAACCAGAATCAATTCAAGCAAGCACAAACAGGAGTTAAGCCTAATAATGACAGATGGTATTACGTTTGCCGGGTTCAATGTACTCGACATCCATCAAGTATCACAGAGAACGGGCCTACCAGTACTCGCCGTAACCAGGAAGAAGGTTAATTACGAAGAGATCAAGCGTGCTCTGACAAACCTGCCGGAATTTCACGAAAGGTGGGGGTTGATACAAAAAGCCGGGGAAATTAATTCCATTCCAGTCCAAGGAAAAAAACTAAATTACCAGGCCACAAAATTAAGCCAGGAAACTGTCGAAAAAGCTGTCAGCATTAGCTCTACAAGCTCCGTGATCCCCGAACCTCTAAGACTGGCCCATATGATCGCTTCCGCATTGGTAACAGGTGAAAGTTGATCACGGATCGTAATACAAAATCTAGCAATTAAATTGAAAGGTGGAATAATGAAAGCTTTACTGCAAGTAGTCAAGAATGCTAAAGTAACTTCAAATGGCGAGAAGCTAGGCTCTATTAACCGAGGGTTATCCGTATTCCTTGGGGTTAGCAAGGATGATGAAACCAAAAATGCAAAAAAACTGGCTGAAAAAATAATACAACTAAGAATATTCCCAGACGAGGAAGGAAAGATGAATTTATCCGTACAGAGCGTCGACGGAGAAATACTTGTAATCTCCCAGTTCACTCTTTACGGTAAGATCAAGTCGGGTCGAAGGCCCAGCTTTTCTCACGCCGCAAGCTACGACAAGGCTAAAAAACTTTACAAACATTTTGTGAGTCTACTCCGAGACAACACGTCCCTAACTGTAGAAACCGGACGATTTGGTGACTACATGGAGATAGAGTTAACCAACGATGGTCCTGTTACCTTCATGTTGGAGAGTTGAAAAGCGCTCCTTCCTTTATTAAAATTCTCAAGTACTCAAGATAAGATTTGAAGGAGGAAGAATCGATGGCTGTACCAAAATTCAGAACGTCAAAATCCAAAAAGAGATCAAGACACGGTGGCAATAAATCCGTAGTTCACACAACATCTATGGAATGTCCTCACTGCCACGAGTTTAAATTACCACACAGGGTCTGCCCCCACTGCGGATATTATAACGGCGAACAAATCCTGGAAGTTGAAGAGGAAGAGTAAGCTAGTTAATCCAACCTTCGTAGGCTCTCATGATTTATCGGGTGTGCCGAGCAAAATTTCTATGGTCTTGGATAAGTTTTGGTAATTACCATTTTCGTAACTTTTGGACCTCATCCAGTTTTCAATAAATCCATAATCAAGTCCATTACCTACCCCATACGGTGGGCTTGTAGAAAAACAACGAGATAGAACGCTGAATTTGAAAAAGGGAATTGACCCAGCACAGTGACCGGATAATAAGTGTAACCCGCTCTTAACAATGGAGATAAAAACATGGGAAAGACAGTGGCGAGAAACAAAAAGGCTAGACGAGACTACGATTTCGAGGAGTTTTACGAAGCCGGAATAGTCCTTCAAGGAACGGAAGTCAAGAGTCTAAGGGAGAACCGGTGCAGCCTCAAGGACGGCTATGCAAAAATAACGGATGGTGAGGCTTTCCTCTATAACGTCCATATAGCCCGCTACAACCAAGGAAATAGAGAAAATCATAAACCAAGACGGAAAAGAAAACTACTCCTGAGAAAAACGGAAATCAAACGTCTAATCGGTAAAACACAGCAAAAAGGCTATTCGCTTATCCCATTGGAAATTTACTTCAAGCACGGTTACGCCAAAGTAAAATTAGGCTTGGGTAAAGGCAGAAAAGACTACGACAGGAGGCAGAAGCTAAAAGAAAAGGATCAACAACGTAGAATGGAAAAAGAGATAAAAGAACATACCAGAAGATAATAGAGGGGGTTAAAAATGAGCAGCCGACCGGCAAATTCTTTAGTTAAGGAAATTGAAGGAAGGCAACTAGAATTGGTTCGAGGAGATATTACCAAACAGGATACTGAAGCAATTGTAAATGCAGCTAACAAGAGATTGGCTCCAGGAGGAGGAGTAGCCGGGGCCATCCACCGCGTTGCCGGACCTGAACTATGGGAAGAAAGCAAGCAACTAGGCGGTTGTGAAACCGGCGAGGCCAAGATCACAGGAGGTTACAACTTACCAGCTACCTACGTGATTCACACTGTGGGGCCCGTCTACCACAATTCACCAACTGATCCTGAGTTACTCGAATCTTCTTACCTAAATAGCTTAAATTTAGCAAAGAAGAAGGGCATCACAAGTATATCTTTTCCGGCACTCAGTACGGGTGCATTTGGCTATCCCGAGAAAGAGGCCGGCGAAATAGCGTTAAAAACTATTATAGAATTCATGGAACAAAACTCCCAACCGAAACTTGTTCGTCTCGTCCTATTCGGCGAAAGTTCCTTCAAGCTGCACAAAGACATCCTAGTAAGCCTCCTGGAGTGAGAGGATGAAATCCGATCTCTTCGCCTAAGATAGCCAAATTGCAAAGATTTCAATCGTAATGTTTCTAACTGAACCGTAGGATCTCGGCGTTGCATGTAACCCTAGTGTTATCTACAATATTGCATTATGAATTCGTCTTCTCTTGCTACGGATAACAAATACGTATTTGTTACAGGTGGAGTCCTTTCCGGATTGGGTAAGGGCATAATATCTGCTTCACTGGGCTTGTTGTTAAAATCCCGCGGTTACGAACCCACCCTCCAGAAGATCGACCCTTACCTGAACGTAGATGCAGGAACTATGAATCCTTATCAGCATGGAGAAGTATTTGTTACCGACGACGGTGCAGAGACCGACCTAGATCTGGGACATTACGAAAGGTTCATTAACGAGGACCTATCAGCCGCCAATAACGTCACAACTGGCAAAGTTTATTCTTCCGTAATTGAAAAGGAAAGGAAAGGAGAATACCTGGGAAAAACTGTCCAAATCATTCCCCATATTACTGACGAGATAAAATCGATGATTAACGAACCTCTGGAGGAATCGGATTCAAATATAATCATTGCGGAAGTCGGCGGTACGGTTGGGGACATAGAAAGCCTGCCTTTTCTTGAATCGCTCCGACAGCTAAAAGACGAGATACCGTCAGAAAACGCAGCATTTATTCACCTTACACTGGTTCCATACTTACAAACTTCGAAGGAGCTAAAAACTAAACCGACTCAGCACAGTGTCAAAGAACTTAGAGGTATAGGAATCACGCCAGATATAATAGTTGCTCGTTGTGATCGCCCCATCCCAGCCGACGTCAGAAAGAAAATTGCCCTTTTCTGCGACGTTCCGGAAAAAAACGTTATCGAAGATAGAAATTCAGATGTGCTATATAGTGTTCCACTGGCAATGGCCCACGAAAAACTGGACCAACGGGTACTCGAGAAGTTAAAGCTAAAAAAGAAAAAGCAAGATCTGTCTGTCTGGTCATCAAGGGTAAAGAAAATTCAGAATCCGGACAGAACTGTTAAAATCGGGATGTTTGGTAAATACACTGAACTAGAGGACGCCTACATCAGCATAATTGAGGCTTTTCAGCATGGGGCGGCAGAAACTGGCATAAAACCAGAGTTCGAGTGGTTCTCATCCGACGACCTCGAGCACGACGACCTCGAACAGCATCTGGAAAGGGTAGATGGTGTAGTCATCCCTCCCGGCTTTGGGAAGCGGGGTGTGGAAGGAAAAATTGCTACCGCAAAACTTGCCCGTGAAAACAAAATCCCTTTGTTCGGTATATGTCTTGGAATGCAGGTAGCTTCAATCGAATTCGCAAGAAACGTACTGGGATTAGAAAATGCAAACAGTACAGAATTTGATCCCAACGCAGGTAACCCTATTATCGATCTCATGCCCGATCAAATCGACGTAGAAAACAAGGGGGGCACAATGAGGTTGGGAAGCTATGAATCACAAGTACAGCCCGAAACCAAAACAGAAGAAATCTACGGAAAACAAACCATACACGAAAGACACAGACATCGTTACGAATTCAACAACGACTATCGCAAACAGTTTGAACAAGCCGGAATGACCTTGGCTGCCACCTCGTTAAATGGCCAACTAGTCGAGATAATAGAGCTACAGAATCATCCCTGGTTCATTGGTGTCCAGTTTCACCCAGAGTTTAAATCAAGATTGAAAGATCCTCATCCCTTGTTTTCTGACTTCCTCATGGCTTGTAGTCAAAAACCCCGCCCCAACGGACGGGCCTTGTAGAAAAACATTGAGATAGAACTCTGGATTTTAAAAACCGAAATTGACCCACCACTCAATTGAGCGCTGGTTTTTGCAACCGCTAAACATTGCATCCTGTTAACAAATCGATAATTATTACCTGTGACAATTTACCACGTTACAGATCCTTATCTCTGGTTACGCCTTTAAAGACACTAAGGCTCCACCCTGGAACGATTCGAGGTCAGGCGAATGAATCTAAATTTTGAACTCTACTGGATACTGGTCCCCATAGTAGCAAGCGCCATTGGCTACTCGACCAACTGGGTAGCAATTAAGATGCTCTTCCGGCCTCTACACGAAAAAAGAATTTTCGGCCTGAGGGTTCCATTCACACCCGGACTCGTACCTCGAAGGAAGGAGGAAATCGCCGACAATATTGGTCAGGCTGTAGCAAGTCATCTGGTAACGTCAGAGGCAATAGAAGGTAGACTAAACACTCCTCAGGTAAAAGCCGGTCTAAAAGAAGCAATCCTAAAATGGATAGACAGGGGGCTGGAAAAGGACAGAGGAGAAATACGAGAGCTCATTCCGCATAAATACGAGTCTTCTATCAATGCCTTCCAGACCGAATTAGCCAGTAGGTTAACAGAGTTTCTTGTAGCTTTTATCCACAGCAACGCTATGCAAAGGACACTCGCCCAATTATTCGAAGGCCTGGAGGAAACACTGGAAGAAAAAAAAGTAAAGCAGTTCCTGGATAGAAAAAGTGCCTGTCAACTCGGTGAGAAGATCGGAGACATCCTATGCGAATTTATGAAGAAACCAGACTTCGAAAGAGGCGTCAAATACTTCTGGCTAAAGAAATTACGTGAGTTTGATCATCAGGAAGGGAATATATCCTCGTTCTTCTCCGACCACTTACAGGAACTTATTATCGAGCAGACGGACCATTGGGTTCCATATTTACTACAACAAGGGGCCTCCTTATTGAACAACCCTGACTTTCGCGGGAGGGTAAAGGAATTTCTAATCGAGTTCATAAACGAGAAACTACAAGACCAGTATGACCAGGACTCGCTATGGGACCAAGTTAAATATAGCTTCGTCGAACTTTTCGTGATGGGCAAGGAAGACATCGATGCCAGGGTCGAACAGGCAGTGAAAGAAGGATTCCCTAAGCTTATTGCCCTGCTGGAGAGAGAAGATACTAGAGAAGAAATAGCAAACCACGGAGCGAAGGTGGTAAGAAACCTGCTCAACAAAGATATTTCCAGCTACAACCTGTCAAACTCGAACACGCGAAAATTAGCCACCTTCCTTACGAGGGTTTCAGTCGAGATCGCAAGGGACGAGGCCGTGGGTTCGGCGATACGTGAAATCTTCGAGGGGTTGCTGGATGATTTGAGAAACAAAGAGTTTAACCAGCTACTAGATTTCTCCAAAGAAGGCAACGAAGTCTTGAAAGCTATATCTAAATTCGTCCTGAAATTGACGAGATCGGTTAGAGTCCAAAAGCAGATGAAGAGTTTAATTCGGGGTTGGATCGATACGTTGAGCAAAAAGAGGCTAGGCCGACTCTCCCGCTGGATTGAGAGAGACGATCTAGAACCTCTGATCGAGATGATAATCGAGGGTTCTACAAACTCTATCTCCAAAGAGATCTCGGAATTACTAAGCATCATCAACGTGAGAAGTTTGGTTAAGAAAGAAGTAAACAATTTCTCAACGTTGGAAGTTGAAGGCCTGGTCTTGGACGTAACCGGTAACCAGCTGCGAGCAATCACGTGGTTTGGTGCCCTTCTTGGGTTCTTCATCGGGGTCGTCCAACTGATCATGGTCATCCTAGGAGGGTAACGTTGCATCCAATTGCATTTACGTGTGGTTCAATGACCGTTAGATGGTACGGCGTGGCTTACGCGGTTGCGCTTCTCGTCGTGCTGGCAGTCCTATATTCTGAAGTTTCCAGAAAAAATATTGACCTTGACTTCAATGACCTAATTGATTTAGTGCTATTGGTCTTTCCTCTTGGACTGATCGGGGGGAGACTTTACTACATCCTTTTTAACCTCAGTTATTTTCGAAACCACCCGCTTTCCATAATAGGAATCAACCCGAGAATGGGATTCGAAATCTCCGGTCTAGCAATACACGGAGGTTTAATTGGCGGCTTGATTGGACTCATACTATACGCAAGAATCAAAGACGTTTCTTTCTGGAATTTTGCGGATGCCCTCGCACCAGGATTAATTTTAGGGCAGGCCATAGGACGAGTAGGAAACTTTCTTAACGGCGACGCCTATGGCTGGCCAACAAACCTGCCCTGGGGGGTTAAATTCAAACTCAATACCGCAGGGGGAATGAGATATCCTCATCAGGCTCTTCATCCCGCTATGATGTACGAAATGACTGCCAACTTACTAATTTTCTTGTTACTATGGAGATTAAGGACTCGTGGATACAAGGCGGGCTTCCTCACGTCGCTTTATTTTATTCTATATTCGGTGGCTCGCTCCATCACGAGTGTCTTTCGCGCAGGTAGCCTCTGGATAGGTTCCATCAGGGCCGCTCACGTCACAAGTATCGCTATTATGATTGGGTTTGGACTATTTATTTACGCTAAGGGTCTCTACAAGCGTAAACCCGACATAGAACCATAAGATAAGTCGTAGGTTTACCCTTTCTCAACCGCCCGAAACAGCACAAAAATTACCAATAATAGCTGAGAACCCCCCAGGGCACCCCCTGGGGATGAATCAGCTTGTTCTTGACCCAGCAAGAGGTTCAAGCCGAGAAAGCACCAGGTTCTACCCACTGAGTCCATGCAGAATGAGATCAAACATCTCATCAAATTCTTCCCTATCATACTGATCTCGGTCCTCGCTAACAAACCATTTTAACCCAAAGAAATGACCGATTCCCATCAAAATATAAGCAAGGACCTCCGGCTGGAACTCTCTTATCTGTCCTTTGTTCATTGCTTTCTCCAATCCCCGCATGTACCCTTCAGCAAATCGCCTGTAAAACCACTGACCAACCTGCTTGTCTACAAACTCTGCTTCACGGACGATACGGTACAGTTGAGGATGTTTTACGATAAATGAGAAGAAAACGCGGAATCCGTAATACTCGACCAGTCTTCTATCATCCAAATCAGCGATCTCCTTTTGTACTTCCTTACGCCAACGTCTGTTTATCTCGTACACTAATTTTTTAAAAACCTCCACCTTGGTCGAGAAATAATGATAGAAGGTACCCTGAGCTACGTCCGCTTTGCGGGTGATATCTCCAACCGCAGTCTCGAAGAAGCCATTTCTACCAAAGCAATCTTCGGCAGCAAATAGCAACTTGGCTTTAACCTTGTCCGTCTTTTTGTCCAGACCCGACATTTGCGGCGAAAGGGGGGCTTTATCAACTTTAATCTCAGTATCTCCGCTATCGATCCCTAGAGAGATAAAACTCAAAAGATCTTTAACCAGATCTTGTGTGCCTAAAGCCGAGTCCCAGATAATCCAGCGCATAGAAGTAAAACTAAGAGCTCCCAGCAGCCAATTGGCCAGGATTTGCGGATGGTGAGAGCGATACTTGCCTTCCCTAGCAGCATTTTCAAAGGCAGTAACAAAGGTTTTGGTTATGTTGGAGTAGAAGGATTGATGAACCTTTTGGTCGACAAACTCGGCCTGGCGGAATATTTGAAATGTGGATGAATGTTCGTGAAGAAAGGAAAAGTAAGTTACCAAAACGGCTTCCAGTTTTTCAATAAATGACTTATTTGGCTTTTGCAATGCGCTTTGAATTTCCTCGGTAAAATCTTCGCTCAATTGTCCAGCCAGGACGCTGAATATTTCGTCTTTATCCTTAAAATAACGGTAGAAGGTACCATTAGCCAGTTGGGCACGCCGGCAGATTTCGGTAATGGTAGTATTGTAAAAACCTCTTTCTTCAAATACTGCTTCCGATGTAGATAATAAATTACGGTACGTTTTCTTGGCTTTAACTGTATCTAAATTCACTTCTCCCCGCATTAAAACCTCCGGGCGAATGGGTCCTGCAGCCTGAAGCTCATCAATCACAAACACTAAACATTATTAAAGGCAGCCGCCAATATCCACAATCGGAAACAACCACTCATGGTACAAAACCGACACCTGGGTTTGAGAGCTAATCCGGTCACAATGGACTTTTCAATAACTCACCAAAAACTAGTTGTAACCCAAATCCCACAACTTAGTTTACTTGACAGAAGGAAAAATATAAAATAAAATGAGAACTGATTCAAATGTCATAAATTTCTGCAAATATTTTTACAACCTAATTCAAATCGGGGGTTTTGGTATTGACGAAAAACGACCCGGTAATTGTCTCAGCAGTTAGAACACCCGTTGGCAAATTTGGGGGCTCGCTAAGGGGTGTCAAGGTAGCAGATTTAGGTAAAATTGTAGTTAAAGAATCACCAAATACTGCCAGCCTAGTTGCGAGGATGTCAATCCACATGGATCAGGAATCCCACTTGGTCACCCGGTTGGAGCGACAGGAGCCAGAATGGTAGTGTCGTTGATCTACGAATTGAAGCGCCAAGGTGGCGGAAAAGGTCTTGCTACACTGTGTATCGGTGGTGGCCAGGGATTCGCAATGATAATCGACGTATAGTTTAACAGACAAGGGGTCCAGTAACACTAAGCACGGGTTATCTCACAAAGGAGGGAATATCGTGGAGTTAAAGGATTTAAAACTTCCCGGTATGGACGCTCGAAGGTGGGCAAAGATTTCTGGAACAGGAATCTATCTACCAGACAAGAAAATCACCAACGAAGAACTTGGGCGCCGGATGAACTACGACGTAGAAGAATACCTGGAGGATATGGGAATTGGTCTTCGCTACCAAGCGGCACCGGACGAAAGCACATCCGACATGGCGGCTGAGGCAGCCCGGGAGGCACTCAAAGACGCGAGAATAGCCCCAACCGATCTTGACCTGATAATTCTAGCCACGGATACACCGGATTACGTTTCACCTCCCACTTCAGCTGTTCTTCAGTATAAGCTCGACGCTACAAATGCCGGTTCATTCGATATAAACGCAGCTTGCACGGACGAGACCATCGCAATGGCAATCGCATCTCAATACATCGCCCTGGATCCAGGTATAGATCATGTACTAGTAGCTGGTGCTTATGGTATGACTAAATGGCTTGATTGGAGCGATTACTCAACTTCCAGCTCAAAGGTACTGGGGATGCTCTTTTCAGATGGTGGAGGTGCAATCATTGTCTCCCGCTCGAACGAACCTGGATATCTGGCTTCGGACATGACAACCGTGGGTGAATATTGGGATGCCTATGGGATCTACCTTGGCACGGCTCGGCCTCCGAATCAGGAGATGATTGAAAATAAGAGGCATTATCTGAGGTTCCACGAAAACGAACACCACGTACCTCCAGATTTCAACCAGAGGCGGTGGCCAAAACTCATAAATAGCACACTTAATAAAGTCGATGCGGAAGTAAGCGACCTAGACATGGTCTTATTTAATCAGGTTGATCGATCGGCTGCGGAGGAGACAATGGACCGCCTTGGATTGGAGTTATCTCATACTCACTTCGTGATGGATAAATTTGGTTACTCCGGGTCTGCCTCCGTGTTAATGGCTTTGAACGACGCACTGAAGACCGGGAAGATAGAAAGCGGAGATTTGGTAGCGTTTTGCACTTCCGGTGCTGGTTTTGTTTTGTCGGTTTCTCTGTTCAGATGGGTCTAAAAGGAGGGTTTAGATGAACTTAGAAGGCAAAATTGCTATGATTACCGGAGGATCCAGAGGTATCGGTCGGGAAACTGCCGTTACATTTGCTGATGCAGGTGCAAAGGTGGCTGTAGTGGATGTATCGGAAGAACAAGGTAAGGAAACTGTTAACTTAATCAGAAAAAATAGTGGTCAGGCATTCTTCGCCGAGATGGATGTAACGATTCGTGAGCAGGTTAAAGATGTGGTTTCGAAAATAGAAAACAAGTGGGATCGGATCGACATCCTAATAAATAACGCAGGCATAAACCGAG
>Ga0102934_1002454_pt1 | contig 12814 bp, 10 predicted proteins | sample SalPonR2_A_D1_MG_FD_78175 | JGI IMG/M metagenome (GOLD analysis project Ga0102934, IMG submission 78175) | Salt pond soil microbial communities from South San Francisco under conditions of wetland restoration - Salt Pond MetaG R2_A_D1_MG | ecosystem: Environmental > Aquatic > Marine > Intertidal...
GGACGGAGCAGGGGGAGGAGGCTGGGAGGAGCAGCCGGGTGGCCGGGCGGGCTCGGCCCAGTGGGACGCCTCGCAGTGGCGACTACTGCACCATCTGGAGGTGTTCAGCCTGGGGGCGGGGGTGGAAGGGCTGTCGAGCACCTCCCAGCAGGTCCTGAAGGCACTTGGAGAGCCGACCACGCCCGAAGGGGCCAAGCGGGTGCTCCTGCGGGCGGGGTATTGGACCGAGAGGCGGGGCGCGGAGCCGGGGCGGGAGGACAATGTGGCAGCGATGACGGCGGCGGCCCAGCGGATGGCCACGCCCTGGCCGGAGGATATCTTGGAGCTGGCGAAGGAGGCGTTGGCCAAGACGCAGAGGCGACGGGCGGCCCTGGCCAAGGTCCAGCGCCCGAACCGGCCGGGGCGGAGGGGTCCGCACGGCCGCCACGACTACCGGGCCTCGGGCCTGGGGGCCTACGCCTTGGACCCGCCGGGGTCGGAATTCGCAGACGACGCCCTGGGTTTCGATCCCGAGACGGGGGAGGTGCTCATCCACATCGCGGACGTGCAGGCGTTGGTGGAGGGCACCCCGGAGCTGGAGGCCCTGGCGCGGCAACGCGGGGAGGCGATCTACCTGCCTGACGGGCCGTTGCACTTGCTACCCCCGCCCGCCCTCCAGGCGGCCTCCCTCAGCGACCGGGAGGTGAACGAGTGTGTGACGGCGGCCGTGACGCTGGGCCCGGACGGCAGCGTCCTGAACGCCCGCTTGCTCCTGAGCCTAGTGCCCCCCATCACCCGCATCCGATACGACGAGGCCAACGAGCTGCTCTCCGCGTCCAGCCTCGAGGACCTGCCTGCCTACCGGCGTCAGGCCGCGCAGGACCTGCACGTGTTGCTGCAAGCCTCCCAGGCCCGACGTGCGTTGACGAAACGGAGCTTCTCGGAGGGGAAACGCGTCTCGCGAGTGCGGCGGAACACCGAGGGGGAACTGGAGGCCATCGGCTTCCAGCGCACGCCTGCGCACCTGATGGTGGACGAGTTCCTGGCCCTATACTCGGAGGCGGGCCGCCGATTCCTCAAGGCCCACGCGGTCACCCTCCCCCTGGCCCCGGGCTCGGTCTCGGGCGGCCTGGACGCGGCGCGCTTCGGCACTGGGCCCCTCCGGCGTTACACGGACGTGCTGGCGCAGCAGCAGATGGTCTCCGTCTTGAAAGGCCGTCCCCCCTTGTCCAAGTCGGAAGTGATCCGGCGCATGACTCAGGTGAACTGGCAGAGTAAGGCCTCCCAGAAGCTCCGCTCCGCCTCCAGGGGCAAGGTCCTCCTCGAGTCCTTCGCCACCTACTGCGCCGCCAAAGCCAAGGCGGCCGGCCAGGCCTACGCAGTGGTCCGAGCCACGGCCACGGGGACGGGCACGGAGGTGATGCTGCCCGACGCGGGCTTGCGTTCCTACGTGCGCCTGCCCGGGGGGTGGAAGAAGAAGGGGAAGGATGGGGCCGGTTCCCGGCGGCTGTTTGATTTGGAGGCGGGAAAGGAGTTCGAGGTGCATGTTTTGCGGGTGGACCCGGCTAGAGGGAGCATCGAGCTGGAGTTTGCTCGTGAGGAGGACGCGGTCGGGATACCGATGCAGGAGGAGGAATGAGGCGAGGAGCGCAAGGAGGAAGAGGGCGTAAGAAAGAGTTTTTGGCGCGAAAGTACACGTACGGCCCGAACGACATGATATAAACCTGCGTTGTTTTAAAAAAACACGAGTCTTATAAGCTCTGCACGATGAGCACCCCTGTCAAAGTTTATTCAATTTTCATGTTTGCTGTCATCTACCGATCTATGTGAGTTTTTCTCGCCTCCCTTAGACCCTTCCCTTCGCCACCACTTCCTCTCGACGGATTGGCCCTCACTCTCCTATTTCTATGCCCAAGAACACCCGACTGTCAAGACAGCGGGTGCGGATGTTTGGCTTTACCGGGCTTGAAGTTGTTTCTTCTCTCCGCATGACCGTCTTTCGTGTAAAGTGATTTTCACGTGTGAGTCTACGGCGCAGGAAAGGAGGAGGAATCCTGAGATGGAGCAGTGCCAGGACCTGAGGAGTGGAAAGAGGGGGGCGAGGGATCCGTCGACCTTGGTAGAGACATGTCTCGCTCAGCTCCCTGCGAGGCTATACTCTGCATAAATTCAGTACTGGGAATTGCGATTGCCTCCCCTTCACCCTCCAACGGCCCACAGCGACCCTCGCCCTCCCCCCCGCCTTCGCCTTCCTCCCCTTCCTCGCTCCCTTCCTCCCTCCCCTCTATTGGCGGTGGGGCAATGTGCGGGTTCAGGCCACCGTCTAAGAACGCCGAGGGTGCGGACGACGAGGGTGGTACCTCGGCAGGCACCTCCTGAGGGACCTCCTGAGCGGCCGCGACAGGCGTAGGCCCCGACCCCGACCCGTCGGTGGAGGCGCCACTGCTGTCGCTGCCCGCGCCGCCCTTCCCACCACCACTGTCCGTGCTGCCGCTCGCCAAGCCACTGCCTGCCCCGTATTTGCGCGGTCGCTCCGTGAGCTCTTGGAAGAGCCCAGCCAGATTGTTGGCGGAGAAGATCCAGGAGAAGATGACCGCGTAGAACATCCCGCCCACCACGTAGGAGGCCCGGAGGGCGGAGCCGAATACCATCACGCAGGCCTGGAGGAGGAGCGCCCCCAAGGACTTCCCGACGCGGGAGCCGAGCACGTCGATGGCTGCCTTGCCCTTGCTCTTGGACTCCTCGTCCAGGGGGATGTAGGCCATCTGGGTGGTGGGATCGAAGAGCGCGTATTTGGTGGCTTTCGAGAGGACGCTCATCAGCGCCCCCGCCCCTACGGCCAAGAGGGCCGTGCGCTTGGAGCTGGCCCCGAAGCCCTTGAGGAAGATGGCGGCGAAGAAAGGGACGGCCAGCGCGGCCATCATCACGGGGGTGGCCAGGGCACCGATGCGCCAGCCGAGGTGCTTGACGATGTTACTGCCGAAGAAAATGACTACGAAGGTGGTGGCGCCCACGGTGGAGGAGTAGAAGCCCATGAAGCGCTGGTAGGCGAGTTTGTCCGGGAAGTAGTCCTTGACCATCGATTTCCAGAGGATGTCGGTGAAGTTGATGGCGAGGCCGAAGCCCAGGACGAGAACGGCCATGTACCGCAGGTACTGGGAGCCCAGAAGGAAGGAGGCGCTCTCCTGAAGGGATAGCTGGGGCCGAGGCCGGCTCTGCTGCAGGTTCTTGACCATGTGGGACGTGAGGAGTCCGTCGCTGGCCTCCTTCTGGACAAGGCGGGAGCAGTAGTGGTACAGGACCATGATGCCCATCCCGCACAGGGTGGTCAGGCCCGTCAGGATCCGGAGGCTCCCCCCGAAGTCCCCACCGTCCGCCACGCGGGCCACGCACTGACCGGCGATGATGGGGGCGACGGAGGAAAGCTGGCCGAAGAGCGGGTAAAAGCGCTTGGCCTCGTCCACCGTGATCACGTCGTTGGCGAACTGCCAGAACAGGAGTCCGATCGAGACCGAGGAGTAGATCTCCGAGACGATGTAGTAGAGAGCAAAGGTCCAGTTATTATAAAGACCTAGCAGGTAGCTCAGGCCCTGGAAGGACGTGGCGGTAGCGGTAGGGTGGAGCTGGTGCCGGCGAGGGTAGATGACCAGGTCGAAGAGGAGGTAGAAGAGGAAGAAGGGCGCCACCAAGGCGTAGTAGAGTGCGTCCTTGCTCAGCGCGTTGGACATTTTGGAGTAGGCCACAGTAAAAGCGGCTGCTGCCGGCAAAACCCCGTAGACCTTCAGGAATGCAATGGACTCTGCGCCGCAACTGGTGACTATGAGCGTGTCCTTGACGTCTCGGGTGATGGTGAGCACAAAAACTATTAAAAACTTAATCATACCCATGGAAAAGAACTTATGGACCTCTCGTCCGTAAATGGGGAAGACGGCGTCACGCAGGAGACGGGCTTTGCTTCGTCGTGGTCGTGATGGGTAATCGGTGAGGAGGGCAGGGGTAGGGGCCTCGGGGAACGCCTCTGCCTCGGGGGTTGATACAGGAGGCGATGGCGCAGGACTGGAAGTAAACAAGGGCTCGTGGACCGACTTGGGTACGGACGAATTATTCGTCGCGCCGCCCTGTTTATACGCGAGGTGCATGATATGAGATTCATACGGGATGCGGCAACCTGATGTAGAGCTGTCCTGTCTTACCTTACGATAAAGCCAGGAAAGGTGTGGATGTGGTGGCCGTCTCCGCAACAGGTCTTGTACGTGTGCTTGTGATACGACAGAGAACGCCAAGACTAAAATAAAGCCCCTACATAGCCGCCATTGGCGTGGCGGTCTACGGCGCTGCCTTCCAGCGCTGGCATGCCGCATGCCGTGTAAAAGCCAGCTCATTCTGTCCCCTCGGCTGAATGACTACACGACCCAGGCCTCCTACTCCCTGTTAATAACGGATGAAAGTGATGTGAGATGATTTCCGCTCATCGAACCATGATTTAGTCGCGGGAATCGGTGAGATTGAAGGTGGTATGGGGCTGCCGACGGCGAGGGCGTGGACGAGATAGCGAAGGCGTCTCCTGAGACCCGCAGGAGGTTGCCGTGTCCACGCTGCGCAAACACTGCCCTGGCAATAACTACGCATGCGGGTTTGTCTGCGTTTATAGGATGTGTGACAATATCTGCACCTTACTGCAATTTTAAAGTGAGTATTTGGAAGGGGATGGGACATGACATGGGCCCTGAAAGCGTTCAAGCAACGAAAAACCAATTATTGACAAGAGTTGTACCAGAATTTCGCAACGCAAGTGGAGAAAACCGCTATTCTTGTTCTTTCTGAAGTGAACTCCCATAGTCAACTTTGCGCGTTTGCACGGTCACCCGCCCCTTTCATTCAGAGAGACCAGTCCCACGGCAAGCCCCCACGTTTGAACATTTTATTCTTAGACTCCAACCGGTCGAATGAGGGTTGATGATCAACTCTCTTTCCTCCAGTCACATTGAAGACCCACGAACGTCTCAACTTTCACGATCGAGGCTTCTCCTGTATTTTGGGGGAAAGTAAAATAAGACACGTCATTAACCGACCTCTTCTGTCATGAAAATGCCCGCCAATATAATCCAATGTGCGTGGAAATATTCTCATCTTCGCCACCTCAAAAGCAGAAAGCGCACCTTTTTGTCCTTGAAAAGTGCAAGCAGCCCCACACCAGAGACCTTGATGACTTTAAAGCGGACACCGGGAATGTCGCCCACGGCGTGACCAGAGCGACCAAAACCAGCGATCAGCACTTCGTCCTGTAAATTATATCGGGAAATATACATCTTATGCCCTTTGCATCTACAATGTCGTCCTGTCGAAACCATTCGCCCCTATCATACAGCTCCTCTCTCCTCTGTTCCTTCCCCCAGCACGCACATTCTCGTCCACAAAGTTGAGGCAACCGTCCCGGGGCACGAAAGCGGCAATCTTCTTTCCATTCTTAATCAGCTGTACTCTCACACACTTGCGAATAGCCGAGTTAGGCTGTTTGGCTTCGATTCCACTGTGAAAGGGATGGCAGATAATTGTGAAAAGGAATAGCCATCGACCTGTTGCCCTCTCAAATTTTCAGGCTCTCAATCTTCCTTCTGCGCGATGAACAACGCATGCGAGTATGAATAAGACGTACATCTTCTCTAGGACGATGCCCTTGGCCATGGCAGCACCACCCAAGGGATTGGCCTTCATGTGCGTGACCGAGTGAGCCTTGTTCCACCTCTTGCTTGCCCACTTCTCATTGCGTCTGTGCACTCGCAGCTTGCGCCCTGCATTGGACCCCGCAGGTTTACTATCACAGACATAATGGGAGAGAGACTTTGTGAGGGTGCACTCTTCTGATGGCGCGTGCTATAATCCCTCATCAACAACCCCGGCTCCCGTCTTTCTTCATTCCTCGTCTCCCCTCTAGCAACCTATTCGCATGACTTACCCTTTCCCCATGTTTGTGGGTTAACTCTATATTGTGCATGGAATGGAGGGGGAAAAGGTTTGATTTTTTGAATAGATTGATTGACAATAGTTCACACAAACACGATGACACAAAGGGAATAGAGACAAGTATTGGTCAGTATGGAGCCTCCCCGCCACACAGCATGCCTCGATCCAAGGTAGCCATGGTCCGGTGGAACATGAAATGCCCCATGCGCCTCCAAAACAAAGAGCGGTGGAAGTCCTTGCAAAGCGGGGTAAGCCAAAACTTGGACGGCATTTGAGACTTATGCAGGTCTGGATGGACTGGAACCGCGAGAGCCTTCCATTCCTGACCGTGCCAAAACGTTCGAGCCGCTCAACACATGTGTGTGTCTTTATCTTCCTTTCTACCTCACAAATTATTTAACTATGATCAAAGGTCTGCCCAAAAAAATAAGCCTTCACGAGGAAAAAATGTCTTTTTCTTTTAATAGTCCAATGAAGGGAATGTGGCTTAATGTCGTCTGCGCAATTCGGTCCTAGACCAGCACAACTATCAGCAACGGAGGTCGTTGCTCGGTTTTCGTTGTCTTGATTCAGAACTTTGATTGCATTTCATCGCTTATCGAGCAACCAAATAGACGACGAATTATCTTTATCATTTAATGAGTGATACGACTGTTGTGGACGTAAAATATAGATATCACGGCGCAAAAATGTCAACTTAGGCACTTGGATTGTAGCTGTAGTATGGGCCGTTCTCAAGAAATGATCAGGGAAAACGATTGTACTGACAAGATTGTACTAGAAGAGTTTTGGAGCATGTTGATTTGCAGGAATTAGTCAAAATTATTGAATGCAGGCGCGAGTGGCCTATTTAGCGCATTCAAAAAGGTGAATCCACCTTTATTGAAACAGAAATGCTGGTTTCAAGCCGGAAGCTTCGGGGCATATCGTATGAATTTCCAGATGACAGTCATGGATTGGCTTACAGTGCAATAAACGTTAACATGGATATCGCGTATTACACGGTGCAGACAGCAACAGGTCCAGCAATAAAGAGAAAGCGTCAAACAAGGGAGCCCTCTTCATGCAAAACCTAAAGCCTGGATTCTCTTTCCGGGTTCTGAGAATTTACAACCATGCTGTGCTTAGATGACACACTCAGAGAAGTGCATGTGTATGCACATGACATAGTCAGGAAGACCTACGTAGATAGCTTTGTATCACCACCTAGGGCAAGCGAGAGGTCAGGTGCAGGAAACTCACATATATTACGACAAGACGCTCGGCAAATTTATGTTTTAAAAGCCTTATGCGGAGACAAGTCTTCGCAATGATGCCATCCTCGCACTTGAAGCGCCTCGGGGCCGGAGCGGGGCCGAGAGCAGAGGAGTTTTACTTGACCAAGTGCCCTACATTAAACTACGGGGGTATAGTGGGGCACATATAATACTTTTGCGCGCCTTAATGATGAATATGCTTAATTTGGGATCAAGATACGCTTAAACAGTCTGAAATAGCATGACAAAATTACGACTTTGCTCCCACTTCGCGCCTCGTGTGAGTGCGGGAACGTACGACTCATCAACAGTGAAATGAAGGCAAACAAAGTGTACAGTGGTGCTTCCATGAGTGATCCCAGAAACATATATATTTGTCAAGCTTTCGCATCGGTTGTGCGCTGAATCAATGCTATTCACGTGGGAGGTGAAGCTGAGATATATACGCGCAATACACCTACGTGCTTTCCTTCATGCGCGAAACAAAGTCGCTTCTTTTAAAAGCTTTATTCGTCAGCTTTAAATTGTAGCCATTTCTTGAAATACAAGCATTCTTTACATACAATTGTTATTTCATCGAGTCTGATGGGGGGAAAATCAACACCCTCGACATTCAATAAATTACACTCCCCTTCAAGCACAGCCCGTGGAACACCTCTGAGGGCTAGGAATGCTACCAAGTACCCACAAGTGAGGAACAAGAAAGTCAAGACCGGGAGTCTCGCCTCCTGCGCCGCGTTTGCCACTGAGCCTAAGACGACCGGCTCGAGTCCTAAGAGGCTGGAGCTCAGGGAGACCGCAAGGCCCTGGGTGATCCCCTGCATGCTGGGGGAGGCGTGCGCGGATATGAAGCCAACCAGGAGGCTGTTGACGAGCATGTAGCTCGAAGCGAAGACAAGGACGCTGGCGACAGTACAGGTCCACAGCGCCCAGGTGCGCGCCTCCACGAAGGCGTCGGCGAGGGGTAGGACGAGGACGCCGAGGCTTGTGCCGAGGAGACCCAGCATGTTGGCCCGCTTGGGGCCCAGGCGACGGACGAGGGGTCGGAAGAGGCAAGCGTTAAAGGCCATGGCCCAGCAGCCGAAGAGAAGAAGGATGGTGGAGGACTCGCGGGGCTGCATGTCGAAGCCTTCCGAGTGGAGGGTGAGCAGCTTCACGGAGAGGAAGAGCCCGCCGTTCAAGAATGATGTGAGGGAGAGGACCAGAATGAGCCGCACAAGACGGGGGGACGAGAGGACGTAGCGGACGCCCTGGAAAAGCGTCGGACGCCCCTGGAAGGTGCGGTCCCCGCGCGGTAAGATGGCAGTGACGGGCGTGGGCTCCATCTCGGGCTCTCCTAGGCTGGCTGCCTGCGCGGTCGAAGCACCGGGTAGCTTCAATGTGGGAGCGGTAGTGTGATAGGGCGATGGAGAGGAGGGTGGGCTCCGGCATTAAGGGTGGGGGAAATCTGGGCGTCGCCGGTGCATCGAGACTGTCTAGGCTATCCTCCGCGCTGTCCCTCCTGTTGGCTGGGTCGTCGTGGGAGCTCTCCTCCCCGTCCTCCGTTTCTCCTGTTACGGGGTGGCCGAAGTGTAGCTCGTATTCCTGCGCCCGGAGACAGGTGGTGAAATCGGGCCCTTCGCGGTAGAAGCAAATGATGGTGAGGACAGCTAGCAAGCAGCTTCCAAAAGTGATGAGGTGGGAGAGCAGGACAGTCTCGTAGCCGGGAAAATTGCGGAACAAGGGGTCGGGCTTGAGGTTAAAGGTAAAGCCGCCTGCGATAGAAAATGTGCGTTTGCGTGACATGCGATTTCAAGAACGTCTTCTATCGCCACGTACCGATCATGGATGTGAGAATCTTGGCAACCTGCGAGGCTGCTTTGCTGTCTCCGAAGGCCACCTTTCGCTCCTGCCCTGTGGCCAAATCTCCAATAGCGGCGGTCGCCACAGTCTCTGTTGGATTCAGCAAGCCCGCCAAGAAACGAAACGTAAAGGTAAGCCAGAATCTCTAGGAGAGTCCCCCTCCCAACGTAAGGCTGCCAGCGGCCAGCAGTCCCCCCGCCATTAACAAACGTCGCCCTATGCTGTCCGAAAGCCAGCCGAAGAAAGGTGATGACAGGGCCCGGGCGAAGGCCATGGAGCCCACCAAAATGCCAGAGTAGAGTCCGATGTTATTCGTTTGAAATGTATGCAGTACCCATTCTTGGGCATAGGGTGCCATCACGTTGGAAGTGACAGCGTCCGCTACAATGGCCAGGTAGACGTACAGAAGTTCCCGATACCTCGCCGTGCCTTTATGCTCGGCCACGGCCATAGCAGGTGACAGATCAGTATGTGGTTCCCCTGATAAAATCAATGCGTCTCCCTTGTGTTTACTAGCAGCGGAGTTAACGTCCAAACTTGTCATCGAAAGCGGCAATAACAAAGGTTTTGTGGAAGTGTTGGGTACAGGTCCTTGGTAGGTATCAGACATACCCCGTTCGTCATTCTCTAGTTCTACTCCCCGCTCAGGGCCTTCACTGCTGCTAGTGCCTTTGTCCGGACCCCTTGTTTTCATCGTTTGGCTGATAAATACGATAGTGGTAGTGTGTGTTGAGAAGGGAGACGAGTGAACCGAACATGTTGGGCAGTAGCAGCTTCCCTTACCGACATAATCTTTGAAATGTCCGCCGCTGCGAAAAAAAAACAACGCCTCAAGTACGCATCTTGTTTCAAACCATTTCGACTTAAGCGGCCCTTTCAGGGCACATTCAGAGGACCTGTCCATGCTGCGTGACTACTCGAGGTTGCCACGGATCGTTCACGGATCGGATCGTGCGGTCTCTGTCTGGCCCATTGCAACACTTTCTCCTCTGAGTCCCCCGCGCCTCCCAAGGCCGGGCCGCAAAGTAGCTCTGAAAGACGGCACAAGATGATTGAAACATTTCGCAAGGCTTAATGAGCTCAAGTGTCTTCACTAAATTAGGTGGCAATGTCCTTGGATAATGCGACGGGCCTGACGGCGCTCAAGGGGCCATTAACCTGGACATCGGAGCGGAGGATGGTTTTGGTCAACAATCGACAATTCCGGATTAAGGGCATCAACTGGTTCGGGTTTGGTAAGTGCACAGAAAGTTGGAGGGGAAAAAATAATACAGGGAATAAAACACCGTAGAATGTGTCTGTGGCATGTTTAGCCGAGCATGCATCGGAGGGCACACATGTATTTCCATCCCATCGTAGGATCCCCACGCGAATTTTCTTTGTTGAACTTGCTCCTGCACATGCGTGCCGTACTGCCTAACGTAATGTGGTCAAAAATCTGTTTCATGAGCTCAAGGGACTCGTCTCTTATTCCGATCTTGCTCGCAGAAACACCCGACAAGTGCGTTCATGGACTCTGGGGGGGTCTCTCCAAGACCTTGACGGACTATCTAGACCTTCTGGCATTTCACGGCTTCAATGCGATACGCCTCCCCTTCTCTGTGAAACTTGCCCTTGCTCTGGACACAACTTATCCCGAGCCCGGTTTCGTCCAAGCCGACGCCTCTCTTAGCAGCCTCACTTCCGGGCAAATTATGGACAAACTGGTGGAAGAGGCTGGGAAGCGCGGGATGATGGTGATGCTAGACCAACACCGGCTCGACCCCGATCGCGGCATCTCCGACCTATGGTACGACGAGGGCTACGAGGAGCCGGTGATCCTGCGGAGCTGGGACATTATGTTGGCACGCTTCAAGACGCACTGGAATGTATTCGCCCTCGACTTGAAGAACGAGCCGCACGGCCCCTGCTCCTGGGGCTCGGGCGAGGCCCTTACGGACTGGAAGGCGGCGAGCGAGAGAATCATCCGGCACATCGCTGCGGCCCACCCCGACTTCCGCGGGCTCTTCTTCGTCAGCGGCATCTGGGGCGGGGGCGGGCACTGGTGGGGAGGGAACTTTCGGAGAGTCCGCGAACATCCGGTGGACGTGGGGTCCACCGGCTTAAATAGACGCGTTGTCTACACGCCGCACGTGTACGGCCCCGACGTCTTTCCTCAGTCCTACTTCTCCTCGTGGTCCTTCCCGGACAACCTACCCGCGGTCTGGGACCTGCACTGGGGTTTCCTGAGTGGCGTGTTGGAGACGGCGGTGGTGGTGAGCGAGTGGGGAGGCTTCTGTCGGGGCAAGGACGCGAAGTGGCAGGAGCGCATAGCCCGGTATCTCAGAGAGAAGGGCATGGCGGACAATTTCTACTGGTGGTAAGTGAGGGGAGAGGGCGCGAAGAGGGGACTAACGTGCAGGCAAGATCTTGGGGGGAATGCCGAATGCGGTAGCCCCTGAGGTTAGAAGACTCTTATTACTTGTACGTGGCAAGCTACACTCAGCCGCGAGGAAGAGGGGTGTGCTTTTAATGCATCCTGTCCCATCGCAAGTCCCTCTTAGTCTCCGCATTCTCTCTCGTCCGTTTCGTACTCAGCCTCAACCCCAACAGTGGCGACACCGGCGGCATCCTCCTCGACGATTGGAGCACGATGCATGAGCAGAAGCTCAAGCTTCTCCGGGATGTGCAGCCGGAACCTTCCCGGTTGCTTCCCTTGGGCACGCGGAAGGCGCCAGTGAGGGGCGCCGGGGAGAGTGGAAGGAGCGAGGCAGCGGAGTACCGGTACGAACTAGGAGTCCCGACTCCGGACTTAACCCTCAAGACATCGCCGGCCTCACAGACCTCTGGCTGCTGCGGGTGTTTTGGGCAAGAAGCACGGCGGCGCTAGGTAGCCTCTTGAACGGATAGAACCGACGCCATGTGATGAAAAAAATAGGCTATGCGTACAATTCTATCGTTGATTTTCTTTATTACAAAGTTTTGGGCAGCGAGAAAGGCTTTCTCATCGCCCCGTGGGCCGCGGGGTCATACACATGGGGCAGTAGTCGCACAGATGCTTGAACGTGCACGCGGAGCACGCCACCTCTAGCTCCTCTTCCTCCCACTCCTCCTCCTCTTCTCCTTCCTCCCCAACCCCGATTCCCTCGGTACCATCCCCTACTCTTTCGTCCATGGAGAGCGCTGTGGTCTTCATGCCTTCTCTCCTATTTCCTTCCCTATCTGTTTCCGCTCCGCCGTCCCTCACCCCGTCCCTATTAAAACCTTTGTCTGCCCCTGCTCTGCATTCTTTTTCCTCCTCCTTCCTTTCTTGTTTTTCTTCTTCTTCTTCTTCGTGTTCTTCTTCTTCTTCTTCCCTCTCCTCCTCCTCTTCCTCGCTATCTCCGTCGTCCCCATCCATCTCTAGCCACGCCCATCGGTTACTCGCGATCCCCTGTCCGGGCCGGAGCTCCACCTGGTCGGACCGTGCCCCTCCTCCCCTCAGCTTTCCGCCCTCATGCCCCGCATTCCCGCCCTTAGTCCTTCCCCTCTGTTTGTTGACATGACTCCCAGTTGCCAACAAGGCACCGATGGTAGTGGAACGGGTCTCAGCCACCTTGTGCGGGGTGGAAGCGGAGGAGAGGGGGGAGGAGGAAGACGAGACTGTGGAGGACGGAGGCGGCAGCGAACGAGGCTTTAGACGGCCCGGCAGGACGCTGCTGCCCCACCGCTGCTGCCCGTCCTGCGCCGACGACTGTCCTTGCGGTGGCTCCAAGTTCCCTCCCTTGGCCGCTTTCGTTCCCGGCGGCGGGGCC
>Ga0102934_1002455_pt1 | contig 12813 bp, 13 predicted proteins | sample SalPonR2_A_D1_MG_FD_78175 | JGI IMG/M metagenome (GOLD analysis project Ga0102934, IMG submission 78175) | Salt pond soil microbial communities from South San Francisco under conditions of wetland restoration - Salt Pond MetaG R2_A_D1_MG | ecosystem: Environmental > Aquatic > Marine > Intertidal...
GCTCGTTTGAATCTAGTCATTTTCTATCACAGGTTTATAAAGCTTGTTAAGATAATCCATCAGCATTCTTTCGATATTGAATTGAGGAAGTATGGTGGAAACAGCATTGATCATCATCTCGACCCATTCTTCCGGAATATTGGTCTCATTTCTGTTGTAATATGTGGGAATTATTTCATTCTCCAAAATTGAATAGATTTGCTCGGCGTCTTTTCTGTCTTTTTCCTGAGGGTCGTTTTCATATTCGCCGGCGTTGATTTTCCAGCCATTTTCTCCATCATAACATTCTGGCCACCAGCCGTCCAACACACTAAAATTTAATACACCATTCATTCCAGCTTTCATGCCGGAAGTACCGCTGGCTTCTTTGGGTTTTATAGGATTATTAAGCCAAACATCCACTCCTCTAACCAGATGCTGCGCAATATCCATATCATAATTCTCCAGAAAAATAAATCTGTCTTCTACATTGTTACTGCGGGCAAAATCAATAATTGCTTTAATAAATCCTTTGCCCTCTTCATCTGCCGGATGAGCTTTTCCTGAGAAAATAAATTGTATTGTCCTATCTTTATCTTTTAATAAATTTAGAAGTCTTTCTTTGTTTCTTAAAATTAGGGTAGCTCGTTTGTAAGTTGCAAATCTTCTGGCAAATCCAATCAGTAATTTGTCTTCTCGTAATACATCCTTATGCTTTCTCTCACGCACAAATTCAATTAGATGTCTTTTCAACTTTTGGTGAATATTCCAGAATTGTTCTTTGTCAATTGCTTCACGTAAATGATGTGTGAAGAGTTGTTCAATCTCGTCTGCGAGCCAGGTTCCTGTATGAACTCCATTGGTAATTGCACGAATTTTTGTTTTTCCGCTTGAAATTTTCTCGAAGATATCTTTCCAGAGATTTCTGGTCACCTGGGAGTGTAATTTGGAAACACCATTAATGCGACAGGAAAAATTAACTGCCAAAGCGGATAGAGAAAATAGATCGTGGCTATTTCCTTTGCCCAGTTTTTTTATTCGATCAAATTCAATATTGTGTTTATGCAAAGGTTCTGCAAAATATTTGTAAATCAAGTCGTTAGAATAAGTCTCATGTCCGGCGGGAACTGGAGTGTGAGTGGTAAAAACAGTTGAATCAGTTATTTTTTGTTTAGCCTGTTCAAAATTAAGATTCTGTTCGTCCATCAACAGAAATAATCTTTTCAATACAATTAAGGCGGAATGTCCTTCATTTAAGTGATAGACAGAGGGTTCGCAATTTAATTTATCAAGCATTTTTACAGTACTAAATGGGAGAATAATCTCCTGCAGGAGCCGCATCTCGCGGTCAGAAACATACAATTTTTCAGTAATTTTTTGGTATTTGGGAGGATTTTCCGGAAAATCAGTATCGAATAAGTAAAGAGGAACATTTCCCACCATTATCTTCCACACTTTTACAAAAACTTCCTCATCGAGGATTTTTACTTTCAGCTTAAGTTGTTTTTGATCCTGATCTACAGCTTTTTGTAACGATTTGTTTTCCCAATCTATTTTATGATAATATTCCTTTTGATTTCCCTGTTCATCTATTTTTTGTTTGAAATAGCCGTATTTATAAAGCAGACCAAAACCAATTAGTGGCAGCTTCAGGTCGGAAGCTCCTTTGAGGTGGTCTCCCGATAAAACACCCAAGCCGCCGGAATAAATAGGAAGCGAGCTGTGCAAACCGTACTCCATGGAAAGATATGCTATTTTGTCTTCACTATCCCAGACATTGCTGCGAGATTTCATATAATTACTATAACGGGAAAATAGGTTTTCAACTCTTTTTATGTTATCATCCTCATTCAAAAATTGTTTTAATCTATCATCGGAGATTTTTTGCATTAGATAGTAGGGATTTTTAAGATTCTCTTCATAAAGGTCTTTATTAATGTCTGAAAAAAATTGTTTGGATTCATCATCCCAGGTACTCCATATATTTATGGCAATTTCTAATAAATGTTGTTTTTGTGATTCAAAATTCATACTGTCCTTCAAAAAAATTTTGCATTGTATTTCCCTAAATAGTACAGTTATGTCAAGGATTAGAAAGTAAGAAAATAAGTTAGTGGAATTTGATCACCAAAAAAATTAAACTCTATAGATGGGAGTTAGTACACTGAAATTATTAAAACTTTGACATTAACAATAGAAAAATAACATTTTAGTAAAAAATAAATCCGGAGGAAAGATGCATAAAAATAGCGTAAGGAAAGCAATTTATAGTGCTAGAATATTAATTTTAATCTTAGTGTCATTTTTTTTATTTACCACCATATCTGCTTATGAATTAACACAGCTTGTAGATATACCCACAGCTGGAATTATCGAAAAGGGTGATGTGAAATTTAACTCAGCATTGTTTAAGAATGGCGGAGTTACTTTTGGCGCTGGTGTAGGCGTACTTCCCAGATTTATGTTTGGCTTACAATACGGAGGAGAAAAGATAATTGGCAGCAGAACTCCAAGTTGGGACAGTTATCCCGGAGTTTTTGTAAAATACCGTCTTTTGGATGAATCTCCCAAACTGCCGGCTCTTTCTATTGGCTTTGATTCCAGGGGTTTCGGTTGCTTCACCAAAGAGACCGAAGATTCTATTAAAGTGGAACGCTTCGAGATCAAATCCAAAGGATTTTATGCAGTTTTAAGCCAGAATTATGAATTTATGGGCAATTTAGGAGTGCATGCAGGGGTAAACTATAGTATAGAGAATAAAGATAACGATGATGATCTGAATTTGTTCATTGGGGTTGATAAGAGTATAAATAATCAGATTGGAGCTTTCCTTGAATATGACTTTGCTTTTAATGATAATGATGCCAGCGGAGAGGAAGAACATTACAAATTTGGAGAAAAAAATGGTTATCTGAATGTAGCATTTTACTTTAATGTTTCTCCGCATCTAAAATTGGTGCTAAATTTTCGTGATCTTTTAGAAAATCAATATAATAATCCGGATAGGTCTTTAACTCTTAAATATTCCACCAAGATTTAATTGATGCAACACAAATTATTACTAAAAATAGTTTTAAGTTTTTTTAGTTTTTTGCTATTAATTAGTTCTCTGGGAGCATCTAATTCCTATTATTATTTCTGGTTAGCAGAAAGGGCTACGGAAGAGCACGCTTTTTCAAAAGCAGATTCCTTATTGCAAATAGCACAAAGATTAGATCCTGAATCAGAAGTAATTGTGATAAAAAGGCTGGAAAATTTGTATTACGAACAAAATTATGCAAAAATAATTCAAGTTGCTCAGCAGGAAATTCAATATAACTTTAATGATGCAGAAATTTTTATAATGCTGGCTGATGCTCTGCTAAAAACAGATAAGATTGATAAAGCGGAAGAGTATTTACGTCAGGGATTACAGAAAGAGGCTGAAGATAAAGAAAATATTTACTTTGAGATGGCAAAAATAAAATATCAAAAAGAGGAGTTAAAAAAAGCTAAAGAAAATCTGAAAAAAGCAGAAGAGCTGTCCGAAAATGATGTTGATTTTTTGTACAAAATTGCTCGTTATTATGCTCGTATGGGTGAAGAAGCAGAATATATTAATCTGCTGGAAGAAATTTTGAATATCGATCCTGATTATTACAAAGCAAATATTTGGCTGGGCGATTACTATTATAGTCAAAAGAATTATGATACAGTAATAGAATATCTGCAAGAAGCGATAGAAAAACTTAAGAGCCCGCCCTCATCTTCCGTAAAACAACTAGTCATATCATATTTTGTAAAAGAAGATTACGAGTCTGCTCTTGCTTTAGCAGAAAGGGCACCTGATTATTATTTTGATTTACGAGTTAACAAACTGCTATTTCTATCTGCTTTTCGCTCCAGAAAATTTGAAGAAGTTATTAAATATGGAAATATGATTATAAAAAGCTTATCTGAGGAAGATGTAGATATTAGGGATCAAACTTATGAGCTTATGGGAATTTCTTATTTTACTCAGATGAAATTACCCAAATCTTATGAAAGTTTTGAAAAAATTAAAAATAATGAAATATTATTATCAAATTCAGAATTAATCTATTCCCTGTCTTTAGAATTAAAAAAATCAGGCTTGATCAGGAAAATGATAAATTATGTAAAAGGGGAGACTGATTCCAGTCTTGTCTGCAATACACAAATCAATTATGCTTACTTTCTGTCAAGAGTAGATTCTGTAGAAAAAGCCAAAGACTTATTAAAGCAGATTGATGAACAAGATTGTGAAAGCGATGAAGCAAAAAGAACTTTTGCCATGGTAGTTTTGAACTTAAATTCTGATCTAAAAAGAGCCGAAGAAATATTGAAAACTCGTAAAAATCCAACTCGTACTTCTAATGTGATTATCGGAAACTGGCTAGTAGAAGATGGTAGACTACAGGCTGCTATTCCTTATTTTGAGGAAGCTGTAAAAGATGAGTCAGAAGCAAAGATTGCTTATACTTTACTTGCTGATACCTACAGAAGACTTGATGATGTTGAAAAAGAATTGGAAGTTTTGCGTGAAGCTGTAAAAAGATATCCTCAGGACGCACAAATGTTAAATTGGCTGGGTTATGCCTATGCAGAAAATAAGACAAATTTAGACAAGGCTATTGATCTTCTAAAAAGAGCCGTTAGGTTAGATTCCGAAAATGTATATATCTGGGATAGTCTTGCCTGGGCGTATTATCAAGATTCAAACTATGAAAAAGCGCTTGAAAGTATGCAAATTGTAATAGAAAATGAAATTGAAGATACAGTGGTGAGATATCATCTGGGTAATATTTTTTGGAAATTGGGAGAAAAGGAAAAAGCTATTAATAATTGGAAAAAAGCAATAGAGATTGCCAATGATGATGAAGGTGTGAAACAGGCAGAATCTATGTTAAAAAAAGTTGATAATAATTGATATATTTATTAATTTTTGAAATATTAAATCAAAAAATTTGAACGGAGCAAATTATGGCAAAAAGAATAAGAAAAAGCAGCAAAGAGAGATTTAAATTTGGTAAAATTAATGTAATCTTTATGATTTTAGCAATCCTTTTTCTTATTGTGGGATATGTGATTATTGATTCAGCACCAAATATTGGAACAATTCTTCTTGTAATTGGCTATATTGTTCTTATCCCTCTTTCACTTTTACTTAAATCCTATAAGGGGGATAATTCGGGTTCTCCTGCTGAATGAAAAAAAGATTTATTTTTTACTTATTTTTACTGTTTACTATTGTTCCCTTATTAGAATTGGCAGTTCTAATTAGAGTAGGAATGTATCTTGGTTTCTGGAGAACCATAGCTATAATATTAATTACTGGTATAGGAGGAGCTATTTTAGCGAGGCAACAGGGTTTTTGGGTGATTGGAGCATTAAAGAAAGATTTTTATGAAGGTCGTTTTCCTGCAGATAAATTATTTGATGGAGCTTTTATACTGGTGGGTGCCACCTTGTTAATAACACCCGGATTGGTTACTGATTTTTTGGGCTTAAGCTGTCTTTTTCCTTCTATTCGTGAAGTGTGGAAAAATATTCTGAAAAAACATATTAGAAAAAAATATTTTTACGAGGATTTTTGAATAATACCTCCGCCCACTACATATTTTTCCTCATAAAAAACAACTGATTGTCCGGGAGTTATTCCCTTTTGCGGTTTTGCAAAAACAACCTTTATTCCTTCCTTTTGAGGTAAAACCATACAAGCTTGGGCTTTAGTATTATATCTGATTTTGGCTTTTACTTTTATTGGCTTATCCAGTTTTGGAAATTTTATCCAATTACAATTAGTAGCATCTAATTCTTTTTGATATAGTGATGATTGGAGACCTACCACAATCTCATTGTTTTCTGGTTTTATTTCCTTAACATATAAGGGGTGAGTAGCAGAAATTCCCAATCCTCGTCTTTGACCTATCGTATAAAAAGGAATACCCTTATGCTTTCCTAAAATATTATTATTCTCATCAACAATCGGACCGGGACGAATAGCATCAGGAACTCTCTCCTTTAGGAAATAATTGTAGTCATTATCAGGAATAAAACAGATGTCCTGACTCTCCTCTTTTTGCTCAATATTTAAATGATGTTCCTTCAGTTTTTGCAATATATCTAATTTTGCGTAATCGGCCATAGGTAAAATCGTTTTTGCAAGTTCTTCTTGATTCAGCCTCCAAAGAAAATAGGACTGATCCTTTATTTTATCTATACCTTTCTTTAGTAAGAATCTTTCACTTTTTGTGCTCTTCTTAATTTTTGCATAATGCCCTGTAGCTAATTTTTTAGCACCGTAATGTCGCACTTTTTCTAACATCAATTCCCATTTTATCTTTTTATTACAAATAACGCAGGGATTTGGAGTTCTGCCTGATAGGTACTGTTTTATAAAATCATCAATCACAATTCTTTCAAACTCAGCTTTTACATCTATAAGATGATGTGGTATGGATAATTTGTTACAAATATTTTTTACATCGTCGTAATTTTCTTCCTGTTTTTGTTTATGTGCCGGATGTTGATGACAATACATCTCAAAAGTAATACCAATTACATCATATCCCTTTTCCAGCAGTTTTATTGCAGCGAAAGTGCTGTCAACACCACCGCTCATTGCAACGGCAATTTTATTATTCTTCATGACTAATTGATTAAAGTTTTGATTTATAAAGTCAAGTTCTCAATAGAATTATATTTGAAAAAATTGACCCCAAATTCCATATATTTCATACTCAATTTTAAATTCTAAATTAATTGACTAAGAAAAGAAGCTTCAAAAATTGTTGTTCAAATTGAGGTAAAAGAAAATATGGATAAAAATAATTTACTATATAGAGTTTTCAAAGAAGAAGGCAAAGCTCTGGGCCTGGATATGGATGAATTTTATCGTAAAAGACGCAGGGGGCTGATTCCTTTTAAAAATCCTCAAGGAGAAATTGAGTGGTTAAAAAGAAAAGAATTTAGAATAGCGGCTGCAAAAAAAAGAGAGGGCTCAGAAGGTTATAAAAAAGCAAAAAAGCATCACCACCATTCCCATTCTTCAAAAAAGGAAGATGATATTGATCTTACTAATATTTTTCCAAAACGGGAAATAAAATTTGTTTTTATTGGTATAGGGTCACTTATTGTTGTTTATCTGATTTTAAAATTAGTAGAAATGATAGTTATGTAAAGTCGATTAAAATTCGATTTTTCTAGATAATTCAATTAATTTTTTGCGTAGGCATTTCTTCTTTTCTGCAATATCTGTCTTATTTCTTACAAATATTGCATTGCCGTAGGCAACTCTTGTTTTTGAAAATGGTATTGGTATAATAAAATTATCCCAGCTATTTAGCACCCACTTATTTTTACTATCACAGGTCACAGGTATTATCGGCTTTCCTGTTTTATAAGATAAATAAATCACCCCTTCTCTCACCGATTCCTTAGGTCCTCTTGGTCCATCGGGAGTTATCGCGATATCGTTTTTTTTTGAGATTCTGATTGCATTTTTAAGTGCCTTGATTCCACCTCTTGTGCTGGAACCTCTGATTGAATTAAAACCTAATTTGTGAATGGCTCTGGCAATATACTCACCATCAGTATGCTCTGAAATAATAATATAAATATTCTCTTCTCTGTGAGCATAACTGAGCGTCAGCATTCGGTTATGCAAAAAAGCAAAAATAACATTCCCATACTTTTCTCTTATTCTATGAAGATATATTTTATTATAAAATTTTATTTTTAAACTACCAATCAGGCATTTTATTAAAAGGGGTCCCAGGTTTTGTACAATTTTAAACTTTGTCATTTGTTTCATCTATCATATTACCAATAATTTTTACTACATTTTTTGATGGTTTCTTGCCACTCAATTTTTTTCTTACGTTTTGCAATTTATTCTTTAGATGTTCATAATTTTTGCTATTCTGAAAATAAGTTTTTAAATTGGATAAAATAGTGGAGGGGATCACCTCATTTTGTATTAGTTCCGGTACTATTTTTTCGCCTAGAATAATATTGGGCATTGCAATCATATTTATTCTTACAAATAATTTTGCGATCTGATATGATAAAAAAGATGTTTTGTAAACTACTATGAGCGGGGTGCCGATATAAGCGGCTTCCAGGCTTGAAGTTCCTGATTTACAAACCAGAAAATCACAATATTTCATAAGGGAATGTGTTTCATCAACTACTGACACGTGTTTTTTAACAGGTTTGATGATACTATTAAACAAAGATTTATTTACTGATTCAGAACGTGAAAGCAATAATTCGTAATTATAACTATTCTTATTTGCCAATTTTTTTATAGTTTTTACCAGCGGAGGTAAAATTTTTTTTATTTCACTATCTCTACTACCCGGTATAAAGCCCAGCCACTTATTATTCGATGACAGCTGATATTTTTTTGCAAATTGTTTCCTTGTAAGAGTAAATTCCAGTTCCTCATTAAGTGGATGTCCCACATAAGTAGCATTTGCATTAATTTTATGCAATAACTTTTCTTCAAAAGGAAAAATAACAGCTAATTTATCACAAAATTTTTTCAGTTTATGTTTTCTCTGCTCTTTCCATGCCCAAAATTGAGGTGTGATGTAATACAAAACCTTTATACCCATTTTACAAGCCATTTTGGCAATTCGCATGTTAAAACCCGGGTAATCAACCAGTACAACAAGATCGGGTTTGCGCTCCTTAAATAACAATTTCAACCTTTTTTTAACATTAAAAAAAAATGAAATATGCCTAACGACTTCCAAAAAGCCCATCACATTAAAGCGGGAAAAAGGATAGATGGAATAAAAGCATTCTTTTTGCATTTTTTTTCCACCAATACCCCACAGATTAATCTCCGGATAAGTATGATGTAGATGATTCAATATCGGTGCGGTGTGAGCATCAGCAGAGGGTTCGCCAACCAGAAAAAATATATTTTTCATAATTTTACATTTTAAAAACAGATTTTACCGTCAAGAAAATTAATAATAATAAAAAACCCCTCAAGAATATCAATTTGAGGGGTATGTATAGTTAAATTAGATTAATCTGAGAATTTCTTTTCCAGAATTGAATAATTGTGATCAGTTTGTTCTTGCATATATTGAATTTCTTCATCATTCAGATGTTTGAATCTACCTTGCAGTTTTGTGTATTCTTTCACAGGTTTAACTTTTTTAACCTTCTTGGTTTGTGTATATTCAAGTCCATCTATTATTTCATAAAGCGGGAATATATTAGTATCTACAGCAAGTTTAGCCAATTTTATAGTATTTTTGGGATCAGATTTCCAACCTGTAGGGCATGGTGCAAAAATATGCAGGAATTTGAAACCTTTGGTTTCTTTAGCTTTTTTTAGTTTTTTGGTCAGGTCTTCCGGATATGCTATGGAAGCAGTAGCAGTGTAGGGTATTCTGTGAGCAGCCATAATCTCTATGATATTCTTTTTTTTGCCTTTTTTGTAGTGTTTAACAGGAGTAGTGGTAGTCCAGGCACCATGTGGAGTAGCAGAACTTCTTTGAATACCTGTATTCATGTAAGCTTCATTATCATAAACAATGTAAGTAATATCATCATTTCTTTCTGCGGCTCCGGAGATTGCTTGTAAACCAATATCAAAAGTACCGCCATCACCAGCCCACGCAATAACATTTGTTTCTTCATTGCCCTGAACTTTTAAACCGGCTCTTAGACCAGAACCAACAACAGCTGCAGTCTCAAAAGCAGTATGAAACAGAGGGACACCGGCAGTAGTATATGGAAATGGGCCATCGATAACTGCCCAACAGCAGGCGGGTATAGTTAACATAGAGTTCTTACCATATACCTTAAGTGCATAGCGCATAGCTAAAGCGCCACCACAGCCCTGGCAGGCAAGATGTCCTGGATTCATTACTTCTTCTTCGGGTATTGTTAATTTCATCTTTTAACTCCTTCCCAGCGGATATCTTGGGGTGAGTCGCTCTCCAATGTTTTATCAGCCATCTCAATAATGTCTTCTACTTTTACATCTCTTCCACCAAGACCTGCGATTAGACCCCAAACGGGAATATCAGTTTCATTATACAAGGCACCTTTTAGCTCTTGGGAGAAGATACCATGATAACCATTAGATATATTACGGTCTATTACAGCAATTTTTTCTGCCCCTTCAACTGTTTTGAGGATATCAGTCTTGGGGTAAGGTCTAATTACTCTGATTTTTAAGTTACCTACTTTTTTGCCTTGCTCTCTAAGTCTATCAACAGCAACATTGGTGGTCTCGGCAATAGTACCGGAGGTAACCAAAATCAAGTCTGCATCCTCACATTTATAAGGCTGTACCAGATCATATCTTCTACCAGTTATTTCTTCATATTCTTTACCGGCTTCTTTTATCACATCCACAGCTTCATCCATTGCGTTCTGCATTTTGTATCTAAATTCATAGTAATATTGTTGATCTGTAAGAGCTCCAAAAGAACGCGGATCTTTAACATCCATCTTGTATTCGGGATTAAAGGGAGGCAGGAATTTATCAATTTCTTCTTGTTCAGGCATATCAACCACCTCTACAGTATGAGAAAGGAAGAATGCATCGAATGAAATGAAGGTGGGAAGAAGTACTTGTTCGCTAACTTTGTAAGCCAGCATTGTAGAATCCAAAATATCTTGAGCACTGGAAGCATATATTTGCATCCAACCTGTATCTCTTTGGGATAAACTATCGTTTTGATCAGCCCATATAGACCAGCCTGGTGCCATGGCTCTGTTGACATTAGCCATAACTATTGGCAGGCGACCGAGAGCAGCCCAATGCAGCATCTCGTGCATTAGAGCCAAACCCTGTGCACTTGTAGCTGTATAAGCTCTGGCACCGGTCGCAGAAGCTCCAATACAGGCAGACATAGCAGAATGTTCGGATTCAACTTTTATGAATTCTGCATCAAGTTTACCATCGGCAACTATTTCCGAAAGTTTTTCAACTATTAAAGTCTGAGGTGTTATTGGATAAGCTGCAATAACTTGAGCTCGGGAGAGTTGTGCTCCCCAGGAAGCAGCAAAATTACCCATCATTGTCTTCTTCATTTGCCCTCCTCTTCCATATCAATTGCATCCACAGGGCATTCTTCTGCACACATCATACAACCTTTACAATAATCATAATCAACAACCGGTTTCTCGTCTTCTATTTTTATTGCCGGCTCCGGACAAAATTTCCAGCATACAAAACAATTTATACATTTCTCGTAGTTTATAACCGGTTTAACATTACGCCAGCTACCTGTTTTATTATGAGTCATCAGACCCAAAGAAGCTTGCATCGGAGGTAAGTCTTTAGCTCCTGATACCTTAACCGGTTTACCATCTGTACGAAATTTTTTCGCCATATTATTCCTTTCTAACAATTATAGATTTAAACTTTTGTTTCTTCAAAGGCTTCTTTTGCAGCTTGCTTATTTTCTTCTTTATAACGGGGAATAGCTTCTTCAATTCCTTGATACACAGCTTCTAATCCTACCATTCCGGTGATTTTGGCAAATGCACCAACAATTGCAGTATTAACAATAGGGGACGAGCGCGAGCCAAGTTTGTTGCGGACAGCAATCTTGGTAGCATTAACCGTGTAAACTTTGTAATCATTTCCAAAATCATATTCTTCTGGTTTCTTATTGCTATTGATTAATATCCAGCCACCTTCTTTAAGTCCGTTGGTGACATCAACAACATCAATAAGAGTAGGATCAAGTACAATTACTCCATTTGGGTAATAGATTTGTGAGCGAATCTGCACTGGTTTGTCATCAATTCGTGTAAATGCCTCTACAGGCGCGCCTCTACGTTCAACTCCGAATCTGGGAAATGCCTGTACATATTTGTCACCTTGGAATGCCGCTTCTGCTAGAACCATAGATGCCTTTACAGAACCTTGTCCGCCGCGACCATGCATACGAATTTCTTCCATTTTGTTCCTCCTGAATTATTTTAAAAATACGGATAAAGAAAGATTAATATATATATTTTTTAATAATTAATTTGCAACAGACCAAAAGTGGCAAGAAATGTTTGTCAATTTTTTGACAAAAATTTCTCAATATCATTTTTACGAATAAATATTTAGAATGTGAGTTAATCTATGGCAAATAAAAAAAGAAAGAAGTATAAAAGAAAAAAGAACAAAAATTCATCAATTTTCAGCAGTTCGATTTTTAAAAAATTTATTTATTTTGCAATCGCAATTGTTGTTGCATTTTTCGTCTGGCAAATATTTTTTTATTCACCTCCCGCAAAAAGAGTAATCAATATTAAAGAAGATAGGGAAGAGATACAAGATTATAAGCCTGGAGAAAGTTCTGTGGGAAGTGCTTTAAATTATGCACTAAAAAGACTGGAAATACCTCAAAAATTTATTAGTAAATCCAAAGAAGGCGATAATACTTATCTTACTGTTATCGTCGATAAAAACCAGCTTAGCCTTACCATTTGTAATATATTTATAACTGATACTATAGAAGAAGCCGGCGGCCAGGTATTAAGAGCTGATGAGAGTGCAAACAGAAATTCTTTAGAAATGAAAATTTTTGATCCCGAAAATAAACATTATTATATACTAAATATCAAATTGGATAATCAGGGTAGATACGAGCAGATTACACGCCTGGCAATAATTGTTGACGATTTTGGTTATAACAAAGAAGCATTAATAAAAGAGTTTATGACTCTTGATAAGTCAATAACATTTTCCATAATACCGGGTTTGACAGCCAGCCAGAAAGTTATGCAGAAAGCTTATAATCAGAATAGAGAGAGCATGATTCATATACCTATGGAGCCTATATCTTATCCCGAAAATGATCC
>Ga0102934_1002460_pt1 | contig 12808 bp, 15 predicted proteins | sample SalPonR2_A_D1_MG_FD_78175 | JGI IMG/M metagenome (GOLD analysis project Ga0102934, IMG submission 78175) | Salt pond soil microbial communities from South San Francisco under conditions of wetland restoration - Salt Pond MetaG R2_A_D1_MG | ecosystem: Environmental > Aquatic > Marine > Intertidal...
ACGAACGCAAAAGAATTAAGTTTCTCCCTGCATAATGAAAACCTGTATAAATAACTACGTCATGATAATCCAAAGGTAATCTATAAGATCGAACATGGGCTGCTTTAGAAGCTGCTGGAGAAAAACCAATTACAGTTCCTCCCTCCGCTTTAGCCCCTTTAGCTGACCAATAAGGTATCCCTGTTGTTGCCCCTGTCACTAAAACATAACCTCTCCGAGCAATCTCTCTTCCTATCTCTTCTGCTTTCCTAGCTGCCTCTGGATCACAATGACCTGTTTCTGCAGCTCCTGAAACACAAATTTTATACGCTGGTTGGAATTTATGATTGTTTTTCATATTTTTATTATATTATATATTCTTTCTTAAAACTAATTTAAAGCTCAATACTCTGACCTTTTTCAGGGATCTCCACTGGAATAGCCATATCATCCATAATCTTTGTTTTTAAAGGCTCCATATGATCTGTCTCTCCTTGAACTAAATATATTTTCTCTAAATCAAACCTTGCTGACTGCAACCATTCTAATAACTGAGGTTGATCAGCATGAGCTGAGTAACCAGGAATATACTCAACATTAGCATTAACCGGGATACTCTTTCCATCAATCTTTACCTCATCATACCCGTCTAGTATTTTTCTCCCTAAAGAACCTTCCACCTGATAACCAACCATCAAAATTGTATTCTCTTTTCCTGGTAAAAATCTTTTCTCATGATGAAGAATTCTACCTCCTTGAGACATCCCCGCTCCCGCAATAATAATTTTAGGATTACCTTCGTTCCAAATCGCCTTTGATTCTTTGCTTGTTCTAGTCATATGTAATTCAGGAAACTCAAATAAATCATGTCCTTCGTCTAAAAATTCCTGCGTCTCTTCATCAAGCTTACTTTTAAATGACTTATAAACATCAGTTAATCTCATTGCTAAAGGGCTGTCTAAAAATACCGGCATCTCAGGAATCTTCTTGTCGGTCATTAAATCATGGATATGGTATATCAAAGCTTGAGTTCTCTCTAACGCAAAAGAGGGGATGATCAACGTTCCTTTATTCTTAACTACTTTTTCTATAACATCTTCTAACTCACCCACAACCTTTTCTCTTGGTTCATGCTTTTCTCCTCCATAAGTAGACTCCATCAATACATAATCAGCCTCTGGCATTGGCTCTCTTTCTTTAATTAACGGAGCTGGAGAATTACCAAGATCCCCTGAAAACACGACCGACTTATCCCCCACCTCAACCCTTACAAAACTAGAACCAAGTATATGCCCCGCATTATAAAAAGTGACCTTAAACGGTCCTTCTTCTACCGTATCTCCATAACCAACTCCTTTCCATAGCTCCATTAGGGAATCAATGGAACCTGGGGTACAAAAACTAGATTTATCAAACTTCCTTGCCTCCCTACTCAAAATATCAACAGAGTCTTCCAAGAGATGCTTTGCAAAACCTTTGGTAGGTTTTGTAGAATAAACCTTTCCTTCAAAACCATCAGAGACTAATTTTGGTAATCTCCCTATATGATCAATATGGGCGTGTGTTGCAAACACTGCCTTAATCTCAGATGGTTCATATTCAAAATTTTCAAAGTTTGGGTTTTCTGCATAATCTCCCCCTTGAATTAACCCGCAATCAATCATTATCTTCTCCCCTCCTTCTTCTAATATATAATTTGACCCTGTTACTGATTTAGTGCCTCCGTAAAATGTTAATTTCATAAATTAAAATAATTAAAATTCACACAAGATTTAGTATAACAAAAATTAATTTTTTCTAATAATCTAAACTTACCCCTCCCTCAATTTTACCATTCTTATTTAACTCAATCTTCTTTACTCTCTCCACAACCCTACCAAACTCATCAACCTCAACCCCAAAAATCTGAACCTCTAAAATTTTTGGAGAAACTCTTAAAACTTTTATTCTTGGAAAAACCTTCTTTTCTTTTTTAGAAATCTTAATTAACTTTTCTAAATACTTTTTTAATAAGCTTTTAACATTATCACCTTCAATCTTTACCTTCCCCCATCCTCTAGCTCTTTTCACAAATTTTTCAGAGTTATCATAAAAAACTCTTGAAAGACCAACCCCGGCGTTAACAAAAAAATCCTCCAGGGAGTTACCAAACACCTTCAAAGATTTATTTTTTACATCAATTCTAAACCTACTCATTGTACTTATCAAAGATTTCTTTTGCTATTCCAGCTTCATCCCAGGCAATCTTTCCATCCTTCCCGTGAAACCAGGACTGACTCCCCATCCCTGTAATGGCTACAACATCACCAATCTTTGCTTCATATATTGCTAACTCAATTGCTTTTCTTCTGTCTGGTTCCTCTACTAATCTCCTTGGCTCTTCAGAAGTTTGATTCATTCCTTCTTTAATATCATTAATAATTGCCATTGGATCTTCCTGATAAGGATCCTCGCTCGTTAAAATAACAATATCACCATAGTTAGCAGCTATCTTCCCCATCTCCGGCCTCTTCCATTTATCTCGACCACCACCGGCTGATCCTAAAACACAGATCAATCTACCATCCTCTGCCATATTGTAATTTTCTCTCAAATTTTTATATAACCCCCTTAAAGAATCAGGTGTATGAGCATAATCAACTACCACTGAATACGGTTTCTTCGTTATAAACTCCAACCGCCCCGGCAATCCTTCAAAGTTTTTTACCGCATCAAAGATAACCTGATGCTGAACTCCTCTTAATTTTGAAAAAGATACTGCTGCTGCTAAATTTTCTAAATTAAACTCAGAATACAACCAGTCTGGTGCTTCCTCTTTTTCTTTTATCTCTTCTACCGTCTTATATATATCATCAATAGAAAATCTTACTACTTTTTTATCTGAATCAGGAATATCCTCAACAGCCTCCTCAAAATATAAAGAATTCTCATCATCCTTGTTTACCAAAAAGTATTTTGTGCCTGCTTTTGATTTTTTTAAAGACTCAAAAAACCTCACCTTTGCTTCTCTGTACTTTTCAAAAGAACCATGAGACTCAATATGTTCTGGATGTAAGTTCAAAAAAATTGCGGCGTTCCAATCAATAAATTTATGCCTAAACTGTTCTACTCCTTGAGAAGAAACCTCCAAAATAACATAACTGCAGCCTGCCTCCACAGCCTTTTTCAAAAATTTTGGAATATACCATCTTCCAGGCATGGTATTTAAAGAATCCTTTTTTTCTCTCTTGTCTCCAATTTTTTTATACACCGAAGAAAGAAGAGCTGTCTTCTCCCCATTCTTTTCTAATATCTCATTTATTAACTCCACGGTCGTAGTTTTCCCCTTTGTTCCTGTCACCCCAACAACAAAAACCTCCTCGCTAAATGAACCAAAAAATATATTCCCCAAAACAGCGAGTAAATAATGATACGCTGGCTGAAAAAATTTAAATATCGGGCTAGGAATTATTTTTTTAAAAAATCCTAAAATTTTATTCATATGTTTAACTAAGCTTCTTTAATGTTTCTTTTAATCTTCCTTCCAAATCTTTTGGTTTAGCACCCAACTCTAAAATAGCTCTTTTTACTTCCTGTTTTTTATACCCCAAGTTAACAAGAGCTGCTACAACATCTTCATCGACATCCATTCTTTTTGTTTTTTCTTCAGAGCCTGGGATACTAAGCTTGTTATGCAAATCCAAGATTATACGTCCGGCTGTTTTTTTACCAATTCCTGAAGCCTTACTCAAAAAATCATCTCTTTTTTCAATAATTGCTGCTGTAATATTTTCTACCGAATCAATATCAAAAATATTTAAAGCTGTTTTCGGGCCTACCCCAGAAACAGAGGTAAGCATCTCAAAAAGCTTCAATGTTCTTTCTTTTGTAAAACCGTACAAATCTATCTCATCATCACGAACATACATCCGACAAAAAAACTGCTCTTTTTCTGACAATTCATTCACGGTCTCGTTATTTGTATATATCTTAATTCCCACAGGACCAGCCTGAACAATACAAAAACCTTCTCCCTTTTTAGATATTTTTCCTTTTACTGAATAAATCATACTTTTATTATACTATCACACCTCATATTTGATAAAATGTATAAGTAATGGAAATAGAAAAAAACAAAAACATAACCCCTTACTCCACTTTCAAAATAAAAAGTGCTTCCAAATATTTTGTTGAACCCACCTCAGAAAAAGAAATCCAAGAAGCCATCAACTGGGCTAAAGAAAAAAACACCCCTTATAAAATTCTTGGAGGAGGCAGCAACGTAGTATTCCCAGATAAAAAATTTAACGGTCTCATCATTAAAATATCAAACAATAATATAGAAAAAATAAGTGATACTAAAATAAAAGCCGGTGCGGGCACCAATCTTAAAACCTTGATCGATAATTTAAACAACCTAGGCCTTAAGGGCTTAGAAACACTAACTGGAATTCCAGGCACCCTAGGTGGTGCTATAGTAGGCAACGCTGGGGCATACGGTCACTCTATCTCAGAAAAAATAAAGAAAGTTAATATAATTCAAAATCAAAAAACAAAAACTTTTAAGAAAAAGGAATGTAAATTTAAATACCGAGACAGCATTTTTAAAAAACAGCCTTTTGTAATAACAAGTGCTATACTCAATCTAGAAAAAGGAAACTTCAAAAAACTAAAAGAAAAAAGTAAAAAAATAACCCAAAAAAGAAATAAGAAATATCCGCCAAATATTAAATCCTCCGGATGCTTCTTTAAAAATATATCAACCAAAAACATTTCAAAAAAGAAACTTCAAAAAATAGATCGGTCTAAAATAATAGACGGCAAGATCCCTGCCGGTTATTTATTAGAAAAAGTAGACGCTAAAGGAATGAAAGTAGGAGACATTCAAATAGCAAACTTTCACAGCAACTTTTTTATAAACACTGGTAACGGAACAAAAAAAGAAATAAGAAATCTCGCCGAAAAATTAAAAAAGAAAGTTTTAAACAGGTTCGACCTTGAATTAGAGGAAGAAGTCCGTTATTTCTAAATATACAAGCCTAAAATTAAAAAAATGAAAAAAATAAGCCACATATTAGTCACAGTCCTCTCCCTTGCTTCAGTAGCATTATTTGTATTTTTAATTAAAAAATACCCTGCTGAAGAAATTTTAGGGTTACTTTCAAAGGTTGGTCTAATCCACATCCTAATTCTTTTAGGCTTAACTATTGTTTATCTTTCTCTCTACACAATAAGATGGAAAAGGATATTAAAATTAGAAGGGTACGATATATCTTTTAAAGATCTCCTCAGCTACCGGCTTGCCGGTTATTCTTTCTCATACTTAACTCCTCTTGCTGATTATGGAGGAGAACCTGTTGTTGCTTACCTTATGAACAAAGACAATCCAAAATTAAGTTTTTCTAAATCATTTGCATCTGTAATAGCTAGCAGGATAATAAGCGCCATCCCTGAATCATTCTTCCTTATCATCTCCATCTCCTATGTCTTATACTTTCTCGTCCTCCCAGCAAAAATAAACTTCATCTTCTATATTCTTTTAGGAATTGTAACCCTTCTCCTTCTTTTTATATATTACATAATCTTAAAAAAACGACATCCTTTAAGTAAAATTATTTACTTTTTAAAACTTGATAAACTATCTTTTATTAAAAAGAACATGTCCAGTATTAAAAACTTCGATGATCTTCTCAACAACCTATTTCACGACCACCCCAAAGAACTCTTGATAAATGTTAGCCTCTCCTTCTTGGCTCTCACCTCAATAATCAGTATGTTCTGGTTATTAGCCAGAAACCTAGGTATCCATCTAAACTTTGCTGAAGCAATTACCGCTCGCTCAATCACTTCTGTTATAGGGTCCCTAGTCCCCGTGCCAGCAAACATTGGTATTGGGGAAGGTAGTGAAAGCGCATGGTTTAGTGCTATAGGCTTCGGAGCTGCCCAAGGTTTTGGTTTCTACCTTCTAATACGAGCCAAAGACATCTTAATTACCACCGCTGGTATCATTGTGCTTATAAACAAAGGGTTCTTAAAAAATATAAACAAAATAAAAGAAATCTTAAGAGAAAATAATTTTCTTAAAAACCTCCTTCCAAAAGAAGATAGAGAGAATAACTTATAAACTTTGTGTGATACAATTAAATATATGGAAAACACAATTACACTCATTTTTCAAAAACTAGGAACTCGTATAATAGAGTTTTTAGAACACTGGTACATAAGAGGTACTAAGGTGTACTGGCACTTTATCATCTCTAAATTTGAAAAAATAGATTACCGACTCGCCTGGAAAATAACCCTTAAAAACATTTTTAAGCCTCTTTACAAAGATTACTCAATTATCGGTCACATAGTTGGTTTTTTCTTAAGATCCGCTCGCCTAATTGTTGCTTCTATAATTTATCTAATCCTTTTTATAATCTCTGGCTTAATTTATATGTTCTGGATCCTTTTCCCTATTGCTCTAATATACAGAATATTTACAGGATAAAATGTATTTTAAAGAACCAAAACTTAATCTATCTACCTTCGGTGAAGTATCTTTCAGAGTTGTTTCATACATCTCCTATACCGTCTTAACCGTAGCCGCTGTATTTTCTCTTCTTTCTCAAGACCCAAACCTTAAAGCTTTGGGGGCTTTAATAATTCTTTTTGTAGGAGACAAGCTCCTTCATCTAAATGAAGGCCGAAAAACAATCACTACCCTTACCAAAAAACATGATAAGGGAGATAATGTAAACATCGCCAAATCATTTACTCCTTCTGCCTACAAAACACTAAGCCAGGCATACAGAAAAAGCCTTAATCTCAGCAAAAACTTCTACCTCCTTTTATTCAAAGATCTCATAAAAAATGACAAAGGATCTAAAGAGGCTTTAAAAAGATTAAACATCTCTCAAAAAGAAATTCTTGATAAACTAAACAAGCTAGAATCAGAAACAAAAAACAATCAGACAAAAACAAAACTTCAAAACTTCATAAACGATATCACTAAAAAAGCCTTTTATATCGCTGACCATACTTCTGAAGAATACGTTCATCCTCGCAACCTCTTTGCTGCATTAACTCAGTCTGAAAACCCTACCATTGAAAAAATACTTAATATTTTTGATATTAATCTAATTGACCTAAGAGAAGCAATTATCTTCAGCCGTTTCCAACCAAAATTCGCTGGAATTAAAAAAATACCTGCCTCCTTCGGAGGTTTTGCTCATCAATCCATGTTTATCCGAAAAAGAATAATGAACCGAGCTTGGACCGCAAGACCAACCCCTTTTCTTGATAAGCTAAGTGATGACCTAACTGCTAAAGCAAGACAAGAACAAACAGGCCTCCTTATCGGCCACCAAAAAGAATACCGTCAACTCATCAACACTCTTTCTAGAGTAGATAAACCAAACGCTCTCTTAGTTGGCGAACCAGGCACTGGAAAATCAACCCTCACCGCCCACCTCGCTTACAAAATAATCAAAGATGAGATACCAGAAAATCTTTTTGATAAGCGTCTTGTAAGGCTAAACATCGGCTCCTTGCTTGCTAAAGCTGAATCAAAAGAAATAGCTAACCGCCTCAAAAAAATAGCTCAAGAAATAACTACGGCTGGAAACATAATCCTTTCCATCCCTAATATTCACAATCTATTCAAATCAATAAGTGGTTCTGACACCTCATTCACCGCTATGGATATTCTTCTTCCGGTGATAAAAAGCACTAACACACCAATCATCGGAATTACTTACCCTCAAGAATACAAAAAATACATTGAAAAAAAATCCGACTTTATCGAACAATTCGAAACTATTAAAGTTCAAGAAGTATCTCGGGAAGAAGCTATCAGAATCCTCATCTATCACTGCCTCATACTAGAAAACAAATACAACACCTACATCACCCTAAGAGCTATCAAAAAAGCCGTCTACCTCGGATACAGATACCTTCATCATAAACCTCTTCCTTCCAGCGCCCTAGATCTTATCAAGCAATCACTTGTTCGTGTCCAACAAAAAGACAAAAAGAGGTTAGACGAACATGAAATCATCGAACTGACTCAAGAAATATCTAACGTACCAATAGAAAAAGCAGAAACAAAAGAGGTTGAAAAACTTCTTAACCTTGAAAAAATAATCCATCAACGACTCATCAATCAAGATAATGCTGTAGAAGCAGTATCCCGAGCTCTCCGTGAATACAGGTCCGGCTTAAGTAAAGAAGGAAGACCAATTGCTACCTTCCTTTTTGTAGGCCCTACAGGAGTAGGAAAAACAGAGCTCTCAAAAATACTCGCTAAAATCCAGTTCGGATCACGAAACTCAATGATCCGTCTTGATATGTCAGAATATCAAGACAAAGACAGCATTAACAGATTGATCGGCTCTCCTAACGGGAAAAACAGCGGTAACTTAACTGAAGCCGTTCTAGAAAAACCCTACTCCTTAATCCTTCTTGATGAATTTGAAAAGGCTCATCCTGATATACTCAACCTTTTTCTCCAAGTATTTGATGACGGAAGACTAACTGACGCTATGGATAGAACGGTTAATTTTGAAAACACTATTATCATCGCTACCTCAAACGCTCACTCAAACTTCATTAAAAAACAAATAGAAAAAGAGGTCTCAGTTACTGAGATATCTCAGGAGTTAAAAGGTAAACTCACCGAAAACTTCAGACCTGAACTCCTAAACAGGTTCTCTAATGTAATCGTATTTAGAAGCCTAAACAAAAAAGAGATAAATAAAGTTGCTGAAATATTAATTAACGAAACCTGCCAATCAATTAAGGAAAGCCATGGAATTCAAATAACAGTAACTAAACAGGCTATCAAAAAAATATCTGAACTTGGTTACTCTCCTGTTTTTGGAGCTCGCCCACTAAGAGAAGAAATATCAAAAAATATTCGAAGCCCTCTTGCAGAAAAAATCCTTAAAAATGAAATAACAAGAGGTAGTGTGGTAAAAATATCCTACAATCAAAAAGATAAAAAATTTAAGTTCAAGGCTGTAAAATAAAAATACCCTCATTAATGAGGGTATTTAAATATCGTTTTTAACTACTTTATTTTTTTACTTTTTCTACAACTGCCGAGAAAGCCTTGGGGTTATTTTCTGCTAAACCAGCTAAAACCTTTCTATCTAATTCTACCTCGTTCTCTCTTAATAAATGAATAAACTTACTATAAGTTAAATCATTCTTCCTGGCAGCTGCATTTATCTTTGTATTCCAAAGCTTTCTAAAATCTCTTTTCTTGGCTTTTCTATCTCGAAAAGCATAAGACTTAGCTTTCATCCAAGCCTCCTTTGCAGCTTTTTTCTTGTTCTTTCTGTGCCATCTGTAACCCTTCGTCTTCTTCAAAAGCTTTTTCTTTTTTTTATTTTTTTGTTTACCTCTTTTTACTCTAGACATAATTTTATTCGCTTAAAAGTTTAGAAACCTGACTTTTATCCAAATCAACGTCCTTTTTACCAAGCTTTCTTTGTTTTTGTTTAGAATTCCACTTACTACGATTATGACCCAATCCTTGGGCTCTTCTTTTTACTTTTCCGTTTTTAGTTACTTTTATTCTATCTCTAATGCTTTTGTTAGCCATATTTAAATATATTAATGATTAACTAAACCTTTATTAAATTATCATTTTCAAAGTTAATGTCAATTAATCCTGCACAATCTGGGTAGTAAAACCTCTTCCTGTATACTTTGGCTTCATGGTCTGCTTATATGAAAAATCAATCATTTTCAAAAAGTCATTCAACTTCCTCTTAGCAAAACCTTTATTTGCTTTCTCTCTTCCCTTCAAAAACATAAACACCTCTACTCTATGCCCTTTCTTTAAAAATCTTTCAGCTCTTTTTGCTTTTGTATTCAAATCATTGTCTGCTGATCTTGGAGTAATCTGAACTCTTTTCATGTCCTTCTGTTTTTTCTTTTTCTTCTCCTTTTGTTTCTCTTTCTTTTTCTCATATCTAAACTTGTCATAACTATATATCTTAACCACCGTAGGATCTGCCTGGGGTGCGATCTCAATTAAATCCAAATCTTTCTTTTTGGCCATCTTTAAAGCCTCGTCTATTGGTTTAACCCCAAGATTCTCTCCTTCGGGTCCAATAACACGAACTTTTTTGGCTCTAATCTTATTATTTATTCTTGTTTTGTTTTTTCTTCTATTCAAGGTTTCAAATAAAGGATATATGAAATACTATCTATTGTAAAGACTAAAACACTTGAATTAATGATATAATAGGGGTATAAACACATTAAAGGTCAAACTAAACCTATTTTCACATAAAATAACATTATGGCTGAACTAAAAGCTCTTTGTATGAAGTGCCGTGACGACAACAACAAGCCAACCATGCAAACCATGGAAGATGTCAATATCGAAGAAAAGAATGGGCGTTACTCTGCTAGAGGCAAGTGTTCCAACTGTGGCGGCAATATGTTCAAGTTCCTCTCAAAAGAGGATGCAGAAAAAATGAAATAAAGATTTTTTAAAATCTTATTCTAAAAACCACCTGGTAGCCCAGGTGGTTTTAGTATCAAAACTAAGTCCATAATACACCTATACATTAATTATTTATTAAACCATTATACATAAACTTATAAAAAATGGGGTTGTTCTTCTATATAACTGAAATTCATATTATCCAATACAGAATCAAGGTGCCGCACTAATCCAACCGCCTGCTCAAACCTTGCTTCTAAATCATCTACACTATTAATCAAACCATACCTAAAAATAAGAAGTTCCTGACCAACTAACTCAACATCATAGGGCCAGTCTTCGTCTAATAAATACTCCAAAACATCTGGGGTAAAAACCTGCAAGGCTTCAATTTCATATTCTTCTGGACTATACAATCTAAACTTACTTTCAAAAGGAAACCCTAAATCAATATGAGTTCCTTTTCCAAAAACATTATAACCATTGCTAAACGAATTTAAATAAAGATGAGGAAATCTTCCTTTAAACTTAAAACCAAAGGCAGTGTAATGATAATCCCTTTTATGCTTCCCATGCCCAACAGTAAATTTAAACTCAAACATTCTAAATCCTCTTCCAGTCATACCTCCCTCAATTAAGTTAGTAATAACTGTGTTATGACCTTCATTCAACATAAGGGCTTTCTCATCCGAAACATCCTTCTCTCCTATATAATTCCATCTCTTTTTCTCAGCAAACTGTCTCCAAAATTTTTCCCTAACCCTTTTCATAAAAATAAGTAGGCTCCCAATAAAAAATACGAGAGGTAAAAAAATAACTCCCGCATTTAACCCAACAAACAAAAAACTAAAAAGAAAAAGAAATATAATCCACAAAATCCATTTCTTTTTGTTTCTATTGATCTCCAACCAAGCCTGCTCATAAACACTATTTATCGGCTTTTTGCTCATAATCTATTTTTTAACAGGAATAAAGTATATAAACCAAACAAACCAAATAATCCAAAGACTAATCAACCAATCCCCTGTAATTAAACCTTGAACTCCTCTAACTCCTAAAAAACCTAAAAAACCTAGTGGCCAATTTTCTCTCATAATTTTAATTAAATACAGTTAAAATATCGACTGTAAAAATTCTATCATAAAAATAAAATACACACCATCTGGTGTGTATTTTAAGTATGTGGAGACGGCGGGAATCGAACCCACATGTGGAGACTGGCCTGAAAACACTCTACAGACATAGTTCGTTAAAAACGAACAAAAGATGTCTTATTTTTATTTAACTGATGAATCAATAAGACAAACAACATCAGCGATCCTCATGTATAACACCGGTAATCTCCCTATGAGGCATCAAGAAACCGATGCCTTGTCGCTATGGACAAGGAGCCTGCACTTAAGCGTAAGCTAGTGCAGGAGTAGCTGTTTTTTCGGCAGCTAATAAATTTGGTAAGTTTAACGAGTTAACCAGCTCGGTCCGCAGTTTCCAAACACAAGACTCCATCGAAGCCGATCGTCCCCATATTATATTGTAAAGAACTATCTGTTCTTCAGATGTCTCTTCACATCTCTTTCAATGTCCCTCTTCTTAATCTTTTCTCTTTTATCCTTCTTCTTTTTCGGTTTACAAAGGCCTATCTTTACCTTGATTTTACCTCCCTTAGTATACATTGAAAGAGGTACAACAGTCAACCCTTTCTCCTGAGTTCTACCCATTAAGTATTTTATCTCTTTCTTCTTCAAAAGAAGCTTTCTTGATCTCTCAGAATCATACTCTTTAGGAGCATTTTTTGGTTGATAAGCGGGAATATCAAGATTTAAAACCCAAGCCTCTCCTCCTCTTATCACCGCATACGTTCCTTTCAGACTCACCCCTCTTGTTAAAAGAGACTTGACCTCAAACCCTTTCAACTCAATTCCCGCTTCAAACTCTTCAAGAACTTTATAATCATAACGGGCTTTTCTGTTGGTGGCTATAGAAGACATGGTTTTAAACCTTACGAAGAGTTATCCGCACCTTATAGTCAGACACCTTAGTCTCAAAATCAATATCGTAATTCTTTAAAGACTTTATTCCAATCTCAGAAGCATTAACTTCTTTTTTAAACTTCTCTCTTTTTCTCTCAACTAAACTACTTATTTCATCATCACCTTCTATCGCTAGAATTATATCATCTTTAGGGTCCAATCCAGCGTCCTGTCTTCCTCTCTGTATTCTCCTTACCAAATCCCTCATCCACCCTTCTTCCTTCAACTGATGGCTTAACTCCGTATCAAGCTCAACATCATCCAGGTTTTTATCAACAACAACTTCTTTTACGTTTACCTCACCTTTTAACACCTCCTTTAATTCCTCATCACCTTCTAGTTCTTCACTAAATATCTTTAAAGTTTGTAATGGCTGTCT
>Ga0102934_1002462_pt1 | contig 12806 bp, 11 predicted proteins | sample SalPonR2_A_D1_MG_FD_78175 | JGI IMG/M metagenome (GOLD analysis project Ga0102934, IMG submission 78175) | Salt pond soil microbial communities from South San Francisco under conditions of wetland restoration - Salt Pond MetaG R2_A_D1_MG | ecosystem: Environmental > Aquatic > Marine > Intertidal...
CCTGACAGTAGTAACAGCATATAATAAATCATTTTGTCGGGGCCAATTTCTTTTTATATTCTCCAATTTTCTTTGCTCATCAACAATTGCAAAAACAGCTGGTCCGCTCCCTGACATCAGGCAAAATTTTACCTGTTTATTTATAAATATATTTTTTATCTCCTTTATTTGACTGCATTTACTAATTGTTACCGGTTCGAGAACATTATCCCAACCTTCATCCCATTTAATTTTTTTATCTGAATTAATTAAACTTACTAATTTTTCTGTTGGAATAGATGGTAAATCATTCTTTTCTTTTAATTTATCGAAAATATTATAGATTTCTGCAGTACTTATTTCCACTACGGGACAGGCAATTAATATTTGCTGATTTTCAATATCCGGTAACTGTTTAATTTCTGTTCCCCGACCTGTAGCCAGTACTGTTCCCCCCTGTATACAGAATGGTACATCAGAACCAATTTCTGCTGCTAATTCTCTTAATTTTCTACTGTTTAAATTAAGTCTAAACAGCTTATTGACACCATTTATTACTGCAGCAGCATCAGTACTGCCACCGGCCAGGCCAGCAGCAATAGGTATCTTTTTGTCTATATATATATCAAGCCCACCATCTAAATTAAATCTATTTAACATTAATTCAGCTGCTTTATAAGCTAGATTATCTCTACCATCAGTAAGATGTTCGTGATTGGTATTTAAAATTATTCCCTGAGAAACTTTTTTTATTTTCACAATATCATGAAGAGAGATGGATTGCATAATCATCTCCAATTCGTGAAAACCATCCTCTCTTAATCCAGTTATTGCAAGTGATAAATTGATTTTAGCAGGTGCAGGAACTCTTATTTTTTCCATATCAATCTCCTTTGATACATTATTTTTTATACTTTATTATATTTTATGGGCAATTCAATAATTAATGGTAAATGATCGGAACCATCTGACTTTATCGTATAACTATTTTCTTTAACACCACAATTACTAAAAAACATATCTATTCCTAATTCTGGTTTTGAGGAAGGATAAGTTTTTTCTGTTGTTAATAAATATGGTAAATTATTAAAATAAGCGGTTTCTTTATTAAAATCGCCCATCAAAATAAAAGGGGTTTTTAATGCCTTTAGATAATTATTTAACCACTCTAACTGTTTTAACCTTTCACTTTCATCTAACGATAAATGTGTGGTTAATATTTTTATTTTTTGTTTATCTGGTAACAATAAATCTGCTTCAAGTACTCCCCGGGGTTCCTTAGCAAAATTTACTGGTAAAGGATGATGTTTGACAGCAAGTACAGGAAATATAGTAAGTATTGCATTCCCATAACTTCCAATTACAGTTTTCAATGTGGGACCAAAAACATAATTCATATTCAACTCTTTTGCCAGTACATTAATTTGGTCTACAAAACCACTTCTCACCATTTTATAATCCACTTCATTTAAACCAATTATCTGTGTATTAGAGTCCTTAATTATTGATATTATTCTATTTAAATCAAGAATCCCATCATTACCTACACCATGGTGAATATTATAAGTCATAATTCTAACTGTTTTTAAATTCTCTTCCGCCTTATGTTTATATATCTGCCGAGAAGATAATAAAACTGTATCTCGCTGTTGATAGTTCACATAATAAACCAGTACACATATAAGTATTATTAATATTATCATAACAACCAATTTAGTCTTCATTACCTGGCTCCCTTTTTAATATATTATAACATCTATCATTAAAAGGAAGCAACATTTATACAACATTAACAATATTTTCTAATATTTTCTATCCTTTCCTTTATACCAGGGTGAGAAGCCTTAAATAATTTTTCATATAAATTTAACTTTATTTCAGAAAGATTATTATCTGCCAATTTTGCTAATGCAAATTGTAAATCACCTGGATCATCTATCAAATTTATAGCAAATCTATCTGCTTCTTTTTCTTGCCTCCTCCTTAATAATAAATAGAATGGTAATAAAATATAATTAATAATATTATAGAAAAAAACCAGAAAAGGTAAACCAGCTATACTGTAATATATATCATAACCCCTCCAGTCAGCAAAATAAGGCCAGATAAGACTAATAATATAGGTAGTAACCAATAAAATTAATGGTTGGTATATTATACTTTTAAATTGATCGCGATTAACATTATGACCAATTTCATGGGCCATAATTGCTGTAATCTCTCCATCTGTATAATTATCTTCTAAAGTATCAGCCAATAAAATTTTCCTGTTTTTCCCCAATCCTGTAACTGCAGCATTGGCGGAGCTTGTTTTTTTACTAAGATTTATTTCATATATATCTTCTATTTTAAGACCTGCCCTGGAAAAAAGATCCTGTAATTTTTTCTTTAAATCATTTTCTGGATAAGAAGTTAACTTAAAAAATATTGGTATTATCATTACCGGAAACATATATTGAATAATAATCATAAAAATAGATCCTATAATAGCAAATAAAGCCCACCAATATTCAGGATAAAATTCATACAAAAATATAATTAATCTACCACTAACAATTATTAATAATAAATTTAGTATTATTATTTTTATCTTATCAGTTAACCAGGCTAAAGAACTTTGATTGGATAAATTAAATTTTTTATCAAGACGATAACTTAAAAAATAATCAAATAACCAAACAATAAAGTTGTACAATGTATAAAATATTATAATATAAATAATCATTTTTAATTCTCTGTTTTTTATTAAATTTGAAACAAAATTATATAAAATTATTTCAAAATTATAATAAATTAGAATTATCCAGAATAATATATAATATAAACGGTAATACCAGTTATGCTTTTTTATTTCTATATTATACTTTAGAGCTAGTTTTCTTCTTTGAGAATCAAAAATATTATCCATAATTACACCTCAATACTTATATATTTACAGGTAGGTGATGATATGTATAAAATAAAAATTGAGTTATCATCCCGTTATCTCTTTTTAAGTGGAGATAATAAATCTGTAGGAAAGTATCCGGTAGCAATTGGTAAACCATCTACTCCTACACCTACAGGTAATTTCAAAGTGCTTAATAAAATTATGAAGCCCGGAGGCGCACTGGGAACAAGATGGTTACAGTTTACAACAAGCCAACATGGTATCCACGGAACAAACAAACCATGGTTAATTGGTCAGGCTGTGTCACATGGCTGTGTAAGAATGTACAATCAAGATGTAGAAATAGTTTACAACAAAGTAGTTGTCGGTTCTCCTGTTATTATAAAACATAATTTTCAAATAGGCAATTATACAGATAATCACCCTGTTATATATACCGTAAAAAGAGGTGATTCTCTCTGGTCAATTTCTTTGAGATTTAATACTTCTATAGCAAAGATAAAAAAACTAAATAACTTAAAAAGCACTATAATCTATCCCGGCCAAAAATTAATTATTAGTTAAATTAACTTTAATGTGTTAAATCACTTACGCAAAAAAGAAGGCAATAGCGATTATTAAGTAAGCAGCACAAAGTTGCAAACCCTCAAACCAGTTGGATTTACCCTGTAAATAAACTATATTAATAGCTAAAACTGACAATGCTATTGAACTAATCTCCAGAATATTAAATAATACATTCATAGGTTGACCTATAATATGGCTAATAAATATCAACAGGGGAACTAAAAACAATGCTACCTGAATACTGGAACCTACAGCAATATTTATACTTAAATTTATGTTGTCAAGATGGGCCATATTTATAGCAGTAAAATTTTCGGCAACATTAGCAATTATAGGTAATATAATAACACCTATAAATACTGGTGATATAGCAAAGCTATCTGATAACTCCTTAATTGAATCAACTAATATGTTGGCAACCAATGCTATAAAAGCAGTATCTATAAGCAGATATATTATATATTTATATACCTGCTTTTTATTAGCTTTATGTTTTGGTTTAGGGCCCTTTTCCTGATTATTACTTTTTTCTTTTTCATGAATAAAAAGCGTAAAATATAGACTGGCTATATAGGTGAAAAACAAAACTATTCCTACCCCAATACTTAAATGACCCAGGACTATTGTCTTAATATTTGAAGAACCAAAATAAAAAATTGCTGGTATTAACATTCCCGTGACTGCCAACATTAACATTGCACTATTAGTAATCGCAATATCACGATCAAATGTTTGTTTGGGGCGTTTTAATCCACCTATAAAAAAACTCAATCCCAAAACAAGAAGAAGATTCATTATTATAGAACCAGTTATTTCTGCCTTAACAACACTTAATAAACCATCTGAAATAGCAAAGAGAGAGATTATTAATTCAGTTGTATTGCCAAAAGTTATACTGAGCAATCCACCCCAGCCACTACCCAGAAAACCGGCAATCTTATCTATCAAATAATTCATCTTAATAGCAAGAGGAATAATTGCAATAGCTGAAGTAATAAATGTCCATATAGAATTACCAAAAAAGTAAAAAAACCCAAAACTAATGGGAATAAAAATAAAAAGTATATTTATTTTTTTATTCATATATTACACCTCTAAAATAGTATAACCAGATTAACAGTAATTTAAAAGCATAATATATGAATCATAGTTAAAGAAGTTTCTTTTTAAATTTACAATAAATTCATCTCTTTTCCTATCATTTTAAATTTCCCGAGAGCAAAATCAATATCATCCCGGCTGTGAACAGCTGAGATCATTACTCTAATCCTTGCCTTACCTCTAGGTACTGTTGGAAAACCTATAGATTGAGCAAAGACCCCTTCTTCAAAAAGAAATGCACTCATATCAGAAGCGTCTTCTGCATCTCCAATCATAACTGGAGTTATTGGTGTTTGACTGTGGCCAACATCAAAACCTAATGCTTCCATCTTTTGTTTAAAATATTGTCCATTACTCCACAGCTTACTTATCAGAGAATTATCCTTTTGTAATATTTCAATAGCCTTTATTGTTGCAACTATATCGGGTGGTGTAACAGCAGAACTAAATAAAAATGGACGGGCTTTCTGACGCAAATATTCAATTAATATCTTATTACCACCAGCATAACCACCTATAGTTCCCAGTGCTTTAGAAAAAGTACCAACTTCTATATCTATCTCTCCATGTAAATTAAAATGATCAACTATTCCTCGACCATGACTACCCATTACACCTTCACCATGAGCATCATCAACAAGTGTTAGAGCATTATATTCTTTTGCCAATTCTACAATATCTGGTAATTTGGCTAATGTTCCATCCATACTAAAAACTCCATCTGTAATAATCAACTTTCTCCCACTACTTTTTTCTCCTAAAGCTTTTCTTAAATTGTCCATATCCCTATGCTTAAATACCTTTACTTCTGCTTCTGATAAACGACAACCATCTATAATACTGGCATGATTTAATTCATCACTATATATTGTATCTCCTTTACCAACAATTGCTGGAATAACAGCCAGATTGGTGTTAGATCCAGATTGAAGTGTAAGTACTGCCTCTACTTTTTTAAATTTAGCCATTTTTTCTTCTAACTCTTGATGTATTTCCATTGTTCCAGCAATTGTACGTACCGCCCCCGGTCCTACTCCATATTTTTCAATTGCCTTCCTTGCTGCTTTTACTAACTGCGGATTGTTAGCAAGTCCCAGATAATTATTGGAACTAAAGTTGAGAAGTTCCCTCCCATTAATATGTACCCAGGCATCCTGTGGACCTTCAAGTATATTTATAAAATTATATAAACCCTCTTGCCGTAATTTTTCAATTTCCTCCTTCATATATTTTTGAAATTTTTCATCCATATAACAAAACCCCCTATAATATGTGGATTGTTATCTATAATTACCATCCATTATATAGCAAAATTTATGCTTTTATATATAGTTTCCTTGATAGATATTATTTTCCTGCATAAATTTAATACAAAATACTGTTTTAAATATATATTTGCTAAAAGCCTTAAGCTGTAAAAAGATATATATCTTTTTACAGCTTAAAGTTTAACTCCCTGAAACTAAAAGTCTTTGACCAACCTGTATATTACGGGGATCTGCAATATTATTTATCTGTATTAAGCGATCAACTGAAACATTATATCTCTGTGCTATTAAATATAAAGTATCACCACTACGAACCGTATAAGTTATTAAACCTGCTGGTGCTCCTTCTTCTGGCCTTTCACTAACACCAACCACTGCTGTTACTCTTACCTTTTCTGTAATAAGTAAACTTACATCAAGTGTAATTCTAACATTTATTTCCCGCTCATTGATTTTGCTGGCTGTTACACTTCTTACTGTTACTTCAGGATAGACATTCATATCCGGTGTAACTTCAGGAATATCTACAAAATGGCTGTATGGTGTAATTGTGGAAGTAAAATAAACCGGTTGATCAGGTAAAGATGCCACATAGAGTATATTAACTTCAATATCACCATCTAAAACTACTCCACCAGAACTAGCATTAGCAGTTGAACTACCACCTATTATTCTACCTGTTGCTCTAATAACCCTATTTATATCTGGATTTCCTTCTGCAATGCGGACACGATCACGAACAAGAATCCTGGTTCTTTCTTCTGCTACAATCCTTTCAACCAAAACAATCCTGGTTACAGGAAACAATTCTTCTGGAGCAATAATTTCTGTAGGAATACTTACTTTTTCCTTTTTTACTACCAGTATTTTAAAGTTTACTTCAACTTTTTTTCTAATTCTTCTGGAATCAACTTTATCTGCAATCTCTTCAGTAACTATTGCCTCTATAAATGGTGACATCTCTGGTGTAACACCTCTAAATGAAAAGCTTTCACTAAAGGGAAATTGTAATGCTACATACTCAACTTTACCCTGATTGGATAGATATAAAATATCGTTTTTAACTATTCCTGTAACATTCACCTGATTATTAGCAGCAGTTATATCAATTAATACAGCCTCAGAATTAACATTTATTATCCTTTGGATATCTGGATCTCCAGAATCCAATCGTTCTATGGAAGTTAAAGTCCTTGTATAATTTCTTTCCCGTAATTCTCGCCTTATGCGAATATCCCTTGTTCGTAGTTCTACACCTTCTTTTTCTTCAACAAAACTAACTCTTTCTGGAGCTGTTATATTTATATCACTTATAACAGTATATTCTATCCCCAGCAAACGGTCATTTATTACATAAAAATCAATATCAGATATAGCAGCTTCTATCATAACCTCATAACCAGGTCGGGCAGCGGGGACAGAAACTCTGTCTGTAAAATTAAAATTTCTTCGGATACTTACAACATTAGAGGGATCATCAGCAGATGCATAAAAAATAGAAGTTCTGATAATCCCACTATAAACTACAGTATCAGTACCAACATTAACATTAGTAATTTCAACCCTGGCATTTACACTAACGACTCTTTCTGCAGGTGGTAATCTATCTGGTATTCCTACATTTCTTACAACTTCTGTTTCAACTGTTCTGCTAGCAATACTTTCACTAATCTGCAATTGCCGGGCCATGTATATTACCTCCCTTCATTATTTTTTTACTTTCATTATTTTAATAAATTTTTTTGCTTTTTCAGGATTAATATTGACCCTGTTTTTCTTTTTCTTCTTCTTTTTCATAATAAAACTTCCTTTCTATTTTCATTTATATCATATTTTTATTAAAACAATCAATAATATCTTCCAAAAATACTTAACCTCGCTTCCCTACAGTCAAAAACATTATAAAAATGTTTACTGGAATAAAACTAACTGAAGTAATTAAAAAGCTATTTTATTATATGCAATAAAGACCTTTTGTGACAAAAAAAAAGAACTGCAGGTGTACTTCCCACAGTTCTCTTGCTTTTATCCTTTGGGTTCAATTATTTCACTTGGTATACAAATCTTCTGGCCAATTTGTAAATTATTCGGATCCACATCCGGATTAGCCTGAATTAATTTATCTACCGTTGTATTATAACGTTTTGCTATTTTCCAAAAAGTATCTCCTGGCTGTACTACATAAACAACATAGGAAGGTGGACACTCATCAGCAGCGGGCGATATTACAATAACATCAGTTATTATCTCTAGCTGTCTAAATTCTGTCACCTTGGCAAATTTCTTTAATACTACCGTTATTTCAACAGTTCTTGCATTTAACTCTTCATAGCTAACATTTTGTACAGTTACTTCAGTATGTGTATTCATACCCTCTTCAGTACCGGGAATATCTACAAAATTATCAAAATTAATTATACTTTCACTGAAATGAACGGGTTGCTGTGGCTCACCTGCTTCTGCCACACCTACATATAAAATACTACCTTCAATAGTACCTTCAATCATCACACCGCCACTCTCAGTAAATGCATTAACTTCCATTATTTGCGCGGAGGCTTCAAGTACTCTTTCTAAATCAGGCTTTCCTACAGGTATGTTTATCCTGCTTGTAACAGTTTCATAAACAATATCTTCACCAACAACATCTTCAACTCTTAATAATTCACGTTCTAATTCTACCTGGTCACTAATAATATCTGTAATAACATTTACCTGCTTTGGTTCAGTAACTTTAGCAAAGAATTCAACAGTAACATCAACTTCGACTTCCGATTCACTAATAAAGTCATAAGATACTCTTTTTATTACAGCATTTGTAAAAACAGAATATTCCGGCAGTGCTCCCGCTACTTCAATAGCTTCACTAAAGGAAAATTCACCTTCTAAAAAGTGTACTGGTTGCTGTGGTTCACCTTCAGGTGCCTGGGCCACATAAATTACTCCTGCTTCTATTTGGCCATCAATTATTACACCTTCTTCTGTTATTTCAGCAGTAATTGGTAAAATATTTGCACCCGCATTTAAAACTCTTTCAATAGGTGGTTTACCAACAGGAACTTCTATTCTTCCACTAATAACAGTTGTTACCGTGTTTTCACCAATTACATCTTCTATACGCAATAATTCCTGTGATATATTTTCTTCATCAATACCTGTAACTTCCGTAATGACAGTGATTTGACGGTACTCGGTTACTTTTACAAATTTAGTTAAAACAACTGTTACTTCAATTGTTCGATTATCAAGTAGTTCATAAGATACACGCTTTATATTAAGGTCAGTAAATACATTCATACCGGCTTCTGATTGAGGAATATCCACAAAATTAGTAAATGTAATTTCTCCTTCTGAAAAATGAACAGGTTGCTGTGGCTCTTCTTCCGGTACATCAGCTACATAAATTGCTCCGGTTTCAATATTACCGGTTATGTTAACTCCACCATCTTCTACCTCTGTTTCTACTTCCATAATGTCTGCTGTAACTTCAATTACTCTCTCCACATCCGGCTTTGTATCAGGAATTACAACTTCTCCTGTTACAGTCTCAGAAATAGTATCTTCACCTATCACATACTCTACTCTAATTAATTCCTCATTAAAACTAATTGCCAACTAATTCCCCTCCTTTCGCAATAGAATTTTATAAAAATATATTCAATTATAATATATGCATATTCATATAAATTGTGAAAATGCCCTTTCCTTCTTTCTTCATCTATTATATATCTATAAAAATATAGCTCAAATATTACTTATCTCATCAAATTAAGATAACTTATAACTAATTATTTTAAAAAATAACATACTAATTCTATAAGAAACTAGTTATAATAATTGACCTTTTTTGAATATATATTATATAATATTGTTATGTCCTTAGAAATCAAAAATTAGGAGGGATCAGCTATGGATAAAATATTTAAGTATCCTGCAGTCCAATATATTCCTCTACGGTTATATGAGTCCCAGAAAGGGGGTAACCCCTTCAACTTATCTAAGCCAAGAATTGTAATCGAAAATGTACATAATAATAGTTATTATAAAAAATTTTCATCACTTATGAATTATATCAGTAAAGAAGAGTTTTTAAATGTTAAACTATATAATGGAGAAGTAAAATTTATAAAATACAGAAGTCATGAAGTCTTTATGGTAGGAAAACCATCTGATGGAAGGTATCATTTTTTTAAGGTAACTAAAAAATACTTTTACAAAGATAATTTAATCTTTACTTTTTATAATCAAGTTACAGGGGAAAAAATGGCCAGGAGGCGATATGAATTGTTGATATAAAAAATATATCATCTCCTTTCAAATTATTATATAATATCAAAACAAAAAGTTTGACTTGTTCAGTTCAAATTAATATAATAGATAATTACAGGAGGGTACTTCTATGGCCAAAGAAATAAAAAGCAATTATCAAGATATGAATGATAATAGACTTATTGAATTAACTCGCAAAAATATTAAACAAGCTGAAAAAATACTAATTGAACGCTATCAATACCTGGTTTATATAAAATCCAGATCATATTACCTCCCAAATGGAGATAAAAGTGATGTGATCCAGGAAGGTATGATTGGTTTATATAAAGCAATCAGGGATTACCAGATTGACAATAGTTCTTCATTTAAATCATTTGCTGCTATCTGTATAACTCGCAATATAATATCAGCCTTAAAAAAAGCAACCAGAAAAAAGAAAGAACCTCTTAATTCATCTATGTCTTTAGACAAGCCTCTATATAAAAGCGAATCTGAGCGCAATTTACTGGATATTTTTACAAATAAAGATAGTACTGATAATCCCCTGGATTTACTCCTTAATAAACAGAAATTTACATTACTAACATCCTACATTGAGAAAAACTTCAGTGAACTTGAATATAATGTCTTTTTAGAATATAGAAAAGACAAATCTTATCAGGAAATTGCTGATACACTTGATGTTACAAATAAATCAGTTGATAATTCCCTCCAGCGAATTCGCAACAAGATAACAAATTTTCTGAAAAAAAGTGACAGTTATAAATTTAAAAAACCGTTCCTATCCAAAAAATAGAAACTGGCGTGAACCTCACCACCTAAATTACTAAATTAGTTTACAGGATGTTTGATATTTAACTGTTGTAACCTAAAAAAATCAGGCTAGGCTATAGCCCCAAAACTATTTTTTAATCTAATTTTTACTTAATCTTAATATTGTTTTAATAAATGAATGTTATTATATTAATAGTAATAAAGTAAATAAGAATAATATCTTTATAAGTTTCGTACTTAAGGATCTTATATAATTGATTATTATCAGTAAAAATCATCGCTCCAGCCTGCTTTAATTTAATATGCTGAGCAGTTAATCAATTATGAAATTTACTGACTTATAAAGATTGATATAAATTTAATATTTTTTTCATGAAACCTCCTTTTTTCCCAATCAGATTATTTGATTGGGTTTTGACTTTTATAGAAAATTTATTAATAAATACAACAAGCAAAGACCACATTTATCTTTTGTTAAAGTACCAACTACAGTTTATGAAAAAACATCGTCAACAACTTGATTTCAGGAGTTAAATTTGAAATCTTCTCATCATTAAATTTTCATTTTTACTGCAAATAATATTTTTTTCTAAACATAAAAAAATGGTGAGATCTGTTCATCTTAAATAAGGGGTAGCATGCCATACATACCACCCCTTCATAATACAATTATTACTCAAACCAGGATTTAATTTCTTTTACAGAAGGTATTTTTCCTTTAACCTTAGTCTCACCATCAATTACTACAGCCGGAGTCATCATTACTCCCCTCTCAACAATTTCATCCAGATCCTCTACTTTTACTATTTCTGCTTCGACTCCTGCTTCTTTGATTCCTTTTTCTATCAACTCCGAAGTCTTTTGACACTTTGGACATCCAGTCCCTAAAATTTCTATTTTCTTCACTTACATCAACTCCCTCTTTAATTTTATAAAGTTCTTTAATAATTACACTACAAAGGTTCCATAAATCAAACCACTAATTGTAGCCATCACCACCACTAAACTAACAAAAACAAGTGTCTTTTTAGTACCCAGTACACTGCGGATAACAAGCATATTGGGTAAACTCAAAGCAGGACCAGCCAGTAATAAGGCCAGGGCCGGACCTTTGCCCATACCCAAACCAAGTAATCCCTGTAAAATAGGAACTTCAGTTAATGTTGCAAAGTACATAAAGGCTCCCAAAATTGAAGCTGTAAAATTAGCTACCAGAGAGTTTCCACCTACAAATCTAGCTACCCAATCTGCCGGAATAATACCGGCATCAGTTCCGGGACGGCCCATTAAAAACCCGGCTACCAGAACTCCTGCAAATAAGAGAGGTAATATCTGTGCTGCAAAATCCCAGGATGAATCAACCCATTCCTTTAATTCATTTTTAGCAAACCACATTTTTAGTATTACTCCCAGTATAATTAATAAACCTATAGTTATCGGCCATTTGACATTATAAACTGCCATCCATAAGCCACTGGCCTGACCAGGCTTAGCCCAGGCAGCAAAAATAAGAATTAAAATCAGAGTAATAAAATATATCAAATTTTGAAAAGCAGATCTTCCTGCTTCATCTCCATTACTTCCCATCTCTTTTCCTTCAAGTCTTTGCTGATCATCTTTTCTAAAAATTACTGCCATCAAAACTCCAATTACCAGAGCAAAAACAACCGCCCCTATAGCACGGGCCAGGCCTAACTGCCAACCCAATACTCTAGCTGTAAGAATAATAGCTAAAACATTGATAGCCGGTCCTGAATAAAGAAAAGCAGTAGCAGGGCCAATTCCAGCCCCTCTTTTATATATTCCTGCAAAAAGCGGTAATACAGTACAGGAACAAACAGCCAGTATTGTTCCTGAAACTGAAGCTACCGAATAGGAAACCCACTTTTTTGCTTCTCTACCAAAATATTTTATAACTGCCTGCTGTGATATAAAATTTGCAATTGCTCCAGCAA
>Ga0102934_1002463_pt1 | contig 12795 bp, 16 predicted proteins | sample SalPonR2_A_D1_MG_FD_78175 | JGI IMG/M metagenome (GOLD analysis project Ga0102934, IMG submission 78175) | Salt pond soil microbial communities from South San Francisco under conditions of wetland restoration - Salt Pond MetaG R2_A_D1_MG | ecosystem: Environmental > Aquatic > Marine > Intertidal...
AGGGCCCAAAGACCGTAATGAGCCCCGTTCTCTCCCACGGTCACCACCTCCACCTCTTCAAACCCCAAGGTGGACAGGGTAGTCTCGGGCTCCTCCATAGCCGAGGAAAAAGTGCTGGTCAGCCACTTGTCGCCGGCTTGCGCGCGGAGGGAGGCAAGAGTAAAGTCATTGACATGATCGGCGAGGAGGAGGCTCCCCGGGGAGGACAGCGCTCGAATTACGCCCAACATGGTCTGGACTCGAGGTTCTGGGAAGTAGTAAAGAAAGCCCTCAAGGATCCACACCGTCTTCTTCTCGGGGTCGAATCCGGCCTCCTTGAGCTGGCGCACCCAGTGCACGTCGTCGGCAAAGTCGCTAATGAGACGATGCACGCTCCGAGCCAGCAACGGGAAACGATCCGCCACCCCGGCCAGAACCGATGTCTTGTAGTCGAGGACTGGTTTTACGTCCAGCTCGTAAATTTGGCACTTCTTCATTTGTTCCAGCCGGTAGCTATTGAATAGAAGTTGGAAAAGGGTCATGCCAGGTGGTATATGGTTAGGGTTCGTCTGCCAGAAGTACAACCTGCAACGACCAAAAATTTGAGGAATTCAGCTCATTATGAGCAGCACAGATAAATATTCCTACCAATCTCTTAGCGACTTAAACCGACGCTGTCGCTCATTCACCCTAAATTTATTTCAAGGCGCTTCCGCTGTCGTTGAAGTCGGCTTCACTTACCCCCGTGCGTCCATACCGGCGCCGCAAAGTACGACTTGCGTCAGGGTCGGGTCCAGGCTGAAAGCTTCCTCAATTTTATCGTCAATCCAGCGCGTTCGGATGGCCACCACAGGATAGACGGCATTTTTGGCCTTGTTTATGCGTTCGCTGGCGATGATTTCCTCCCCGGCTAGAATGGGCGCCAGCGGGTCACGAACCACGTCTTCGAAGAGATACCGCGCCCCCGCGCACCGTCGTGACGACAGTGCTACGTCTTCTTCAATTGGGCAGGCCATGTTTGTCTTTGAAGCCGTGCTGTGTTCTGAGGAGGACGTGGGCTTGAAACCCTTGCTAGACGCCGGGACTCTTCCTGACTGAGGCGAGCTCAGGGCGGTGAAAGGGTATAGTAGACTAAAAGACGAAACCAGCACCACTGTGGACGAGTACCAGTACCGGCACATTTGACAGGGAGTTTCCCCCAAAAGTGAAGCCCTGTCGATGTGCAAGACTGGAGGGGATGAAGGTCCAAAGCGCCGGGTCATGGAATCGTTTTAGCGACTGCCGGTGCCAGAGCACTCGGCGGGGTCAATGACTTCGATATCACGCTGGGTGAAAGCATGGAGTCCATTACGCGTCGTGAGATTGATTTTTGCCGCGGAAGCAGTGTGGGCGTGGTCATTGTTTGCCTGCAATGCTGCCTAGTGGTGTCATGCTCATTTCACGTTCGATTGTTTATCCCACTAAACAGGCTGCTTGCTGCTTCCCGTCAGCCTGAGTTAGCGGATTAGAACAAAGCGGTGGGCGGAAGTCCCAAATCTGCTGCCTTGTCCAGGGCGAATTGAGGGTAAAATAAGTTCAAGACCCTTATTTTCCTAGCTACTCCTCTGCGAAAAGGAGCTCCCCCACTGTGATGGTCTGGAAAAGTGCTGAAGGTCCCACCTCTGCTGGAGCCCCCCTAACCCCGGAAATCATCTGCATCGACGACTCGGACGACGAACGGGACGTAGCCACCTCGGCACAGGCACCAAGCTCTTCCAGTGCGGCTGGGGCGGCAGAAATTCCTGCGGCATCCCCTGTGACAGCCCATCGGAGAGACCCCCTTCGTAGTGAACCTGGCAACCTTCCACATCCCCATCATGGCAGCAATCAGGGCGCCATCAAAGATACGAATGGCAGACCGAGCAGCGGAAGCAGTCTGAGCTTCATGGCGTATATGCGCGGGACAACGGGGGGTGTCAACCCCTTTGCTGGCGCCTCCGCCGCGGCGGCTTCCCAATTATGCTCTGGGGCAGCGGGGGGAGGAGGGGCGATGGGAGGGTTCAACGGCTCGGAACGGGAGGATCTGGCACAGTTACGGGTACTGGGGCTCTCGGAGATGGGGACTTTCTCGAACAGGACCGGAGAACCTGAGGGGGACAAGCCGTTTCCGCTAGGAGGGGTTGGGCGGCCCCCAGACATGCCTGACGGGCCCAAGAGACCCCACAATGGCCACGCATGTCCGGGCAAAGCGGACAAGGAAGGAGAAAGCGAGTACGAGAAACGCCTGCGGGCGGACGAGAAAGGGGAAGGTGTGGCGGGCACGAGAGAGGTCAAGAAAGAACGGGAGCGTCGGCCGATCCAAGCGACGGCCCGCGAGTTGGAGGCAGCTCGGGACTTGCAGGCAAAGACGGGGATGGGGATCGAGGAGGGTTTGACGGCCCTCCGAGCCAACAATTTTGACCCCGAGAAGGCCGTGATGTGGTACGTGGAGGCGTCGCAGCAGGGTGGGATGGAGATGGCTCTCGTCCATCATGCCTCTATCGAGAGCGAGCGCCTAAACGACGAATACCGGCGCGCGGAAATGCGGAAACAGGAGGAGCTCATGAAGGAAGGAGACGTGATAGGGAGTGCAAAATTTGCCGCCTCCACGCTCTTGGCGGAAGAGGATGGCAGTAGGGCCGTGCACGCCTTTCTCAGGCGGTACTGCAGCAGGGGGGGTGGGAGGAGGGGCCGGTCGCGGGGACACGAGGAGGCCAGCGTTGCGCGGCGACGGGAGTTGGTGGTCAAGCTCCTGATCAAGGAGAAGGAAGCCGTCAGATTCTACAAGGCCGCGGCGCATGGCTACATGAAGGCTTTGGCGAAGCGGCTGGATGGGGCCGCCGGGGGAGGAGGCGAAGGGGAGGAAGGGAAGGAGGACGAGGGAGGGCAACTGCCGTTGACGTGCTTGGAACATGAAGCGATGGCGCTGGAGAATGCGCTTACCAAGTATCCGGAGGGCAATGTGGGAGGGGTTCCTGTACAGTTTTTGAAATACGCGTCCCCGGCATCGGATTTCGAGGAAGATGGCTTGGAGGTCGTGGGGGAAGGGGGACGGGAGGAGGGGGGGGGGAATCATCAAGCGGGAAATGGGGGAGGGGCAGGGGTGGCGGAAGGAAAGGAGGGGAAAAAAAGGACAGGTGTGGTCGAGTGCATCGAGATACTGGAGGATTGAGGCAAGTCTCGAGCTCGTGCGAGTGGATGGAAGGCAGGACTGTGCATATACGTAGAAAGGACTGTGGTCGGCGCAATTTTTTGCACTGGCTGTTTGAATACTTACTTGCATGCAGCGACATGAACATAAAGGAGGGGTCAGAGCAGAGGCTGAAAGCGTGCAGTTTTGCTCTTAAATCTGGCAGTCCCGGCAAATTTTGGAACCAAGGAGCCATACCATCGACTCGCTCGCATGTTCCATGCGTATGCGTATTTTTTTAAGATAAAAGCTTTGGATGCCATAAACATGGCCTGATCCTTCGATCCCACCACCGACCACATCTCCTCGAATGTCTGTGCCTTGACCACCCACGCGGGCCCTTACACTCCATGCACTCTTTCCCACCCGCCCACGCAAAGCTTCTATTCCCCGACACAACTCACTTGGGGGTCCCTAAATACTCCTTCCAACCATTTTTTTCCAGTCTCTCCGCCTTGACCAGTACTTGTCCCTCCTGCTCCCGCAGCCAGCCCTCCATCTTTTCCAAAATATCCCGCTCCCCGCTCCCCAAGATCCTCACTGCCAGCAACCCCGCGTTCGCAGCGTTTCCGATCGCCACTGTCGCGACCGGGACCCCTTTGGGCATTTGGCAAATGGAGTACAACGAGTCCACGCCTGACAAAGTCGAGGATTTCACGGGCACCCCGATCACGGGAAGAGGGGTGAGCGCTGCTACCATACCTGGAAGATGCGCAGCCCCCCCCGCCCCAGCAATGATGACTCGCAACCCTCTCTGCACTGCATTTCGCGCGTATTCATACATGCGTCCCGGGGTCCTGTGCGCCGAGACGATGGTCAGCTCGTAATTCACCCCGAAGGTTTCCAGGACGCCCGCGGCGTCTTTCATGGTGGGAAGATCCGAGTCGGACCCCATGATGATCCCGACCGCCGGGGCCAGAGAAAAGGAGGCGAGCAGCCCGTACGCCGAAGCACGGGCCTGTATTTCAAAGAGGGAGGGACCTGTGAAGGTAATATGGGCCATCTTCCGGCCCTTCTTGGCCTCGCCCTTCCCGTACCAGTGGATCCCCGCGCCAGGGATGGCTAGGGCCTTTTCCATCATCATCTTGGTCTCTGCCGTACTCCCTTCCCCCAAGATGTTCAACATGACTGCCGCTCCCACCTTGAGGGCGGTGCCCCCCAACGGTAAGCCCAAAATGGCGCGAAGATGATTTTCGAACTGATCCGTCTCGCAGGCTTCCATCGTGTAGTGGCCTGAATTGTGGGGGCGGGGGGCGATCTCGTTCAGGAGAATCGAATCATCGGGCATGAGGAAGAGCTCCACGCCGAATATGCCCGTTCCTTCCAACGCAGCGATTGCCTCCGATGCAACTTCCATGGCTTTCTTACTCGCTGCCGCTGAGATTTGCGCGGGTGTTATTGTAGTATGGCAAATATTATCCTTCTGCACTGTTTCCACCACTGGGTAAGGACGCACTTCTGTGGCGGACCGTACTACCATCACCGCCAGTTCTTTCCTAAAAGGAGCCCACTTCTCGGCGTACACGTCCCTCCCTCCAAGCTGTTCAAAGGCGGCAGCCACATCGTCCTTGGTCTTTGCGATCGCGTTGCCTTTGCCATCATAGGCCAACCGCTTCGCTTTCAGCATCAGTGGGTACCCAAATATCCGGCCCGCCTCATAAGCTGCTTCTAATGTGGGGACGTCGCAAAATTCTGGCAACGGCACACCTCGCGCCTGCAAGTAGACTTTCTGCTGAAATTTGTCTTGAATGACCCGTATTGTTTGCGGAAGGGGCTGAACAGGGGTACCTGCCGCGATGGCTGCGTCCAAAGCCTCACAATTCACATGCTCAATTTCGACCGTCAGTAGGTCGGAGATACTTGCCAATTCCAGCACCTTTTCTTCGTCTCGGAAGCTACCCTCGATACTCGTACTCGCCACCTGCCCTGCAGGCGAGGCCTTCCCCGCTGGGAGTGTAAATACTAATCAGAGGAGGACATGTATCTCAAAACACTTCCTCAAATAGAAGAACAAATATCAGAAGTTTTTGAAATCCGCCGCGTGGAATGAAAGGTGTGAAGATGATAGTTACACAAAATTGGCTTACCAGGGTCGAGGATGTTCAAGTGAATACCCAACCGATGCCCTGCTTCGGCCATCATGCGGCCAAGCTGGCCTCCTCCCAGCACGCCCACTCGACGTTCATCCATCGATGACCTGCTTGTGTAGATATGCTGCCACAAGTTCTCCTGAGACAGAGACGAGGGAGGGTTCGACGGCGACGATATTCCAGGACAGTATCCCCTACAGGGAGGATATCGATGCCTGGTGGACACAAAGGATTTTGGAAACCGGTCATCATGTTATTTTCGTGAGAAGTCAAGATTCTATCTCGCACGTAAGATACCTAGAGAGTTCGACGCGCGATCGGATGCTCTAAAACAGGAAGCGGGGTTTTCCGAAATGCATGCACGGTCGCGAACATGACGTTCCCTCTCGATTTCTCGCTAGGGAAAGCAGAGATGGGAGACTGCTCACGAAATTTGCCAATCATTTTGTGTGATTAATTTTTAATTTTTAAATTCAAAGAAGTAGATGTGGGCGAGATCGCATCTGAGAAATCTGGCTACTCCGATGCATCAATAGGCTTTTGTTTCTCGTCATTCGATTCAACGCATGCTCAATTGCAACCTCCTCTCCCCGGGCTGCTACATTTAGCGGGACATCAAACAATCTGCATAATGATTGGCTCGATATAAATATATAAGGCGCCGAATGCTTTTTATTGTGCTTTATGCGAGTCTGTACGTTCTACATGGCTGATTTTTTCATCCGCCGTTTTCTGTTCTTCACCATGCATCTCCCTCCCAACTAACAACTGAGCATGACATACACTGGCGATAAAAATCATGGCACTGCACAGACCCAATACCAGCGGTCTCTTCTCCTCTATTGGAAGTGCCAGTCGCACAGGGCCTATGTACATGGATACAACCAACAGGTTCAGAACGAGGCGGATAAGATTCATAACCGTTGCTCGCACTTCTTCAGGTATAATACGTGCGCGTATAGTGCCCATCGCAGCAAAATACACACCAACCGACGCTTCAAAGATTGTGAATAAGACTAGAAGCCACTTAGCTGACAGTCGTGGCCAAGATGCGATCCCCAACACGACTCCGCCCAATGCTAACGAACCACGTAGTACAGTTTCTGGACTCCAACCCCCTCCTCCTTTCCATCCCTTCCCTTCCCCTCCATCCCCTGTCAAAATCCGAAAGACAGAGGACCCGCACATGACTCCTAGCATGAGAGTGGCGAAGACAAGGCCAAGGTTCAAGGAGGGGATCTCGCCCGTGTCAAGGGAGGGGGTCCACATGAAGACCCAAGTGAACATTGCAGCTTCAAAAAACGCTTGCGTCAGCCCCAGCCAGACAACCTCTCTTTTGCCATCTTCTAGAATATTGAGCAAACCGCGAGGGAAAGTCTTTCGAGATAAAAAATTGGGGGAGTCGGGTACCCAGGAAGGGGAAGTGCTGGGAGGAGCAGCCGCAGGTACTGAACTTGGATCCACTATGGACGTGGGCGCATTTTCCACCAATGTTTTCCTCAAGCCGCTCTCCCCTTTCCTTCCACTGCCATAGTTCTCTTCCGTCCAAAGCAGAGGGATGAGTATTGCCAGCCCGAGCGCGGCGGCGGCACACACATCAAAGGCGGCCAGTACCCCGCCCTGTTCCTGCGCTAGCCCCGCCACCCCCCCACTGGCCACCGCCGCCACCCCCATCATGAAGACGTAAATGGAGAAGGTATTGGTCAGGAGAGCCGGGGGAAAGGAACGCCGGTTGTGCTCCGAGATCATCCAGGCTTCAAAGCAGGTCGACAAGAAGGACGTGGCAATGCCCGAGAGCACGCGGCCCATGGCCAGGAGCGCGAAGGAGGGGTAGTGAAGCAGAAGGCACGAGGCGGTCTGGAGGACGGCAAAGGCCATGCATCCAAGGCGCCGGCCGTACATGTCGGCAAGGATGCCCGCGAAGGGGGAGGAGAGGGCGGAGGAGCAGAAACCGAGCAGGTACAGGGTCGCGATGTCGTTCTACAGAAGGGGACAGGAAGAGGGCGCAGGCATGCGTCAGACACCAGTCGAGCAAAAATTAAGTCAATATTTGATCAAAATAGTAATGCGCGGCATTCCACTGTTCAATGCTTTTCGCACCTACCATGTCATAGTTGTAGTTTTCGTACAGCTTGTACAGGTATGGCCCCTGAAGAAAATCCACAAAAGTCGCCAGCAATTGCACCATTAAAAACCGCCTTTGGAAATTGTCAAACTCCTGCTGCTGCACTGGACTTAATACCAGCGATGCAGAAGTTGCGTCAACTTTTCTTGCATCGTAAGTCTTGCTTCCGAATGACATACTTCCTAGCGAGAAGAGGACCTCCTTGTACGCTATCGCAGCCAGAACTATGCATGATACGAACGTCCCTGTCAGGGTGCGCTCAACCGGATCACTCGTGGTGACACAAGCAATAGCTGTGGCCAGACCAAGGAGGGCGACGCCTGTCAGTAGACTTCTGAAGACATGCACAGGGCGGGTCCTCCCCTCATTGACATGGTGTGGAGCGGCCTTCGATCGCACATTAGAATCTTGCTTAACAAACAAAGGTAGGGGCATGAACTTGCGCTGTTGTAATCGTGCACTTGTAACGACGCAATTTTTTGGTCGACCAAAGGCTTGAAAGGCTGTGTAGAGGAAGCAAAGGGATGCGAAACCATTGAGGTGGGGAGGTGGTTGAAAATTTTCAGTTATGGAGCCTGTCTATGACTTGTCCTTGGAAGACTCTGAGCACACATTGCCGTCAGCAATTGTCGGATTTTCCATTGAAATAATTGGAAAGCGTGTAGCCGCGTACCTTCTTTCACACACGGCGTGGCGGGACGTTTACGAAGGGCGACGGAACGCTGAGAGGTAGGAGGGGAAAACGAGGAGGCTGCAAACAAGGAAACAACGAGGAGATAAATTACGCCATGGCTTGTCCTGTGCCACCAGGAGGGCATGCACAGCACCTGTACGATAGGAATGTGAGACCAGGCTACAGAAAGGCGCGCGGTTGCAGAACCCACATCACGGCAGCGAGGGGTCGCATCCCATCGCCCAGATCCCCACTGGGTCAAATTTTCTTCGGCGTGCGTACTTGTTTCCTGAGCCAACTAACACACAACAATTCTTCCGTGCCCAAGGAAAAAGGTCTTTTGTGCCCTCCATAACTTCGTCACCACGACGCCTGTGTCAACCGTTTTTTTTTGCCAGCGGCGTCTCCCACTTTTCTTCATCTTCCTCTTAGCGCTCAGTATCCTTGTACCCGGGGCTACATTCTTCTCCCCTCAAGTACAGCTGCGAATGTCAGAAGCACCCACCCGTCAAGCTCCCAGCAGTAGCACTGCCAGTAGTACGAATGCCAGCCCGCCGCATCCACAGCATGCCAAGCCAGGACCTCTACGTCCCGCCGGGGGGGCGAAGAGCGGCGAAGGGGAAAAGAAATTTACCGTAGGGTTTATTGGCGGCGGAATGATGGCGTCGGCATTGATTAGAGGACTTGTCAAGGCGGGAGTCGTTCCCAACTTCGCCATCTCTGTGAGCGACCCCTACAAGCCCATGCGGGACAAGCTTGCTGCGGAAGTCGGAGTAATCGCCTACGACGACAACATCCAAGTTATCGAGGTACGTTTCAAATCGATGTGAACAGGGGCGATGATCGTATCCCGGGCATCATTTACTCGTGAATGACACATGTCTAAAAATTGAATGCGTCGTCTCGCCCTTTTTTGGACAAAGGGCTGGCCTCTGCCATCTATCCCCGGTCCGTCCCACACCCTTATTGACACGATTTGTGGCATCTGTGCACCTTCATACACAGCACGCGCAAGTGATCGTCCTCGCTGTGAAGCCGGACATCATTCCCCAAGTCCTGCGAGAGCTTTCGCAGCGAGTGACCCGCCACCACCTCATTATCTCCATTGCTGCGGGGGCTACTCTGCAGCTTATGGAGCACGTAAGTCAAGGCAACCCGTTGTTCCCTGTGCCCTCCAGAGCCCTGCCCCCTGTCATGTCAGTGCCTCCTCCCGTGCCAGGCTGAAGGCACACCGCTAGACTCCCGGCAGGTTCGGCGGCCTCGTCACCGCCGAGCCGCACCGGTCTTGGAGCGTGTGCCTCACTTTCCCCCTCTTTCCTGCCTACCACCACAGCAACTCCCCGACCAGACTCGGGTGGTGCGAGTGATGCCCAACACTCCCTGCCTGGTGGGGGAGTGCGCCGCCGCATTCGCCTTGGGCGGCTCCTGCCTGCCGGAGGACGCTGTGCTCGTAAAACGCATTTTTTCGGCCGTGGGTGCAGCCTTCGAAGTAAAAGAGAAGGATTTGAACGGTGAGTTTGACGAGCGCACGGACATAGAAGTGAATTGTTTTGGATTTCATAAACGAGGGTTGTTTCCGTCCAGGAGGGAGAGGTGGAGGTAGTCATTCTGTCGCCCCCCGTCAGTGTACAAAAACGGGAAGGGTCCCGAACATGTCCTCATCCTCGTTTTTCTGGGCCACTGCAGCTGTGACAGGACTGAGCGGGAGTGGGCCGGCCTACGTGTTCATGATGATCGAGGCCATGGCCGATGGCGGCGTGCGGGCCGGTCTTCCCCGCAATGTGGCTATGCAACTCGCCGCACAGACGGTCAAGGGCGCGGCCACCATGGTCCAGCTTACTGGAGAGCATCCAGGAGTGCTTAAGGATCAAGTGGCCAGCCCGGGAGGTACCACCATCACGGGGATCGAGGCCTTGGAGAAAGGGGGTTTGCGATCCACGGTTATCGGGGCGGTGGTGGCCGCAGCGGAGCGATCCAAACAACTGGCAGAGTCGTCGAAGCCGACGCCCAACCCGCGGCAAACATAAGTACGGGAAGCTGTTGAAGGGCAAGGGCAACATTAAAGTCTCGGAAATGCTGACATAAATTGAGAGAGGAAAAGAGCAGTTCAAGGGAGATGGCAACGATTAGAGAGGAGACAAATCATTCAATTGTTAAACGAAATCAAGCTCTTATTGCAGAAAAGAAGTGATTTGTGTTCTTAGTTTTTGTTTGGCATTAATTTCTCCTTGCAGACTCAGTCAGTGGATAACAAGCAACATGAGACGGATGCCTTCTAACGCCACGTTTGCTGCCTTGTTGTCTCTGGTAAGATAACCTTGCATCCCGAGCCACATAGCTTATGACAATGAAGACGGTCAAGCAGTGAAACCAAAGCTACAAAGACACTAAGTCACGACCCAAAGCAGCGACACACGGTCAGAAACGTGCCCATGGCGCGCTTTGTGAGGGGGCAGCGGGGGCCAGGAGGTTGCCGAGCCCCTGCGTCAAGTCGTTGAGCGGGTATCGACCGTGTCCGCTCCCGCCACCCCGCTAGCACCCCATTGCCCGGATGTGTACGGACAGCAACGGTGCTGGTGGCTCTCTCATTCGGTCGATGACCGGGTGGCAGTCGTGTGCTACACAGATGCTCATTTTCTCCTCATAACTTCATTGCCAGGATCCCTCTTACCGCTGCCTAGTCACGATGAAGGTTATGATCTCGGGCTGGGCTCTTCTCTTCCTGCCCTGTGCTTCCTTCTTCCTCGCCCCCTCGACGCTTGCAATCACGAACAAAAAGGATGCCATAGTGCTAAATGAGAAAGGTAGCCCGACTGTGTTGGAGGCTGAGGGTGGCATGTCGAGAAGAGACGCGTTGTTCAAGACAGCGGGTCTGCTCTCTCTCGGACTAGCAATGGGTAGCTCGAGGGGGCTCATCTCGCTGCCACGAGCAGGTGCAGAGACACTTCCCGGTGGCATCACGTACGAGGTATTGGAAAAAGGTAATGGCCCCATACCCCAAGTGGGCGAATTGGCTGCTATTCGCTTTACAGGCGCCTACAAGGACAACGTGTTCGACGACTTATACAAGACCAAAGAACCTTTATACTTCCGCGTGGGCGGCAACACACTCCTGAAAGGTATCGAAGAGGCCGTCAAGGTGATGAAAGTGGGCGACCGCTGGAAACTTACAATCCCGGGTGAGCTTGCCTTCGGCGCCAAGGGTCGCTCAGCTTCCCCCGGTAAGCCTCGCATTCCCCCCATGGCACCGGTCGAGTACGACCTGACCCTCGTGGCGCTGCCTGGAAGGGAAACAGAGGTCATAGACCTGGACAGTTTCGATGAAAACGCGCCAGCATCGGACGATTCGGATCCGAACAAAGGGTTGCGCTTTTAATCGCGAGCGGAAAACGTGCGTGTCCTTTCAAAGGGCGAGCGAAGGGCTTACATGCGGAGGGAGGCACAGCTTGTAAGTTACCTTGAAAAGGATTTTGCCCCCCTCGGCAGCTGTCATAGTTTCGCTCGTTTCGTGTGGCGTTGGAAGAATATTTTTCCGTACGACCTACCCAAAGCCATTGCTCGGTATTAAAACCTAAAAAAATAACCTCAATGCCTTCCAACGTTGTCTGTTCTTCATCCTTTGCGTTTATTCATAACATTGGATGTGTACATGGGCGGGTTTAATGGTTGAAGCAACATATATATTCGATGCCTCCTCATAAAAGTAAAGAAGGAGCTCAATGCACTTCAAACAAAATGGGTCTTCCCAAACCATTCCCATCCGACTCTTTATCATTACATCATCGACCTTCTACCTCCGGACTTCCATCTCTATCGCCATCGCTTTTCCTCTTGCTAGCATCGGGTAGCCCGAACGCCTTATCCCCCCGTTTTCCATCCTCCTTTTGGCCCCCTTTGTCGCCCCGCGCTCCACCCTCTGGATGCACGGCAGACCCAAAAACCCCTTCCAACAAGCGACGATAGCCCTGATTGTACTTGGGAAGCCAACGGTCCCTCCGCGCCAAAAAGAGAAAAACTACGATCGCCACCAGCGCGTTGTCCTTCCCTGTTGGAATCCGGTGCACGAGCCCGTTTTCCACTACCGAGAAGTACGGGGGACTTGTCCCGTGCCGCATGATCAAATTACGCCCCCGCAGACTGCGGCTGCTCTCTTCGGTACCTGGTGGGACCTCCAAAAAATGCTGCTTGACAAAGGGGCGGTCCCCCCCGTGCAAACGGTGCTCGGCCATGGCGTCGCAACGCCATAGGAAGACATGCATGATCAAATCCGCGTCCGTCGGCAGTTCTACCGTCACATTCCGATGCCTCAGTACGCCCCCTCGCGACCATTCATAGCTGCTCAGGTAGGAGTCTTGGACCATGGCCCCCAAACGTCGATAGATGTGTCCGAAGCGGTCCATCCAACCCTCTCCCTCGGACAAGACGCGCTTCAGGCCCGTGTATTCTTGCACCTCCTTCTCCCACTGGCCCCGAGCCTGGTTCAAGTAGTCCTCCAAGCCCAATCCTGACGGCGTGCTGTTCACTTCTCCCAGCAATAAGTCGAGAGGGACCCCGCAACGCTCCAGCGCCACCACGGCCGCGTTAAAGCGCGTGAGCAAGTCGATGATTTCCGTGTACAGCGTCTCTCGCAGATTATCCACGTAATTTGAGAGTTTGTACACGTCCAAGCCCCCCCCGATCCGGTGTTGCAGTATCTGTGGCCACTCCCGGACGTCCCACC
>Ga0102934_1002464_pt1 | contig 12794 bp, 23 predicted proteins | sample SalPonR2_A_D1_MG_FD_78175 | JGI IMG/M metagenome (GOLD analysis project Ga0102934, IMG submission 78175) | Salt pond soil microbial communities from South San Francisco under conditions of wetland restoration - Salt Pond MetaG R2_A_D1_MG | ecosystem: Environmental > Aquatic > Marine > Intertidal...
CGCCAGACCCAGCATCGCTTCCAGCCCCCCCCGGTGTCCCTCCTCCACCGGAAGCGGGTGCTACAGGTCGTGTGGCAATATTGACAAGGTAACGTCCCAAATATAGAAGCTCCCGATCTTCACTTGCTCGTTCGGCATTGCGGTAGTAAGCCTTGATTTTCAGTCCGTTACCTGTATTCAGGAGATGGGGTAGAGCATATCGCATTAGAGAATAAATTTATCGCATAACCATATAAAATTTAAGGCATTACCACAGGCACCCTCACGCTCAAGGCGTGTCATTGAAACTCCATCCCTATTTTGTGTCTTCCAACCCCGTACCCGTGTTCAGAGCGAAATTCCGGGAGAGGTCATCGACGTGGATCGAGTTGTTTTCGTCCCATTGCGGAAATTTGGTCCAGATGAGCTGCAGAGGCTTGACCTGGAGGAAGAGAAAACATACGTGGATCAAGACGAGGCATATTTGAAAGAGGGAAAAAGGTGGCGGAAATTATCGATAAAATTCGCGAGTGTGGTAGGGTTAGTTTAACCCTTCCTGGACAACTCTTATGACAGATCTGCCTGGTTTTCCTTCTCGTCCTCTACTCCGCATGCCCCCCCCAGCCACCCACCTGGTGCTTGAACAGACTCCCGTCCCCCTTGGTGGATTCGACGTGAAACATGCTCGTTTTATCAAGGACAAAACAGAAGCGGTAGGCAGGATGGGTGAGCAGACCGAGCTCCACCTGGAAAAAACATGGCAAGGCGTACAGGAAGTGAGAGCAAGGACGGACCGCCAAGCAAAATAGAGGGGAGGGCCTTCCCACGTCACCCTACGCTCTCCTTACGTATCCTCCGCTTCCCTGGCACCTACCATTTTGATCTCGAGCCATCGCCAGGAGGTTTGACTCCACGCCTATGGGGAGGGAAAATGCACGCAGGGATACCGATGCATCAGTGTATACCATGCGAGCCGCCACGACCAAGAATAATCGCCTCCCTTTATCTCACCACTAGGTCGTAGTAGGGGTAAACTGCCGCGAGGAAAGCGTCCAGGTGAGGGCGTTTCATGACACTTGCGGCTTCTGCCATGGGTAGTCTGGAATGCGTGAAGGGAAAGGTTAGCTGCATAGCTTCACGGCAACGACTCGATGACTGAGACGTCTCTTCTTCATCACATCTCATTTCCTTTTTGCCCGCCTTTCTTTCTCCAAAAGATATGGACAAGAAATGCAGCAACAAAATCAGCGAATTCCTTACCTGTCGATCACATCCTCCCGGGAGCTGAAATCCAACAGAGTATGATCCAAATCAAGCACCTGGATGTCACAAGGGTTGAAACATAGAAATGAAGGTATGAGTGCGCGAGGACGAGCCGCGACATATCAAAGAGGATCCGCATTTGGTCGGTACACTCTTCACGCATGTCTCTTGCCCAGTCCGCACACAGTCCACATGGCCGTACCAGCAGCCTTTTTCCATCCCTTGGCGGGTTGATCAAATGCACTTGGGTCTTCGCTGTAAATCTGTGATAAAATTGAAGGGACGTGGCGAGTCAATGAGATCCAAAGGACGGGGCGTGCAATGGGGAGGGGAAAGCAAAGGGGCGGGGGAGGGGGACGAGGGAGGGGGGAGGACTAGGAGGACAAATGGATGAGAAAGGGATGCAGTGTGGCATCAACTCACTTGCGAAGGTTTTCACTATTTTGTACGGAGCGCCTCCATCCCTCGGAAAGCGCCGTAACATCAAGGTCAAAGTCGTCAAAGACCTCGGGAAGGCTCTCCTTCTCCTGCGGGTCCACAAATACTTCTGCCTGTAGGGGCAGCAAAGGAGAATGGAGGGTAGAAAGCAAGCAGGATCCTTCCATGAATACCACAGGAAGAGGCAACGGCGACGGATCTAATCACAAGCATACGGGCTCCCCTGTGGGAACTTTGAATGCGTCGCATCCTATGCCTACATCTCTCTCCCTCTCTTGACACATCATGGGGAGGTTTTAAACTCGTCGTCGCAATCAATCGCCGCCCTTCAGCCGCCCTAGGCCTCGCCTTTGCACTACATGCATCAGACTGGGCTTCTTCGTCCCGAACAGCGTATTTCATGCTGGTCCGCCGTCGTCTCCTACCTCAGGAGTGCCGATGAGCATGAACCTCACAGGGCCCCGCTTATCCTTCACCACCAGCTGGTCCAGCGTGTGCTCGTTCTTGGCCACTTTACCGCCTTGGATAGTGAGGCCGATGATTTTCTGTTTTTCGGGCAGGACCCGAGTTTTGGCTTCAAGGATAATCTTCAAGTTGGCAATGGTACAGCTGATAGGGGGGAAAAGGGGCGGAGGAGCCAAGAATGAGGATATAAAGGCATGGAAGCATCCAGCAATGTACACAAAGAGAAAAAAAATGTTCATGTTGCCCGTTTTTGTGCATGATCACGTCTCGCGAGAGAATAAGCCGGATCTATCCCTGCAGTCTGAGGGGCTTCGAGAACCACAATTGACAGCTCCTTTCCTTCCCCTTACCCGTCAGGGATTGACCCCAAATTGATCTCCTTCCCCCGCCACTTGGCCACCAACTCCAGCGATCTTTGAGACTGGACTTGTGCTTCGGGCACGCGAGCTTCTTCAAGGAGCAGATTGTCGTCCATCTCTGATTGCCCAAAGGAAAAAGGATGAGGATTCATGAGCCTGGTAAGTGGTGCACTCTATTGCTTTTGGCTATGCAACACTGGTACCCTCAGCTAATGCTACCAGGATGAGGGTAGAGTGATTCCATGATCTCCTTAATACCGATCAATTACTTACCGAAGGCCACAGCAGAATTTTGTGAGAAGGAGGAAGTTGAGGACAAAGAGGAAACTGGGCCGTCCGCAGTTGCAATTCCATCCATGGTCGCCACATGTCTTTCGTCGGCAGGCACTTCCCCTTCTTCCATAAGGCGTCTGCGCCGGAGAAAAAGAAGGTGCGCGGGTGAGGGACATGGAAATTCAAGCCTTGCAAGGGGATCGCCTAGTCGCTGAGCAATATTCAAGTGTTGACGTCTTTGCCTTTAAGCTCTCGGTCCACACGGCATGAGCCTCCCGACTGGGGTGACCCGCCCGCGGTGACGGCGCACTTTCGCGACATGTCCTGCGACGAAGGCGGGGACGACGACGGCTTTCGTGGGCGTGCTTTGGAACGTGTAGGAAAGAGGCGGTGACTTGGTAATGCTAATTATGTGCACGCGGGGGACCGGTCAGGGAAAGATCCCGGGATCAGGAGGGAGGCTCGTTTCCCCGCCACACGACTTGCCGGTCAAAACCCTGCTTGCTGGTGGAATTTTGAAGCGAAGATGGAAAATACCTCACAATACGCCCTACATATCCTTATTCACAGAGGCAATCGTTGTTTGGGATTTTTTGGTGGCTATTCATTGAGAGGTCATGCCTCCGCCGTCGCCTCGAGATCTTCGTCCTCGATCAGACAGTCACGACACGCAGGACACAGGGGATGCCGAGCTGGGAGAGATTAATATTCCCGACTCGACGGACGCCAGCGTTCCCCGTAGTTTTATTCGGAAAAAAGACAAATTAAGTACGAGTAACACGAGCATATCTTCCAGTAATTCTACTCGACGATGTAATTCAGAATGGCACTCCGCTGTATCCAGCCACGACGGGGAGGACCTGAAGCCACCGGGGACACCATCACAGATACATCTCATGTCCTCCATGCATTCTCAGGTGGTGAATGTTGTTCACCATGTTCAAGACTATCTCCATCACATGTAAGCAGACTGTTTGAGAGAAAGGCGGGAATTTTCGATAGATGTCTTTATCCCTCCTCACTTCCCAGAGTTACGTGCCGGCGCTTTGTTTTTGGGTTGCAATCACGTGTTTCTTGGGATAGTAGTTTTACCAGATGAGCGGACCTCGCATTTGTTTTTTGCAGAGTGCCATGTCATGCCGCCTGTCACGCCCATCTTTTCCAGAGCTCTCACCTTTTTCCTTGTCTGTTCCTCCTTCCACAGGCCCAAGTGGCAATACCGCCTGCTTTTATGCACTGTCATCATCCTTTTTGTCTCCCTCGTCCTGGTCTTGACCGTTTCGGTGCTGTACGGCTTCAACATGGCCCTGCCACACATACGAGTGGTAAAGATGAGGGCGTTATGGGAGGGGAAAGGGAGGTATAGGGCACCAAACTTACCGCCCTGGGACAAATGCTCATTCGCAGAGGGGACATTCCAGAAAAATAAGATGACAGACAAGCACTTCCTCTCTCTTTTTCCTATCCCCCCAGACGAACGTCCGTCTCGCCCTCCCCCCACCACACGTGGACTCTGCCGGCCACATTCCCATCGTCTCCACCATCCTCTTCTCCAATCCCAACTCCTTCTTCACCACCTCCAGCCTCTCGCCTATACGCATCTACGCCCTCCCCTCCCGCTCCCCCGAGAGCCTGCTGGCCCTCACCGCGCCTCGGACCATCCGGCTGGCCGGGCACGAGGAAGGCTATTCTTTTGACGTGAACTTCACCTTGAAGGACGTGGGGAGCATCGATGGGGGGAACGCCACGGTCGCAGCGGTTTTGGAGGTGAGTAAGGAATGTCGGAAGGGGTTAGGGCTAGAGGCAGGCTTAGGGCCGAGGCTGGAGATGCATGCGTGGGTGGGAAAGAGGGGGCGGAAAGCGTCGGATGCCTGTTCATGTGTCTTTCGCCTTTTTCTCGTCCACAGGGCCAAAATTGTCTGCTCTACACGACAAGTACTAGTAAAATCACCGTGAAGGGCTTGGGACTCATTCCTACCAGCCGGAATTTCAAGGTGGAATGCACGGTGCTAAGAAAGTGGGGCGAGAACCCCCTGACCCTCAGCGATTGCTACGGGCGCTTTTACAAGGGATAGTCCAGGTTCGAAGGGGCGAGGATATGGTCTGGATAGAGTAGTGAGGCAGTAAATTAAAGCGAGTTGGAACTTTTGAAGTGGCAACCGAGAGGGTTGTCAGGAAGGGAGGCGGAGGGCGGTCGACGACGACAAGTTTTGAGTTGTGCTCCGAGGAGGCTCTCGTGTATAGGAGGGACTTCAGCCGGGACGTGCAGGCCCGGAGGAGCCACTGAAATTTGCGAAATTAACAAATTTTTCCGATGTGTGTAGGTGAGAAAAAAAGAATAATCTTTGCGTAATTGCATGTGGTACACGGCACGTGGTATTACGTTTGATTTTACTATGCTGTATTATTCCCGCTCCTTTCTAGTCACTGTCACTTGTTACAATGTCTGCGCTAAGAAATTCATGAAAGGTATGCTATGTTCATGCATTTCCCTCAAGACGTGTGTAAATCAGCGCTCGAAGCATGTTTCTTCAGCATTGACACCGGGTCCACTTAACCTTTCCCCGGGCCTGTCGGACTTTCCCCACATCCGATAAAATAGTCACGCGCGACAAAATGCCTTACACTATGCACAAGTCGTCCGTCAAAAAGTGACAAGCGGCGAGCTGGTCTTTGCCGGTGCCTGTCCTTGTCCCTTTCCGACCTTTTTTTCCACCCCCAGGAACGTAAACGCCCGATCGCCCAGCTGGCATGATATCTCCAAGGATTAAAATCCTATCTCGCTGTCGTCGTACCGCTTTTGGGGCACAGCTGTTGTCCCGTCTCCGAGACTCAAAATCCTGATAGGCACGCGGCCTTTGTGATCTGAAGCACAATCAGCTCGCTGAAGTCATTGCCTTCGATACTTTTGGTGTCCCGGCCGACGGGCTTTATGGCAAAGTCGTCCCGCTTATTGGCCGCCGCACGGTGGAGTTCTCGGCTCTCGTGACTCGTCTCTTTCTTCTGGACATGTATCCTCCGCTCACAGGCAATTTTATGCGTTCGCGGGACAGTATTCTTCCTCCGTTATCGTCCCTCACAGATAGCGAAATCAATGCTGACATGAGTGAGAGCAAGGTTTTTGAGGGGGAGGGCGGTAGTAATGAAGGGCTTCCGGTCAATGAAGACAGTAAAAACAAAGGAGGTAGAAAAAAAACTGAGAAGAAACATAAAGATGTACAGCAGGAGGACTTGGAGAAAGGGGAGGACAGAAGAGATAGCAAAGAAGATACGAAATTGTATAATCTAACAGAGAAAGGCACTTCATGTGTCTCACCATCGACTCCAACCTGCCGTCGCTTCAGGCTGTGGGGTAGACTCAAAGCTCATTCATGGCCCGCGATGCTATCAAAGGATCAAAAGGAAAAAGCTCTGTCAGAAAATCTGTACCAAAGAAGAGGAGAGGGTGGGAGTGCAGATGTGGAGGAGAAAGAGGGGACTGAGGAACCACAGAGTGTTTCCCCTTCGATCTCCCTCCTGTCCTCTTTGCACTCAAGTGTGCGGAGCATCGTCGGACAGATTGGTAACCACTTGTATCAGGTATGGCAAGAGAAAGGCAGGTTGCACATTGAATGGAAAAGGTTGCAGAGGGGGCGTTGACCTAGTATTTTGCGAGCGTACTTGGTTTTATAATAAACCGCTACATACCCACAGATGCCTAAGTGGAAGTATCGCTTGATGGTATCTTCTATTGTAGTCCTGCTCATCTCCTTCCTGCTCCTCCTCTTCGTTTCAGTCGTCTACGGTTTCGGTATGAGCCTACCGCACATTGAGGTATTGCTGTGAGAACATGACAATCAAAATTCGTTTTTTAACCCCCTTGCTTAACATACGACGTTCCCTCTTCTCCTGATACACATACACCGGATTTGATTGACTCGTTCCCATTTGCTATCGCAGGTAGTGGCGGTAGATGTGGTCTTGCCCCTCCCTCCAGACGGCTCGCTCCCTGTCCGCTCTCTCATGCGCGTCAACAACCCCAACCGCTTTTCAATTTTGGTACGGTATTTTATGGCCACTCATCCTGTTCCTCCTAGTTCAGTAGGGGACGAAAGATTCTCTTGGATAGACTTGTCCGATAGCACTCACCAGCTCGCAACCTAGGGTCGGGGACGCTCTCTCAACTAACCCGTTTCCGCCGTATGCTCGCGCCACGTGTTCGGCTTCCTTTCCTCGTATCCGGACAGGTGCATCCCACAGACATTAGTGTTTACTCCCACCCAACCCGCTCCCCCGGGTCTTTGCTGGGCGTTTCGACCATTCCAGAGCATCTTCTGCACGCCCGCGAGGGCGCCCACACTACGGAGTCTGTCTTTGTCGTGCGCGACCTGGGCTCGATTGAGGTGTGTCAAGTCCGACCATTTTCTTTTCAAAACTTTTTGATGCGTGTGTCCTCTTTTTATTGAGTCCATTCATGCGCTTTTGTGCAAGATATGTCCTTCTTAACCGCCCTCGCTATCCGCAAGTCAATACGGGAGGGGAATCACTGCGTACGTGGAAGTCAGAGATTATAAGTATAACAAAGACATTACTGTCAAACGAGAAATCCTTCGGATTGTCCTTTCGCATCGATGGGGAAGGTCGTCGGGTTGACGTCCGCTTCTCCTATCTCTCGCATCCCTCACAGGGTGGTCCAGACCTAGCCGAAGCCGTGTTGACCGGTGGGCCTACATTTTTTTACACGAGGGCCAAGGCGGAGCTCACGGTCATGTCTTTGGGATTCATGTCCATTGGTCGCACCTATATTTTAGAGTGCACTGTTTTGAAATATTGGGGTAAGATGACATGCTGAATGAGAGCACATGCCAGCCAAGGATTCCTCTGTGGTCGTAACACACGACTTCTAATGCCATACAGCTGGTAATTACTCATGCGTCTGTCATTTACATTCCGTCTACCTGCACAATTAGGTAAGGACATTCTTCTAAGCGACTGCTACGGCCGTTTCACACGCTAACGGCATACCTTCGCGCGATTCAACACTGCACGCCTCGACATAGACAAGCATAAGTTGACCTTTTTTTGTCTGCAGGGAAAATAATGTATCAAATCCGTCTGGTCTATTTTTCCGACTTGGACTTTCCCTTCGATTTGCAGGAAATTTCAGGGGCATGTATTTGTAACAGAAATCATATTGGGAAAGCATCAGCATTCAATGTCTCTATCAGAAATAGGTTACAAGACTCTTCAAAGTCGACTTGGAATACAACTCTTTTAAATAGGTCATTTATAGAAAGGCTTTGATTAAGCATATCTTTCTTTCTTTGATTTGAAAACGAAAATTGCGCTCAAACGTCCAGCACCCTTTTGTCAACACCGACTACTTTCCAATCCAACCTCTGGGATGCTCGACAACACTACCCTTATTCTCTCGTTGATCTTCGTGTTCGTCTTTATATTTTCTCATTATATATTCCAAGGCTTGAACACCCTGCATCGTAATCGAGCAATTTTTCCTTCTTGTAGTTACTATTATGGATTTTGCTGTAGCAGAGGTCTTTTGCAAAATGTAGCGCTCTTATTTGTAAACTCTCGCCGGATGAGGTCCCATGCACACCAAAAATCTTATAGACAGATCTTGATACTTTCGTAATGTGTCCTTACAAAACCAGCTCTTCATGTCTCTAAGTTAAAACGAAGACATGCGCGAACAACTTCGCAAAAACCTTTCGTCTTGAAGTGAAAAGGTACTTTCACTTATGCTGTCTCTTCGGAGCCCCGAAGAAGGAACATGTCCTTCCTCTGATTTTACGTCTGGTACTCAATCGACGCAGAAAACCAGCTCCCATAATTTCACTTAGTCTCCTTTTTCACATATTACGCTGCTTATGCGCGTCTTACTCCTCTTTCTATTCAAGCGTCGAACGCTCTACACTACCAGCGCCGTGGGAGCCACGGCTGGCAATAAAGGAGCCTGTCCAGAATGTTCATCGCCATTCTTCTCGACTTCTTCTACCGCATCATCAACTTTTCTTATCATGACCACAACCTGCTCCTCATCTTTGCCCTTACCGATCGCCTGGTACCCTCCCCTGTCCACGCTTTCACCCGTCCTCTCCCTCTTTAGCTCCAATCCTTGTCCGTCATGTGCTGCTGCCCGATCGTTTGACTTGGCTCTTGTCAAGTTTACGTGCGGTGCTTCCTTCGCTCCCTTCCTGCTTGCCTCCTTTGTCATGGGAGCCTCCCCAACTTTCGATTGAGCGCCTCGCCCGGGCCGATAAACACTTCCGCGTCTACGATCGTAAAGGAGAACATAAATCCACTTAGAACAATTCAAGAGAAAGCTGGTAAAGGGATGGGGGGCCGCCTTGCTGAAGCAGAAGAAGGGACAATATCATAGGCCTAAGTTTCAAAGGCAAAGTTTTGTATTGCCCAAACTTTAAACTAGTCGTTCAGCTTTTCAAGAGAGAAAACCTCCGTCTTCATTCATATAAAATGAAAAGCCTGAATTGAGCATCGCCTTTCTCGTCTCGAATATCCCGTTGCATTTCCTTATGCGACACCTACCGTGATCGAGCCCCTACGTTTGAGTGGGTGCCTCCGTTTCCGCGATGTCCCATTCCCCACCCTCTGCCTTCGCCTCTCTCTTCATATCTGCCGGTACGGTCCTGCTGTTTTGAAAACTGACTTGACCAGGGTTGATGATTTTCCCCTGTGACGATCACGTGGCGGGGAGAAAAGCCGTTTCCGTACTGGTAGCTAGGGTACTCTGTAGGAAAATATCCGTTGCCGTTGACACTTGAAGTGCCATGCGTGGGAGGTGAATGGAAAGTGGAGGCAATAGGTTGAGGTGGTATGACTTGAAAAGATTGGCCGGGAAAGGATGAATACTGCGCCTCGTGAGGAGCTGCTGCAAACGCATAGACAGGAGCGCCTGCGGGTGAAATGGTCGAAGAGTGATCCTGAAAAGAGGCGGGTAGGATGTCTTGTCCGTCGAGTATAGACGAATAGTAGGCGTGATCGTTCATAATCTGCAAAGCCTCATTGCCCTGGAGAGAAGAAAAGGCAGGAGAGGAACACACGTGACATGATTCGCAAGCGGGAGAGGCTCGTCAGCAAGTCATGAATAGCTATGCACAGAGCATGCGTGTAGCTTGTGCTGGTTTGAACTGATTTCAACAAGAATTCTTGGCGTCACCGAGCGTGCAGAGGCTTTATATTCTCTCTCTTGTATTAAATATGATGGAAACAGAACTCAAAATACCCCTCGCTTTATAACTTTACCTCATTGAATGGCACCTCTTGTGTATCACGGGAGCGGGGAAAGGGTCTATTCTGATTGTTGGCCAGGGTAATGTGCCGCAAAGCAGCATTTGGCACATCTTTCACCAAGAGCCACTGTATTGAGCGAGGACAGGCGCCAAAATGTGGCAGGAAGCAACATGTATGAGGAGGAGGAGCGAGGTAACACAAAATCACGATCTATATTGTATGAAAGCCTATGGCACAGTGCTTTCGGAAACACTACCATGATGAATGCAGGACTGAGTATGTAACTAGCCCCAAGTCCTTCTTTGAGGAGAAGGAAAAAAAATTTAAGATAGGGATACTTTACATACAATCCAGAACGCTCGGCCCTTTCACGGACCCCAGATCTCTCTATATTTTCACTCACCCTAACATTGAAGACTCCCCGCCACCGATGTGTCTGAGTCTGCATTCGAGTCAATTATGGTGTTATGGAGCTTTGAGAAGAGGATATAAAACATTTCTACCAAATCTGAACTTGCTTATTCCCTCCATATCTTTCTTTACAAAGATTCCCCTCCACCCCACCTTCATCCACGCGGGAAAGGAAGTGTTAAAGTCCACGGGCGAAGACATGAGGGCTACCCCACAGAATCGCTGTTAGAATTGGAAGGAAATGATTGATGAGCCAGCCGCCGTAAAGTGACGAGTATAAGTGATTTGTGTTTAGAAACAAATTGCTATGTAAAAGTTAGTATTGAGATGACAGCTGTGCTATCTTCTACCATAATTATGCTTTTTCAAATACTCCGCTCAATTCTACACTCCTACTTCCCAACACTCACCCGCGATTCATTGACTGAAAAGAAGAGGTAGACAGGGATACCCTGCACGGCAGCCTCGCGGTAGGCGCTATTTAAAACGGAAAAAGGAGACGGGTTACAATGTTGGGAATCTCCAATAAAAGTTGAGGTTTTGCTGTCTGAAGAGATCGACCGGGCCTGAAGAAAATCGCAAAAAAGGAGCACACACAAGGGTGTTGGAAAGAGTTTTGGGTTCATTACCGGTCTAGGCGAGCATTTCCGGGTTCCGTGGAGGCCCACAGGGAATGGTGTACGGACTGGACCACATCGGTTGGGGAGAAGGACTTGATGACGAAAAATCGAGCCTGAGGGGGGAGAGACAGATGGGGACGGAGTTGCAGGGGAAGGCATGCAACGCGTGAGTACACGTGATCCGAGGATGATTGACTTTCCCTGACTTCACCCCCGGCCCCAGACCGTCTCGTCTCCTCCCACCCTATTCCCCTCTCCATCTCCTGAATCGACCCCCACCTTTCTTCCCTTCCCCGTCCTCATTCCTCTACCTGCACCGGATCCCCCGTTGGCAACACCTGCGGCGGCGTTTTCCAGGCCTCCTCCTCCTTCTCGGGCTCCTCGTCCTGCGGCCCCTCTTGCTCCTGCTCCCGGTTCTCCTCTTTCTCTTCGTCTTCCTCCCCATCCTTCCCCTCGAAGCCTACTCCCCCTTGCGGCTCTTCCTCCTTTGAATCATTTTGGCTGATCTGAACGACGCCTGTTTCAATCCTCGCCTCCATCACCTCCTCCTCTGCCTCCTTGCCTGCCGTCGCTGGGATGGACTCTTTCCCCATCGCAGCTGCGCCTACTCAGACAATTAATGCGGGGGGAACACAAAGAAAGGTCGAATAATTGCACCGACTTGTTCCATCACATCGGATTGCCACGTGACTAGTGGCCTTTCGCTACTTCCCCCCTCCCCTCCCTCCGCCCTCCTGTACCTTCGGAGTGCACGTCCTGTGCCTCTCCTTTGTCCCTCCCAACCTCCTCCATTCCTCTTTCTCCTTCCTTTTCACCCCTTTCTTGGCGTGGAGCAGGCACCGAGGGGGGCATCGAGGACGAGACGGCGACATAGCCTCGCCCTGGCCCACGCCGACCTCGTCCCCGCCCTCCGCGCCGTCCTCCGCCTTCCCTCTCTCTCCCCTCTGCTCGTCGACTTGGGTAGGGTCCTGGAAGGATGGTGCCAGTTCGGAAAATCAACGCCACTTACAGCAACACAAAAGCCCGGAACCTGCATTCCCACCCCTTTTCTCCCAAGCTGCTCCTTTCCCCATGATAGCCATTCCTTTGGCCCCACAACCCAAAACCTTGTAATTTGCTCTCAGGCGTCCTCTCCCCACGCACCTTTATAGCCACGGTCACCGGCTGGCGAAGGAGAGGCAGGTAGCGAAGAGGCAGCGGCAGGGGTGTAGGCGGGAAAGCTGGAGGGAGGGTAGGAAGGAGAGAGCGTCGAGGGCGGGAGGGAGGGAAGGAGGGAGGGAGGGAGGTAGTAGTAGCCGTCCTGATACGGGGAGAAGGTGTCAAGACCGTACATCTGGGATAAAGTAGATAGTATAAAATTTGAGGGTAGATATGAGGTGAATAGGGCGAATCAGGAATAAATGTGTAATTCGGGGGGATAGGGTTAAGGTTATAGGTGGAAGAGCAAGGCAGATGGAACAGGGACAGGAAGGTAGTGTCGCGACGCACGTCCACCATGAATAGCAGAAAGCGCCAACAGTGGGGAGGCGAGAGTCCCAGAGACGCCAAGGGCCACATTCTGCGTCACAATGGCGCCAACGCGCCGCCCTGGCTCTTTCCTCTCTGTCTCGTTCTTACCATTGGCATCCCCCCGTACGCCCCTGGCGAGGGCGAGTCGTAGTAGTACAAGTAGCTAGCAGGGGGGGGCGGACCCGCGGGAGGGAGGGAGGGAGGGAAGGTGGGAGGGTAGATGCCA
>Ga0102934_1002467_pt1 | contig 12789 bp, 11 predicted proteins | sample SalPonR2_A_D1_MG_FD_78175 | JGI IMG/M metagenome (GOLD analysis project Ga0102934, IMG submission 78175) | Salt pond soil microbial communities from South San Francisco under conditions of wetland restoration - Salt Pond MetaG R2_A_D1_MG | ecosystem: Environmental > Aquatic > Marine > Intertidal...
CGCTCCGGTGAAACCGAGGATTATTTTATCTCCGATCTTGTGGGCGGGGTTTCCGGCGGGCAGATTAAAACCGGGTCCATGTCCAGAAGCGACCGGATCGCCAAATACAACCAACTGATCCGCATTGAACAGGAACTGGGAGATAGTGCCCGTATTTCCGACAATGTGTTTACCTTTTCCGGGTAAATTTCCGGCGGAGCGCCAATAACATGCCGGATGCCATGAGACGTCCTAAAAATCGGTTAGTCAAACGGGCGGCTGCCTTTTTACTATTGGTTTTAACCGGATTAAGCCTTGGTGGGGCACCGGCGGCCGGATATGTTCTGGACGGCCGGCATGTGCTTGACTTGATGCTCGATCATATGGATTTGCCCAATCAGATGCGGATCGCACAGCGGCTGACCGTATTTGAAGGCGCATCTGAATTCGGTGCCATGGGTTTTCCCCAGACCGTCTGCTACAAAATGCCGGGAAACTATTATGCTGAAATCAAGACGGATGAGCTCCACCGAATCTATTCGGCCTCCGGCGAGGATTCCCTGACGATTGTCAATGGCCAAATCGTTTCTACAAACATAGAGGCCATTCATCATTACAGAGATCTTTTTTGCTATTATTCCCGGCGGGTGTTGTCTGATCATCTGGCCTATCTCGGCATAAATGTGTCGAAATCGAGCTATGGCCGATGGGAAAAGCATATTGCGTATGTCATTGGCGCCCAGTATCCGGATGAGTCCAAACCACAGCTATGGGTGGATAAGGAAAGCTTTCTGCCCATTCGATGGGTCTATCAGGTGGAGAATGCCGCTGCCGGGCTGCCGCGGATTGAGTTCCGCTACAAGGACTGGCGGCAGACAAACGGCAGCTGGTATCCGAGGACCATTGAGCTGATTCAAGATGGGCAGCTGCGGCGGCGCATGGATGTGGCCGGGATTGAGACCAATCCGGTGTTTAAGTCAGCGATATTTAATATTGACCATTTGAAGGCGGTTTACGCAGTGCCTGATCCCGAGGCAGAATCCGCTGCGCCTGAAAGCGATATTGATCAGCAGATCGAGAAATTTCGGGAAATTTTTGAGCCGGAATAGGAAAAACCCCGTTCCGCGCGTCGGTTCGAGGCAGACGCCTTCCAAAGGCGCTTCACTAACACCAAATTCATGTAAGGTAGGTTTATGGCAGGTAAACCCAAATTTATTTTTGTCACCGGCGGGGTGCTTTCATCGCTTGGTAAGGGTCTTGCATCTGCTTCCATAGGAGCTTTGCTCGAGTCCAGGGGGTTGACCGTCACACTGCTTAAACTGGACCCCTATATCAATGTGGATCCCGGCACCATGAATCCTTTTCAACACGGCGAGGTGTTTGTTACGGATGATGGCACAGAGACGGATCTGGACCTGGGCCACTATGAGCGCTTCGTTAATGTGCGGTTAAGTGCGGATAATAATTTTACCACGGGTAAAATCTATTATTCGGTTATTCAAAAGGAGCGCCGGGGGGATTATTTAGGCGGCACGGTTCAGGTCATTCCTCATATTACGGATGAAATCAAGCAGAGCATTATACAGACCGCCCAGGATGTCGATATCGTCATCGTTGAAATCGGCGGTACCATCGGTGATATCGAAAGTCTGCCTTTCCTTGAAGCGATTCGGCAGTTCCGGTTCGATGTGGGCAAGGAAAATGTCATCTATATCCATCTGACCTTTGTGCCCTATATATCGACCGCCGGCGAGGTTAAAACCAAGCCCACCCAGCATAGTGTGAAGGAGCTGAGAAGCATCGGTATTCAGCCGGACATCATATTATGCCGGACCGGGCGTTTCCTGTCCTCAGATATTAAGGCAAAAATCGCGCTTTTTTGTAACGTGAGCCAGGACGCGGTCATCACGGCCAAGGATGTGGACTGCATCTATGAGGTGCCCCTAAACTTTAATCAGGAAAATTTGGATGATAAGGTCCTTGAGGTTTTAAATGTCTGGACAGGGGCGCCGCGGCTTGAGAAATGGCATGATCTGCTCAGGCGCATCAACAATCTGCAGCACCGGATACAGATCGCGGTGGTCGGAAAATACACGGATTTGACAGAATCCTACAAAAGCTTGAACGAGGCATTGTTTCATGCCGGGGTCTATAATAATGCCAAGGTGGAGCTTCTGTTTATCGATTCAAGCACCCTGACTGCCGAAAACGTCGCCGATACGCTGGCTTCCGCAGACGGGGTTCTGGTGCCCGGCGGTTTTGGCGCCCGCGGGGTTGAGGGAAAGATAATAGCCATCCAATATGCCCGGAAGAACAAAGTCCCGTATTTCGGCATCTGCCTGGGCATGCAGCTGGCGGTGGTGGAATTCGCCCGCAACGTGGCCGGCATCAAAAAAGCCCACAGCTCTGAATTTGATGCGGCGACAGAGTTTCCGGTGATATACCTGATGCGGGAGTGGTTTGATGAAAAGACGCAAACCATTCAAAAACGGGATGTGGATTCGGATAAAGGGGCTACCATGCGGCTCGGCGCCTATCCGTGCCACCTGCCGATCAAGGACTCTATGGCATACAAGGCGTACCAGGCAGGCAATATTTCCGAACGGCACCGGCATCGGTATGAATTCAACAATGAGTTTATGCAATCCCTTGCCGAAAGCGGCCTGGTGTTCAGTGGGCTTTCCCCTAAAGGCGATCTGGTGGAAATCGTTGAACTAAAAGACCACCCGTGGTTTCTGGGTTGCCAGTTTCATCCGGAATTTAAATCCCGGCCTATGACCTCGCACCCCTTGTTCAGAGATTTTATTAAGGCCTCCCTGGATAATTGCCGCCAAAAGAAGCCGTTATCCTAAGCTTTTATCTCTTCGGTGCCGTCAGTTGCATTAATATAAGGGTTCAAGGATCATCGCGAGCCGGCGGGGCTGGCTGGGTAGGTCCATCCAGAACGCAGCTGGGGTAAAATTTTACTCCCCCTGGTTGACTTTTTTCGTATATTTCGATAACTGAAACGACAATTTAATTTATTCGAAACCCTATTTTAACAAATGGACGATGTTTAGTGATTAATTTGCCGTAAACCCTTTTTCCGCACGCGACGCTTTGGGAAAGTCCCCCAATGAAAGAAATCCGCGACGCTGTTTTAAATTGTATTTATAATTATTCCGATGATGATGAGAAACTCATCCGGGAGCTTGACAAAATTGCGGCAGATGGCGGCGGATTAACGTATTCCATCTTTTTCAATGTACTGACCCACATTGACTTCTCCCCCCAAAAGGCCCAGGCCTATTGGCGCGCCATTCTTGATCACCGCCGGTTTTTGATGCAGATGCTGGGGCGGGCCGTTCATCTGCGGACAGCGATTTGTGATTATTTCTGCGCGGTTGACAAATCTTTGGAAAATCCGGTTTTTATTGATATCCATGTATTCGAAAACAAGCTGAAATCTCTGAATTACGATAGCCTGACCAGTTTGCACACCCGAAGCAGCATGGATGAGACCCTGGCCCGCGAATTGGCCCGCGCCAAACGCTATGAAAACGAATTGTGCCTCCTGTTTTTTGATCTTGATGATTTTAAGCGGATCAATGACATGTTCGGTCATCTGGCCGGGGACATGGTATTAAAGGATGTCAGCCGCATCATTAAATCCGAGATCCGGACCGAGGATTCAGCCGCCCGCTACGGCGGGGAGGAAATCGTGGTTGTGCTGCCGCAGACCGGCAAGCTGGACGGCCTGTTAATCGCTGAGCGGATAAGGAAAAGGGTGGCTGAACTGGTCCTTGAATACGAAACCAAGAAAATCCATACCACAATCAGCGGGGGGTTATCCAGTTTTCCCATTGATGCGGAAAACGTCTCGGATCTTTTGAAGTTTGCGGATAATGCCATGTATCAGGCGAAAATTTCGGGTAAGAACAATATTGCCGTATACTCCCAAAACAAGCGGCGTTATTTGCGCATTGATTTTTTTGAAAACATCCATGTCCGGCAGGTAGGTTTTAATAAGAATGCGGGCGAACTCACCGCCAGGAGTAAAAATATCAGTAAATCCGGCATCCTTTTTGAGCGCCGGGAACGGTTTGAGATAGGGGCCAAAGTGCAGCTGATGATACCGGTGCCGGAGAATGCCGATGCGATTGTGGTGCTTGGACGGGTCGTCCGGGTTGAAATGCTTCCGGGCGGAAGCTATGATATCGGGGTTTCTTTTCTGGAACTCGACCAGGCCGCCAAAACTGAGTTGGCAAATTATGTCTTTGATCAATTGGGCGGGCATTGCAACTGAAATCTGAATCCAGAGGTGTATTCAACGAATGCATGCGCTGAAACCGCTCTCTCCAGGAGACACCATCGGCATTGCAGCGCCGGCCAGTCCATTTGATAAAAGCCAATTTGAATTCGGGATTCGGTTTTTAGAGGAGCAGGACTTTCGGCTCCGCATCCCCTCTGAAATCTTTCACCAGGACAGATACCTGGCCGGCTCGGATGCCCAGCGGGCGCGACTGATCAATGCTCTATTCGCTGATGATAGTGTTCAGGCCATCTGGTGTGCCAGGGGCGGTTATGGGGCGCTACGCATTCTGCCGCTGCTCGATTATTCCCTGATCCATGCCCATCCCAAAGCTTTTGTTGGATCCAGTGATATCACCGCGATGCTTTCGGCGCTAAGCGAGCGATGTGATATGCCCGTTTTTCACGGCCCGATGATCGTATCATTTGCCGATGCGGATGAAGCCTCATGTCAGGCGGCGATTGAAATGTTTAGAATGCCGGGGGCCTGGACGCTGACTGCGGAACCCGTCCATGTGATCCAGCCGGGTCAGGCTTCGGGGCCTGTTGCGGGCGGCAACCTAACCACACTTGTCCACTTGATTGGCACGCCATATGAGCCGGATTTTTCCGGAAAGCTTTTATTTGTGGAGGATATTGGCGAGGCCCCGTACCGGATAGACCGGATGCTGACTCAGCTGAAACTGGCCGGAAAGCTGTCTCATATTCAGGGAGTTATTTTGGGCAGTTTCATTGATTGCGGCACATCTGAAGAGATTTACGCTATTGCAGAGCAGATTTTTTCTGATTTGTCTATTCCCGTTCTGGGGGGCATACCTGCCGGCCATGGCTCCCGCAATATGATGCTGCCCATCGGCGTCAAGGCGACACTCGATGCCGGCAGCGGCACGCTGACCTATCATTCCCGGTTTTTCAATAAAATTCCAAAGGCTGCCAGAAAAGCATCGCCTGATGCCGGTTTGGCATGAGTCGAATGGATCAAGCAGATAGCCTGATGCGGCAGGCAGTCGCCGACAGGGTGTTTCCCGGCGGGGTTTTACTCGTTGCCCAATCCGGAAGCATCCGTTTTTTTAAGGCCTACGGACTTGCCAATATATTTACCGGTCGGCCGATGACTTGTGACACCATATTTGACCTGGCCTCATTAACCAAGCCGCTGGCCACCACGCTGACAGCCATGAAACTCGTCCAGCAGAATAAACTGACCATTGATCAGCCGGTGGCCGAAATACTTCCGGAGTTTAAAAATACGGATAAGGCCGGCATCCGGATAGCCCATTTACTGGCGCATGTGTCCGGCCTGCCGGACTACCGCCCTTACTACCATGAGCTCTGCGCCCATCCCCTGAAAAATCGAAAAAATATGCTGTTGACGCTTTTGCAGAATGAGCCGCTGGCTTATGCCACGGGCCAAAAAACGATATATAGCGATCTCGGTTTTATGCTGCTGCACCTCTTGATTGAAAAGATTGCCGGCTGCAGTCTGGATACATTTGTCACCCGGGAAGTTTATCAGCCGCTGGGGATTAAGGATTTGTTTTTTATTGATGTTTGCGATGGGCCCCCGGAAAGCGCCTTTGCCGCTACAGAGGACTGCAGATGGCGCAATCGGGTGCTGGAAGGGGTGGTTCACGATGAGAATGCCTATGCATTGGGCGGGTTTTCAGGGCATGCCGGGCTATTCGGCACCGCAGAGGCAGTCTGTGCTTTGCTTTTGCATCTGCTGCAGGGGACTGGGGGGTCTCCCGGACTTTTTGCCCCGGCCCTGCTGCGCCGGTTTTTGAGTCGCTATTCCCCCTATGAGCGTGCCTTAGGGTTTGACATGCCCGCTGAGACAGGGTCAAGCGCCGGCGAATATTTCCAAAGGGAGACGAGCGTGGGGCATCTTGGATTCACAGGGACCTCCTTTTGGATGGCGATGGACCGCTCCATTATTATTATGCTGCTTACCAACCGGATTCATCCGCGTCGGGATAATGAGGCGATCAGGCAGTTCCGACCGATTTTGCACAATGCGCTTATGGCTCGTATTTAAGGGAGTTTAAGCCCTGTCCGGATTATTTTTAGCTTGCTATGCCTCCATGTTTCTGTTAGCCATAAGAGTTAATTCTGGGCGGACAAACGGTTTTGGGGCGAAAAGGAGGCGACACGGTGTTTCTTGATGCATTGCTGGGGGTTTTTTCAAATGATTTGGCGATTGATCTCGGTACAGCCAATACATTGGTCTATGTGCGGGGCAAGGGGATTGTTTTAAGTGAACCCTCCGTTGTCGCTGTAAGAACAGATAATCGCATGAAAAATCGGGTGTTGGCGGTGGGTCTTGAGGCCAAGAACATGCTCGGCCGAACGCCCGGCAATATTGTGGCCATCCGTCCCATGCATGACGGGGTGATTGCTGATTTCGATGTCACCGAGGCCATGCTCCGCCATTTTATCCGTAAAGTTCATAACCGCCGATCGTTTGTTCGGCCCCGGATTGTGATTGCCGTTCCCACGGGGATCACGCCGGTGGAAAAACGCGCGGTTAAAGAGGCATCCGAATCCGCTGGCGCCAGAGAGGTCTTCCTGATTGAAGAGCCCATGGCCGCAGCCATCGGTGCGGGCCTGCCGATTACTGAGCCGACTTGTAACATGGTGGTGGATATTGGCGGCGGCACCACTGAAGTGGCGGTGATCTCACTGGCCGGGATTGTCTACAGCCGGTCGATACGAGTGGCCGGGGATAAAATGGATACTGCCATTATGCAGTATGTGAAGCGTAAGTATAACCTCTTGATCGGGGAACGTACCGCGGAAATTATCAAAACCACCATCGGCAACGCCTATCCGGATTCTGAAAATTATGAGACCATTGAGGTCAAGGGGCGGGACTTGGTTTCCGGTATTCCCAAGATTCTTGCCATCGACTCAGAGGAGATCCGGGTGGCGATTTCCGAACAGATTGATGCGATTGTTGAAACAACAAAGATTGCCCTTGAGCAGACCCCACCGGAACTGGCTGCAGATATTGTCGATAGCGGGATCGTCCTCACCGGCGGCGGTGCCTGTCTGAAAAATCTGGATAAATTGCTGCGGGAAGAGACCGGACTGCCGATTACGGTAACAGATGACCCCTTATCCACTGTCGCCCTGGGATCAGGGAAAACATTAAACAGCATTGAAATCCTCAAACAGGTAGTTATCGACTGATCCATGTTTTCAAAAAAATCGATGGTCGTTGCCGGGGCGATCATTTTGATCGCCCTCAATGGTATCGTCTTCTCCATTGATATGATCCGTAAATCCTCTGTTTATGAAGCCGCCGCCCGGGCGGCGATTTTTTTTGTCGCCCCGGTTCAGAATGTGTTTCATTCATCCGTCGAGTTCGTGGATGACTTGTGGGAACACTACTTCTGTCTGGTATCTGTTGGGTATGAAAATGAAAAACTTCGGGAAAAACTGGCAAGCGCCAATCAGGCCAACCACCGATGCAGAGAGATGGCACTGGCCAATGAGCGGCTTCGGGAACTGGTCCGGCTTAAACAGCGGAGTCCGTTTGAGTATCTGGCGGCAGAGGTTATTGCCAGGGATCCATCGCCCTGGTACCGGACCATCGTGATTAATAAAGGCACTGAAAATGGCGTAAATCCGCAGGATCCGGTAATGACGGCCAAGGGGATCGTCGGGCATGTTTTGCATGCGGGGGGAGATTATGCCACGATATTACTGATTGTCGACAGAAACAGCGCGGTTGACGCGATGATTCAGCGCAGCCGGGCGAGGGGGCTCGCCAAAGGCGCGGAAAACGGGAAATGCCTGTTTGACTATACGCTGCGGAAAAAGGAGGTAAGGATCGACGACATCGTCATATCCTCCGGATTCGATCAGCTGTATCCCAAGGGGTTTCGAATCGGGCATGTCTCCAAAGTCGTGCGCCGAAACGCCGGTCTTTTTCAGGATATCGAAATTACGCCGTCCGTGGATTTTAAAACCCTGGAAGAAGTGATGGTGCTTTTAAATCCGCCAGATTATGTAGTTGGCGAGAACTGATGCGCTGCATCGTTTATCTGATCCTCGGTATCCTTTTGATGGGGGTTCATACTGCGATCCTATCGGATTTTCCGAAAATCATTTCCTTCTATGACATTCTGATTCCGTTTGTGGTTTATCTGAGCCTGTTTCGGAGTTTGTTCGCCGGACTTTTCGTGGTGCTGGTGATCGGATATTTTATGGATATGGTTTCGGGGGCGCCGAACGGCATTTACATGGCCACCTTTATGATCATTTTTCTTATGTTCCGAAATATTACCGCCTATTTTCACGCCCAGGAAACTCTCTTGTTCACCATCTGCACCGCGGTGGGCGTATTTGCCGAAAACTTGATATTCTGCCTGCTGCCCATTTTGGCCCATACGGAACTGGATATTCTGGTTAACGCGCTTTGGTTGTTTGTCGTGCAGCTAATCTGGGTGCTTTTGACCGCCCCCTTGATATATCGCTTATTTGCCGCCCTATTTGCCGGTGTGGACCATATGCGGGCCGCCCAATAATATACATATAGAGACAGGCCGTTTGCCCATGACCCCGCCCAGTCAGCTGCAAAAATATTTTCAACGGGTTGATACGGATTGGTATCGAAACCGGCTATTCGGGTTTATGTGTTTTATGATGGCGGCCTTTTTAGTGCTCGGCATAAGGCTCGTCTATATGCAGATTATCAAAGGGGGGCACTATTATGATCTGGCTAAAGATAACTGTATCCGCCGTCAGCGAATAAAGCCTTTCAGGGGATTAATATATGATCGGAATGGCCACCTTCTGGTAGAAAATCGCCCGGCGTTTAATCTCAGCATTGTGGAAAATGATGCCGAACCCTTGGAGCAGACGGTTGAAAAGCTTTGTACGTATTTAACGGAAACCCCTAAAGATATCATGGCCAAGATTGAAAAGGCCGAGGGCGGGTATGAACCGGTGCTGCTCCGGGAAGATATTGACCGCAATACCATGGCGGCTGTTTCCTCGCACCGGTTCGAATTGCCGGGCATTAACATTGAAGCAAGGGCCCGGCGGCATTATCTGTATCCGGCATTGGCCGCCCATTTGCTGGGTTATTTAGGGGAGGTCAGTCCGGCGGAGATTCGTAACAGCAGATTCCATGAAAAGCAAAAAGGCGATTATGTCGGCCGGTTTGGCGTGGAAAAGGCCTTTGAAACCTATCTTGCGGGGACCTCCGGCGGCCGTATCGTGCAGGCGAATGCCGGCGGGCAAATCGTTGATGTGCTCGATCAAGTTCGTGCCGAGCCTGGGCACAACGTTTACCTCACAATTGATTACGAACTCCAGCAAATGGCTGAATCGCTGCTGGGCGATCAGAACGGTGCCGTGGTGGCGATGGATCCTGATTCGGGCGAGGTGTTGGCCATGGCCAGCAGCCCGGGATTTAATCAGAATCATTTTGTGGACGGGATGAGCAACAAAGAGTGGCATTCCTTGACCGCTAACCCGGAACAGCCGATGATGAATAAGGCCGTTCAGGGGGAATACCCGCCCGCCTCCACTTATAAAATTGTCACTGCCATGGCGGCATTGGAAGCGGGTGCTGTCAACAAAGAAGAAGAGATTTATTGTCCCGGTCATTATCAGTATGGTAACCGGTTGTATCATTGCTGGAAGGAAATCGGGCATGGCCATGTGGATCTGATTCACGCACTTTCCCAATCCTGCGATGTTTACTTTTACCAAATGGGCAAGCGCCTGGGGGTGGATACATTGGCCAAATATGCCCGCGGGTGCGGCCTGGGCTCAGCAACCGGGATATGCCTGGATCGGGAGGCGGACGGGTTGATACCCACCTCGCAGTGGAAGCTCAGGCGATACGGGGTACCATGGCAGGGGGGCGAGACCCTGTCCATTGCCATCGGCCAGGGGTATAACCTGGTGACCCCCCTTCAGATGACGGTTTTGATTTCAGCGGTGGCCAATGGGGGCATCAGATATCAGCCGACCATTTTAAAAACGATTGAAACAGTGGAGGGTAACCGGGTAAAATCGGGAGAAGCGACGATAAACGGTCGGTTGCCAGCCAGCCAGAATACTTTGCAGATTATACGGAAAGGCTTGTGGCGGGCGGTCAATGCCCGGCATGGGACGGCCTACTGGCATGTGCGGGACAAGTCGATCGAGATTAGCGGAAAAACCGGTACCGCCCAGATCATCAGCCGCAAAAAAGGGGAGAAGCGGGCCGAAAAGCTGGAAGACCGGTATAAGCCCCATGCCTGGTTTATCGGCTATGCCCCGTCAGAGCACCCGGAGATTGCGGTCTCTGTGCTGGTTGAACACGGGGAGCACGGATCCAGCGGGGCCGGGCCCATTGCCGGTAAACTGATGCGAAACTATCTAAAGCCTTCTGAGAAGGCGAATATAAAGGAGTGATACCAAGATGTCATCTGATTCCAACGATATATCCAAAGCCGGGGCATCCGCACCGTCGAACTTTATTCGGCAGATTATTGAGGCGGACACCAAATCCGGCAAATACGGTGGTCAGGTGGTGACCCGGTTTCCGCCGGAACCCAACGGCTATCTTCATATCGGCCATGCCAAATCCATCTGTCTCAATTTTGGTTTTGCCGAGGAGTTTGGCGGCACCTGCCATCTCCGGTTTGATGATACCAATCCGTTGAGGGAAAATGTGACCTACGTGGATTCGATAAAAGAGGATGTCAGGTGGCTGGGCTTTGACTGGAAGGGGCACCTGTATTTTGCCTCCGACTATTTTGATAAACTCTATGAATATGCGCTTACGCTTATAAAATCCGGCAAAGCCTATGTTGACAGCTTAAGCCCGGATGAGATCCGGGCACACCGGGGTACGCTCACCGCGCCTGGAAAGGAGAGCCCTTACCGGCATCGGTCGGTTGAAGAGAGTTTAGATCTTTTCCAGCGCATGGCAGCCGGGGAATTCGAGGAAGGCGAGTGTGTGCTTCGGGCCAAAATCGATATGTCCTCACCCAACGTCATTATGCGCGATCCCACCCTTTATCGGATACGGAAGCGGCCGCATCATCGCACGGGCGAAAAATGGCATATCTATCCCATGTATGATTTTGCCCACTGCCTGTCTGATTCGATCGAGGGGATTACGCATTCCATCTGCACCCTGGAGTTTGAAAACAACCGGGAACTCTATGACTGGATCCTGGATGCCCTGGAAGCCTACCATCCCCAGCAGATCGAGTTTGCCAGGCTAAACCTTTCCTATACGGTGTTAAGCAAGCGGAAGCTGATCGAACTGGTTGACGGCGGCTATGTGGATGGCTGGGATGATCCCCGGATGCCCACCATCTCCGGATTCCGGCGGCGCGGTTATACGCCGGCGGCGATACGGAATTTCTGCGAACGGATCGGCGTGGCCAAGCGAGACAGTATGGTCGATTTGGCGCTGCTTGAGCACTGCATCCGCGAGGATCTGAACAAACGGGCGCCACGGTTTATGGGGGTTTTGCGGCCCTTGAAGGTAGTGATTGAAAACTATCCGGAGGGGGAAACAGAGACCCTGGAAGCGATCAACAATCCGGAGGATGCAAGCATGGGGACTCGGCAGATTCCGTTTTCCCGTGAACTTTTTATTGAAAAAGAAGATTTCATGGAGGTGCCGCCCAAGAAATTTTTTCGGCTCGCTCCGGGACGCGAGGTACGGCTTAGGTATGCGTATTTTATCACCTGCACGGATGTTATTAAAGATGAAAACGGTGAGATTGTTGAACTTCGCTGCACCTATGATCCGGAAACCCGGGGCGGGGATGCGCCGGACGGCCGAAAGGTAAAATCCACACTACACTGGGTCTCGGCACCCCATGCGGCAGATGCGGAGATCAGGCTTTATACCCATCTGTTTACCGTCGAAAACCCGGCGGCTGAAGAGGATTTTAAAAAAGTGTTAAATCCTGAATCGCTTGAAATTCTGAGTGATGTAAAATTGGAGCCCGCACTTACTGAGTCGGAACTCGGGGCCCAGTGCCAGTTTGAGCGGCTTGGGTATTTTTGTCAGGATGTTAAATATTCAACACTTGAACATCTGGTTTTTAACCGCATTGTCACATTGCGCGATCAATGGGCAAAGGTTAAGAAGCAACAACAGGGCAATCAAAAAACCTAATTTTGATGGCTTCTGTAATGAGTGCCGTATAATTGCACCCCGGCGGGAGGATATGTTTTCTCTCCCGGCCGGGGCAGATGCCTTTACGCCTACATTTTTGAAATGTTATCCTTTAACTGGGCGATTTCAATGCCCAGGCTGACGCATTGTTTGCCCTGCATGCAGAGATCTGCGTCCCCTTCCTCCAAAAAGGTTTTCAGGTGATGCTGATCCTTTTTTAAATCAACCACCCAGCGCTCCTGGTCATCATCATAGTTGACATCCACATTAATGCCGCATTCTCCGATATCCGGATAAATTTCCTCAATTTTTTGGCATAATTCATTCTTGTCCATAGTTTAGCCTCCTTATCTGCGGTTTTCATAAATCATAATGCCATTTTA
>Ga0102934_1002470_pt1 | contig 12787 bp, 10 predicted proteins | sample SalPonR2_A_D1_MG_FD_78175 | JGI IMG/M metagenome (GOLD analysis project Ga0102934, IMG submission 78175) | Salt pond soil microbial communities from South San Francisco under conditions of wetland restoration - Salt Pond MetaG R2_A_D1_MG | ecosystem: Environmental > Aquatic > Marine > Intertidal...
ACCCAGGGCCAGAAGTTTGATCCCCACGGCGACTATGTCCGTCGCTATGTCCCGGAAATTGCCGCCCTGCCCGATAAGTACCTGCACGCGCCCTGGATGGCTCCTGACGCAGTGCTGGCCGCGGCCGGAATCGTCTTGGGGGATGATTACCCATTGCCGCTGGTGGACTTGAAACAATCACGGCAGCGGGCGCTGGATGCCTATCAGCAGATGCGCCACAGCAGTTGATATTGGCTAGAGAAAAACCGGCCTCACACGAAGTCACGGAGATCACAGAGAAAATCTTAAAAGGAAGGCTTTTGTTTTAAAACCTGAAATAGCTTTAACTGGAGTTTTAAATTCTGATTTTTTCGTGTTGTCCTTTTATTCAATAGCTTTTTTTTGATCAACCTTCTTAATGTCTTCGTGCCTTAGTGAGAGAAAGCGTATCTATCCAATATTTCAAAATGATCGATCTTCAGACAGCTGCTGCAGTTGCCGGACGATCATCTCATGCAGGCGCTTACTGGTTTTTTCCAGCGTATCGGTATCCTGTTTCTGCAGAGCCTGGAAAAACTGACTGCAGACCTTGCGATCATCATTGTCCCAGCCGCTGGTAACACCTTTTTTTTCGCTATCCGCTTCTTCAATGAGGGCTTTCTGGTCATAGTCACGACGCCCATGGGCCCAGTTGATGACCTGGGCGGTGAACAACAGGCAGCGATCAAGCAGTATAAACAGCAGCTGGATATTGCGCGCCGGTCCGACCTGGATCGATTCGCCACCGACCTGGAAACCGAGCAGCTCAAAGCTATTCAGCAGATCCTTTCCCTTGAACAGGGTACCAGCGGCACCGAGAAAGCCCCCCAATGCTGAAAATACCCCGAAACTGATGCCCCCGGCGGCGAGGTCAATGCCAGCACCGATAGTGGCGCCACTGATGGCCCCGGCCAGCACCAGCTGCTTGTCGGTCAGCCCCAGAAACTCCCAGGTTTTGTCGCTGAACAGGTCCTCTTCAAGGATCGAGTGCGGAGCGAGCTCAAGATCAAAAATAGTGTGTTTATAAAGGGTGCGGATCGCCTTGCGGGTCTGCTGCTCTTTGTGACTGACATAGTCCATATAGTTTTGTGTCAGTTTCATTTTGATCGCGATTTCGTCATCCTTTGGGCTACAGGATGCTGTGGTTCGGTAATCAAGGACATCACGCAGTAATTCAAGAATCAGTTCGGCCGTTTGCTGATGCCGCGCCTGCCAGTCGCTCTGAAAGGTAGAGATGACCATTTTCAGTAGCGGTTCCAACTGTTGATCAATCGCCTTGAGGCTCTCCAGCAGTTCAATCCGTTGGGCATAATTGGCGCGACTTGAATTGAACACCCGGATGGCATTGAAGTGCTTGCGAAATTCGGCGTGCCAATCATCGAGATAGCGGCTGTCCTCGCCCTTACTGTTGATCACCGCCAGGCGCGGCGCACCGGTCAGGCGCAGAATCTCCATTTCCGCTTTGTCCATATTGCGCAGCGGCCGTGAGCCATCAACCACAAAAATCACCCCGGCGCCCTGTGCCACTGGTGTTAACAGACTGCAATCATCGCGAAAGCCAGGATCATCACGATGCGCAGCAATGAACGCCGGCAGTAACTGGTTAGCCGGGCCGTTGTAGGCTTGCATCCAGGCCAGGGTCTGGCGGGGGTTCTGGAACCCGGGGGTGTCAACAAAGCGGATGATTTCACGCCCATCGATGGTGACCGGAAAGCTTTGAACCTCGGTGGTTTCGCCGGGAATCGGACTGACCCTGACGCTATCATCTTCGGCCAGGGTGGAAAGAACGGAGGACTTCCCCTCATTGGGGTGACCGACTATAGCGAATATGGGAACAGAGGTCGTCATCAGTCGCGCACCAGGGGAAAAACATCAAGATAAGGATCTGCCAGCGCTTGAGTGGTTTTCAGCCAGATGGACAGATCCTGCGAATGAACCGGTGTCAAGGGATTGTCTGCAACGGGCCGGCCGACCAGGGCGACAGCAAGGGGCGCGGATGCGCCGATCATCCGGCGCAGTTGCTCTAACCGGGTAGTTACCTCCCGGATCGGTGGTTGCCAGGCTTCCTGGATCACAACAATGCCGGCAAGGTTCTGGTCTTCTAGTGTAATGCTGATTTGATCGAGCAAGGCCGTGCCGGATTGTTCGATGGCGCCGTAACGGATCGCAACCAATGGGCTGCCTTTGTCCAGATTACCAAGATGGGGAGTCAGCAGATCGATGGGACAAGCATCCCAGAGTTCATCAGGGATTAATACCAGAAGGCCGCTACCGGTCAGTGACAGCTTGGATAGTTCCGGTTTTGGGGTCGGTTCTTGATGTGCCGCCAGGGGAGGAATCTGCTGCTGAGCTTCGGTGTGGACCAGTGGCGTCAGCATCCGTCGGCGCAACTGGCGGAAGGCGGCACTGTCGCAGGGGAGATTTTTCAGTCCGGAGTGTAATTGATAGCTCCCCCAGCCCAGCAGCAGCAAGCGTGGCAGAAGTCCATAAACCAGGATTCCACCCAACAGAAATGGCCACCAGGAGACAACTCCAGCGCTGGTCAGGCGCAGGTTTCCTTCAATCAGGACAATCTTGCTGCCGATAATCTGCTCAAGGCCGGGATAAGCCCAGTCGTATGGCAGTAGCCAAGCCCAGGGCAGGGCAATCAGGCGTACCAGTTCGGCGAGAAAGGCATCGGTCAACGGCAGGGTCGACTGCCAGCCAAAGGCAATATCGGTAAAGCTGATTTTGGCCAACAGGGTCAGCAATACCCCCAGATTAAAACCGCTACCGGCAAGCTGCAACAGAATAAAGGCCGGCCACAACAGCAGATTGCCATAGACCTGACGAAACTGTCGCAAACTGCCGGACACGGCCTGCAGATCAAGGCGCCGGGATGCCGTCAGATGTTTCTGGGAGCGCTTGAGCAGTGAGGTAAAGAGGTTACTCAAGCCCTGGCCGAGCAGTGCATAGAGGACTGACTGCGGAGCTTTTATCCGGCGCACAGAGCGATAACCAAGAAGGGCGAGGTTAAGAAATAGCAGCAGTAGTTGAACCAGGATGAAAAGGGCAAAAAAACCGGAGACATTGACCGGCGTGGTGCCGTCATAACGCAGAAAAGAAGCTGCCATACCGCTGCCAATCAGCAGGCTGAGCAGAAATAACAGAACCGCGCTGAAGGTGGTGGTTTCCCGCCAGATCTGCCCGGGTAGTGGCAGTTGTTGCCGCTGATATTCCTGACGGCGGGCACGTAGCCACAGGTCGGCCAGCTCGCGGGTGGTAGGTTCGGCAGCCGAAGTCAACTTCGTGGCGACAAAAATCGACCGGTCACGCCGGCGCAACTCCGTATCATCACCCTGTTCAAGACGTGGTTCATCACGCTTGAACAGGAATTCGATGTCGAGGATATCTGGTAGAGTTAAAGGTGGTTTCATGGCTGGCGGCAGTACCCATCAAAAAATGTTAGGATGAAAATTTTCGCGATCATAGCAAAAATTGCTCTGTTGTAACAGCATCTTGCCACGCTGATAGGCTCAGGAGATTGATTATGAATGATCTGCTTAATCATCCGCTCATTTCACAACGTTATTTTTTCCCACGGCGGGGGTTTTTACCTGAGCCTTTTTTGGTTGAGGTCGAAGGGGCCCAGCTCGCCTGCCATTACCATGAAGTTGACCCCCAAGCCAAAACCCTGGTGCACTTTCATGGCAATGGCGAGATTGTTGATGACTGGCTGGAAGGATTTGTCGAGGCCATCGCTCAAATGGGGTGCAACTGTTTTCTTGCCGAGTATCGCGGTTACGGGTCGTCAACCGGAGACCCTGAGTTAGGGAAGATGCTGGAAGATGTGAGTGCCACCATCACTGCGCTGGGGCGTCCGCAAGCAGAGTTGATCATCTTCGGGCGCAGTGTCGGTGCCATTTTTGCCCTGGAAGCGGTTCGGCTTTTCCCGGAGGTAGCGGGATTGGTGATCGAAAGTGGGATTGCCGACGTGCGCGAACGGCTGCTGTTACGCGTTCATCCACAGGAGTTGGGAGTCAGTCCGGCGGAACTCGATGCGGCCGTAGATGCTCATCTCAATCAGCAGCGCAAGCTGGCGGCCTATCCGGGCCCAGTGCTGGTGATGCATACGCGCAACGACGGGCTGGTAAGTGTCCAGCATGCTGAAAAGCTTCACCTCTGGGCTCCCGGGCGCAAGGAATTGAAGATCTTTTCCAACGGCAATCATAACGACATCATGTTCGTCAATGTCCAGGAGTATTTCGCGACCTTGCACCGTTTTATCGTGTCTTTGTGATAATTTCCGGGTATCTGTTCAGCACCGGATCGGGGATCCTATGTCAAGGGACGCTTTTCGTCATCCATGACCGCTAGCTGTCGCCGTCCATGGCGACAGACACCCTTGCCACAGGACCCCCGACCCTGCGCAATGATAGAGCTGAATAATTACGTTTCCGAACAGAAATCTGGTTTGTGTTCGTCTGGAGTTTTCGGTTAATCACGAGCTAATTCTGTGGTGGCGTTGCTGAACCCCGATTGAGGACATGTTCAAGTTCACTTAGATCAAAGGGTTTTGCCAGAACCGCACAGAACCCGTGTTCCCGATAATTGGCCATGATCGGATCTTGAGAATAACCGCTTGATACAACGATGCGGGCATCAGGATCAAGGGCAAGAATCTCCTGTGCTGCTTCTTTACCGCCTTTGCCACCGGGAACGGTGAGATCGAGAATTGTCAGAGAAATAGGAGGTTCTTTGCCCAGATGTTCCCGATACAGACGAACCGCCTCTTCGCCGTTTGCCGCCGCTAGCGATTCCAGGTTGAACTCCTCGAGCATCAGGCAGATGGTCTGACGCACCGGTTCTTCATCATCCATCACCAGCACTGTACCCTGAAGCCGGTTGTTCGAAAGTTGGTCCGACTGGCTCTGGAACTCCTGGCGTTTTCTCGCCGCTGTCGGCAGGTAAATGCCGAAGGACGTTCCTTTCCCCGGTGATGATTCAACCTGAATATGGCCATCGTGTTTGCTGATAATCGAGTGGACGATAGACAATCCCAAACCGCTGCCCTGGGACTTGGTGGAAAAATAGGGATCAAAGATTCTGTCGATGATTTCAGCAGGAATTCCCCCACCCTGATCACTGATCGACACCAGCACGTATGGTCTGCTGGGATCAAGGGGGGTGGCGGCTATTTCATCTGCATCAGCGATAGCGCAGGAGATGTCAATAATCCCACCTTGTGGCATTGACTGCACGGCATTAAGAACCAGGTTCTGGATCACCTGACTGATCTGGTTGGTATCGATATCCACCAGCGGTAGATTGTCGACAAAATTGTATTGGCAGGTCACCTCACTGCCATGGAGGATAAAATCTGTGGAATCTTGAATAATTTCCGGCAGGGCGGCTGTTTGTCTGATCGGTTGACCACCTTTGGCGAAAGTCAGGAGTTGCCTGGTCAGATCGCGGGCACGCAAGGATGCTTTAGTCGCATCATCGAGGCGCTTACGGGTTTTTTCAGCAAGGTTGGAATCCAGTAGAGACAGCTCGATATTGCCAAGAATAGCGGAAAGCATATTGTTAAAATCGTGGGCTATGCCTCCGGCGAGCAGGCCCAGAGACTCAATCTTACGAGCTTTTTCGAGTTCACGTTCGAGCCGGTACGTGTCTGTGACATCACGGAACACCAGTACTACGCCGATGGTATCCCCGTCGTTGGTGATGATCGGGGCACCACTGTCTGCGATGCTGCGCATCTGACCATCACGGGATATCAGGGCCGTATGGTTGGCCAGTCCAATAATTTTTCCCGAACTTAAGACTCTTTCGACTGGATTTTCGCAAAGTTCACCGGTTTTCTCATTGATGATATGGAAGACTTCGGCGAGGGGACGATTAATTGCTCCATGGATTTTCCAGCCGGTAAGCTCTTCGGCAATCGGGTTCATCAGTACCACGTGACCATTGGTGTCGGTGGTGATAACCGCATCGCCAATGCTGTCGAGAGTGACAGCAAGTTGTTCTTTTTCTGCGGCAAGAGCTCGCTCGGTCTCTTTTTTGTCAGTGATATCAGTAGCGATTTCAAGGCGAACGATGCGACCATCGACCCAACTGATGGCTCGATCCATAATGTAGTACCAACGCTGGTTTCTGGTGTTATGAAATTCCCAGGTATGGATAGTGGTTGGTTGTCCTTGCGCGTCAGTCAATAAAGAATTGGTACAAAAAGGACAGGGTCCGGTTTGGTCTGCCTGAATTGCATGCCAGCAGATCTGACCGGTCACATCGCCAAAGATCTTTCTGCCGTGGCGGTTAATAAAGAGAATTTCGTAGGTCTGGATGTCGGCGACGTAGACCAGAGCATCGAGACTGTCCATGATCAGGCGGAAGCGCGCTTCGCTATCGCTCAAAGTTTTGCGGTTGGCTTCGATGTTTGTTGCCATGTCGAAAAAGGCATCGGTGAGGGTTGTGATTTCCTTTGGCTCAAAGCCGCTATGGGGACGTTCTGGAAGGACTCCTGAGGCCAGGTTATGAGAGAAGTTGGCAAGGGTTGTTATCGGTTTGACCAGAGTGACACGCCCAATGCGCCAGGTCAGGATCAAGGTTGCTATCATGGCTACCAACATCAGCAACAGATTACGTGCCAGCATGGCGTTGGCCGATTGGAGAATTTCCTGCTCGGCGATGCCTGCCCAAACGTAGGCATAGACAGGCATGTCAGGATTCAGACTGATGGACTCAAAGGCAACAACACGTTGCGTGCCATCTGAACCGCGACTTTTAAATATTCCGGTTGCTGTCGCAGCGCGGGACTTTGTCCAGGATTCTTTAGATATGGGCTGCCCAATCGGGTTGGTAGCGGGGCGGCTGGGTTGATAGAATAGTCGGATACCCTGATGGTCAGTAACAGCAATAAAGGATTTTTCCGAAAGGGCAGGTATGTCCTGCAAGACGGAGAAGCGTGAGAGGTTGACGGCGGCGGTCAGTACGCCGCGAGCTTTTCCATCTGCTTTTCTGATCGGGTAGGCAAAGGCCAAGGCGGGTTCGGCTGTTCCGACCCGCGAAATGATAAATTCGCCAACGGCGAAATCATCACAGCTAATAGCCTGACGAAAGTGTTTGCGGTCGGCGAGGTTTATCCTCTCGAAGGGCAGGGCGGATGCCAGCACCTCGCCGTCAAGATCGGTGAGGGTAAAATTCTGAAACTCGGGGTTCTGTTTGATCAGGGATTGAAATATCTGTTCGCTTGCGGCGAGATTGAATTCCTGGATTTCCGGCAGTAGCGCCAGGGTAGAAAGAATACTGCGGCTGGTATTGACGAGATCAATCTGTGCTTGTGCCATGCTGCGGGCCAGGAGTTGAACGTTTTTTTCAGCATCTGTGATGGCGATTTGTCGCTGTTCAAAGCCGCTGAAAAGCAGAATGCTGAAGGCAGGAATCAGTGCGATGATCAGCAGCGCGGCAAGATTTTTGCCTATAGAACCCTTAAGCCAACGATGCATGCAAAGCCCCTCAACGTGAGTGATGTTGCGCAAACTTTTTATTTAAAAGCAACTTTTGCATATTAGCATCTGTATAAAGCAATTCCAAATGGTTATGGTGTTTATTTAATGCTTGCCGTGTTGTGGGTTGTTGGATTATACTCATAAAAACTCACCAATATAGTAGCCAGGTCGTATGTCCCAGGATTCCTTTCTTATTGTCCAGCAATATCCGCAGCCGCCGGAGCGGTTTGAGGGATTTCTACGTCTGCTGTTCGAACGCCACCATCTCGATATGTTTCAGAGTCGACAAAGCCTGCTCGGCAGCAGTATGGCACAACTGACCCAGGGTCCGCGTAACGAGCTGGAACCAATCTCGGCAACCCTGGCCGCAGCAGGTCATGTCCATTGGTTGATTGACCCTGTTCTTCCCGCCTTTCCTTCCTTGCGTATCTATGGACTTGAGGCGTCAGATAGCCGCATCCTGTTTGCCTGTCGAGATGAGGAGATCGAGTTTGCATCCGGCGGAACTGTTCTGGCGGTGTTGGCCGATGCATCCGGCGGGTTGGCGGAAAAACTGATGGCACGCATGCTGGCCGGTAACGCCTACCGCGGACGTGACGCGGTGCAACCTGAAGACCAGCAGCAACTGTTCAACCTGATTCTTCAGGGACAACCCGTCCTTGATTTCTATCGCCTTGATGAAAACAAAAAAATAACCGCAGCAGTGCGAGTCTATCCCGGGCGCTTCAATCCTCAAGGGCTGGGCGCGGCGGCGACCTTGAGTAGTCGTAAAAACCTTGAAGTACTACTTAAGTTGATGGAAGAGCGGTCTGCTGCTTTTCAACTTCATGCCGATCTCGGACTGGCTCGGTTGCCGGGTTGTCAGTTGCGCCGCGTTGATAAAAATGATCAGGATGCCTTGCGCCATAACCTCAATTGCATGACTCACTATGGCTGGTTGATGGCCGATCTCTGGCGCCATGGCTCCGTTCCGCGCCCGACCGATGGGAACGCTGAGCAGAATACCGAGCCAAGCTTGCTGGGAAGCCTGCTGGCGGCACCTCTACTGGCTAGTGGAGAAATAACCCAGGAAACAGCTGTAGGGCAGCATCCCCTGCTGGATGAAATAACAGCTGCTATAGGTGACCATGACAGCGCAGGATCTAAGAATCAGGGCACACCAGCACGGCGGTCGGCGACCCCGATGTTGCCGGCGCCCCCGCCAGGTGCCCCCGCGGCCTGGACAGCACGGCGTATCTGGCCGCTGTGCGCCTTTGGCGGTGGTTTTTTAGTTTTTGCCCTGCTGTTATTAGCTAATCGCAGTGACCTGATCGACCAGATTGCTTATCACAGCATTGCTTCGGGAGCAGCGTCCTTTGTTCTGGCGGTTTTGTCTTTTGGCTATGGATTTTATCATCTACGCATGAAGCGCAAGATCGAGAACACCCCGACCAGCCGCATCCGCTCCGTTGCAATGGGGATGGTTGAGGTCAAAGGCCGAGCGCTGCGTAAGTATGCCCTGGTGACTCCCATGTCCCATACGCCCTGCGTTTATTATCGCCTGACTCGCTATCGCAAGGACAAAAACGACCGCTGGAAGGCGGTCAGTGTCACTTCCAGTGATAATGCTTCATTCTTTCTCGAAGATGATACCGGCCGAATTGAAATCAACCCTACTAGCGGCCGGGTGCGTACCGGAACCCGCCAGGAGGGGTTTCCCGGGCAGGTCGGTCTGACCCGTTTTGACTCTGATCAGACGGAAAAATGGCAGGAAGAGATTGTTGTCGAGGGGGCCTTGCTCTACGTGCTCGGTTTTGCTGCCAACAAGCCGGAAGAGGGTGAATCCCTGCGTGAAGAGGTCCAGACCGCGTTGCGTGATCTCAAACAGGATCCCCAGCGTTTAGAAGAATTTGATCTTGACGGTGACGGAAAAATCTGTGTTGATGAATGGGATGCGGCGCGTCTGCAAATGGAAGATCAGGTCTACCATCAGCGGCTGATCCAGCGCAGTCAGCAGCGCCGCCGCCAGGAAGATCATATCGTGATCGGACACCGGCCGGGCCGGCCGCTGATTATCGCGGAAACCCACTCCGAGACCCATTTGACCGGAAAATATCGTAATATTGCCGTTGCTTTGCTATTGTTAAGTGCCATGCTGACAGGAGCGTCCATCTATTTATTGCTTGATTATATAAACTAATCCTTTCGCGTATCTGTTCAGCATCGGTCCTTGGGATCCTATGTCAATGGATGCGATTGTTTTTCCATTGGGTCACTCATGACCACTTGCCGTCGCCGTCCATGGCGGCAGACACCCTTGCCACAGGATCCCCCGACCCTGCGCAAGGATAAAGCTGAATAGTTACCTCTTCTCTTACATAAAGGGAGCTTGATTATGACCGGTTGGATTATATTGGGTTTGCTTTTGCTGCTGTTGCTGGCGGTAATCGTTTATACCATCATTATTTACAACGGCTTTATTGCTTTGAAAAACACCATCAGCCAGGATTGGAGCAATATCGATGTGCTGTTAAAGCAGCGCTACGATGAACTGCCCAAGTTGATCAAGGTCTGCGAAGGCTACATGCAGCACGAGCAAAGAACGCTTGAAGCCGTTGTCAAGGCACGTTCCATGGTCAATTCGGCGCGCACCGATGAGCAGCAGTTGCAAGCTCAGAATATGCTCACTGATACCCTGAAATCCCTGTTCATGGTGGTGGAACGATACCCCGATCTTAAAGCTGACGCCGGTTTTCGCCAGCTCAGCAACCGGATTACCGAAATTGAGGATCAGATTGCCGACCGGCGCGAACTCTACAATGCCTCGGTGACTATCTACAATATCAGGCTTGGGCAATTCCCTGACATGATCATTGCCAATATGTTTAATTTCCAGCCGGGCACCCTCTGGATAATTGACCCCGAACATCGTCAGGATGTCACCGTGAGCTTTGCCACGGGCTGAAAGCTACAGTGCCAGTTTGATGGATTAAAGTTCCGGTTCGATCCGACCGACAAGTACAAGGACGACCGGCTTATCATTCAGATTTGTCGTTCATTATCTATTGGACAGGCTACGGGGCGTTTTTTATGGCACTCAACTATTACAGATTGCTGGGGATACCGCCTGATGCCGATCAGGGGCGGATCCGGGCGTCTTACCGTAGTCTGGCCAAGCGCTTTCACCCGGATACCAATCGCGGCTCGGAATCTGCTGCTGAATTATTTCGTCAGGTCAACAATGCCTATCGAATCCTCTCCGACCCGGCCCGGCGGGCGCGTTACGATGAAGAACAGGCCAGGCGTACCCGGAGTAAACCTGCGCGTGCTCCGGTCAAGCCGGTATCAAACCTTGACCCTACACAAAAATTCAGCCGTTTTATCAACTCACTGCTAGAAGCCATTTTTGCTCCGGAAGAGGTGCCGGCAGCACCCTCACCAGTTCGTCCGGTTACCACCAAACCAAACAAAACCCCCTCGTTCAACTTTTTCTATCACCGCGCCCTGGAAAAAGAAAAACCCCAATATTGCCGTGGCAACGATGGGGTTTTTCGCAAAGTGCAGCGTAAGAAGCCGTCTGCTTAGCTTCATTTCCCGCCGAACTTACACCATCATTTGCGCTCAAGGCCCAATGCGGCTATGATTTCCATCTTGAATAGCGGAACCCTCAACAGGAGTTTTTTTATGAAAGAGGAATTGGCTCAATTAAAGATGTGTGAACTCAAGGCTAAGGGGATGATGGAAGAGATGGATCGCCGCTCAAATAAACCCACTGTCGTCTGTGGTAAGTGCGGTGCCAAGGCCAATGAAGCCGAGCATTTGCATAATCCTCGCCCGCTGGCAAAAAAGTTTTCCGATGGTTTGTGGGGTTGATAGTGCAGGAATATCTTGATTTTTTTCGTGCTAACGATCATTTTGCCCGGCATTGTGGTTTCGAATTGCTCGAGGTAAAGTCCGGTTCGGCCATGGCAAAAATGGTGATTCAGCCATTTCACTTTAATGGCGCCAATACCATCCATGGTGGCGCTCTATTTGCTCTGGCCGATTTTGTTTTTGCTGCGGCAGTGAACAGTCGTGGACAACTGGCGCTGGCGATCAATACCAGCATGGCGTTTATCAATGCGGCTCATGGTGGTACTCTTGTGGCAAAAGCGCAAGAGGTTTCCTGCAATCGCCGACTCGGGGTCTATCAGGTCGATATTCATGATGATCAGAGGAAACTGATTGCCCGGTTTCAGGGAACGGCGTATCGCAAGAGCGAGTCACTGCTGGCGGGCGGTGAGTCCCTGAGTTAAAAGAGGTTTTTTTATTTTGTTGTCCACTTTGGTCACGTGGAGATACAACGATACTCCCCGCCAACAATCTCGATCCTGCGATTCCGCGCAGGATGACACAGACACCGGCCCTGAGATGCACAAACCGACCGTTATTCTGCGCGAAGCGACGCGCAATCGCAGAATCTATTTCTTTTTCAGGAGTTATCCCAAACTATGATCGAAGCGAGTGATTTCCGTCGTGGTGTGATTTTTCAGCATGAAGCCGCACCCTGTCTGGTTGTTGATGTCAGTTTTCAGTCGCCGACCGCCCGTGGTGGCAATACCCTGGTGAAAACCAAATACCGCAATCTGTTAACCGGGCAGGTGTTGAGTGGTTCATTCAAATCGGGTGATCGTTTCGACGAAGCCGATTTTTCCCGCCGCAAGGGTCAGTTTTTGTATGCTGCCGATGAACACGGCGTGTTCATGGACAATGAAAATTTCGAGCAGTATGAGTTGAGCGGAGATATTTACGAAGATATTCGTGGCTATCTGCTCGAAGGAGCCGAAGTCACCCTTGGGGTCTACAATGATCAGGTCGTCACCATGGATCTCCCGCAGGTGGTAGAATTGACCGTAGCTGAAACCGCGCCGGCCATCCGTAATGCCACCGCTACCGCCCAGACCAAAGAGGCCGTCCTTGAAACCGGGATCAGTGTGCAGGTGCCGGGCTACCTTGAGACCGGGGAAAAAATCAAGGTCGACACACGCGATTGCCGGTTCGTTTCCCGAGCTTAGCGCCATGATTGAACTGCAACAGATCAGAACGATGTTGACTCAACATCAGCCGCAGCTGTTGACCCAACAGAATTTCCGCCAGGCGGCAGTGGCCATGCTTCTGCGTGAGCAGGCCGGCGAAACGGAAGTTCTGTTGATCCGGCGGGCCGAGCATGAGCTGGATCCCTGGTCGGGAGATCTGGCTTTTCCGGGGGGAGGTGTTGATCCGGCAGACAGGAGCCCCCGGGCAGCGGCCGAACGGGAAAC
>Ga0102934_1002473_pt1 | contig 12778 bp, 7 predicted proteins | sample SalPonR2_A_D1_MG_FD_78175 | JGI IMG/M metagenome (GOLD analysis project Ga0102934, IMG submission 78175) | Salt pond soil microbial communities from South San Francisco under conditions of wetland restoration - Salt Pond MetaG R2_A_D1_MG | ecosystem: Environmental > Aquatic > Marine > Intertidal...
CAGAATTATTTACAAATATTCATTTCTACAAACACGATTATTATAATTTGCACAAAACGATTCTGGATGATAAAAGACCTATTCATAAAGTAAATCATTCTAAAAAAGTTACAGATGAATTTTTTAGATTTTCGTCGGATGATGATAAGATCAATCAAAGATTCTTATCAACTTTTACTCCCACCAAGTGGCTCCAACTATCTCGCAATCCCTTTATTTTCTACTTAAAATATGTGCTGGGCTTTGATGAACTCGATACAGAGGTGGATTCCTATTTTAACCTTAAATTTATCGGATTATTTACTCATAAGCTTTTTGAATTGATATGGAATCAACTCAAAAGTGAAAGAAATTTAATTGATTTTTCCAAAGTCCCTAAATTACTTGAATCAACCAGCTTTATGAATAAAATCGAAAAGAATTTATTCACGAAAATCAATTTGAAATATAAAAAATTCAACAGATCTTCTGATTATTATTTTCTGAATATTTACTTTGAAATCTTGTTGAATAATATTAAGAACTTCTTTAGATATTTGAATGAAGAATTCGATAAAAGACCGGTAAATTCAAATAGAATTTTAACAGAGAGTTCCAGCCTCACTTTTGAGGAGTTACCTGAATTTTTTACTTCTGATTCATTTGATGATCTAAGTATCCATCTGGGCGGTAGGGCAGATCTTTTGATAGAGGATGAGCAATACAAATTATTGGTAGATTATAAAACTTCCAAATTTAATTTATATAAGAAAACAGATTATCGTGAGCAAATAATTATCTATGCCCTTATATACTTTATTCTGCAGCATGAAAATGATTATGAAAAAATCAAATCCTACCTTTATTTTATCGGCAATGATTACTTTTATGGAGTCAGAGTGAATAAAAAATCAATTTTAAAATTTAAAAATAAAATGAATAATATGCTCTCACGAATAAAGGAGAACGGTTATTTTGCGAATCCTTCTGATAGTTATGATATCACTGAAATTACACGGAGCGACTTGATATAAAATGAAGCCGGACAAAAAAGTAATACGAGCCAGTGCCGGAACAGGGAAAACATATAGATTGTCTCTGGAATTCGTAAATTTATTAATAAAGTACCGGGATTACAAAATATCTTTCGATGAAATATTGGTAATTACTTTTACTAACAAGGCTACTGCAGAAATACAACAGCGCATTATAAAACATCTAAAAACTCTGGTTTCTGAAAACTCGGAACTATCCGATAATCTGCTGCTTGAAAAAGATATTTTATTAAACAATATAAAAAATATAAATCCTGATTTCAAATTTTCTGACAGAGATAAGAACTATCTTAAAACAGTATATCAGAAAATGCTATTGAACAAAAATCGAATTAATATAAGCACAATCGATTCTTTTGTTCATAAGATTTTCCAGGAACTGTTAGCTCCACTTCATAACATTACCGATTTCAAAATTGATAATAATATAAATGAAGAGTTGTTTCCTGAGATATTTGAATATTTGTTGCAAGAAAAAAATAGAGACAAATTCAAAAAGATTGCAACTGTTAATAAAAGCAGAAATCTGGAAAAATATGAGGATTTAATAAAAGATATTATAAAATATCGATGGTTTTTTTCACATATGGAATTAAGGAATTCCGAGGATACAGAAGAAGTAATTAAATTTAAAAGTTTCAAAGAATCAAGTTTGTTAGATTATAAAGATTATATTAGAAAATTGTTTGATGAAATACAAACTTTTGCTATTAAAAATGGAGTCAAACACTGCCATAAGATTTTTAATAGGACCAAACTGCGCCGATTAATACAAAAATATGTGGATCTAAAAGATGTGCCGATTAGCGAACTTTCAGACACAATTTGTGATATTCTTTGTCCCAAAAATGTAGTTTGTAAAGAATACGAATCAATTATAGCATCAAAAGAATTCTGGAGTAAGAGAGTTATAAATGATGAGGAAGTGCAGGATAAATTAAATAAATTATCCAATAAAGTCATAAATAGTTTATCCAATTATTTGCTTATTGAACTGGTAATACCGGAACAAAAGCATTTAATAGAGCTGTCTCGAGCTATCCTGGAGAAATATGATGAACTCAAATTCGAGAGAGGTATTTTTACATATGAGGATATACTATTTTATACTTACAGAGATCTCCATAATATAGATGTTTCGATTATTGAAAAAAACAGCGTACTAAATCAATTTTACGAAAAACTTTCTCTAAACATCAGATTTATCCTTATTGATGAGTTTCAGGATACAAGCATTATTCAATGGAATATTTTGTATCCACTTATCTCTGAGTTATTAAGTGGGTCAGGACAAAAAGAATACAGCGGTGTTGTAGTGGTGGGCGATGAAAAACAATCAATATTTGGTTGGCGTGATGCGGAAAGAGATCTGTTACTAAAAATTTCTGAATTCATAAATCTTGAAAAAAAGCCTATTAAATTAAAGCACTCCTATCGTAGTAGAGAAAATATAATCAACTTTGTGAATGAGCTATTTGGTAATGAGCAATTTTTAGACGAACTGTCGCAAAATAATATTGAAAATTGGAAATACGATGAACTTATTCCGTTGAAGAACAAAGCCAATGGCTATGTGGAATTGAATTTACGTAATCGTGCTGAAAAAGAAAGTGGCAGAAGAGGTGTAAAAAAGAGAGTAATTTATGAAGAATTTATCAGAGACCGCTTAAAACCTCTCCTGCAAAATAACAAATTGAACATAAAAGATACAGCTATTCTGGCAAGAACTAACAAAGCCCTGGGAAAATTGGCTCTTGTACTTGATAAATACGATGTTCCTTATGTACTGGAGGCAACTAAATCCATTTTTGAACATAAAGCTATAAAACCAATTATATTTTTGATGAGATATTATGTTTATAATGATATTTATGAGTTTCTTAAATTTCTGCGCTCGGATTTGATCTTGATAAATCCCACCCAGATCAAAGAATTGTTATTAAGCTACAAAGATTTGAGTAATAATAACTCCCAGTTTAATAATAATTTGTTTTTGGAGCATAATTCTGATAATGAGGTCATCAATAAAATAAAACAAATTTTTCTGCAAAAATATTCCAAGCCGCTACATTTTATAAAAGCAGTACTCGAGTATTTTAATATCCCTGATATTTTTTCATACAAAAACGATCTGAAAAATATTTATAGATTTATAGAAATAACATCAGAATTCGAAGAAAATTCTGATTTTTCAAATGATGTTAAAGGTTTTGTGAATTTTTGCCACAAAAATAGGAAGAGCGATGATTATAAGCAAGTTCATATAAAAGAACCTAATGCCATAAATTTGATTACTATACATAAATCCAAAGGGCTTCAATTCGATACGGTTATTTTGTTCCTGGATCTTTCAAGAAGCAGAAACTCTCGCCATAGGGGACTGGATAGATTTTTCTTGTATGGCAGAAATTTTAATGATTTTAAGGAACTCTGGCTAACATATAATTATCAAAAAATTATCAGGGAATCGGATAAAAATTATTTATATAAGGAAAATCAGGAAAGAAAGATTGTAGAAGTGCTGGATACAAACTATGTTGCACTAACCCGAGCCAAAAACAATCTATTTATAAATGCATATTTCAAGCGAAAGGTTTTTGATTCATTTTTTAAAGAAATACATAGCAAAAAAAATAAATTACGAACGCAAAGGTTACTTTTCTCAAAATTTTATTTCAATAATTATGATAATTTTAAACTGAGGAACAATTATCATAAAACATTTAGCAAGGGTAGATTACAAAGTAATTTGGATATTGAAAAAGTAAAAACCGAAGAAAATAATAAAGATATATTTAAATATTTCACTCTCAAAGAAGAATACAGGGTTAATGAAGAATGGAACGTACCTTTTAATAAAGCAGAAAAAAAAGTTATGAGCCTGCTTTTGGGAAATATTGCTCATCATTATCTAGCGTTAATAAAATTTTATAGCCCTGATATCCTTGATTCAGCTCGCTATAAAACGGTAAACAAGTATGCCACTCTGCTTGAGGAAGAATTTTTAGACAGTATCATTGATAAGATCGACCAACATGTAAAAGAAAACATGAAGTATTTTGATAGATCGAACTGGGATCTTGTCTTTAATGAATACAGTATTTTTGATTCAACAGAAAATGCAGTAAACGAATATAGAATAGATCGCTTATTAATTAATCAAGAAAAGAAGAAAGCATTTGTGATTGATTATAAAACAGGTGATCTATCTAATATATATCAAATAGAAAAATATATTCATATTTTATCCAATTTACCATATTTTAAAGAAAATAAATTTGATATTTCAGGTGATTATTTCTACCTAAAATTATCATAAAATATCCCAGCTTTTATACCAGGTCACTTAAAATATTTTTTCAAAAAATTGACGAGAATTTACAGCTTCTAAACTTTTACCAATCAAATGAGTAAAAATGAGCATTTTGTTATTGCTATAGATGGACCGGCAAGTTCGGGTAAAAGCACAATCGCCAAAAACCTGGCGAGAAAGCTGGACTGTATCTATATTGATAGTGGGGCTATGTATAGAGCAGTAGGTCTATTTATAAGAGAAAATAATGTTGATGTTGATGCTGAAAAAAAAGTGAAGGAAAAATTACCTGAGATTTCAATAAGAATCGAAAATGCTAAAGACGGAGCTACTAATATTGTTTTTCTGAATGAAGTTAACGTGACAGAACAAATAAGACAGCCCATTATATCGCAATATGCTTCCATAGTTGCCAAATACGGCTCTGTTAGGAAGAAATTGGTACAGCTTCAGAGGAAAATTGCTCAGAAGCAGTCCGTTGTTATGGACGGTAGAGATATTGGGACAGTAGTATTTCCCAATGCCGATTTTAAATTTTTTATAACAGCTTCTAGCAAAGAAAGAGCAAACCGTAGATGGAAAGAGATAAAAGATAAAGGCGAAAAAAAGTCATATGAACAAGTTTTGCAGGAACTCAAAGGAAGAGACAAGAGAGATAGCTCGCGTCAAATTGCTCCTCTTAGGAAACCGCATGATGCTATTGAAATTGATACTACTAATTTAACAATAGGTGAGCAAACCCAAATTTTATATGAAAAAATTAAAGAGAAATTAGCAAGGTGAAGATGAAAATTCGTTACTGGCTGGCACAACGTTTTTTTGGATTCATTATGAAAGTTTTCTGGAATTCCGAAATAAGAGGATTGGACAAAGTTGATTCCACACAGGGAGTTATTGTATGTGCCAATCATACCAGCTTTTTGGATCCACCTTTTCTGGGAACAGTATTTCCTTACGAAGCATATTATGTGGCAAAAATGGAATTGTTTAATAATAAAATTTTAGGAAAAATAATCTCATATTTTAATGCCTTTCCCATAAAACGAAAAGGTTTTGTCAGGGAAGCTATTATCAAAAGTGAAAATATTCTTAATCAGAAAAAGAATCTGATAATGTTTCCTGAGGGCAGCCGCAAATCTACTGTAGCAAAAGCCGGTATAGCAAGGATCGCAGTTAATACTGATTGTAAAATTTATCCGGTCAAAGTTGAAAACATTGATAATTTTTGGGATTGTTTTTATCGAAAAAGAAAATTAACCTTTATTTTTAAAAAACCCTTTGAACCCGGGTGGTACAAATCATATACTGAAAAAGATAAAAAGATCAAATACAAAAAACTGGCAGGTGTTATTCTAAAAAGAATAAGAGATTAAACTATGAAACTAAAAATCATGGAGAATTCGGGCTTTTGTTTTGGAGTTAGAAGAGCAATTGATATTGCCAAAAATGCTACTAAGAAATACGAAAAGGTAGTAACCCTGGGACCCATAATTCATAATCCGCAAATGGTTGAATATCTTAGGAAAAAAGGATTGAGATATGTTAATAATATCTCAGAAATAAACGATGAAGCCGTTGTTATACGTTCACATGGAATTACCTATGATGATTATAAAAAATTGAAAAATATGGACGTTAAAATAGTTGATGCAACCTGTCCGATAGTAAAAAAAGCACAAAAATTTGCGCAAAAATTGACAAAAGAAGGCTACCAATTGGTTGTTCTGGGAGATAAATATCACCCTGAAGTTGAAGCTCTTTTAAGTTATGTAGATGATAGCTGTATAGTTGTAGCAGATATTGATAATGACCTGGAATTAAATAATGATAAAGTTGGTTTGATAGCTCAAACTACTCAAAGTGAAACTAAATTTGAACAGCTGGCTTACAAGTTGATCTCTAAGACTTATGAGTTGCGTATAGTAAGGACTATCTGTAATGCAACAAAATTAAGACAGGAAAAAACGGCTAAGCTGGCTAAAAAATCTGATTTGATGATTGTAGTCGGCGGTAAAAATAGTGCCAATACTACCCGTCTGGCAGAGATATCAGCTGAAAATGGTTGTGAAACTCATCATATAGAAGTTGCTAATGAGATTGATTTTAATTGGTTTAAAGGAAAAATGAAGATTGGCTTGACAGCTGGAGCTTCAACACCAGATTGGATTATTAATAAAGTGAAAAATAATTTAAAAAAATATATAGAAAATGAGGATAAAAACAGTTAATGTAAATATTAGGTGTCCTCAATAAAATCGGAGGAAAAATGGATAATGTCAAAGAAAGCATTACAAATGAAGAAATGAATGAAAATAAGGAGGTATTAGAAAAAAATAATAATACTTCTGAAGAAATTCCAGTAAAAGAAAAAACAGAAAATTCCAAAGAGGATAAAACCTTTGAAGAGAATTCTAAGCTGGAAGAAGCTACAAACGAAGATCAGGAAACAAAAGAAGAAACAGCAGATGACGCAGAAAATGTTAAGGCTCAAGAAGAAAAAGTAGAAGAAGACAAACCGGAAAAAGGAGTAAAAGCAGAAGAAACTGAAGATAAGACAGAAGAAGATGTTGATTCAGAAGAAGCAATTGGAGAAGAAGAAAAGTCCCAGTTCAAAAAAGAAATGGAAATGTACGAAAAGACAATGGAAACAGTCAAAAAAGGCAATGTTGTGGAAGGTGAAATTATAAGAATTGATGAACCTCAAGTTCTTGTTGATATTGGTTATAAAGCAGAAGGTGTAATTCCAATTTCTGAATTCAAAAATGAAAAGCCTGTAGAGGGTGATAAAGTATCTGTATATATTGTTTCCAAAGAGGATAAGAAGACTGGTAGACCACGGCTCTCCAAGAGAAAAGCCGATGTTCGTAAAACCTGGAATAATCTGGAAAAAGCTAATAATAAGGATGAGTTAATAAGAGTTCATATTGATAAACGAGTAAAAGGTGGTTTGATTGCAAATCATAACGGAATACAGTGTTTCCTACCAGCTTCCCAAGTATCAACAAAAAAAATACCGAATTTGGACCATTTTATTGATGAAGAATTCGATGTAAAAATAATTAATTTCGATCGACCAAAAAGCAATATTGTTATTTCACGCAAACTAGTTCTGCAAAAAGAAAGAATCAAAAAAAAGAAAAAATTGATGGATAAACTGGAAGAAGGAAAAGAAGTTGATGGTGAAGTTAAAAATATTATGGATTATGGTGTATTTGTTGATCTCGGTGGAATTGATGGCCTTGTCCATGTTTCTGATATGTCATGGGGTCACATCAATCATCCTTCTGAAATGCTTAGTATCGGGGATAAAGTAAAAGTGAAAGTCCTTTCTTTTGATAAAGAAAAAGAAAAAGTATCACTGGGAATTAAACAATTAGTTCCCCATCCTTGGAAAAATATTGAAATTAAGTATCCGGAAGGCTCAAAAGTTAAAGGTGTTGTCACTAATCTAACTACTTATGGTGCTTTTGTTGAACTGGAAAAAGGTGTAGAAGGATTAATCCACGTTAGTGAAATGTCCTGGACTAAAAAAGTTACGCATCCCAAACAAGTTGTTAATGTTGGAGATGAAGTCGAAACTATCGTTCTTAAAATTGATAAAGAAGAACATCGTATCTCTCTGGGATTAAAACAGATAGAACCCAATCCCTGGCTTACTATTGATGTTCTGCACCCCAAAGGCTCTACGGTTACCGGTAAAATTAAGAATATTACAGAGTTTGGCGCTTTCATGGAAGTAGCTGATGATATTGATGGACTAATTCATATATCTGATATTTCCTGGACCAAAAGAATAATGCATCCCAAAGAAGTGCTAAGCGTAGGTCAGGAAGTTACTGCCAAAGTTCTCTCTATTGATAAAGTTATGCAGAGAATTGCTCTGGGAATTAAACAACTGGAACCAGATCCCTGGGAAGGTATCGAAGAAAAAATGCCGTTGAATTCTGAACACGAAGTTTCTATTTCTACAATTATTGATAAGGGAGCTATTGTAAAAACTGAAAAAGGTATTGAAGGCTTTGTTCCTACTTCTCATCTGGGAATTCCCGGATTGCAGGAGCCTGAATTAGCTTTTGATAAAGGTGAAAAGATTCCTGTTAAAGTTATTGAAGTTGATAAAAATAACAGAAGACTTATTCTAAGTGTAAAAACCTATTTCTTTGGTAGAGAAGAGAATAAAGTTAATCAATTCGTGAAGGATCATCTCAAAAAAATTCGAGAAAATAGAGAAAAAAGAAATAAAGACAGACGAGAAGAACGACAAGATGATAACACAGCTGATGCTTAATTAACTTAAGATAAAATTAAAAAAAAGGAAGACTTATAAGTCTTCCTTTTTTTATTTTGTATACAAAGATCCTATTACAAATCTGTATCAAGCTTTATTAGTACAGGTCTGTGATCGGAAACCGTATATTGATAATCTTCGTAATAGTCATCCAGTAATAAAGTCATAGTTGAACCACTTTCCCAGGCTTCAAATAGTTCATTTGTAATCAGAATATGATCCAGGTGGCTGGGCCAGGAAGGATAAGACCAGCGGGAAATACTTCCTTTTGCAATTGCCATATCTGCAAATTGATAATTTGTTGAATCACTGATAAACTGCCAGAATACATTTTCACTTTCCGAATCAGTCAATGAATCATTCAGGTCGCCTAATAAAATCACTCTTTTGTTCGGATAATTATCATCCATATAAACCTTAAGACTTTCACTGGCTGCTAATCTGCGTTCTTCATTTTCACTACCTCCACCTGCTTTTAGATGATTGTTAATCACTACATAATTTTCTCCGTTATAATAGCAATCAATGACTTGCGGAGTTCGTGGGAAAGCCCACCAATCATCAGAAAAAATATTATTTATATTATCTACCGTTAGATGTTCCGTATTATAAATTACTGCCAAATTTATATCATAAGCTGCACCTGTAGACCTGTAACCTTCCCAAGCTTCTAGTGCTTCCACAATTTCATCAAATGCAGCTTCACTTTCTATCTCTTGCATAACAATCATATCTAAATCAAGTTCTCGAATGATCTCTATCACAGTTTCTACCGTTGCGTCGCCCTGCTTTGGAAAGTGTTCAATATTCCAGGTCATTACATCTAGTGTGGTGTCAGTACCAATATAAAGACTATCTATGGTGGGATCATGCCCGCTATTGTTTGTAACATTATTCTCACCACAGCCGTAAATTATTAGCAAAGATAGAATTATTAATGTAAACATTGATTTGTTCTTATATAATCGATTTTTAGTTGTATCCAACATTTTTACTCCCATGCTTTGTGATCCGAATGCCTGAATTTCAAGTCAGGTAATTTTTTTACGAAAACTTTGAATGTATAAGACCAATAATCCCCAGATTTGTTCCAGCTAAAATCCAATTGCCAGCAATGCAAATCCCGTTTTAAGTGAACTGATTGCGAAATCAATTCATTCTCTTTAAAATTATAATAATTACTATAAGTTATACTCCAGTTTTTTGTGATATTAAACATTGCATTTCCATGCAAATTTGAGCTGTAAGAGCCGCTTTCCAGATTCTTGTTATAGGAATAAGACATAGATAAATTCCAGGGCTTTGCCTTTACATCGGGATCGGAGGATATAAAGTTACTGTCTTTGGCATATACCAGTTCATCAAGCTTCTGTGGAGGATCATAGGGATAATAATCAATATAATCCATATTTCCGTTTAAAGAAAATCTGGCAGATAAACTGTAGTTTTTTAAGTCTAACGTATAAAAATCCTGAGTGCAGCGGAATGAATTGGATAATTTTGCCTCAGGTTTAACTAATTTAAATTCAAAATCCATCACGTCTAAAGAATGTGAAATGTCACTAAAGCCTTTGCCTTCTCTTTCAAAATCATAATTGAAGGAAGAATTGATGCCCAAAAGATTATTCAATTTCTTAATTTTTTCATCTGCACCAGTAATTTTGGCTTGCAATTTGTTAGAAAGAGAAAAATTAAGTTTTTGTGACCTGCTACCGGAAGAAATGGAAATACCGGAAAAAGAATAAAATCTGTCATTACGAGAAAAATTAGGATTCATACTGTAAACCACCGAAGGTGTTAGTATATGTCTCAAGGCTAATAAACCAAAACTGTTTATATTAAAGAGTCCATATAAAGAAGTCTTAAGCCTTGTTGAAGAATTATAGGAATAACCTCTTACAAATTTATTATTGTTTTTATCCCGATCCTGCCATATTTCATGGTAATTAAAACTTTGATTTAAGTTAAAGTATCTAAACAAATCGTCAATGTAACTTAATGTTATATTGTGCTTTACACCTTCTCGATGTTCGGACAGAAAAGCTCCTGTGGAATCATAGGTATCTTTATAAACTATTTCTGCAAGAGTAGGATTATTCCCTCTTACTGAACCATAATGAACTGCATCTCCATTATATGAAAAGTTGAATTTTTTTAATAAATTTTTGCTGTCCACCTGATTTTCATAACCAAAAAGTTGAGCAAGATTTCTGCGATACATATTAAAGGTTAGTGACGGTAAAGTAAGAGTGGTTTTGTTCTCTTGCTCGGGATAAGTATCCACGTCAGCTCTGCTGGAAATACTAAATCTATAAAAGTCTCCTGACGTGCTATAAGAGAATTTTCCCAGATAGCTGTCTTCATTGTCATCCAGTTCTCTTCTAAAATCGATTGCAGAATTAAAATTTGTTATGTCCTGATTAAAATTATAGTAGATATAGGAATGGAGTGATTGTTCCATTCTTATCTGGTTATCGTCACTTGTCTCACGAAAATCCGCATCACTGATAAAATCCGATTTTATAGTTAGGTGGCTGTAAGGAGATAAGGTTTGTTTGTGGTATGAATCCAGGGACCAGCGCAGTTTGTAATTACCCTCTTCATCTTTGAATTGATAGAGAAAACGTCCGTTGAAATTACCATCAAGTACATATCTTTTTTTGTATCTGCCCCGCAGGCGCATTTGCACACCGGTTCTTTCCAAAAAGTCCATAGATAATAGGGCATCTCCGTATTGCCCAAATGTTTTGAAATAGGCGAAATTTCTTAAAAATTTTCCATCGCTGTTATTATAGCCTGGCTGTGGAACCAAAAAGCCTGATTCTCTGTTTCTATTAATGGGAAAAGTAGCAAAGGGTAAAGCCAAAACAGGGAAATGATTGATAAATAATATAACTGGCTTGGCAACTATTTTATCGTTCAAGAAAATTCTGAATTTAGGAGAATAGATATAATAATGTTTTGCAATATTGCAAGTTGTGTATTTAGCTTTATCAATATCAAAGGTTTTCTCTCCCACTTTTCGCATAACTCTACCGGAATAATATCCATCCTGAAATCTGGTGCGTCCTTCCGAAAGAATTCCTTCTTTTGTGCCAATATCAAAGATCAATTTTTTCCCGTAGATTAACTGATTACCATCATACATTTCTGTAAGCCCTCTGGATGAAGCAATTTCTTTACTAATATCAATTTCAATTGTATCGGATTTTATGTAGGAATTTTTATAAAAGATAGCGGCTGAATTTAATAAATTTATGGTTTCTGCTTTATAATCATTAACAATAGTATCAGCTGTGTAGCGCACAGAATCTAACCTGGTTTCTAAAGAATCAGCGATAGGGGCATCTGCATCCAAAGAATCTATCTCTGTTTCCTGAGAAAACAGAAATTGTGATTGAAAAATTAACAGGATTAGGAAAATATAAATTATTCTTTGCATAACATTTTTTTGCTCAATACTCGTGATTTATGTCAAGATTATTATATCTTCGTATCAAAAAAAAATAGTTTTTATGACAAAATAATATTGATTTTTACAAAAGCGAGAAGTAGTTTTAAAGAACTTGACAGAATTATTAGTTAGATAAATTAATATCAAAAACTTTATATAAACAAATTTGGAGGTTGTGTAAAATCCTGAGGGCACTTACAAAATTTTTTATGCAGTAAGTGTTAACATTTTGGATAACTCACACCTACAGATTTGTTCAATAAACGGAGAATTATTCATCTGCAACTATTAAATATTTTTACAAAATTATGATTTCAAATTTCATTAAAATACAGAGGTAAAAAGTTATGATACAACAAACACTTGTTCTTTTAAAACCAGATGCAGTACAAAGAGGATTTACCGGCAAAATAATTGAAAGATTCGAAAATGTCGGTCTTAAGATTGTTGCTATGAAAATGGTTAAAATCGATACTGCTCAGGCCGAAAAACACTATTTTGATATTGCTCAAAGACACGGAAAAAAGGTTTTGGATAGCCTCGTAGGATATATTACACAAGGTCCTGTAATTGCTATGATATTGGAGGGTGTTAATGCTGTGGAAAATGTAAGAAAAATGGTGGGATCAACCTATCCAAACGAAGCAACACCAGGTACTATTAGAGGAGACTATTCCCATATTTCCAAA
>Ga0102934_1002474_pt1 | contig 12775 bp, 5 predicted proteins | sample SalPonR2_A_D1_MG_FD_78175 | JGI IMG/M metagenome (GOLD analysis project Ga0102934, IMG submission 78175) | Salt pond soil microbial communities from South San Francisco under conditions of wetland restoration - Salt Pond MetaG R2_A_D1_MG | ecosystem: Environmental > Aquatic > Marine > Intertidal...
CCACTCCCGCGACGGACCCAGCTGCGGATCCCACACCCTCCAACCCCCCCCTTCCTTCCCCTCCCCCCGCCACACCCAGCGCTTCTCTCTGCTGCCTCCCGCACATGATTCATTTAAAAACCCCGTCGACATAGCCACCGTTTGATCCCGTCGAAACAGCCATTGTTTATGATCGAGCAGGCTCTCACTCTGGCATCTTCATAACGCTTGAACGATACTCCATCCCTCTCTCCTCGCTCCTATCATCCCCCCCCACTTCCTCGTGACCCCGTCGCCCTCTTCCTACGCCTGCCCTATCCTCCTGACTTCCCCCCTACTCTTCCTCACTCTCCTCCCCTCCACTTTCTTCCTCCGAGTCCGAGGCCGCCTCCATCAGCCAGGTCACGAACTTGCCCGCCTCTTTCCTCAGAGACTCCACCATCGCCGGCGTCACCTCCCTCCGCGTGAACTCCGTGGGGCCCTCCTCCTCCGCCCACTCCAAGAACACCTCCTCATCCACAACGCCCTCGTCATAGAGCTGCTTGAGGAGGACGGGGAACCACTTGTGCAGGCTCTCCGCGTGCGTGACAGCGCACAGATGCTCCATCACCCCGATCAAGCGCCGCTGGTACATTTCCTCGTCCACGCTCAGCATCAAGCCCTTCAAGACCTTTTGGTGCCGCCGGATGGCATTCTCACGCCCCGCCTCGGGACCAAAGGCCGCCTGCACAAAGAGAAAGGGGCGCTCCTCCACGGGCAAGGCGGAGAAGGTCGCAATCATGCGGATCTCCTCCAGGATCTGGCTAGCTCCAGCCGAAGGGTTCGAGTTCAGAAAGTGCTGCAAACGCCCGATGGCCCCCGCCAAGGCCGTCGCGTCCTCCACGGCCAGGTTGTCCAGCCGCGCCACCACCTCTCCCTCCTCCTCCTCCTCCTCCTCCTCTCCCTCCCCTTCGTCGTCGTCCGATGATCCCTGTTTGGACGTCTTTCCGTTACTGGTCCCCATCCCGTTCCCGTCCCCGTCGCTGCTCCCTGCCTCGGAGGCCTTCTCTCTCTTCTCCCGCTTCTTCTTCTTCTTCTTCTCCTTCTCCTCCTTGTCCTTCTTTTTCTTCTTCTTCTTCTCCTTCTCCTCTCCCTCCGCCCCACCATCCTCGTCCAGGTCGTCGTCCTCCGCGTCCGCCTTCGAGCGGTCTTTCTTTTTCTTCTCCTTCGCCTCCTTGGTGCCCTTCCCTTCCTTGGCCGCTTTCTTGTGAGTGTTGATGATGAACGTGGTCAGTTTGTGGCTCATGTCGCACATGCTCTTCTCTCCACAGGCGTCGCATTTCTGATAGATCACCCCGCCCTTGATCTTGTACGCCGTCTCCGGGAGCCCGCAGGAGGGGCAGAGGACGAAGCCTTGGATGTAGCGGCAGAGGGACGTCTGGAGGGCGGGCGCCGTGTGCGCTCCGTTCACCACCGCCCGCTCCGTCTCTTCCCTGTACGTCGTTTGCGCGCCCAGCTCCGTGCCGAAGAACTTCGTCACCTCCGCGGGCATTCGGTGCAGGGCCTGGGCCACCTCCTTCATGTTGATGACCACGGTTTTGATCCCGTTCCCACGGCCCTCCACCTTGGCCAGAATCCGGGGCATTTTATACCGGTAGTTGGCGTCCTCCACCGGGTTGAGGCCCGCAATGTTCATCATCTTTCACGGGGTGCGTAGTGCTCACTTGACGCCTGGACAGTGGCTATATCGAGGTGTGCCGAGTCTGTTTTGCGTTACCCGACGAATGTTTAATGATGGTTGCTCACACGCCCGGGTTGGGACCACTCGATCGGTATCTATGGCGATCCCCTCTCTTGCTGCGTTGAGTGCTAATGGCTCCTATTCTTAGGTCCCGGGTTAGCGGGTAGACGAGATAGCGCAAATGCTGCTGGAAATGGTGATGGTGGTAATGATGACAGGGGGGCGTGGAACGCGCGGGCACACCGTCTCTTCTCAATCTGAGCGCGTCCGAACGCATGCACAAGTTTGCAGACCTTGAGTTGGGTGCGACTTGTGGGTGGCTTGCCTGTGTTGGTGTGTCATGTCGTGGTGATCGTCGAGATGAGTGACACGGAGACGTGCGATGAAGTGAGCGGCGCCTGAACAAGCCGTGTGATGCGCAGCGCTCCTCTAAACTTACATGCACCACCCTCTCAACACCACCCTGTGGACCATCTTCACGTTCACAAGTTACGCACAGGGACGTGGAGAATCGCATAAGTCACGCGCATGCACTGGGACGAGCGTCCCTACTACTTTGGTCGGCGCAAAATGGGGCCAGGAGGGAGCGCGCCAGCCTCGTGCGGGAGCAAGCACGTTTCATCAGCTCAAAAAAATACAGTCAGGGGAACAAGACGCCGTGATCCACCCCCACGCTCACCACTTCACACCATCCTAGTCAGAAACAACCGGCGTTCCAGCCTTTCAACCCGTCCCAAAGCCCGCGAGGCAGGATGACCCCGCCAACAAAGAAAACGACGGCCGTGCTGGCTTCCCTTGGCCGAGGGCTCCGAGCCGCAGCTGGCATTTGAGTGGCTTAGCAAGTATCTTGCCTAGGACGGGGGCTTGCGCCGCAAGTATGCATTTTGTAGGCAACCCCACGCGTCTTGACAGAGGAAAGAGGCAATTATGCGCTTACCAAGGGGGATCATGAAGTCATGGTCATTTTTTGGGGCTTAAAAGTGTCTTTTGGGTGGAGATCGGGCGTTTTGTTCAGGCCTTACACGATGATCGCGTGGATGGCGACAGGCATCATTTGCGTTACTGCCATGCATGCACGACGAGACCAAAAACCGTGTAGGCGAAAATGATGAATGCTCAGTCATTGGCTGTCCTCATGGCTGCTGTCCATTTCATTTCGTAACAACATTTTATGTCACATAGGCCGTTCCAGAGGAGGGGTTGCCCGGCGTGAGGTACACAGACAGGGGGAGACCGCCACCAGCACCTTTCGTCTACTTAAGCCCTGTCTTCTGATCTTCCGCCCGAGAACTTTCTACGATCTTTATTGAGCAAGGAGGATGTATCGTGCGCTGCGTTCGCCATTGGGATCGCGCGCCGCGGAGGTGCTCCAATTGCATCATGTGGGGGCGTCGAAGCGGTTGGTCCCTGCTGGCTTTTCTAGCTCCTTCAAGAATCAGGGCATTAAAAGTGTGTTGTTGCGTCGTTTGCTGGCGACACAGTCTGATGGAGCAGCGTCGCCCCCCACAAAGCGTGCGTGGTTGGTTTTGGAGGACGGCACCCGCCTGCAAGGGTACTCCTTCGGGGCAGACAAGCCCATGAACGGGGAGGTTGTCTTCTCCACAGGCATGGTCGGTTACACAGAATCATTGACCGACCCTTCTTACCGACGACAAATTTTGACTCTGACGTCGCCCATGGTGGGCAATTACGGTGTGCCTGACCCGAAGGTGTTGGACGAGCTTGGCTTGCCCAAGGCCTTTGAAAGCTACAAGATCCACGCGGCAGGCTTGGTCGTGCAGGATTATTCCCACCACTACTCGCACTGGAACGCACATTTCTCATTGGGAGACTGGTTGAAACAAGAAGGTATCCCAGCCATATGCGGAATCGACACGAGGATGCTGACGAAGAAGATCCGTAGTCATGGCGCCATGCTGGGAAGGATTGAATTCGAGGACGGGCCCAAGCCCGAATTGGAGGATGTGAACAAGAAGCACCTTGTCGCCGAAGTCTCTGCCCCGGAGGCCAAAGTGTACGGGAAAGGGAATCCCATCAAGATCTTGGCTGTGGATTGCGGAATCAAGTACAACATTATCCGGCATCTGGTTAGGAAAGGCGCTGAGGTCAAGGTGGTGCCATGGGCCCATGATCTCGTCTCGGAGATGGCACACCACCAGGGCCTCTTCCTGTCCAATGGCCCGGGCGACCCGAGCATGTGCACCACCACGGTGCAGCACCTGAAAGAGCTCGTAAATGATCCGAACTTCACGAAACCAGTCTTCGGCATCTGTTTGGGAAACCAGTTGCTTGGGCTCGCGGCGGGGGCGAAAGCGACGAAGCTGCCTTTTGGAAATCGAGGGCAAAACCAGCCGGTGGTAAACATGCTCACGGGCAAGGCCTTCATCACGCCGCAGAATCACGGCTACGCCATCGACGACACCACCTTGCCCACACCGTGGAAGCCGCTCTTCCGGAACCTGAATGACCACTCCAACGAGGGGATTCTACACACACAAAAACCGATCTTCTCGGCCCAGTTCCATCCGGAGGCGGCCGGTGGGCCCACCGACACCGAATTCTTCTTCGATGTCTTCTTGGACACGGTGCGCGAGCAGAGGAAAACCATCGTCTTCCCTCCTGTCAAGCCCACGCCCGCGCGCCCGGAGGTCGCAAAAGTGTTGCTTCTGGGCTCAGGAGGGCTGTCCATTGGGCAGGCCGGAGAATTCGACTACTCTGGGGCCCAAGCCATCAAGGCCTTGAAGGAGGAGGGGCTGGAGGTGGTGCTCATGAACCCGAACATCGCCTCGGTCCAGACCAATGTGGATGCCAAGTCGGACGCCAAGGCCGATCAGGTCTACTTCCTCCCGGTTAACCCGGACTACGTCGAGCAGGTGATCAAACGGGAGCGACCCGATGGACTGGTCCTCTCCATGGGCGGGCAGACGGCCCTGAATTGTGGCCTGGCCCTGCACCATAAAGGGATCCTCGCCAAGTACAACGTAAAAGTGCTGGGCACGCAAATTGACGCGATCGAGGCTTCTGAAGATCGACAGCTATTTTCTGACAAACTGAACGAAATCAACGAGAAAATCGCTCCGTCGATCACGGCGTCCACCATTGCGCAGGCTTTGACGGCGGCGAAGAAAATCGGTTACCCTTGCATGATTCGCTCCGCCTTTGCTTTGGGGGGACTGGGATCGGGGATCTGCCGAAACCCGGAGCATTTGGAGGAAATGGCCGCAAAGGCCTTGAGCTTGTCGAGCCAGATCTTGGTGGAAAAATCCCTGAAGGGATGGAAGGAGGTGGAGTACGAGGTGGTGCGGGACTCGGCCGACAATTGCATCACCGTCTGCAACATGGAGAACTTCGACCCCCTGGGCGTCCACACGGGGGACTCCATCGTGGTGGCACCCTCGCAAACTCTCTCCAATGAGGAGTATCATATGCTTCGGGAGACCGCCTTGAAGGTAGTCCGGCATTTGGGGATCGTAGGAGAGTGCAACATCCAGTACGCGCTCGATCCCTACTCTCTCGACTATTGTATCATCGAAGTGAATGCCCGGTTGTCTCGGTCCTCTGCCTTGGCTTCAAAGGCCACGGGATACCCTTTGGCCTTTGTGGCTGCCAAGCTCTCGCTGGGCATCACCCTCCCGGAGATTCAGAACAGCGTGACAAAGAGCACACAGGCGTGCTTCGAGCCGTCTCTGGACTACATTGTTACCAAGATTCCGCGCTGGGATCTCAACAAATTCCAAGGCGTGGCGACGGAAATCGGCTCTTCCATGAAATCGGTGGGGGAAGTGATGGCGATCGGGCGCACGTGGGAGGAATGCATCCAGAAGGCGATGCGCATGGTGGACCCCGCCATCGAGGGCTTTCAAGTCCGAAAGCGTTACGACGACGATTCCGCGTTGCTCTACGAGTTGACCAACCCCTCCGATAAACGCCTCTACGCCATCGCGCAGGTCTTTGCCGAGAAAACCAAGACCGTGGAGGAGATCCACGAGCTCACGGCCATCGACCACTGGTTCCTTCGCCGCCTGGAGCGAATCTCCAAGCAGCGCGACGTCCTGCTCAAGCACGGGAACGGAAAAGGGGCCTTGGACTCGCTTTCCGCGGAGGAATTGGCCATGTCGAAGAAGCTGGGATACTCAGACCGGCAATTGGGGGCCTTGCTGGGCACTACCGATGACGCAGTGCGGGCAAAGCGGGAGGCCGCAGGCATCGTTCCCTCTGTGAAGCAGATCGACACCTTGGCGGCTGAATACCCGGCCAAGACCAACTACCTCTACTGCACGTACAACGGGTCCGAGGACGACGTGGTCACGGGGGAAGGCGGGGTCATCGTCCTGGGCTCGGGGACCTACCGGATCGGCTCCTCGGTCGAGTTTGACTGGTGCGGTGTGTCGGCCATCCGGGCCTTGCGCGGGATGGGGAACAGGACCACGATGGTGAACTACAACCCGGAGACGGTCTCCACGGACTACGATGAATGCGACCAGCTTTACTTCGACGAGCTGAGCAAGGAGCGTATCGTGGACATCTACCAGCGCGAGGGGGCTCAGGGCGTGGTGGTGTCCGTCGGGGGACAGATCCCCAACAACTTGGCCATGCCGCTGCACAAGGTGGGCGTAAAAATCATGGGCACCACCCCGGAGATGATCGACCAAGCGGAGGACCGCTTCAAATTCTCGGCGTTGATGGACTCCCTCGGGATCCAGCAGCCGGCGTGGAAGGAGTTGGCGGACACAAAGTCAGCCCTGGCCTTTGCCAAGCAAGTGGGTTACCCCGTCTTGGTCCGCCCCTCCTACGTGCTGTCTGGGGCGGCCATGTCGGTGGCATTCAATGACGAGGCCCTCCTGCGCGTCCTCAGCGTGGCGGCTGACGTGTCGCAGGAGCACCCCGTGGTCATCACCAAGTTTGTGAACGGTGCGAATGAGATCGAGATGGACGCGGTCGCCCAAGACGGGGTGGTGATGGCGGCTGCGATGCACGAGCACGTGGAGAATGCAGGCGTGCATTCCGGAGACGCCACCTTGATGTTGCCCCCGCAGCGGATCTCTGCGTACACGGCCATGCGCGTGAATGAAGCTACCCGGAAGATCGCCAAGGCACTGAACATCACCGGACCCTTCAACATGCAATTCCTTTCCAAAGGGAAGGACGTGAGCGTCATCGAGTGCAATCTCCGGGCCTCTCGCTCCGTGCCCTTCGTCTCCAAGACTATGGGCGTGGACTTCATTGAGGCAGCCGCGCGTTGCATGGTAGGCGAGGACGTGACGGGCATGAATCTTCCCCAGCTGGGGCAGACGGGCCGACCCAAGGGCTACGTCGGAGTGAAGGCGCCCATGTTCTCCTTCACCCGCCTGCGTGGCGCCGACCCGGTGCTCGGGGTGGAGATGGCGTCGACAGGGGAGGTCGCCTGTTTCGGGGCCAACATCCACGAAGCCTTCTTGAAGGCCCTCATCTCCACGGGCTTCAAAGTCCCGGAGAAGAACATCCTCTTCTCTGTGCAGGACTCCCTGCGCGACGACGTCATCCACGCGGCTTTCCAGCTCCACACCCTCGGCTATAATCTCTACGCCACGCGGGCCACGCACGACTTCCTCCTGTCCTGCCACGTCCCTTGCCACCTCCTCCACTACCCGAACCAGCCCGAAAAGCACCCGAACGTCTTGGAGCACTTGAAAAATGGGAAAATAGACCTGGTCATCAACCTTCCTACCCCAGAGAGCAAGCAGGTGGAAAACAATTACCTGATGCGTCGAACCGCGGTGGACTTTGGCGTTCCTCTGTTGACCAACATCCATCTGACCAAGCTGTTCGCAGAAGCGATGACCAAATACAAGAAAGGTGAGCTGATCGGTATCGAGTCCCAGAACCTGTTCGATTACTACAACGCCGAGGCCCCCGAAGAGGCGTGGACCTCGCCTTCGGAGTTCCATTAATGTGGCCCGCAGACTCTTGCGGTCCCGGGGGAAGGAAAATTGCGGTTGGTGAAGAGAAGATGGATATTGAAAGGAAGGTGAGGGGTTTTATGAACAGGAAAGCGCGCTTTGCCTATCGACATGGAATTTTGGTTTCAAGAAGTGCATTTTTTTTAATTGCGCGGTCCCACTTATGTGAGAAGCGCGCCAAGGAAATGGACATGCAGACACGAGGAAACACACGGGAACATTTGTACATGAACGTGAGGGAGTTCGAAGGATGGCGAGAGAGAAATGACGCATGTGTGAGTCTTATTCTTTAAGAAACAAACTGTTGTCGACGAGGAAAAGCTTCGCGTGTTTGACAATGCCCGGGTACATGTCGAAGACGGGCACTGTTCAACGGAGTGAGATCGCTGTGAGCGCACCCGAGAACGCTTGCCAACTACCGCAAAGCTACCCAGAGCATATCAAGTTTTGCCTTTTGCTTTCATCTCTCGCTTTGTTGGCACGTAAATGCAGTGGTGGTATGTAGGCTCTCCCAAATGTCTTCTCCACAGGCATGTCGCGCAGAATCGCCACCCCCTAGTACAGCAACAAGTGGTTTGAGATACCAATTTTGAGGCTTTTCATCCATTGGATCGAGCAAATGAGTCGCTCCGCATGATGGGAACATACTGCCCGCACCAGGGAAGTCTGCCCTCGCTCGTCGCCGACCGGCCCATGCGAACCGTGATGACATGCGTTCATCCGGCAATTAAGGACCTTTCCGACGATAGTGCCGGCTTTGGGGATCACATCGGCGATTTAACCAGACAAATATTTCCCCGACGTATAAGAGGTATGAAGCGGAACGAGGCCCGGGTCACTAAAGCGCGGAATGCAAGCACGACGGGTCCGGCTACCTCTGCCCCTCCGCAGCAGCCTGCGCCGCCCCTGAGGACAGCCGGCAGAATGCAACGCACCTCTCAAAGTCCCTCCGTGGACGATACCGCCTTTCAGCAAGGACTGATTTTGCTGGCAGCAGGGACGCTTGCTGCCTTTGTTTTGATGCGGACCCTTTCTGCACTGCTTCGGTCGTTGCCGCTCTTGGCTCTGGGCATGTATCTTAGTAGACCAAGTTTTGAAAGTTTTGTCGAGTTTCTCTCCACCTCAGAGAAAATAGGGGACCTTAATTGTGCGACAAAGAAGTCCTCTTTGAACGCTGCTGGTACCTCAACCGCCTCATCGGGCGTCTGGTTTAAAAACGTGATCAGAAAAACCCTAGGGAAATCGTCCGAAGCGCTTTTTACGAATCCAGTGCGCGATTGGAAGTGCCTAGACATGGGACTTTTCGTAGTGTGTAAGAAACAGAAGTCCGCGTTGGAAGAGCTGTCAGCAAATCTGACCGGGAGGTCGACCCCGTATGGCAAGCACGTCTTCGCCGTGGGCATGTGCCGCCAGTGGTTATTATTGGACCCGGGGTGTTTAGACCCTAGGAAGAAGGAGGAGTGGCCCTTGTGGAAATTGTATGCGTACAATGCAGCCTGCTTCTGTTACATGCGTGTATCGGATGCCTGGTGGCATGCTTTGCCTTCTTTTGCGGCCCACGAACGGAGCTCTCGGACTCAAGCCACGCTAGGTACCGCTACGGCCGCAGCCATGGCGGAGGAGGCCTTGCAAGACGTTGTTGGGGGATGCCTGGATGACAGCCGCAAGTACGGTGGTGTCGATCAAGTCGACGTAGGCGTCCCGGTCCGGGATAGGAGGGTGGGGATGGTCGGAAATTGCACGCCTGGCGCGGACGGACCTCCTATGCGCAGGCACCTGCAGGCGGCCCAGGCCCTGGCAGAGCGCGGGAACTTCCAGGAGGCTGGGCGGACGGTGGAAATGGGAGTGAAAGACGCGCGGGGCCAATTGCGGGGTGGGAGCGAGGAAGAAAGGGAGATGTGGTCCGTGGCCGGTGCCTTCTACGAGGCAGGGCGGTCGTCCTCCACATGTCGGGCCGGGCGCCTTCGTTGTCTGGGAGAGGTCGCACGACTTTGGGTCGCGCAAGAGCGGTGGGAAAAAGCTGCCGAGCTCTTTCAAGAATGCGTGGCAGCTTGCACAGAAGCTCAGGCATGTGCCCGCGCCCCTGCCCTCAGGGAGGGCCCCCAATATGCCTTGTCCTCCGTGCTGGCACTGGCTATGTACGGGGATACCCTGCAGGCAACGGCCTGGCATACTAGCTTATGCGATTCACATTCATGGTACGGCGTGACTCCCGAGGCAGGGCTGGCGGGGGAGATACTGCGGGGGCTGGAGCAGCACAATCCCCGGGTGATTCAAGTGGGCGTAGAGGCATATCGAAAGCAGCGCCAAGGGGCACCCAGCGGGAGGGCCTTGGCGGAGTGGGAGGAGGGGGCGGTGATGAAGCTCATGCAACGTGCGGATGCCCTAGTCTTGCTGTGAGGCTTGTTAATGGGTACAGATGCCAGGAGAGGCCAACTCCCGCTTGCGAGGCGTTGCAAGACACCACCACATCGCCCCCTCTTGCGAATCGGTCACCACTTTTTTCTTTGTCACATCTTGCATGCCTGCAGGGCGGTGCACGGAAACGAGTGCTTCGACTGGACGCGGTGTGGGATTCACAACATCCTTCCTTTCGGAGGAGCCTCCACATGCCAGCAAAACGAAACTCAAGCTTTAGCCCATGTGTGTGCCGACCGAGGCTGACTGCTGCCATTTCATGTCGGTGGGTCAACGTGAGGAAACTCCATTAACGATATCCGATTTCATTCGGTAGAAAGATACCGTCATCGAGAAAGAATGCTGGAAGATGCGCAAGCACGCCACTAGCGAGGAGTCTCGTCACGCCCTTTAATGTAGCGATGCCAGGTGAAAATCGTCGCTGCAGAGCTGTAAATGAGAGGGCCATTCCTTTAGGCGGAGGACCAAATCATTTCTTCTGCCCTCGGAACGCAGAAAGGGACAGGTGTAAGAAAAAGTAATAAAAGGGCTCGCGTGCGTGTGGAAACCGTTTTTTAGAGACGCGACATTATTTTTTGGGACCACCCTCACATTTCACGCCACCGCTTCCTCTTCATCCACCTCCGACACTGCCTTTTGGTCGTGAGGATGTGGGCTACAAGCAGCAATTCGGACATATTTTTTCTTGCTATGTACGTCGTACGTAAACTTTACCCAGCCTGGTCTTAAGGCGAAAAGCGTATAGTCCCTCCCAACGCCTACACCATCACCCGCCTTGAATGTCAGCCCTCGTTGCCGCACCAAAATATTGCCTGCTATCACTTCTTGCCCCCCAAATTTCTTGACACCCAGACGCTGGCCTGGTGAGTCACGTCCGTTTTTCGACGAGCCCCCCGCCTTCTTGGTCGCTGTGCGGCAGCTCATGCCTCCCCAAACCATCTCGCTGCGTCTGAGGGCAGACGTGATTGCGGCATTGGATGCGGGAGTGCCCGAATGCACCAAGTGTCTGGTCGAACTCCAAGTACTCGGGCTCCAAATCCTGGAGAGCATGCTCCCTGAGGAGGGCCAAAGGGAAAGTACATCAGTTAACACGGGGAGGTACAGGTGGTATATGTCATTACCATGGGGAAGAGAAGAGATGGACATACAAGCGACGGTCGAAAACTCACGTGCAACGTCCGATTAGGAAGTCAACCTAGCAGCCTTTGCCCGAGACACATCAGGCAGCGAGAGCGAGGGCCCGCGCAGGGAGGGAGAGGAGAGGGGTAAGCGAGCGCAGGCGGCGACCCCCCCAAAAACACTTCCCAACTGGACTGGTCTCGTTTTGAGATGGTTTCAGTCGCTTCGTGCAAAACTGGAGTATTGTAGCTCTCGTCGTCGCGAGCATTGTCTCGGTTGGCTTTCTAACTCAGCAAGCATCACGTACAGGGAGCATCACGTACAGGGAGGCTGAAGCGACACGTCATTGTCATCCATGGTCATATTACCCCACCATGCGCCACATTCAAGCTCCCTGACAATCTTACTTCTCATTACGATCAGCCATTCGCGGGCATTTTATATTTTGGCGCCTCTCGTTGAGAGATCACGCACAGTTTTATCGGCCGTCTCCTCCGACGCGCCTCCTGCTCCGTCTTCCAATAGACCAGTCGTGATTTACGAAGGCTTTTGGCATGAAGCCAAGGCCATGATGGACGCTCGTCAAAGCTCTTTGCCTTGGAAATCACAAACAATTCCTTTTGACTTACAGCGCAAGGTATGTACAACACCAGCCAAGGGCAAGCGTCTCGAAACAGTCACAGTTGCTGAGGTGTTTGCCTACACTGTCCCCGGCCGCATTCGCCAAGCTCGGGCAGCCGTCCTGTCAACCATTCCTGAGGAAGCCCCTCCTAAAGTTCTGAATTTTGTCGTCTTCCCAGATTCTTCGTACGATTTGCCGATATTCGGCGCAGATTTCGTTTCCTTGCCTGGCGGACATTTGGTAGTGTTGGACTTTCAGCCGGTATCAAGCACATCCTTGTCGGTGGCGGAAAAAGCTCTACGCGACATACATGCTCATTACACCGCATTGCTGCCAAGCCATGGGGAGATTCCAGACGCAGCTCGGTCATTTTTTTCGCCTTACTACATGTTTATCAGGGTGGAAGGGGACGCGCTGGTGGAGACGACCGTGCTTGCGGCTTTTAAAGCGTACTTTTCGGCATATCTTGACCTGGTCGAGCATGCCTCTCCCATACCCGTCGAAGAAACATCTAGATTATTGGAGGTCCAAGAGGGACACCGCAATTATGCGACTTATCGGGCAGTGAATGACCCGGCGCGAGGGATGCTTACCCGGATGTATGGGCGTTCGTGGACAGAGCGGCTGATCTACGAGGTGCTGTTTGAGCAAGCAGATAGGGAGTTGGAGGATGATGGAGGAATAACGGTGGAAGCTGTGAGGTCTGGGGGTACGGGGGGCTGATGCGGGTGCTGAGGCGGTGCAAAGGAGGCAGAAAATGGAATTTTGTCACGGTGCCGTTTTCAGAGGGGTAAAGCATGTAAAGATCGAGCGAAGAAAATAACAACAAAGCACGCCGGAAAGCGTCATGCACGGGCCTTGTTTATGAGGGTAGTGTACTCTTGCTTCCTGCTCTTGCCCTACGTGGCTCCGTCCCGGTCACAGGAGGCCCACATTCAAGACCTCCACCCTCTTCAAGAAGGACCCTTGCCGGTTCAC
>Ga0102934_1002477_pt1 | contig 12774 bp, 18 predicted proteins | sample SalPonR2_A_D1_MG_FD_78175 | JGI IMG/M metagenome (GOLD analysis project Ga0102934, IMG submission 78175) | Salt pond soil microbial communities from South San Francisco under conditions of wetland restoration - Salt Pond MetaG R2_A_D1_MG | ecosystem: Environmental > Aquatic > Marine > Intertidal...
TGATCTAAATGCATCTATTAATATACATAGACTCGGACTGGAGTCTATAGAGCCTATGGCTCTTAGAAACCCACGACTTTAGTTGTGGGAGCAGTCACAAAGAAGAACATCCAGATACAGATATGAATTGTATGGTTGAAAAATGTCCATGTGGGTATGAAAAGGAGATGTAAAAAGCCAATCAAGGTGTGGTAGCTACCAGTCTGACAAAAGCTACTTTTAACAGTTTCGAGCTTCTGTTATTAGGGGGAATTGCTTTTAGTGGTTCCCCTTTTTGTATAAATAATTAAGTGTTGAGTTTAAGCGTTTATTTTGAATGTTGTCAATAGGATGGATACATGAGTCTTGCAAAGATTCTATAAGTTTTTTAGAACGGAGAGTGACTACAATAAGAATAAAGAAAAGGTGATTGAAGAGTGTAGGAAATTTTTAGAAGGTTAGAGGTATGTATAAGAATATAAGTGGGTTGCGTTCTGCTGGTGAAATTGTTGACATGACTCCAGAATTACAAAAAGAGTGGATTAAATGTGCTAATGATATAATTTACTTTGCAGAAAAGTATTTCTATATTGTCACTATTGATAGGGGTAAAGAGTTAATAAAATTACATGATTTTCAAAAGAAAATGTTGAAAGCATTTATTGACCCGCCTATTTATAAAGGAGAAAAGAAACGGCACATTTTAACACTTAGCAGCAGACAAATTGGGAAATCAACCCTCACGCGCATATATTTAATACATAAAATACTATTTAATTCAGATAAAACTTATGCTATTCTTGCTAATAAAGAAAACACTTCATTGAAGTTATTAAAAGAAGTCAAAGATGCTTATATCATGCTTCCATTGTGGTTACAGCAAGGAGTAAAGGATGGTGGTTGGAATCAAAAGACAATAGAATTTGAAAATGATATTAGAGTTATAGCAAGACCTACTTCTGTTTCTGGTATACGTTCTGAATCAATTTCACTTTTAATATTAGATGAGTTTGCTTGGATTGGAAATGGTGGAACTGGAGGTTCACAGCTTGCAAGTGAGTTTATAGCCAGTGTTCTTCCAACGATTTCTTCTGGTGAATCTTCACAGATAATCGTAGTTTCGACCCCAAATGGCATGAATCATTATTATGATATGTGGAAGAAAGCGGTTGATGGAAGAAGTAGTTATTATCCAATCAAAATAAATTGGTGGGAAGTTCCGGGAAGAGATGAAAAATTTAAAGAGGAAACGATAAAAACTCTTCCGGGTGGAATAGTTCAATGGAATCAGGAATTTGGTTGCGTAGTTCAAGATACTAAAATAACAGTTAGAAATAAAAATACTGGTTTAGTTGAAACTGTTGATATTGGTGACTTTTATGAGATGTGCGCATAGTGATATATAAAACAGAAAATATAAAGAATTTCATAACTGATATATATGGTGATTTTTATGATTTGAGTAAATTGTATTGTAAAAAATCTTCTGATAAGGTCATAGTCATATGTCCATGGCATGGAGAGATAAAGAAATCGGCACAGTGTCTCGTCGAAATGTGTGTTTGTAAAGAATGTAACAGAGAAAACAATTTTATTGAATCTATCAATAATGCTAAAAAACTTCACAATAACAAGTATGATTATAGTAAAGTTGACATAACTTTGAATAAGAAAGAAAAACACGCTATTATATGTCCAGAACATGGAACATTTTATCAATCTTGGAATAATCATACTCATAAAACAAATTTACGTGGGTGCCCTAAATGTGCTATTGAAGCTCGTAGAAGATTTTTTGCTGCACCACAAGAAGATTTTTTGAAAAAAGCTATAGAAATACATGGTGACAAATATGACTATAGTAAAGTTGAATATGTAAATTGTCATACGAAAGTTATTTTAATTTGTCCACTCCATGGTGAGTTTAAAATAAAACCATCTAAACATGTTGATGTTAAGCAGGGTTGTCATAAATGTGGGATAATCAAATCTGCAAACTCTCAACGAAAAACAACAGAGAAGTTTATTGAAGAATGTAAATTGGTACATGGTGACAAATATGATTATAGTGAAATAGAATATGTAAATTGTCATACTAAAGTTAAAGTTATATGTCCACGACATGGAGTATTTTATCCATACCCAACTAATTTTTTAAGCCATAAAAAGGGCTGTCGTAGTTGTATGGGTAACGTTTCCAAAACAGAAAAGAAATTAAGAAAATATTTAAAATCAATATATGATGGAGAAATGATTTTTAATAAAAGAAATTTGTTAGGAAATTTTGAAATTGACATATACTTACCCGAATTGAAATTAGCAATAGAATTTAATGGTACATATTGGCATAATGTAGATAAAGTTGGAAAAGAATATCACAAAATGAAAACAGATTTATGTGATGAAAAAGGTGTCAGATTGGTTCATATATATGAACATGATTGGCTTTTTAGAAAGAATGTAATTAAGAAGAAATTGAAAGATGTTATTTTAGGTAAAGAAATTTTCTATGATTCTATTGTTGATATGTTTGAAGAAAATGATATTCTATATTTGTTAATTGATAGAGATTGGGAGAATAAGAATAGTTGTGTTGGTTTAGAAAAAGAAGGTTTTGTTTTTGATAGGGTTGAAAAACCTCGGATATTTTACTATGACCAATATAGCAATGTTGTGTTGGAAAATGACAGTAAAATGAAAAATGTAATATATACCAGTGGATGTCTTAGATATGTTTACAATAAAAAAGTTTAGTGATTATCAGATATTGACGGATAATGGATTTGTTGATTTTGAAGGAATTTCAAAGTCAGTAAACCCATGTAATATAATTAGATTTACCCTTGAATCTGGTTTACAGATAAAAGTAAACTATGAGCATGAATTTATAGTTGATGGTATGGTTCAAAAAGCTAAGGAGTTTATTGAAGGTGAACCACTTCAAATAAATAATAGTTTTGAAACAATCAAAAATATTGAATATCTTGTAGAGAAAGATTTTGTGTATGATATACTTGAAGTTCATGATAGGGAACATTCATATTTGAGTAATGGGATAAAGTCTCATAATTGCAAGTTTCTTGGAAGTTCTTCAACACTCGTAGATTCTGATATATTAGAAAGAATAGAAATATCAGATCCAGTTGAAGTTAAGCAGGGTGGGGCTTTACTTATATATGAATATCCACAAGAAGGGGCATTTTATGTTGAAGGGATTGACTCAAGTGGAGGCACCGGAAATGACTCGTCAGCTATAACAGTTCTAAAAATAGTAGGTCCACATGAAGTTTATCAAGTTGCTACTTACAGAAACAATATGATTTCTCCTTATGATTTTGCTCAAGTTTGCATTGGTGTTGCAGAATACTATAACAATGCATATATGATGGTAGAATCCAATGGTCAAGAAGCTGGTGAGGTTGCAGCGACTATTTGGCACACTTACGAATATGAAAATATGTGTAATTGTGATAAAAAAGGATTAGGTATCCGATCAACTAAAAAGTCGAAAAATATTGCAAATCTACTACTCAAAGAATATATGGAAAAGGGGTGGCTCAAAGTAGTTGACAAAACCACCGTGTATGAGCTTACCCGATATGTCGAACACCAACCGGGAATTTACAGAAGTGAAACTGAAACTTGTCATGATGATACAGTTTTAGCTCTTGCTTGGGCATTGTATTTTATTAAAACCCCTTTTTATGATGGTGATGTGATTAATAGAACACATATTGAATCACGCTATAAAATAGAAGATGATGCGCCAGCTATGATTTTTGATGATGGTGGTAAACATTCAGAACATTTATATGATTCTGATTGGGGTGATTGGAATGATGAAGGAGATTTAGTAATATAAATAATCAAGAGGCTCTATGAATATACATTTAGTAAATATTTTAAAGCAACTTTGTGATACAATTGGAGTTGATTATGAAGAGATTGATTTTAAAGAATTAGATTGGAATAAACAACATTGTTGGAATTACACCCAGTCAGTGGAATTTGAAGATTGGATGTTTCATTATATTTTTGATAATGACAAGGTTCGTAGACAATTGACATGTTGTAAAAGAGATGAATTGGAATGTAGACAAGCGGTAAATATTTTCATAGCTATGTATGGGTGGCGATTAAGTGATGGATAAAGAAGAAATACTTAGTGAATTTTTAGATAAATTGACATGTGCTCAAAGAAATATGTGGGAAGAATGGAGAGACATGGGCATTCAGGAAGATGTTGACATTTGGCAATTTTTGATTGATGATAGGGAAGATGAAGACAATAAGGATGTTATTGATTTAATGGAAAAACAAAGAGAAAATGTAGATAGTTACTGGAACTTTATTTCGGGTGGGGATGATGGCGAAATTTAAGCAGTTTATTGCGGAATTAAAGGATATGGATTCTGGTTTCGAGGGGAAGACATTTGAGAAGGTTTTAGTCAAAGGTTTACGTATGGTAGGTCTTGACTTTGAGGAAAATATAGCGAACGGTCCCGGTTGGGATATTCAAACTAAGGGTAGTGGTTGGAATAGATTGATAGATGATAGTGATGTGAACATTAAAGTTGCTGGTACTAAATGGATGGTTAGTATGGCAGAACTTTATAACTTGCTTCCTTGGGATAAATTGCCTGAAAATTATGACAGTAAGAAATATGAAGCTAAAGTTAAGCGCCTTTTTAATAAGAAAGGGGTTGCCGATATTGTCTTTCTTAAACCTAAAACAAAAGACATACAGAATAGAATTATTGAAGCAGTAAAGAATAACAACAAAGATGAATTAGAAAAGTTGTTTGTAAAGAAGAATTTCTACAGTGAAAAGTTAGGGAAGGGGTATGATGTTCGTGTGCTTGATAATGGTGAGCGAGTAACTTCAATAGCTCTTGATAAAGGTGGTAAGGTGTTTATGCGAAGTGAAAAGCCACGTAAAATAGGTGGTAGTTATTCAGTTACATTTAGAACACCAACAACTAAACTTGGTAAACAAGAAAGAAATGTAAAGAAGGATTAAATGATGGCGAAATTTAAAGATTTTGTAAAGGGCAATTTTTATTTTAGTGTTGATAATGGTGGTATGGTTGCATCTACTATGAAAGAGTTTATCACAGTATATGATAGTAATAATCAGAAGATGGGGCATGTTCAATATGACGTGTTGAATGGAGTGGTTGATATTACTGATATTGAAGCGGATAGTGAAGAGACAAAAGTTAAGTTAATGGATAAATTGTTTAGTTTGTATGGTGTAGCGGAAATCTATCTTAATGGAGATAGATTAAAGTGAAATTCAAAAGATTTATTTTAGAGCAGACGCAAACATTTAAACCGCCACAAGAAGTAGCGAATCAGGCTAAAAGAGCACTCGAATACAGGGAGAAATACCCAAAAGAAACTTCCGATAGTGGTACTAAGGTTGGTTGGACAAGAGCCCGCCAACTTGCTAATAGAGAGGAAATAAGCCTTGATACAGTTAAGAGAATGTTTAGTTTCTTTAGTAGGCACAGTGGTAATGAGAAAGTAAATCCAGACTATAAAGATGAGCCTTGGAAAGATAATGGATTTTTGATGCATCTTGCTTGGGGTGGTGATGTCGGTTTTAAATGGGCAAAGTCAATATTAGACAAAGAAGAGAATAATGGCTAAATTTAAAGAATTTCTAATAAGTGAAGCTAATTTACTTCAGGCACTATTAGAAGGAACTGGGCTTGTTTTCAGTGATTATGTTGATGTTGTTCCATCCCAAAAAAATATTGAATTTTATAAGTTAAGACAAGAAGAGGGTAAAACTGGTTCATTTCTCAAAGAAGTAGTTTGGGATGAAGATAATAACGGTTTACTTTTAAGATATGAAGTTACTCCAACGTATGAAAATAAAGTAAAGATAGTTAATAAGCAGGGAAAACAATCATCTGGCAGTAAGTATATAATAGAGGTTTTATTTGAAGATGTTGATGATTATTTGGGTAACAAAAAAGAATTTTTAACAATGAAAAAGAAAGACCAGATTGCAAAATTTAGACAAATGATGCGAAAAGCAACTATTAGAATTTGGTCGAATGATGCTTCTCATTGGTGGCAGGGGAGTTTTGAGCAAGCTGATAAATATGGATATGCTATATATAAATTTCCCGGACCTAAAGGAAAAGGAATTTGGGCACGTAGACATATAGGAAGAACGAGCGGTATATACGGCACTAAACATCTAATAGAAGTTATGAAAACTATACCTTTTCTTGCAACTAAAATCATAAATATGTTGAATAAGTAAACGCATAAATACTTAATATGGGAGTGTATTGTGAATTTTATAGTAAAGTTATTTAAGAAACAAGTATTGAAGTACGTTGTCAAACAGTTAGAAAATGAAGAATTAAAAGAAGATTGGGTTAGTAAAGTAAATGCCAGAATAGATTTGCCCGGTATTGATGAAACAGAGGAACGTAAATTGTTTTACGCCACACTCGATGCTGGTTTTGAAGAGATTAAAAAGAAAATAGAAGAACTTTGATATATGTCAAGGAAAAGCGGGCGTAAACAAATGAAATTCAAAAGATTTGTTACTTCTTTAACTGAAAACAAGCATAATTATTCAAGTGTTCAGGTTGACTTACCAGACCACTTATCTGAAATGGTTATAAATTATGGTAACAAGATACCAGATAATTTGATATATGATAAAGAACAACAATACGGAAGAGAGAAAGATGTTCATGTTACTGTTCTTTATGGGCTATTGGACGAAAAGCCTGATGGTGTGAGAGAGCTTGTGCAAGAATATAAACCGTTTAAGGTTAAGTTAGGTAAAATTAGTGCATTTACAAACGGTGATGATTATGATGTACTTAAAGTGGAAGTTAAAAGTTTTGTGATGAACAACATGCATTATTTCATTGAGGAAAAATTGGAAAATAAAAATAGTTTTCCAGTGTATAAACCACATGTAACCGTAGCCTATTTGAAAAAGAGAAATGTTAATAGTTGGGTTGGTGATAAACATTTTGCTGGTATAGAATTTTTAGTAGATGAATTGACGTACAGCAGCCTAAATGGTGATAAATATAAGATTGAATTGAGAGGTTAAATTGAGAGTTTTTCTTTTGATTTTGTTTTTAGTGTCTGTAGTTTCAGAGAACACTAATTGTGTTGCTGAAAGATGGTATATAAATAATTATAGTGGGTTCTATTATAGTCAAGTGGACGGTGTAGGCGTATGGGGAGATTTGCACAGTTGGTAAGAGAAGCGTTTCACGACATGCAGAAACTTGATGGTGATGTAGTAGAGGTTTATAAAAATCCTACTGGTCAAGAATTGATGCTTCTTTTTAAAAACAGTTATGATAGTGGTGTTAGAGTTGGAATTGATAAAAGGGGTGATTTGTATGCTTGGATGGAAGACTATCTGCATTCTGATGTAAGTCGAAGGTTTAACCTAAAGTTTGCATTAAGATTTGAATATACGAAAGGTAGAGATACTATTTTTCTTTCGTCTGGTGAGACAAAAAAGAATTTCATTAAATCAGTGAATAAAAGAGTTTTGAATAGATTGAAAAATACTTTTCCATTAGTTAAGAAAATAGAAACAAGTACACGTCCATTTGAATCTGTATATGAATATAAATAATTAAAGATAGAAACTTTTTTAAGGAGTAGACGATGAGTGTAGTCTCAAAAAAGCGTTCTACGGCAGGGTTCTATAGAACAGAAAGAGACCTTTCCACAGTGGCTTCTCCGGTTGGAACTTCAACTGGGGCGACTGTAGTTAGAAGCCGTAAGGGACGAGTGAATTATATTTATAATTTCACGACTGATAAAGAAATGATTGATGCTTTGGGAGAGCCAGTATTTACTTCTGGAACTTCAGTGTCTGATACTAATACTCCTGAAATGGGTTATGGTATGTATGCTGGATTGACTTTTCTTCAAGAGTCAAATGCTCTTCTCGCAGTTAGAGATTTTGATACTGGTGATAAATACGCGACTGTAGTTTTTGATGCAGATGGGTCAACTTCTGCAACTGAAACTGGTGGTGTTCAGGCAAGTGCCGATACTGTTCCTGATAAAATCGATGATATTTACACTTTAGAGGAATCACTTCCTTCTGGTAAAGCTCTTTTAGTTGGATTTGTTGGTCCGGGCGTAGATGGTAATAACTATGCAGTCACCATTGAGACTTTTCATGCAGATTGTGATTGGTTCAATAGTTATGATGATTATACTTCTGCAACCGATGTGAGTGCTCATCCCATCGAAAGTAAAGTTTTTAAGATTCAGGTTTTTGAGAAAAATGTTGATGAAGACTGGGATAGTCTTTCATTTAGTTCTATTAGTGCAAGTCCAATTGAAACTTTTTATGGTACTCGCACTTCGCAACAGGATGCAAATAAGCAACAGTTGCGCATTAGTGAAGTAGTTAATGGTAATTCTGATTACATATATGTGGTTCCGGGTTCTGTAGATTTTGAGCAGGGTGGTGCATATGCCGCTACACCTTCAGACGCAATTCCTTTAGTTGGCGGAGCTGTTAATTATGGTACTAATATTACATCGACTGGTGGTTGGAGCTTTTTTGAATCAAGAGAAGATTCTTCACCAACTATTTTGATTTGTCCTACATATAATATGGCAGTTAAACAGGAAGTTGCCAGAATTGCAGCAAAAAGAAAAGATTGTATTGCTGTTTGTCAATCTGGACAAAGAAGTGATGTTACTGTTGCGACAGTAAAGACGGCGGAGACATATGGGTATGTTGACCCGACGTATGTGGCTCTATATGCTGGTTGGAGTAGGTTTTATGACAAGTATAATGATAGACTTGTTTACATTCCTGATGCTATTCATGGGGCAGCTTTGATGGCAAGAACGGATGCTAATGGTAATGTGTGGGACGCTCCCGCTGGTATCAACAATGGTATCATTTCAAACACTGGTAAGAATGTGAGATTTACATTTGAGCAAGTCGGTCAGCTTAGTGATGTCAGTATCAACACTACCAGATATATACAGGGTATTGGTGATGTTATGTGGATGCAGCGCACCGCGCAGCAGAAACAAAGTTCACTTAGAGATATTAACATTAGACGTACTTTGATTTTTATAGAAGGTACTATTGAACAGTTGATGCTTGATTTTCTTTTTACAAGTAATACTCCTTCTACTCGAAGAAGAGTGTATAATGTAATTGATAGTTTTCTTTCAAGTTTGAATGGTGCTTTTGATACAACTGATGGTGATAGGGGATATGCAGTGGTGTGTGATGCTACAAATAATACTCCACTTGCAAGAGATAATAATAAGTTGATTGTAGACCACTATCTGAAATTTGCGAAAAAAATCTATTTTATTGAAGGAACATTTAACATTGTTAGTTCTGGTATTAGCTTTAGTGAAGTTATTGGTGCGTAATACTTGGGGAGTTTATCTCCCCTTTCTAAATATAAAGGAGTAGAAAATGTCATTACATATTGATGACAGGTTAAACGATTTGCCTGATCCGCTTTATACTTTTAATTGGGAAATTCAAGTTCCCGGAATAAATAAAGTAACCGAGTCAATCACCGACCCGGAGGATTTTCTTATCCGCTGTAGAAATGCGGAAATTCCCGGACGCGGTATTGAACCAATTGAATCTTACTTTATGGGCATGAAGCAGAAATTCCCCGGTCGTTCTATGTTTACACAAACAATAACTATACTCATGGAAGAATTTCAAGACCAGTTGGTCACGAAAGCTCTCAATGAGTGGTCTGAGAACGTGTTTAGTACGAAACTGTCAAATACTAATGCTGGTATTTCACAAAAAGCAAAAAAAAGAGGTGGTTACGCAACGGACGTATATTTAATTTTTAGAGGTAATGAAAATTCAGAATTAAAACAAAAATATCGTCTATATAATTGTTTTCCTGAGAATTGGGATCCGGTTTCTCTTGATTATGCAACGTCTGATATTGTTAAACCAAGTTTAACACTCAGTTATGATTGGTGGGAATTAGAAACAGTTTAATTTTAATGAAGAGGTGAAGATATGAAAAATCGAAGATGTTATATTGTAAAAGAATCTGATTTGATTAGTTTTTGTAAAGATAATTATGTTTCTGCTGTTGAGCAGTTAGTAGATACTATGTTGTATGTGTGTTATGTCGAAGAATAATTAGCTGATGTGCCAAGTGTACAAACAGTAACGGGCTTATGCTGAAAAGTATAAGCCTTGTCTATATAAATACTTGTAGAACGTAATTTTGTTCTATACAAAGGATATGACATGGCTATTTCAGGTGGGTTGTTAAATACTATAAGAGATATTGGTGAAGGTTCTTCTGAGTTACGTGGATTTTTTTCAGAGAAAAGCATTCAGACAAATTTCAGATTTAATGTAACTTTCATTGATAATCCATCGAACATTGATTTAATTAAAAGAATTGGTCCAATGCCACTTCTTGAAAATTGGCATATATTAGGGGTTTCGATTCCCCAATACGATTTCAAAAAAGAAGTGCAGATGTATGGTCCAGTGCCCCGCTCTTTTCCATATATAGAGTTTGATGGAATGGAGTTTAAGATTGAATTTGAAGAAGATTCTTATGGTACAATTGGGTATTTTGTTACATATTTACAGAGAAGAGTAGTAGATAAACGAGGATATTATACCCCTCCGGGTAAAGTAAAAATACCAAGAGTGATAGTTGTTACAGAAGATCACAATGGGTTTCCGGTTGGAGTGTTTACATTTCACCAGTGTTATTTTCTACAAGCTCAAGAAATAGAATATAGACAAGATGGAAATGAATCGGTAAAATACTCAGTAGTGTTCAATTCTGATTTTATGACTGCACATTTTCCACAAAGAGTTTTAGGTCCGGCACCGTTCATAGATAAACTAAAACAAACATCAATTGATGGTAGAAGTGCAATGCAAGGAGCTTTTAATGGGTAAATTTAAACAATTTTTGATGGAAGATTTTACAAGTTCTGATTTGGGAAGAGTTGGCGGTGATGTTGGTTCTATTGTGGGTGATGTTACTAAATCTCTCTCTGATTGGCGAGATAGAGTCAAAGGGTTTAAGGAGAAAATAGATTCTTTACGTCAAGAGAAAAAGAAAGAGCCAGATGAAGAAAAGAGGCGAAAGATAAATGATGAGATTAAAGATACTAAAGAAGAACTTGAGAACGCGCAACAAAAAGTAAAAAAATTTGAAGAACAAAAAAGAAAAAATCAGGGGGGGTGGACAATCAACTGAAAGTAAACCAGACGATAAAGCTGGCGGTGACACTGATGATGGAAAAAGTGATGAAGAAAAAGTAGATGTTAGTAATATTAAAACCAAGAAAGTTGATGGGGTTCCACGAGTTCCCGAAATTCCTGACGGATCTTTGGGAAAGATGGATACTAACGATGTTCGTAAATTGGCAAAATATTATGAAGACATGTTGATATATTTGGATAAAAAGAGAGTTGCAGAGAAGGACGGTAAAAAAGCATTTAACATAGCGAGTAGAATGAAAGCTATGAAAGATGAAATAAGAGATTTGCAGGGTGAGTTGATAAAAAGAGGTCAATAGTTTGTGTGTAAGTTAGTGTCGTGCAGGCTTGTACTCTCAAGGTACAAGCCTTTTAGCTATATAAATACTTATGTGGTGAATGTAGTATTAAACTTTAGGAGTGTTGAAAATGAGAATGGTTGATCCGAATGAAGAGATTAAACATCAAAAACAACAAGAACAAAATCAAGATTTGATTGATTTCTTTCCTATCAACGATATTCCGTCAAGAGGATATTTTTATTCTGATGGAACTAAAATTTACGGTAGGCGATTAAATGTTTCAGAAGTCAAAAAATTAGCTCAGTTGAATGAGGATAATTTTGATGAAGTTGTGGATACCGTGATACAATCAACAATAAAAGGTATAGACATTTTAGACTTGAAGAGACAAGACAAGTTATATATACTTTTTTGGTTGCGGGCTAATTCATTTAGAGATAATAACTTTAAGGTTGATTTTACTTGTCCTTTTTGTCTTGATAAACTAAAAGAGAAATTGGAAAAGGATAAAACGTATAAACCAACTCAAGAAGAATTACAAAGTAGTTTTTTTCATTTCAAACTTGAACATTTACAGATAAATTATTTACCTGAAAAGTTTAAGAAAGAATATGACTGTGATGGACATTCCATAGAAATTGATTATGAAAGTGTTAGAGACCAGCGGTATCGTGAATCTCATTTTGCGAAAAATAAAGAATTAGATTTTGAAATATTAGAACTTGCTTCTAATTTAGGTAAAATTGACGGAAAAGAATATATGCTTTCTGAACGATATAAGTTTTTGTCAACCAAAATATCACCTGAAGGATATGTTAAATTGGAAAGTTATGTCAAGAAGAATGAATTTGGATTTAAAGATGTCATGATTGTCAAGTGCAACAAATGTGGAGGTGATGCACCCGTAGGGGTGACGTTTTGTAAGGAATTTATGCTTCCCAAAATTGAAATATCTTGATTTATTAGAAATAGAATTTGAGTTTAATTATCATATGAAGTATGGTGATATATCAAATATGAGTTATCTTGAATTTTTAATATTGAATGATTTTCTTGTAAAGAAATTGACCAAAGATTCTGGTCAACACGACATAGGAAAAGTATTAAATGGCAGATAAAACCGAAAAATTACTTCAGAGTGTTGATAGACTTGTCGAAGTAGAGAAGCAAAAACAAACTTCTCTACTTCGTGACAGGTTTACTGAAAAAGAAGATCCACTCATGCAGGTAAAAAGTGAGATAGCTAAA
>Ga0102934_1002479_pt1 | contig 12769 bp, 10 predicted proteins | sample SalPonR2_A_D1_MG_FD_78175 | JGI IMG/M metagenome (GOLD analysis project Ga0102934, IMG submission 78175) | Salt pond soil microbial communities from South San Francisco under conditions of wetland restoration - Salt Pond MetaG R2_A_D1_MG | ecosystem: Environmental > Aquatic > Marine > Intertidal...
ATTGAGCAGGTGATGGTCATCGGCGAGCAGAAAAAATTCGTCTCCGCGCTGATCGTTCCCTCATTTGAAGCCCTTGAGGAATGGGCCCGGAATCACCATATCGAATTCAACAGCAGGGCCGAGCTAGTTCAGCATCCCGAGGTCATTGAGCTCTACCGCAAACGGATTGATGAGCAATGCAGGGAATTGGCCAACTACGAGAAGGTCAAGGAATTCACCCTCCTGCCGGATGAATTCTCTGTGGACAGAAACGAGATCACCCCCACCATGAAGATCAAGCGCAAATTCGTGGCGGATAAGTACAACGCTACCATCAGCAGCATGTACGGCGAAATCTAAAATAACCGGCACACAAATTGTTTTAGACGGATTTTGTTTAACAGGCTCGGCCCGGCCAGAGGGTCTTGCCGCAATAGACATTGAACCCGCTGTGATGCCAGACCACCTTCTCCATTTCCGCATGTTCGAAACTAACCCCTAATCAACAGTTTATCCGCCAATAGATATCATAGGGCCGGCAACGTCGTGAAGACCGAATTTAACGGGATGCTGAAAGGGTTTTTTTCGGACTGCATTGAAAAAGACAGCAGCCAGATCCGAATCCAGCATACCGCTACGAAGTGGGGTTTTGATGTCTTCTTGGATATTCGACAGCAGACAGGGCAGAACTCGTCCGTCAGCAGTCAGGCGTAGACGATTGCATTCATTGCAGAAATGCTGGCTGACAGCACTGATAAATCCGATTTCGCCGGGAGCCCCTTTGAATTTGTAACGAATCGCCGGCCCGTCAAGGTTATTGGACTGCTTAGCAACCGGAATAATCGGACCCAGCTTTTCAATGCAGGAAAGAATTTCCGGATAAAACAAAGGAGCAATGTCACAATCAGGTTCCCGGCCTATAGGCATATACTCGATAAACCGGATGTGGAATGGATATTTGAAGGACAAGGCAGCCAGTTCAGCCAGTTCATTATCATTGATGCCGTTTAAGACCACCACATTGATTTTAATGGGATGAACACCCTTTTGCCGGGCACTTTCAATGCCCGCCCACACTTGATCAAATGCATCGACCCCTGTAATTTCGCGATATTTTTTTGGACTCAGCGTATCCAGGCTAATATTTAGCCGCTTAATGCCAGCGTCTATAAGCTCGTCCATGTATTCTGTGAGCAACACACCGTTCGTTGTCAGGGAAATGTCTTTTAGCCCGGGAAGCTTGGTAAGTTCATTCAAAAATTCACAGCAGCCTTTTCGAATCAGTGGCTCCCCACCGGTAACCCGGATTTTGGTGACCCCCAACCTTATACTAATACGAACAATTCGTAAAATCTCTTCGTATCTGAGGATGTCCTTGTGATCGAGTTTGCGTGTTTCACCCGGAGGATTACAGTATTTACATCGAAGATTGCACTGATCGGTGATGGAAATCCTTAAATAATTGAGATTTCGCTTATAACGATCAATGAGCTGGGTATTGGCTGATCCCATTTTTGATTCTTCCCTGAACCTTTTGAAAGAGGCAAATCCTCATATGGTTATAAAAAATTTTGCGAGCCCGCTTCCTGTAAATTTGAACTCTCAGGGCATTGACAATCAGGCCCCTCCATATCGACTATGTTCCGACAAGCCTGACAATAAAATGTCCTTGCTGCTAATGTTTCGAATCCCGACTTTTTCATCTTTTTTTCCACTTCTTTCAGCAGCCTTTTTTTGCCAATCACTGTTCCACACCTCTTACATCTGGCATTTTCCTCGCTTATTTTGATTTCGGTTTCCCCGTTGCTGAGCTTTAACAGATTCATTGTTCTTGTTAGCGAAATCGCTTCGCCGGGGCAGATCGCCACACATTGTCCGCAACCGATACAGCGGGCGGTAGAAAACTGAATTTGGGTCTCACTTTCTGCTCCGATGATCTCTAACGCGGCCGCAGGGCACTGCCTTGCGCATGCTCCGCACAGACAGCATTTTTCCTGTGCAATCTGCAGGTCAAAAAAGGGAAAAGAAATGCCTTTGATGGAAGCATTTAAAAACGATTCATCCTGAACAAGAGCCCCTAGTATTCGAATTAATCCGGATCTTAAATCAGGGGGAACGGTAACCGGATTCGGGTTTAAGGAACCGGCCTTCTGATTGAGTAAAAGATGGTTCCGAAGTTGTGAGAGGTCGTCTTTCTCTTCGGAATTTATTTGAAAAAATGCCAGGCGAGATGCCGCCCCTTGGAACTTGATTCCCTTGAAGACAGAGCTCATCTGATATTTCCATACATCCAAAGCGGTTGTTTTCCGGCAATTTTTGTCCGGACAAAGAACCGCTAAAGCTTCAAATCCCAACTCAATGGATCTGAGCAGGATTCCCGGCAAAAGGGAGGCAACACACGGGACCCTCACTATTATCAGGTTCAATCGCCCAAATTGTAAATCCTTTATCTTTACAGACAAATTTTCACAGCCCTTGTCACATGTAAAAATCAATGCCCTGTGCTCCAAAGAAAAAGCCCTGTCAGCCAATGCATCCACCAGTTTCAAGCCCTGGAAAGCACTGAAAGTTGGCATTTGAACGGCATCAACAGGGCATATCGTTGCGCATAGTCCGCACTGCAGGCAAAGGTGGTGGATTACACGAACCTTTCCCTCCTTGAATTCCAAGGCATTGGCAGGACATTGACGGATACATCCCCGGCAGGGACTCATAGCCGCTACACACCTTTTTCCATCGACCATCGGCATTTCTTTATAGGGGGAGATTATGTTGCTGGCGATCAAAGGAAGCCTTAAGAAACCGCGTCTTGTCACGGCTCCTCTGCTGGTATCCATTGCCTGAGCAACCCCTCCTCTCCTGGCGTTGGGGACAGGTGCCGGGGATGCTGCCAGCTTTTCAACATGAGCTTTTATGATAAGCTTTGCCATCTCAGTTGATATGACGGCATCCGGCATGCGCCGATCTGCGATGCCACGCAAATCAACGAATGCACAGCGTGAAACAGGAATTTGAGAGGTTTCCAGGCTGTCCCTAAAAAGTTCAATGTGCTTTTTGACGCTGCATGCTGCTACGACAATGCCTCTCAAGCGCTTTTCTTTGAGCGCGGCGGGGGATGTGCATAATTGGTCTTTTATGGAAACAGACCTCACCCCTGCAAGCCCTGATACATAATTCTTTAAAGCCTTAAGATTCAATTTCCGGTCGATCCGCCCCCCGCACCGGCATAGAATAACCCCTATATTTATTTGTGATTTCATATCACTTCCGTGCATAGGCCTTCAATATATGCACTGTCCTGCAAAATGAAATCTCGTGTCAGGTTTGCCGATAACTGGAAAAACGGGAGCCTGGCGTTCTCCCTGAGGCACTCGCAAAGCGCCGGCACCCATTTCAATAAGTGGTTTTTGCAAAATCGGCCTTGACCCATCAGGTATTTCCCGGCTTCATTGTTTTGTTTTCCGAGTGCCTCCCCTTCTTTAAAACTGAGAAAATGCATAAATTCCAATTCAAACATAATATGATCCAATGGTTCCACCGAATGGGAAGATCTGTCGAGACCGAACTCGCTATAGTCTTCTTCTATTGACAGTTTCAGCACTCCCGGAGTGCTCTGAAGCTCTTCAGAAAATGCAGACTCCAGCAAAGGGCATGAGGGCCGATAATCAAACAAACGTACATATTCAGCCTGCATATCGGAAATGTGCATATCTCTTAAGGAGTCCATTATGCCGTATATAATATTTTCCAAAGCAATATCGGCCTGCTCCTCTAAAATTACAGAACAATCAACAAGCTCGTTCTTTTCTTGCCACGCGGTAAGCAGTGACTTTTCCGGATAATGATACAATAACGCCAGTTCCTTGTATATCGTGCTCCTGGCAAATGAATCGACAAATTTCAATTGAATGCCTCCCTGGAAGATGGTTTATCCGCTGGTACGCAGATCCCGGTACTTTCGAAAAAAACCCTAAGCGACCTTATGCAGCAAAATGCCTATCCATGTTTCATGGCCCCCAGTCCTGATATTTTCGAGAGGCCGTTCATATTACCGTAAAAAATTTTCGGCTTCGTCCCGAACTCAGGTGATAAAGGTTCTCCCTGCGTATTCCGTATGGTTTTTGACACCTCGCTGTCAGGATCATCCAGGTCGCCAAAGACAATGGCATTGCCAATGCATCTTTCAACGCACCATGGTTGCTTGCCTTCGGCCACCCGATCCGCACAGAAATCGCATCCGTCGGCAATTCCCTTCTCTTCATTTAAATAACGTGCGTTATAAGGGCAAGCCTCCACACAGGCCCCGCAACCAATACATTTCGTGCGATCAAAACGGATAAGGTTGTTGTCGTCTATTGTTAATGCGTTACTGGGGCAAACTGCAACGCAGGCAGGATTGTCGCACTGCATACAATGTATTGGGAGGAAATGTCTATGTACATTCGGATAGGTGCCAATTTCAGGTTCAATAAACCGAAGACGGGTATATTTTTTCCCCGCTTCGAACTGGTTTGGGATGTCGTGCATGACCTTGCAGATTACATAACAGGTCCTGCACCGGATGCACCTGTCAAGGTCTATGGCCATTCCGTATCTCATGATTTCATCCCTCCTTCTTGGTCAATTTTACAATGCTGTAGTTCTTACCACATCCACCTGCATAAGGTTCAATGCTGAGCGGGACAAAAGCACTGTGCAGAACACCCTCTGTTACTTTTTTGAGCATAAGCTTTGAGCGATGGCCGGCGGCAAAGTGCGTCCAGGCCGTGTCAGGCTGAAGCGCCTCGGTTAGATGGATTCGAAGTGTTTGTTTGTAGCCCAGGACAGAATCGTCATCCACGCAAGGGTCTTCAGCTTTTGTGGGACCCACGCATTGAATCTCCACTTCATCCCCCTCTTTGAGGCCAAGTTTTCCGGCTCTGTCGGAGTTAAGATAAAGCGGCGTATAAGGACAACCCCCTTCAATACCGTCTTCCATAAGTACCCGGTTATTCTGGGTGGCATTTTTCTGATGCCAGGATGCTTTTCCGCTCACAAGGTAGAACTCGTCATCGGCCTTCGGTCCTGCAATAGGAATATTGAGCGGTATAGGATGCACGTAAACACTCTGGTGCCAGCGGGATTTGCTGTTGTTGTAACACTCCTCCGAAAGATCATTGGAATACATCTCAAAGCGCCCACTGCGGGTATCGATGGGTTTGATCCGCATATCGTAGTTTAACGCAAAGCTTTCGACATAGGGGCCGTTCTTTACAATATGTCTGGAATCAACAGGGACATTTGCCTTTTTTAATATCCTGTCCCACCAACCATATTGGAGGTCAAGATTTGCGAAATAAGGCCCCAGGCCCAGCTTTTTACCGACTTCCGTAAGAAACCAGCTCACCGGTTTGGATTCTCCCACAGCCGGAATGGCAGCAGAACGCATGAGTGCCATGGCATGTTCCTGGCCATCTTGGGCAAGAGCAGTAAAAGAATACAGATGGTTTCTTTCCACGTACGAAGCTTCCGGTATTACGTAATCTGCCAGTTCAACGAACTCCTTGGGCACCTGCTCGCCAACAATAATAAGTTCCAGTTTATCGATGCATTCATAGACCAGGGCTGTGTCGACTTGGGTGATGGCTGAATTTTCGGCTGTGGAGAAAAGCGCCTTGAGCTTTCCTTTTTTCATGTCTCCAAAGTGTTCCCATGGCAGGGCCTGGGTGGCGGGATGGAATTCCCTCGGACTGCTGTAGCAGGGAGCCTTGTCCCGTGATGTTATAGACATCTTGTTGCCCCACGGGGCAGGGACAACTTTCAGGCCCGGGTTCGGGTATTCTGGAACCTCCGGTGGCTCAGGCCAACCGGTACCGCCGCTGAAGCCGTGTTTGGGAAAATACCAACCGCCTGGTTTTTCAAAATTCCCCAAAAGCATGTTGACCGTACTGTATGCCCTGAGGACCTGGAACCAGTTGGAGTACCTGCCGGTTGTAAATCCGGGATAAAAGAGTACTGCCGGCTTATTATTGCCAAGCCGGAAGGCAATCTGTTCGATTCTGTCTCCGGAATAAGGAATATTGCAGATCTTTGCGGCCTGATCCGCCGGGAACTTGGCCGCTTCCTCCGCAAAGAGCTGAAGAGCTGTTTTGCAGGCGACACCATCAACTGAAAAGGACTCTCCGTTACCCAGGGTAATGTCGGTGGCCTCTCCGGCCGCTCCCATGGGGACGGCGGATTGGGTTTTAATATTCCAGGTAAGGTAGCGGTTTTTTTCGTCCTTTACGGCAGCCAGATTGTCAGCCCTTATAAGTTGGGGGGCATTGGTGAAATTCAACAGAAAATCCTCATCGTAGAGTTTTTCCTTGATTAAAATATTGGCTACCGCCATAGCAAAAGCCCCATCACTGCCAGGTTTGATCGGAAGCCAATCATCGGCCATAGCCGCACTATCGCCAAGTTTGGGGTCCACCGTCGTATATTGAAATCCGTTTTCTCTTGCTTTTAAAAAAAGCTGATAAAATGCTGCGGACCCAAAGGCCGTTCCAGGGGCAAATACAGTGCCCGGAAAATTCTGGGCCGCAATGACCGCATATTTTGTATTCATATAGTCGGCACAACCCGTCATTAATGGGCCCATATGATTGCTGCCAAAACTGACCGCTTTCTCTGCGGAGTGATCCCCGAAGCAAATCTGGCCGTGCATGTAGGATATGCCCGTGCCGGTAATGCGGGCAAAATAGTGGAGAAAATACATGTTATCCGTCTGGACCGGACAGCCCCACCAGGTTTCGAAAGCTTCGGGGTTTCCTTCCTCCCGGTATTTCTTGATTTTGTTAGCAACCGCGTTGATCACCTCTTCCCACGAGCATCGGACAAATTTTCCTTCGCCTCGCTTTCCCACGCGTTTTAGCGGATGCAGAATTCGATCAGGAGCATATACCCTTCCCCATATTCCGCCGTAAGCCTTTGCACAAATTTTTCCATCCCAAGGGAGGATACCTTCTCCCTTCACATCCACTATTTTTCCCTTTTTTACTTTCGCCTGCATTGGGCACATGAGGCACATCGCACAAGCTGTATGCTTCCATTCCCCCCTTTCTGTTTCTCTGCCTTTTTCCGACGTCGTCAAATTGGAAAGCCTTAAGCAGCCGGAAGCAGTCATAGCGCCTCCCGCCACCACGCCGCTGATTTTCATAAACTGTCTTCTGGATACTTTGAGATCTTCATCCATTACGACTCCTCCTTTGAATTCTATTAATCGAATTTTTTTAACAGATCAAAGCTTGGCAGAACTTAACTCTCTCAATTTTAATAATATTCTGCCTTGTACTTTTGTTTTGGTTTTTATTATGCGGTGCTTTGTCAAATACACTTATCCATTCACAAGGCAAAAAGTATGCCGGCTTGGATTTTTGCAGTTCCATTTTTAACTTATTGTTATTTATATAAAAAGTATCGGTCTGCCAAGTCGAATAAATCTTTGTCCGGATGACTTGTCAACCTGCGGTGGACAAAAGGTGGATATTGGCTGTTTCAGTAAAAGGCAAACTCCATGCCGGTGCCGATCTGGCAGACATCGTCGTAATTTTCAAAAATCACTTCAGCCAGGTCGCCGGAAAACAGGTAGGCGCCTTCGAGCTTGAGCGTCAGGTTCTGGTTGTACTTGTATGCATACCAGGTATCCAGCTCTGTTCCGAGCTCATCTTCGCCTGAAATATCTTTTTCGGCGGTTTCCAGGTAGCGAACCGCACCCCGAAGACTGTTTTTGGCATCCAGTTGGACTAAACCGTCCACAGCAAAGGAGTTCACCCTACTGCCGGATGAATTCTCTGTGGACAGAAACGAGATCACCCCCACCATGAAGATCAAGCGCAAATTCGTGGCGGATAAGTACAACGCTACCATCAGCAGCATGTACGGCGAAATCTAAAGTGCCCGGCAAATCAAAAAATAAAGAGCGGGGAAAGCGTTTCGCTTTCCCCGCTCGGTTTTCAGGTTTCAGGGGGAGAGGGCCATAATCCCTGAAACCCGAATCTTTTAAACGTGTTTTGCTTAACAGGCTTCGGCCCGGTCAGAAAACAAACTGCAGAAAGAGCGACCCATCGGTGACCGAATCCTCTTTGTTCTCTGCCTTTAAATAATCTTCAGCACCGTCTTTATAGCTCAAATTATCCAGACACAGCGCCACCATTGCATCAAAGCCCTTGATATAATAATTGATGCTGACAGACAACCGATCGGACTTAACCGCTTCATTTTGATACCCCTGATCAGCATCCATCCGCTCAAACCGGACAGCAATGGCCGGCTTGCCGATACCGACTACCGCATCATAAAGGAGCTGTCCCTGAGCATACCAGAATTCGCTGTCTTCCGGTTTAATGCGGCTGTTCAGATGGCTCTCTTCCGCCTTGATGTAGCCGGCGCCAAAATTCGGCACAATGGGCCCGCATTTTTTCTCAACGGTTAAATCAAGGGCATAGATCTCATTATCAAGCGTGGGCCCGACTTCAAGATTATAAAATTCTTCGGACGATATTTTGCCCTTGGCATACCCCAGACCGATCGTCAGTATATCCTTTTTCCCGAGATAGGTATCGCCCCGTGTGCCCTTTAGCGAGCTTTCAGGCTCAAACCCCAGCATTGTCGGCGTAAACACAAGCCTTGCGGTATATCGGAAGTCTTTATGGTTGTTGTCGGTTTGATTGTATATGCCGCCGTAGTATCGAAACATCCCCTCCTGCGTGTCGCCGAAAAACAAGACACCGGGCTGCCGGATATTCAAAACAGTTTTATTAAAGCCGAGTTTGAAATCTCCGGACCTTTCTTTAAACAGTCCATAAATATCATACCTGTAAAAATGATCCGTGGGAATCAGTTTCTTGTAATCCGATCGCTGATGATAACGGCTGATGGGGGTCCGTATCCGGCCGAACCTGACTTTGAATTCAGGCGCAAACGGCATCAACACCCCGGTTTCTTTAATTGTGACATCTCCCTCGCTTTTTTCTTTCCCGCTGAGGTCCAGTTCCTGATAATTCGCCTCCCATTGGGTAAAAAACTGAAATAAGGGCGTTAACTGGCCCGTTGCATAGAATTCTGCCTCTGTGGGTTCAAAATAATTCTGCCGGTAGTCCTGTTCGCCGCCCCTTTCATCCAGGTTATGATAGGCCAGCTGCCCCCTGATCTTAAAATCGACCCACTTGTTTTCATCTATCTCGATTTTATACGCGTATGAATGCCCCACGCCGAGACAAAATAAAACCACCATTAAGCCGAACAGCTTTGCCAGACGCAGGAGTTTCCCGCTGATTTTCTTCACTTTCATAACGCCTCCTTTCCCAATCAGATTTAAAACGTAAATTACCCGCTTCGCCGCCGGCCGGCCATTTCCCCGCAGGCGGCGTCTATTTCTTAAAGCCCGTTGCCAGGCTTGTCCGTGCCGGCACAAATGATTCAAGCAAAGATTTATTTCTTTTTTTTCTTATCAAAAAGATCGAACGCGGCTGAGGGTGACTCCACCACCCGCTTGATTTTCCCCTCCAGATCCTGCTGCTCTGTGGAATCTTTCTTGATTTGGGCGCCGTCGATCTTCTCAATCAGCTCGTCAACCTCACACGGCTTGGTCAGATAATCATATGCGCCGATTTTGACAGCTTCCAGGGCCGTATCAATCGAGCCGTGACCGGTCAGTATGAGCGTTTCGGTAAACAACCCCAGCTTCTTGATCTCCCGCAGGGTTGTAATTCCGTCCATACCCGGCATCTTCAAATCCAGCACCACCACATCAAAATCCTCCTGCTCCAGGGCTGAAATCGCGGCATCGCCGCTGTTAACGGCCGTCACGCGGTATTCGCGGTCAGTCAGGAGCTTGGACATGTTTTTGGTAAAAACCACCTCATCATCGACAAGCAAAACTTTTCGTTTAATCATTTTTGTGCCTCCTTTACTCAAATGGCTTTTTTCATCATATGGTTATCGTCTGACTGATGAGCACCCTCACCGCCGGATGCCGGCATTTTATACGGCAGAAACAGCCTAAATTCCGTGCCTTCTCCCACTCTGCTGGAAACAATGATGTCCCCGCCCAGATGTTTGATGATGCTGTAACAGATGGAAAGCCCTAAGCCGGTGCCCTTGCCCACGGGTTTTGTGGTAAAAAACGGATCGAATATGTTATCCAGGTGCTCCCGGGCAATGCCGGTGCCCGTGTCCGCAACCGATATGTGGACCCCATTGCCCGAATCATCCGTCCGGGTGCTGATATTGACTGATCCGTAGGATTTTCCCTCATGGGCATCAATGGCATTGGTGATGAGGTTTAAAAAAACCTGCTGCAGCTGTGAGGGATCCGATTCAACCGGCGGCAGGCCATCTTCAAGCTCAGGGAAAAATTTAATGCCGCTCGTCCGGGCCTCCCGCTCCATCAGATCAATAACCTCCCGGATGAACTGATTCAGATCCATCGTCTCAATCATCGAATGCGTCCGGCGGGAGAAACGCAGTAAATTCTGCGTAATCCGTTTGCACCGATGGGCCTGGATATTGATCTGATCCAGCGAATCCAGCAGCTGCGCTTTGAACTCTTCGCTTTCCAGGGGCTTCTGCCGTTTGTAATAGTCCAGCAGGATCTGCCGCTCGGTTTGGATAATGGCGATAGGATTGTTGATTTCATGGGCCACGCCTGCAGATAGCTCGCCGATTGAGGCCATTTTGCCCGTCTGCATGAGCTGCTTGTTTAAATTCTCCGCCTGAACATCTCTTTTCTGGATCATGCGGATCATCAGCCGGGCAATCAGCACCGTTGCGACAAGAATAGTCAAGGCACTAATCAGCAAAACCAAAAGCGATGCCTGATTCGCATGAGTAACCTCGGCAAAAGCTTCTCCGTAATCCTGTTTGACCACCAGCATCCAGCGGGGATTTTCCAGCCAGGCAGTGGCCACGATTTCATTGGAAAATCCCGACTGCGGGTCATTTTTATTATAGATACTTACCGCAACGCCCTCACGGACCGGGCCCAATGAGGCAGAGGTCTTATCCATGATATCAGGGACCCCGCGGGGATCGGTCTGAAAGACCCCGTCTTTGTTGACCAGGTAGACTTCCCCGGTTTGTCCGATCTTGACATCCTCAACCAGGGAGCGGAAATAGTCGGTATTGATCGTCGCGCGCAAAATCCACTGACTGCCGTTTTCCGAACGCGTGACCGCGATGATAAAATGGGGTTTTTTTCTAAATCCCATGAACATATCACTGATATAGAGACCCTTTTTCATGACCCGGGCAAACCACTCGGCCTGGGCATAATTTTTGTCCAGCAGCTCATAGGGGCCGACATAGGCAAGATGGGCGCCATCTGAATCAATCACGCCCAGATCCGTAATATCCGGAGACTTCAGGTTAAACATGTCATAGACATATTTTAAGTTATCGGGGTTGCTCAAATACGATTTGGAATGGGTAGACGCCATCATCCGGAGTTTATCGCTTCGCTCCCGCAAAAAGAGCTCAATGGTCTGGCGGTGGTAATCCACCCGTTCTTCAAACGCCTTGACCATCCGCTCTTTGGCGAACTCCGAAAAATGACGATTAATTATCCAGCCCACGATTAAAAGCGGAATCAGCGAACAGACAACGGTTAAAATCACAAAATTACGAAACAACCGTTTGTATGACCGGCTAAACCCGGTTTTCTCCGGCGCTTCCGGCATTTTATTTTTTCCATCTGTATTGCGCATCATTTAAGCCGCACCTGTTTGCATGTCCCAATCAAATCAGCAAAAAGCCTGTCTTCACAAAACCAAGACAGCTATATCCAATAAATGCACATGCCCGATATCAGCGCCAGGGCCAGACACAGGCAATAGCCCCACGGCCCTTTTCTGACAGGCTCAAAACGGGCCCGGGCAGATATATGGCCGTTTCTGCATTTGTATCTCGTGACCTTTTCTCCCGATGCATTAAAAATGGCATCTTTCGAGACTTTGGCCCCGCAGCATCGGTTCTCTTCATCCACCTCGAGACAGTAGCGCCGGTTATCCGTCAACAGGCTGACTATATTGAAAACCCAGTTCCAGGTCAGCAGCAGGATGAACAGGCCGATGAACAGATAGGCGATATGCGATTTGGATATGCCCCGGTTGTCCAGCACGTGGCCAAGGTTCTGCGGATTCAGCGGCCCCTCGTAAGTGCCGAAAAAGCCCAGGTAATAAAGCATAAGGCAACCCGCCAGCACGATCATGCTGATGCCGAAGCCTCTCAATCGATACCGTATATAATCCCAATGATCTGTTGGGTTGATTGAATTCTGCCTAATCATCATCATACTCCTTACCCATTAAATGGTTCCGGAAAACCGGCCCGTTGAAGGGCCGGTTTTCTGTTTTTGCATGATTTCTTCAATCTCAAACGCCTAGCTCGGCCAGTATGGTGGGCCCGAGCCGGTAGAAACCATAGAGGGCCAGGCACAGGCAATAGATCGGCACCACCCATCGCCACAGCTTTTCAGGAAACACCCGCACGGCAAACGGGGCGATAATCCCGGAGCCGATGGCCGCAATCATCATGGAAGGCAGCAGAATAAAGTCGATTTGTGTACCGGCGCTTAAGGTGATAAACCAGATAATCACGGCAAAGGTGCTGACCGTTCCTTCGGAGATTGCGGTTACAGCCAGCTGGGACTTGACCGGAACGCCGGAGAGGACGCCGCCCACTGTCACCACAGGCCCGTAGCCGCCGCCCCCGATGCCTTTGTTAAACCCGGCCAGGAAGCCAAAAAACGTCATCAGCCTGGGGCGGTACTTGC
>Ga0102934_1002482_pt1 | contig 12760 bp, 10 predicted proteins | sample SalPonR2_A_D1_MG_FD_78175 | JGI IMG/M metagenome (GOLD analysis project Ga0102934, IMG submission 78175) | Salt pond soil microbial communities from South San Francisco under conditions of wetland restoration - Salt Pond MetaG R2_A_D1_MG | ecosystem: Environmental > Aquatic > Marine > Intertidal...
AGAGACCGCCTCCCCCCCGACCTCCGACCTCCTTTCCTTTACCCGCCCCTCGCCTTCGCTCTCCTCGACAACGTCCACGACCCCATTGCTCGACGTTGCGCCCGCCGTGGCGTTGCTCGACGGACGTGGGGCCCCACTCGGGCTGCGGCGAAACCTGCCGGTGGACGGAGGCAGCCTGGCTGCGGAAAAGACGTCTCCAGCCGGTGTCAGCGCTGCCATTAGGGCCTGCGTGTCGCTGTTCGCGATCAGCTCGAAAATTAGTCGGCCGAAATACACGTGGAATGTCACCTCCACGTTCAGGTCAGCTTCCTCCTCCTCGGGCTCGTCCGGGGCAAGAAGGATGGCTGGTGGTGGTTGAAGGGACGTGAGAAGCCGGATCATGGGCCGCCGCCATGGCGAGGATTGCGGGTTTTGGAGGGACCATAGGCGCTCCATGATGCTGGCGTGGGACTCCTCGGCGCACAGAGCTTTCTTCTCGTCCATGGCGCAGAGAAGCCGGGACAGGGGCAGCTGGCCTTGAGGAGTCGGAAACTCCCCGCTCGTGCGATCCCAATTTACCTGTATGGGCCCCTTCAAGCCCTTTACGGGCCTCTGGGTCGATTTTACCTTTTGAGCCGAAAGCATCGCACGGAAGATTGCGGACCGCATGTGCACATGCACCGTGACCGAGCCTATCAATCGAGCTTCGGTATCAAGACCTAAGACAGCTCTTTTTGCTGCATCCTTCGCCACCCAGTCAGCCCCCGGCCAAGGTACTGCACGACCAGTTACCATATCGATGATTGAAGGGAGATCCTTGGGTGAGACGGTTTCGGTAGCCTTTGTGTATTCAGAGGTCCACGGAAATGGACTGGCAGAATCCTCGGCAGGAGGTTGTCCGTCGAGCGGCCCCCCGCAAGAGAAACCACGGGAATGAGGAATCGCCTTTCCCAGGACATCAACGTTTGTAATTTTGACCCTTTTCGTAGGCGGTGAACGTCCTTTCCTGGCGGTAGTCTTGACTGATGAAGGAACTTCCCGTATCCCATCCCGATCGCCGTCACCCAGCTTGCTGCCACCGGGCTTCTTGCGGACTGGCATACCTGCGAATCTTCCTCAGACCCCTGGAGCATGGTAAGCTGTGAGTATTTGCGTGCTACATGAAAGGTGACCCGGTGGAACGTGCTAGGCTGCCCTAATTCCTACCTCAGCCGTTGCAAGTACCGCCCTCGCCAAATTTAGACTTCCGATCTGCGCATCGTCTCGAGTCCTGTGGAGAGGAGGACTTCTGATGACACGTCTTGGTGCAATTTGGCCCCAGCGTGTGTGCGCTGGCATACGGGAGAGCGAAAAAATGATATGCACCACATCCCGGAGAACAAGCTCGGATACTCAAGTAGGTGTCGTGGCAAACGCGTTATCTTAGCGCCCACCGTACGTGGATCGGAGTGCCCCAATCATGACACAAAAATAATATCGAACTGATTTAAAAAAATAGTCTGACTCGCTATTCTGATTCCGTCAGTTCGTTTTTCGTCCTGTCTAGTTTATGGCCCTTCGGCACCGGAAGCTTTGGCTGGTTGGGTCCGTCACTCGTTTCTAATCGCGAACATGAACTCGATTTTGGCAGCCCCGTGAGATAATCGTGCATCCATTCACGTTGGCATAGGATGTTCATTATTTGTTCATCCTTCGTCCGCCAGGCTAAATGCTCGGACTCTAGAATGACATCTGAGGGCGCCCTTACTGGGCGCAGCAAGACCATTAACACACCCCTCCTACATATCTACAGCTCCTCCATGGTCTTTCTTTGGATTGCCTCTGCGTTTCCTTGTTCATAAATTCCCACAAACATGGCTCTTTCTCTCTTAGCCCCCTTCTACAGCTCGGTTTCCGGCGGCCCTCCCAGATATGTTTCCCAGCTCTCGTGCGGGAAGACCCCAGCCGCAGTCCGGTACAAGCGGGCTTGCCGCTGCAGCTCTGACATTTTCGGCTTCCGCGGCGGGTTCAAAAGCACCATTCCAATTTCTTTGAGCTCCTTGACCGTGCGCTTCCCCTTCCGTCGATTGCATTGCCGGCAGCCTGTGCCAAAAAAAAAAGGAAAAGGCGGGAGGACGACAGCGATAAGGACATGTCCTATTTCCCCTCAACACGCGTGCCCACCAACCCTCCGCAAACGTACATGTAACAAGATTGTCCCAGCTACCCTTCCCACCCTTGGAGCGAGGCATGACGTGGTCGAGGGTCAAATCGTGTGCGCTCAGGCGCTGGCTGCAGTAGGCGCAAGAATACCGGTCTCGGATGTAGATGTTCCGACGATTCAAGGGGCGGGCGCGCTCCCGGCAACACTTCTGGTACTGCATGAGGCATACATCGGAAGGGAGCTGCCAGGGACCGGCAGTGGATTGAATGTAAGAATCGTAGTAGGCGAGGACGGTGACTCGCTCCAGGAAAATGGCTTTGATGGCCTGAAGGGGAGGACCGAGGGAAGCGAGGTGAGAAACAAGGAGGCGGGTAAAAGCTAAGAGAAGACGCTCTATACGTCGACCTGAGTTGATGTATGTGATCACAGCGATTATGATACTAAGGCCCCCCGAGCCCCCGACATCGTACCTCCTGCCACCGGATAATCGACAGGGGGAGGTAACTGAGCGGTTGGGCGTCCGTGTTCAAGACAAGGACAGGGTATTTGCCCGTCTGTCTCAACAGTCGGAGATGATGGTCAGTGGTGTGGTCTTCGTCCCCCCCCACGGTCCCGACGCTGCCGCTAACGCCCTTCCTGCTGGTCGCCGTCTTGGGGCCGGCGTTCTTGTCAGTGGGCGGAAGTAGCTCCATCTCGAAGTCTGGACCGCCCAGACCGAAATCCGCACGAGTGGCGCTGTCTGTGGGCTTCTTCATGTGCTTTGCATGACGCTGGGCCTGCCCCTGTGCCAAAAAAATGGAAGATTGAAGCGAAGATTCAAAGCGACGTACCCGGGGAATTACAAGAATGCTTTGACATTCACGTACCTCGTCCTTGCGAGATTTTTTCTTGCTCGTGCTAACAGAGAGCGCGGGTGATGTCTTGGAAGACGGAGGGCTCGCTCCTCCCCCGGTTGTCTTTTTTTTCGCAGCGGCGAGACGAACAGAAAGCGCGGGTGCTCCGCCTGCTGGCCTTCTCTCCTCGCTGTCGAATGCCGGCGCATGCACCACAGAAAGCCAAGGGCTTGTGCCCGGAGGAATTATAAATGCTTTCGTACAAGAGAAAGTGCTAACAAAAGCAACCAGCGCGACCGTCCGAAGAAGGCCGGCACGATTTTCAGGGCGAGCCATTGTCGTTGTAACAAGAACAAGACCGTTCTCCCTCAACTTACGCCCTCCCTCTCGTCCTTGCAGAAATGTGCCCAGAGCGTCTGCGAACGGTGCACGGGGTTCTCGCACACTGCCCAACCCTTTCTTCCTCGCTCCCTGTGTAATGTGGAAACCGTGCCGGACGCCATCCGGTGTCAGGGGACGAAGCGGAGGTTTTGCATGCACGTCGGGGCGCAACCGATTCCCAAGCGAGGCGCTAGCGAGGTCAGCGAGGACGCATAACCTGTCCATTGTATGCCCACCGTCCGCACTTGTTGACCCTCTCCCTCACGCGCACATCCATCATCACATCGTGGAATGACAGTCAAGGGGGGCTTGGAGTCAGTGCGTGCCAACTTGCCGAGCCGAAGGGATCATTCACCATCAGGCACGAACATTCGTGGCGGCAAAAATATCTCAGATCCGGCCTAGGATGGATTTTGCTCTGGTTCAAGAATGGGAGCGGGAGGAGTCGCAGCGTGGCACGCCCCCGACCAAACCTGATGGGAGAGTGGTGTGCACCGCAACAAAAAGAAGACGGCCATTCCAAGCAGGAGACATGGTCGTTGTAATGGAACGGCATGACAGTTATTCACACGTGTACCTTGAGCCAGGGGGCATGTTTCAGAATCGTTTAGGGCATTTCCACCACGACGACATCATCGGGAAACACGTTGGCGCAAAGGTCATGTCCAGGTCCGCAGGTGGGCGATTTATACGCTTGCTATTGCCCTCTCCGGAGCTGTGGACGATGAGCATCAAGCAGCGCACACAGATTGTTCAAGACCTGGATCAGAGTATGGTTGTGTTTAAGCTTGGTCTGCGGCCAGGCATGCGAGTCCTGGAGTCTGGAACGGGCTCTGGGGCAATGTCACATGCAATTTTGCGCAGTATCAGTCCACATGGGCACTTACACACATTTGAATTCAATGAGGCACGAGCGATAGACGCACAAGTGGATTTCGAGAGGAATCGAGTGAGCCATTTGGTGACGGTGATGCACGGAGACATATGCCAGGATTTGAGTCTGTCAGATGAAGGGAGCACTATTGTATGTACCTCTGCGCACATGGAGACGGAAAGTGACGGTAAGGATCCACTGGGTGAGCATACTGGCCTCGCCCCGAACGGGACAGCCGCTGCCTCCCAACCCGAGGCTCCCCCCCCCCTCGCCCATCCTCCCGCGGTTTCCGTCGCTCCAGTGGCACGGACTCTACGTGGTCGGATAGACGCCGTCTTTCTGGATGTGCCGAGTCCCTGGCTGGCCATTCCCCTGGCCGCAGCAGTCTTGAAGGCGAACGCGCGCATCGCCACGTATTCGCCATGTTTCGAGCAGGTTTTCAAGACTTGCGAGGCCCTGCGGGAGCATAACTTTCATTCCATTCGCACCATGGAGGTACGGCACAAGCAGTTTGAGCTCAGGCGGACGTGCATGCCGCACTTGGATTTCGGGGACGGGGATAGCGTCGGGGTGGGGGAGGATCTGGGTGGGGCCGCGGAGAAGGGAAATGGGGTGGGAGGGGATGATCAAAACACCGCTCATGCCAGAGAGACAGGACCGAAAAAGTCCGAAAGTGAAGGCATGGAAGCATGGCGGAGTAAACGGAAGCACAGGGAGGCGGAGGGCGGGAAAGACGCCCGCCCGTTCGCGAAAGCGCGTCCCGTCATGCGGGGCCACACAGCCTTCCTGACCTTCGCCGTCGCCGGTCTTCACCCACCCAAGAGCCTAGGCCCGGGCGCGGTGGGACCGACCGTCCCTGCTCCCTGGATCCCGACCTCGGGGCCGCCAGCACCGGCTCCGGACCCGGTCGACGAGCTGGCCGCTGAGGCTTGAGCAGAAGGAATCGATCTCCTCTATGTAACAAAAAAAACAGCAGAAGGAATCGAACTCCTCTATGTGACAAACAAAACAGCAGAAGGTCTCTCCCCTATGTGACAAAAGAAACAGCAGAAGGAATCCATCTCCTCTATGTGACAAAAGAAACCAAATAATAAACAGGCGATTTCCTATCAAAGTTATTACTTGCTTTGTCGAGCATGGCTCTTGCCCCCGAGGAACTGGTCTGTCCCCTTCCCCCCTCTTCGGCCCCTCAGCCCTCCACCAAAGCCTTCCACTTCTTCACCAGGCCCTTCCCTAGGAGCGCCACGCCCGCGTCCTCCGCCTTCTTCAGCTTGTTCACTACTCGCCCGATCGACGTGGCGGTTAAGATGGTCAGAGACATGGGCTCAGCCTCCAGGGTCAGCAGCGCCTCCCGCACCCGCGTCCAATCCTGCTTGGCCTTCGCCCCCTCAATCTGTCTACCCAGCTCATTGACCCGCGCCACGCCGGCTTGGTCCGCTTCGGAGAGCACGGCGGCTTCCATCCTCACACGCTCGTCCAGGGGGGCGGCCTCCTGACTCCCTTGGGCCGCTAGTGGATGGGCTGTGTCCGCCATCCTAAGGGCTCCAGAGGCAGGGACCATAGGAGCGGGGGTAGAGGCAGCAGAAGGAGTTGCAGACGCCGCACGGACGGCAGCGGCGCCAGCCTGTCTCTTCTTGAATTGCTTCTTTATTTTTGTGACGATGCGCTCCAAATCCTTGACCCGGCGGTCCCACGTCCCGTCGGGCAGCAGGAAGACGCTGCTCCCGTCCTCTCCCTGCGGGGGGAGGTCGCCCGGGAGAGGGTCTGCGTCCTCCTTCTGCCACGCCAGCAGCAGGTCCAGGACCTCGAGAGGAAGCGGTCCGAAACCGTTGAACTCCCGCACGAGCAGCGCGCGCGTGGCCGCCAGGGTAGGGGCCACGAATCGATCCCGGCCTGTGCCTCGACCGCCGTATCCCCCTAGCCTGGCATTTCTGTCCTCCTCCTCCGTCACGGGCGCGCCGGTCGTGGCCGCCGGCCAATTTCCCGCCTGGGCCTGGTTACGCATCAAGTAGGTCATGCCGGCGCGGATCATGGGGTTCTCCTCGTGGCTCCCGAGCACACGGAGGGCATCGATGGTCCGGCCCACGGACAGGACGTCCCTCTGAAGAAGCTGCACAGCCAAGTGTTCGCGCAAGAAGAAGTACTCGTGCGGGAGCAAGAGGGCCGGAATGCGGAGCTCCCCGCCCCGACTCAGGGCCCACACCACGCTGGTCGCCAGGCAGACTTGGTCGCGGTACACGGCAGCCTCCACTTGGGCGGGGCCCCGGTAAGGGCGAACACAGGGCAGCCACTTGAGGACATGGACGAGTCGACCTTCCTCGGCCAAGGCTGCCGTCTGCGGCTCGGATTCCTCCATGGTAGCGGCCTTGGGAGAGGCCGCGCCTCCGTCTTCCACGGCAACAGCCCCGTTGTCTTCTTCCCTTTCTTCGGGTTCCGCTCTCCCTCCCGTCCCTCTCCCTCTCCCTCCACGCCGGCGCCCCTCCTCCCCTTCGCTCCTGTCCGCCACCAGGCCTGAGAGCTCCAGCACCATCATCCACTCCACGCTCAGCGCCAACACGCGCTGTTGGGAGAGCCGGGGACCCGTCGGATCGAAGGGGTCCCGGAGCGACGCGGGGGGGGGGCCATGGAGCGGGTTCCAGCCTAGATAGTCTTCTATGCTCCATGTGGACCGGTGGGCAGCCTCCGGGACAGGAGACGAGGATGCTCGCTCGCTCCCCTCTCTCACGCTGACGAAGGCTTTCAACAGGGCTCGCTTGGATTCCTCCTGAGCATACATCCCGGTTCGTTCCAAAGAAAAAATGCGACGGACTGCCACAATTAAAGTCTGCTGCGTTGTGGCCTTGCCAATGTCCTCCTGGTGGGCGCAGCGCCCTCCCTCGAGACTACCGGCTGCTCCGCCGCTGCCATTGCCTTGGCGGACTTGGGAGGGGCCCCACTGCTCTTGTGCATTTTCCACCTTCCATTTTTCCAGAGGCAGGTGTGCTGCTTCCAACACCTCCTGTCTCACGGGGTCCCGGGTTAGACGAACCATGTCCAGGACCGCCGGAAGAGTCCTCAGGCCCTCGCACTTCTCACTGTTACTGTTAGATGCCGCGTGCTTTAGCAGCCATGCCACTCCGTCTCGTACTGCTTCACGTCGTTCAATCCCCTGCCAACAAGCCTCCCAGGTGTCTGCATCGAAGGCCTCGCTCTTGCCCTGGCTAGGACCCGCAACTTTCCCACTCGACAAAGGACCGCGACCGGCAAGTAAACCCCCTTTTTCCTTCTTCAGTCCGGAAGTTGACGGCCAAGACGGTGATGGAGCCGCCCTTTTCGACACCTTTGAACCCCATTTGTCCTTTTATTGCGGGGAGACATGCGTGGATAATGTAAACTTTGCGGCTCCCATTGAAAGGAATCAGGAAATGCCGTATCCCTCCTCTTACCCCTTTCAGGAGACGCTTCTTCTTCTTCAGCTTTCCCGGTGCAGCTTCGACAGGATGCAGCATTCTACTATTCCCACGTCACGCGAGGTGCTTATTTATCCTGTCGTATTAGATTCATATCCCAAAAAAGAGGAAAATTGCAGAGAGTCGAATGAAATTTGACAAAGCAGGCAACGAGAGGTAGGGGACTGGGCAACCCGTGGCTGCGTGAGCGATAAAAGCGAGGTCACAGAACACCTCGGATTAATAATTTTACAGGCAAATTGAAACCTGATCCATTTGCATAGTTTTCCTGTGCCACAGCAATAACATTAATTTGGTAATTATATTTACGATCGCAAAACGAACTTCGCATTCGTTGTAGCCTAATGGGGGAAGGGGTCGGCGGACATGTCACTTGAAGGTCAGGGAACCCCATGAAAAACGCCGCGGAAAAACGAGAGGACAGGAAAATACTTTCGAATGCAATACCTTTCGATGATTTTCAGTACATTTGTAAGGCAACAGAATTTATTTGCCGTGGCGGGAGAGTAAGGCATAACCCGGATATTAAGTCAAAGCAGCTCCGTGTTCGGAGGAGCAGCCTATCATCAGTAGACAAGCCTCTGTCGATGCATCAAGACACTAAAACGATTTTTACTCTTATAATGCTGCGAATCAAATCCAACGATGAGTCAACCACTCCCAGTCTGCTTTATTCTCCGACTTTTCTCGGCCTCTATGTAATAGATTGTGCGAAGGCGATAATCATTTGGTCTCATTGGTCTACGTAGCCTTCGCGCCAAGAAATGTTCATGGAGGTCGGGGAGAAGCGAAGAAGAAATCACTGATCACAGCTTGGAAAGCTGATTTATTAGGTTGTTAGGTGTGAACGAAACGCAGAGCACATTGGCTCCTACACCAAAGCTTGAATGCCTCGAGCCGAGATATTGGGAGATTGTGTCCCTCGTGAATTTTTGCAATGAGCAAAACTACTTTAAAAAAACTCTGAAATTTTTACTTTGGAGATAAGACAAGCGGATTTTACGGAGGAAAAGAGACGTCGATGTTTTAAAAGGGTAGTTTTTCTTCCCGACAAGTATTTGTCACACACACTGAAGACAGAAAATGTTTGCGGCCTGCGGGTAGGGGGGTTAGGGGGATATGAAGTTTGATTGAAAATTCATGAGAGTAGACTGCAAGTTAGAGTAGATTTAAAAACTGGTAACGATCTAAAAAGCGTTCATTTTGTCACGAAAATGGACAGGATCAAAGTGCAGAGGAAAAAAGCTTGGGATATTTGGGAGAGTGTGGTAGGGATCCTCGACCCCAAATAACATGCTGCCGAACCATGTTATTTTGACTTTCTCGCTTATCTTAGGGGGCTAAGTATCATTTTTAATGCTCTACTATCCTCACTTTGTATAAAATATGCCACCTAGTCGGCAGACAAACATGAGCGATGATGTCTCACTCGACTTTCCGCCGTGGAGCCTGAGCCCAGATACAAGAAAAAAATGTGGAAGAACAGAGGAAGTGTTTAAGGCACTAAATCCCACTCTTACGTCCGTAAATCACACAGATCTTGACAGAAATTTTGCCGTCTATAGAAGGTGTACAACATCTGTAATTTGACTACCGCCTCTTTAAAATGCCTAATAAGCTATAACCATAGATGGGGCGCGGGGCAGCGATCGAGAGGAGGTGCCTGGGCACGTACTTGCAGTTAGTTCCCGTCGGAGAACGTGACATTTTCGCACCCGTGAGCGCCTCTGTACAAATTCAATCGCTCGTACAAGTTGAAAAAGCAATTTACATGCCACCATGAATAACTTGCATAACAAATATGCCCACAGGAGCGTGACAGATTTCCAGCCCCCACCAAAATGCTGCTTTCAAGCGCCTTTACTTCCACAAACACCAAGATATGCGACAATGAAGCAGCCAAACTACCCGTGGAGATGTTACTTGCCTCTTTCAATGAGTGTATGAGACCTTTACTCAAGTGGATCAGTTACAGCTGGCTCGAGCTTATGCGAAAGTCTACTTGGTCTGACGCCACCGTCTTCGCTTTGGGAACGTACACTATACACCAAAGCATATCGGCTGTATTTTCAATTTTCTATTGCATTTTGCATTCCCAAAAGAAATTCTTGCAGTATCGCATCCAAAAACTTGCACCTTTTGATCGTACACTCGTCCGACTGGGCGTACTAGACCTGCTGAAACGTGCTCTCATAACTGAATTCCCCGTCATGCTGGGCTTGTATTATGCCTTCCATTATTTCGGTACTGAGGTCCGTTCGCCTTTGCCATCCGCAGCGACAATCATAAGAGACTGGATCTTCTGCTGGTGTTGGACGGAGACCACCTTCTATTGGACGCATCGTCGTAAGTAAATAAATTCTAGATGGTGTGTGGGAAGCGAGCCCACATGGAAGTACTCTCTGTGCACGACTCCTCTCACCTGGCGTCGGATTTCTTATTTCTAATCCCTGGGCAGTGTTTCACCATAGGTGGTTCTACAAGCGCTTCCATAAGCAGCACCACGCCTTCAAAACATCCATCGCTCTCAACACCGAATACGCCCATCCAATTGAGCACCTCGTTAGCAATGTCATCACCACGTTCGGAGGGCCTCTCATCCTAGGCTCCCATGTCCTCGTATTTTGGTCATACCTGGTTTTTCGTCTATGGGAAACATTCGATGCTCATTCCGGATACACCCTTCCAGTGCTCTCGCCCTTTTCCGTTGTGCCCTGGTGGACCGGCCCACGCATGCACGACTTCCACCACTCGCACAATATCGGAGCCTATGGGACGATGACTTGCTTCTGGGACTGGGTTTGTGGGACGGACAAAGGCTACCGAGATTATGTGAAGAAGCGAAAGCCGCATTAGACGGGACTGTTGAAAAATATAGCAGCCGCGCGTTCATGCATAAGGAAGGGAAACGAAAGAAAAACGTTGGGGCAAAGAGGAAGAAATGCTGCTCGTGATGGATAAATGGCCGTTGTCCTTAGCTCTTTTTTAAGTATCCTCAACATTTACACGCGATTACGCAACTGACAAAACTGCATTCTATATTCTTTTGCGCACAAGCAATTATCATGGTCTTCGTGGTCTCATATTTGCAGGATATTAAGGAAAAGACCTTTATAGTTGCAATGTGGCTCGCAAATGTTGAGCAGATGAACCGTCAACATACAAATCATATGGACCTTGTACCGGGATGGATGATAGCCTTGTGTAAAGGAGAGAACGATAACTTGCGGAGCCGTATATGTAGGTATCTCAAGGCCAGGGGAGGTTGCTTGGACTCTTGCTAAAGCACGCAGCCGCGGCCTGTCAAAAACACTTGACCGTGGACCGACAAAACCTCCAAACGCTCTCTAACGGACGTACGTGACACGAAGGCTTTCCAAGTCCTTGAGAAGTCTGGGCTTGGGCCCAAACCGTGCCTGTGGCCTCGGCGTCGATACCTCCTTGCAACCCCTCCCCACTCCGCGTCGCCGTCTCGCGGGTTAGGAAAGCAGCACAGGGAAATACACTCTGACTACCCCAGCTGTCGTTCCCCTGGATCACAACCATGCCTTGTAAACCGTGCGTCCATTTTGGCCTCCGGTCGTGTCGTTGTAGCGACTTGTGGCTTGGAAGCCGCTTGGTCGAAATGAGGTTGGCCGCGTCCTGGGAACAAGCGCTGACTCAAAACACGACAAGCACGCTTTCAGGAGAAGAGGCAGATTTCTTCCTGTTGTCGCTCATTTTTCCCTCCGTCCACCACCCGGCAGATCAACATCTCGAACATCCGATTACACGGTATCGTGATAGCTGCGGCACGGCATTCATGGGAAATGTCGGCCACGTGCGGCGGGCGGCTAGCGGTCCGGGTCGGGGCCGGGGGCACGCGAGAGCGTGGTGGACTGCAGCAGCGGCGACCTTGGTCATGGGGAGCACGTGCGAAATAGGAAAGGCTTGGGCTTTTGTCCCAGCACCACTGAGACATCTACATGGACCGCAGCAACCATCATTACATCGTCAGATCGCAGCGTCCGTGAAAGAGGGCCGTGGAGCATGGCCTTTGACAGCAAACGGAGCAAAAGGGGGGCCTAACTGCCTGGAAACGCGGACGACGCCGAGAATCGATACAATCAGATGTAGCAGTGTTAGTGGCAGAAGCAGAAGCAGCAGATTGTATGCGGTGGACGTGGACGAGAGCAAGGCGGAGGACGGGCCTCCGCCCGCTGTCCCCGCCCCTCCCTCCCCCAGTCAGACGAACCCCATGACGGAGGCCGACCGACTGCAACTCAAGTCTCAAATGTTCAAGCTTCAGGCCGAAAAGCTACGCCTGGAGGCGGAAAAAGAACAAATCAAGATGGAAAGAGAAACCCTGCTGAAGAAACAGAAGAAGCAGCAAGACACGGACCGCCTAGTCGAAAAGTTGCGGGCGGCGCAGCCCTCGACGACAGGCGCCGCCTCCGCAGAGGGGGCGGCAGCGGAGTTGAAGGCCGTGGTCAAGACGTACCTGCGCACCATAGACGCGGATTCCGTCTCGCGCATCCGAGAATTGAGCGCCGAAGCGGATACGCCAGAGCAGGCTCTGGCCTACACCAACCTGGCGGACGCTGTGATCAAAGCGATCGAGGAGCTCGACGGGCGCCAAGCCAAAGAGATCCGGGAAGAACTCGCTTTCCGCTTCAAGGACGAGACCCCTCCTCCTTCCTCCTCAAACGCACCCTTCGATCAGTTCTCCCAGGTGGAAGCGGCCATGCGCAACGGATCGAACCCGGGTATGTCCTCCATCGACCAGCTCACGCAGGAGATGATGCGGAACAACACCCGGGGCTTCTCCACCATCTACGCCATCAACCTCCCCCAGTGGCTCCCCCGGGAGTTCATGCGCACGCTCGAGTCCTTCGAGCCCCTCCTGGACGAGGACGTGCGGGCCCTTCGCACGGAGGTCTTCAAAATGGACACCTTCTTCGTCACCGACGTGGACAAGACGCCCCTGGCCGTGGCCTACATGGGCACCCTACGCAAGCCCTCGGAGGAGGTGTTCAAGGACGTGGAGAGGCGTCTGCAGGACTTGGAGGGCGGACTCAAAGACCGGGTGCAGCTTTTCCTGTTCGAGAACCCGCGGCCGCAG
>Ga0102934_1002484_pt1 | contig 12755 bp, 8 predicted proteins | sample SalPonR2_A_D1_MG_FD_78175 | JGI IMG/M metagenome (GOLD analysis project Ga0102934, IMG submission 78175) | Salt pond soil microbial communities from South San Francisco under conditions of wetland restoration - Salt Pond MetaG R2_A_D1_MG | ecosystem: Environmental > Aquatic > Marine > Intertidal...
CGGCGTGGGTATGATCGTGCGTGTGCATGGGGTCCGTGTCGCTCCGCGGCGCAGAGTGCCACGAACCGGGCCGCCGCGGGAAGGACGTTATAGCATCCGGCCCTGCTCAGGCCAGCTTGCGGGCGAGATCCGGTCCCGGCTGCTCGAGGCGGACGTTACCGGCGGCGGCCAGCGCGTGAGCGCGTTCCTGCAGACCCTGGAACAAAGACTCCGCGCCTCCCGGCCAGTGCTCGCCGTGGATGCCGACCCAGGAGTTGCGCAGTTCCTTGGCCCGGTACATCGCGATGTCGGCGATGCCGAGCACCTGCTCCCAGCTCACGAGATCCGGCTGCGAGCCCAGGAACGGGTAGCTGGCGAAGCCCACCGAGCAGGTGGTGTGGGCCACCGCGCCGTTGCCGAGTTCGAATACGTGGCTCTCGATGCGCGAGCGAATGCGTTCGGCGAGGGAGGAGACCTCGGTGCTGGTGGCTTCCCGGCCGATCACCAGGAACTCGTCGCCGCCCCAGCGGATCACCACGTCCGACGACCGGCAGGCACCGATGAGCACGTCGCGCACCTCGAGCAGCATGCGGTCGCCGGCCACGTGTCCGTGAGCATCGTTCACCGGCTTGAAATGGTCCAGGTCGATCATCAGGAAGACGATGTCGTTGTTCCGGTCCATGTCGCCGCCACGGCTGCCGCCGTCGTGCTGGCGCTGCACCAGGTCGATGTCGTCGGAGATCTGTTCGAAAAGGTAACGGCGGTTTCTGAGGCCGGTGAGGGCATCGGTGTGACTCGCCTCGTGCAGTTTGGCGTTCGCCAGCTGCAGCTCGGCGTTCCGGTCGGCCAGGTCGCGGGTGCGCTGGCGCACCTGCGCCTCCAGCCGGCGGCAGTACTCGGTCTCCTGGTAGAGTTCGCGCTCCCGCACGCGGTGCACCCAGACACCTGCCGCAACCAGGCAGGCGAGCCAGGGCAGGCGCAGTTCCCAGCCGAACCAGGGCGCGTCGGCCAGCAGCAGCGGCAGCGCGGCGGCCAGCCCGAGCAGAGTCATCGTCGCCGTCCGGCGCATCGCAGTCAGCCGGTGTTACGCAGCGCGAAGCGGCTGCGAATGGTGGCGAGATCGATCACGGCGCCGTCCGGAGTCCGGCCGAGATGAGCCGCCAGGAAGGCGGGCACGTCGTCCACCCGCAGCGGCTCGGCGAAGAAGAAACCCTGCAGCGCGTGGCAGCCGCGCTCGCGCAGAAAATCGATCTGCTCCACCGTCTCGACGCCCTCCGCGATGACGGCGAGACCGAGTTCGCGGGACATTGCGATGATGGCCGAGCACACCGAGCGCTGGGCCGTGTCGGCCTGACACTGTTCGACGAAGGAACGGTCTATCTTGATGGCCTTGACCGGATACTGGATCAGCCTGCCTAGCGAGGAATGCCCGACGCCGAAGTCGTCGATCACGATGCCGACGCCCAGCGCCTTGAGCTTCTGCAGCATCACCGCGGCCTGCTTCTCGCGCATCAGCATCGCCTCGGTGAGTTCCAGCTCGAGCTGCGCCGGCTCCAGTCCGGCGGCCTCCAGCGCGCCGTAGACCACCCGGGGCAGGTCGTCGCGGCAGAACTCCTGCTCCGAGAGATTGACCGATATCGGCGGCATCGCCTCCCAGGTCTCCGCCCAGTAGGCGGCATGTGCGCAGGCGGCATGCAGCACCCATTTGCCGATGGGCCGCATGAGTCCGGTCGCCTCGGCGAGCGGAATCAGTTCCTGCAGGGACACCGCGCCCCGCGCCGGGTGCTGCCAGCGCAGCAACGCCTCCAGGCCGGCCACCCGCCCCGTCTCGAGATCGATGCGTGGCAGGTAGCGAAGCTCCAGCTGGTCCCGCTCGATCGCCAGTCGCAGCTCGTCCTTCAGGTCGAGCCGGCGCAGCGCGCGCTGGCGCATCGTATCGGAGTAGAACTCCTGGCCCGCCTCGCCGCCCATGCGTGCCTCGTCCAGGGCGGCCCGGGCGCTGTGCAACAGGCCCTGCGCGTCGCTGCCGTCCGCCGGGTAGAGGGCGATACCGATGCTGGGCGTGACCTCGAGCTGGTGTCCCTGATAGCTGACCGGGTCGGCAAAGGCGGCGCGGATGCGACCGGCCACCTGTGCCACCGTCCGGCGGTCGTCCACATCGCGCAGCACGACGACGAATTCGTCGCCGCCGATACGGGCCAGCTCCGTGGCACCGCCCTCCCCCGGTCGCGCCCGCTGCACGGCGTCGGCGTCGCGCAGGCAGCGCTCGAGGCGGCTGCCGACCACCCGCAGGATGGCGTCGCCGACCGCCCGGCCCAGCGTCTCGTTGATGCGCGTGAAGCGGTCGAGATCGATGCTCATGACCGCCAGACCGCGTCCGAGCCGGCGCGCGTCTTCGATCATCGCGTCCAGCCGGCCGAGGAAAGCGGTGCGTCCGGGCAGGCCCGTCAATGTGTCCGGCCCGCCGCCGCCGGCGACGCGCCCCGCGACGGCCATGTCGGTCACGTTGCGCGTGATCGCCATGACCCGGTCCCGGCCCTGGGCCAGCAAGCGCATCTCGTAGCGTTGCTTCTCGCCCGCGCCGCCGAGTTCGAACTCGAAGTTGCACGGTCCGCCGCTCGACAGCGTGCGCCGGATATTGCGCACGATCAGCGCGGCCACGTCGCGGGGCAGCACCTCGGAGAGGCGGCGGCGGGCGAGGCGCTCGGGTCGCAGCAGCGGGTCCTTCTCGCCGCCGCCCAGATACTCCCGCACCATCCCGTCCTCGCCCAGCACGAAGAACGTATCGGGTACCGCGTGAAGGATGCGCGCATCGGCCATGATCGCGGGTTGCATGCCGGTCAGCGTGCGGCCGGTGTCGCCGTGGGACCGGAACCGTTCCCGCAGGAATACGTGGTCGACGGGCTTGATGAACACCGCCGTGGCGCCTGCCCCGTAGAGGCCATGCAGCGCCTCACGGCCGTCGCCGTCCGTCAGGGCGATCACCGGCACGTGTTCCAGGCGGACACGGCTGCGGACACGCCGGCACCAGTCTTCGGTGCGCTCGCCGGCATCCACGACGATGAGCGCCGGCGCCTCGTCCGGGAAACGGCCGGGCCGCGTCGAGGCAGCCGGGATCTCGACGGCGTGGAAACCCTCGTCGGCTAGCGCCGCCATAACGAGGTCCCGGGTCTCGCCGCGGGAGGCGATCACCAGGGCCCGACCGTCGTCGCCACCGGTCGCGTATCCGTTTTCCTGTGTCCAGGTTTGCATTATGTCAAGCCGCTGCGGCTCCCGCGTATTGAACTTGCTGTCGAGTCAGAGACTAGCGCCTCGCCACGGCGTCATTGTTGAGCCAGTTCACGATTGGGCGAAGCGATGCGCGGGTCGTGGAATCCCCCGATATCCATGCGCCTTGGGAACCCGGTATCTAGGGAGCTTGGGGGGGCGCGAATTCCCCCCGTGGGCCCACGGAATCCCCGATGAACGAGAGCAGCCGCGATCTGACCCGCCCGGCGGATCTTCGTCATGACGCCCTGACCGGGCCGCAGCGGGAACGCCGCCCCGTGTACGTGGACTTGCTGCCGCCCTGCAATGCCGCCTGCCCGGCCGGGGAGAACATTCAGGCCTGGCTGGGGGCCGCCCAGGCCGGCGACTACGAGTCCGCGTGGCGGGTACTGGTCGCGGACAACCCGCTGCCGGCGGTGCACGGCCGGGTCTGCTACCACCCCTGCGAAGACCACTGCAACCGCACACCCATCGACCAGGCCGTGAGCATCCATGCCGTGGAGCGTTACCTCGGCGATCGGGCGCTGGCCGAGGGCTGGCAGGCGCAGCCGCCCGCCGCCGCGAGCGGCATGCGCGTGCTGGTGGTCGGCGCGGGACCCAGCGGGCTGTCCGCCGCCTGGCACCTGCGGCAGGCCGGTCATGCGGTGGAGATCCGCGACGCGGGGCCCGTGGCCGGCGGCATGATGCATGTCGGCATACCGGCTTACCGGCTGCCCCGGGACGTGCTCGAGGCCGAGATCGCCCGGATCGAGGCGGCGGGCGTCGCCATCACGCTGAATCACCAGGTGGAGGACCTGGAAGGAGAGCGGGCGCAGGGCGGCTTCGACGCCGTTTTCGTCGCCGTCGGCGCCCATCTCAGCAAGCGCATCGACATACCGGCCCGAGACGCCGGCAGGGTCATGGACGCCGTCACGTTCCTGCGTGACGTCGACAGCGGCCGTGCGCCGCGGCTCGGCCGGCGCATCGCGGTCTACGGCGGCGGCAACACCGCCATGGATGCGGCCCGGGTGGCGCGCCGCCTGGGCGCGGACGAGGCGCTCATCGTGTACCGGCGCGACCGGGAGCACATGCCGGCCCACGCCTTCGAGGCTGCCGACGCCGAGGAGGAAGGCATCCGCATCAACTGGCTGCGCTCCATCCGCGAGCTGGAGTCCACCCACATGACCGTGGAGGTGATGGAACTCGACGAGAACGGCCGTCCGCGTCCCACCGGCGCGACGGAGACCCTCGAGGCGGACAGCCTCATCCTCGCGCTCGGCCAGGACACCGACACCGGCTTCCTGCGTGCCGTGGAAGGCATCGAGTTCCACAAGGACGGCACCGTCGTGGTGGACGAGCGGATGATGACCGGCCACCAGGGCATATTCGCCGGCGGCGACATGGTGCCCTCCGAGCGCACCGTCACCGTGGGCGTGGGGCACGGCAAGAAAGCCGCGCGCCATATCGACGGTTGGCTGCGCGGCGAGCGCCACGAGCCCGCGCCGAAGCACCCGGTGGTGACGCGGGAGATGCTCCGTCTGAGCCTCTACCAGGGGACTTTCGCGCAGCCGGAACCGAAGCGCTCGGCGGCAACGCGGGCGGAGGACTTCGGCGAGGTCGTCTCCACCATCACGGAACCGGAGGCCAGGCACGAGGCGGCGCGCTGCCTGTCCTGCGGTAACTGCTACGAGTGCGACGGCTGCCTCGCCGCCTGCCCGGAGGACGCCGTCATCAAGCTCGGGCCCGGCAAACGCTACCGCTTCGACTACAGCCTGTGCACCGGCTGCGCCACCTGCTACGAGCAGTGTCCCTGCCATGCCATCGAGATGATCCCGGAGCCCGGCCTTGACCGCTGAACACCAACTGTCGGTGACGACGCTGGACGGCAACGAGGCCTGCGCACGCATCGCCTATCGCCTGAGCGAAATCTGCGTGATTTATCCCATCACGCCCTCCTCGCCCATGGGAGAGCTCGCCGACCAGTGGTCGAATGCCGGCCGGCAGAACATCTGGGGCGACGTGCCCTCGGTAGTGGAGATGCAGAGCGAGGCGGGGGCGGCCGGCGCCGTGCACGGCGTGCTGCAGACCGGCGCCCTGGCGACCACGTTTACGGCCTCCCAGGGCCTGCTGCTGATGATCCCGAACATGTACAAGATCGCCGGCGAACTGACGCCGACCGTCTTCCACGTGGCGGCGCGCGCGGTGGCCGGTCAGGCGCTGTCGATCTTCGGCGATCACCAGGACGTGATGGCGACACGGCCGACCGGATTCGCCCAGCTCGCCTCGGCCTCGGTGCAGGAGGCCCAGGACCTGGCATTGATCGCCCATGCCGCGACGCTCGCGACCCGGGTACCGTTCCTGCACTTTTTCGACGGTTTCCGCACCTCCCACGAGATGAACACACTCGAGCTGCTGCCGGACACCGTTTTGTCCGCGATGGTGCCGGAAGAACTCGTGCTGGCCCATCGGGGGCGGGCGCTCGACCCGGACGCCCCGGTACTGCGGGGCACCGCCCAGAATCCGGACGTCTACTTCCAGGCCCGGGAAGCGGCGAACCCCTGGTACGCGGCGGTTCCTGCCGCCGTCGCGGGGGCCATGGAGCGCTTCGCGGGGCTGACGGGCCGCCGCTACCGCCTGTTCGACTACACGGGTGATCCGGAGGCCGAACGGGTGATCGTCCTGATGGGTTCGGGTGCCGGCACGGCGGCCGAGACGGTCGAGCATCTGAACGCCCGCGGCGAGAAGGTGGGCCTGCTGCAGGTCCGGCTGTTCCGGCCCTTCGACGCCGGCGCCATGCGCGCGGCGCTGCCGCCCACCGTGCGTCGGCTGGCCGTACTGGACCGCACAAAGGAACCCGGCTCGGTGGCCGAGCCGCTCTGCCTGGACGTGATCGCGGCGCTCGCCAGTCCCGCCGTCAATCCCGTGGACGGCCATCCCGGCGTCAGCGCCGAGGTGATCGGCGGGCGCTACGGCCTGTCGTCGAAGGAGTTCACGCCCGCGATGGTCCGCGCCGTCTTCGATAATCTGGCCGCCGAGGAGCCAAAGCGGAGCTTCACGGTCGGCATCGACGACGACGTGAGCGGCACCAGCCTGTCCGTGCCGGCTGGCTTCCGCCTCGAGCGGGGCGAGACTTTCCAGGCGGTGTTCCACGGGCTCGGCGCGGACGGCACCGTCAGCGCGAACAAGAACACGATCAAGATCATAGGCAGCCGGCCCGGCACCCATGCCCAGGGCTATTTCGTCTACGATTCCAAGAAGGCCGGCTCGCGGACCGTATCCCATCTGCGCTTCGGACCGGATCCCATCCGCTCCACCTGTCTCATCGAGGAGGCCGACTTCGTCGCCTGCCACCAGTTCGATTTCCTGCACACCGGCGACGTGCTGGGACTGGCCCGGCGCGGGGCGCGGGTGCTGCTGAACGCCCCGGGGTCCGCCGAAGGGGTCTGGGCGCAGCTGCCCCGCTCGGTGCAGCGGGAGATCCTCGACAAGAACCTGGACGTGTGGGCCATCGATGCCTACCGGGTGGCCAGGGAGGCGGGGCTGGGCCGTCGCATCAACACGATCATGCAGACGTGCTTCTTCCAGCTGATGGGCATCATGCCGGCGGAGGAGGCCATCGCACAGATCAAGGAGGCCATCGGCAGGAGTTACCGGCGCAAGGGGCCGGAAGTGGTCGAGCGAAACTTCGCCGCCGTGGACCGGGCCATCGCCAACCTCGCGCCGGTGCCGCCAGACGAAGTCACGGCCACCTCAGACCGGCGGCCCCCGGTGCCGGAGGATGCGCCGGAGTTCGTGCGCCGCGTCACCGGGCCGCTGCTGGCCGGACGCGGAGACGCGCTGCCGGTAAGCGCCCTGCCCGCGGACGGCACCTGGCCGACCGGCACCGCCGCCTGGGAGAAGCGCAATATCGCCGATTTCGTGCCGGAGTGGGACCCGGAGATCTGCATCCAGTGCGGCCAGTGCGGCGCCGTCTGCCCCCACGGCGTGATCCGGGCGAAATTCTTCGACGACGCGGGGCTGGCTGACGCACCGTCCGGCTTCCCCAGCGCGCCGGTTTCCGCGCGGGGCTTCCCGGACACGCGTTACACGCTGCAGATCTATGCCGAGGACTGCACCGGCTGCGCGCTGTGCGTGGACGCCTGTCCGGCGAGGAATATCGAGCGTCCTGCCGAGCGCGCCATCAACATGCGCCCGAAACCCGCGGACCTCGAGCCGGTGCGCAGGCACCTTGCCTGGTTCGAAGGGCTGCCCGACGTGGACCGGGGCCACGTGGACTTCTCCAACATCCGCGGCGTGCAGTATCTGCCGCCCCTGTTCGAGTTCTCCGGCGCCTGCGCCGGCTGCGGCGAGACGCCGTATCTGAAACTGCTGTCCCAGCTGTTCGGCGACCGGGCGGTGATCGCCAATGCCACCGGCTGCTCGTCGATCTACGGCGGCAACCTGCCGACCACGCCGTGGGCGAAGAATCACGAAGGCCGCGGACCCGCCTGGTCGAACTCGCTGTTCGAGGACAACGCGGAGTTCGGCCTCGGTTTCCGGCTGAGCGCGGATCAGCACCGGCGTCACGCGGAGCAGCTGCTGGGCGAACTGGCGCCCCGGCTGGAGCCGGACCTGGTGGACGGGCTGCTCCAGGCGGTGCAGGACGAGGAATCCGAGATCCGCGAACAGCGCCGCCGGGTAGCTGCTCTGCGTGAGGCCCTGGCCCGCATCGACGACCCCCGCGCGATGCGCCTCGCCTCGCTGGCCCGCCACCTGGTCAGGCACAGCATCTGGCTCGTCGGCGGCGACGGCTGGGCGTACGACATCGGCTACGGCGGCCTCGATCACGTGCTCTCGCTGGAGCGCGACGTGAACGTGCTGGTGCTCGACACGGAGGTCTATTCCAACACCGGCGGCCAGGCGTCGAAATCCACGCCGACGGCCGCGGTGGCGAAATTCGCCGCCGGCGGCAAGAGCGTGGCCAAGAAGGACCTGGCCCTGCAGGCCATCGCCTACGGCCACGTCTACGTCGCCCGCGTCGCCCTCGGCGCCAACCCGCAGCAGACGCTGCTCGCCTTCCGCGAGGCGGAGCGCTATCCGGGGCCCTCCGTCATACTCGCCTACAGCCACTGCATCGCCCACGGCATCAACATGGAGCACGGCCTCAGGCAGCAGAAGCTCGCGGTCAGCTGCGGCCACTGGCCGCTGATGCGCTACAACCCGCTGCTGGCCGAGCAGGGCGAGGTGCCCTTCCTGCTGGACTCGCCCAGGCCGACGAAACGCTTCCGCGACTACGCCAGCAGGGAGATGCGCTACCGGGTGCTGGAGGCCAGCGACCCGGACCGCGCCGAGTGGCTGATGACCCGGGCGCAGGAACACATCGACCGCCACTGGCGCATCTACGAGGAGATGGCCGGCCGCGGCACCGAGGCCAATCCGTATCGCCACCTCGCCGCCGGCGACAGCTTCGGAGGGAAACCGGCATGAAGCTCAGCACCACCTATCTCGGCCTGGAACTCGAGCACCCCGTCGTCGCGTCGGCATCGCCGTTGTCGCAGACGCTCGACGGCGTTCGACGTCTCGAGGACGCCGGCGCGGCCGCCGTCGTGATCCACTCCCTGTTCGAGGAACAGATCCGCCACGAGGCGGCGGCCCAGGCCCATCTCATGGACGCCGGCAGCGAGAGCTTCGGCGAAGCACTCAGTTATTTCCCGGACCTGGGCGGCGCCGAGATCGGGCCCCAGCAGTACCTGGAGCACGTACGCCGCTGCCGCGAGGCGACGAGCATCCCGATCATCGCCAGCCTGAATGGCTCGAGCCCCGAGGGCTGGACCGACTATGCACGGCTCATCGAGGAGGCCGGCGCGCACGCGCTGGAACTCAATCTCTACTACCTGCCGGCCGAGCCGGCGGAGTGCGGCGCCGACGTGGAGCGGCGTTACCTGCAGACGGTGCACCTGGTGCGTGAAGCGGTCTCCATCCCGCTGGCGGTGAAAGTCGGTCCCTGGTTCAGCTCTTTCGGACACATGGCGCTGCAGCTGGAGTCCGCCGGCGCGGACGGCCTGGTGCTGTTCAACCGCTTCTATCAGCCGGACTTCGACATCGAGAAACTGGAGGTGGAGCCGACGCTGGAGCTGAGCCGCTCCGGCGAGATCCGACAGGGCCTGTTCTGGCTGGCCCTGCTGCACGGCAGGGTGCAGGGATCGCTCGCCGCCAGCAGCGGGGTGACCAGCGCGGCTGAAGTGGCGAAGTACCTCCTCGCCGGCGCCCACGCGGTCATGACCGCCTCGGCCCTGCTGCGCCTGGGCCCTCCCTATCTCGCCAGTCTCCGCGATGGCCTGGCGGACTGGATGGACGCCAGGGGGTACGAGGACGTCGACCAGGTGCGCGGCGCCATGAGCCACGGGCGCGTGGCCGAGCCCGCCGCCTTCGAGCGGGCCAACTACCTGCGGGTGCTGGACAGCTACCAGAACCGCTGGGGCTGATCAGTCAGCCTGGTCAGCCGGGCGCGTCATCTCGCTGCAATATCGGTCCGGCAGTCTTGATGACCGCGCGGGCTGCGGTATGCTCCTGCGCTGCCGATGGCTGACAGAAGGACCCCGGACCGTGAGACTCTCCGCCCTCCTCGCCGCAGCACTGACCGCGCTCGCCGCCGGTTGCGCCACGAATCCCGACCGATCCTCCGATTCCGGGCCGGCCGCCCGCACGGAACCGCCGCAGCTGGTGGTCCTGGTGGTGCTGGACCAGTTCGGCGACTGGGTCCTTGCCGAGCACCTGCCGCTGTTGCCGCCGGAGAGCCTGCTGCGCCGGGCCTGGGCCGAGGGCGCGCGCCACTCGGTGGACCTGCGCTACGCCAACACCGCCACCGCAGCCGGGCACGCGACGCTGGTCACGGGCGTCGCCCCGTCGGTGCACGGCGCCTTCGCCAACGCCGTGCACGACCCCGCCCGCGGGCGGGTGCCCATCGTCGACGACGGGGTGCATCCGGTGATCGGCAATGCGGCCAGCCACGCCAGCCCCGCCGCGCTCAGGGTGGACACCGCCGGCGACCGGCTGCACCAGGCCACCGCCGGGGAAGCCGTGATCGTCGGCGTCTCCATGAAGGCGCGGGCCGCCATTCTCGCCACCGGCCGCTCGGCGGATCTCGCGGTCTTCTACGACGACGACATCCCGGCGATGACCACCTCCGCCTGGTACCGGCCGGACGGCAGCCTGCCGGAGTGGCTGACGGCGTTCAACGCCGACTGGCCCGTGGAGCGCACCTTCACCACCTGGCAGCGGCGGGCCGACAGCCCCTGCGCGCAGGACGACGCGCCCGGAGAGGGGCCATTCGTCGGCTGGAACAACGTGTTCCCCTACGACCCCGCCGACTCACGCAAGCCCGACAAGGCCTTCGGCTACTCCGCGGCCTCCACACCCTGGTTCTTCGCCGCGGCCCGGGCGGCGATCGAGGCCGAACGCATGGGCGAGGACGACGTCCCGGACCTCCTGGTGCTGGGCGTCTCGGGTACCGACCGCATCGGCCACGTATGGGGCGCCACCTCCTGCGAGTACGTGGACAACCTGCTGCGCACGGACCGGGAGCTCACGGCACTGGCCCGCTCCCTGCCCGAGCAGATGCGGGTGACCTTCGTCGTCACGGCCGATCACGGCGTCGCCCGCCTGCCGGAGCAGACCGGCGAGCCAGGCGGGCGTCTACCCCGCGAGACGATCGTCGGCACCGCCCGTGAGGCCGCCGCGGCGGCGCTCGGCGAGGGTGACTGGATCGCCGGTTACGAGTCCTCCGGCCTCTATTTCACAGCCGCCGGCGATGCCCATGGCGAAGAACTCTCAGCGGCCGTGGCCGAGGCGCTGGCGGATCTGACGGGCATCGAGCGCGTCTACGCTTTCCGCGACCGCGCGGCGCTGGCGGCGAGCGCGAACGGCGTCGACCGGCTCGCCGCGGCGTCGATGCCCGAAGACGTGGACGCAGACCTGCTGGTGGTCCCCGCCACCGGCTGGTTCAACGCGGTCTACGACGTTCCCGGCGGCGGCGCCAATCACGGTACGCCCTGGGATTACGACCGCAGAGTGCCCGTGCTGATGTGGGGCCACGGCATCGAGCGGGTCGCGGGCGAGGATGTGGCGGACGCCCGTCGGGTGGCGGCCACGCTCGCCGCCATCCTCGGCGTACCGGCCCCGGAAGGCGCGGCGCAGCCACCGCTGGCCGGCGTGTCGGCCCGAAAACGGGCAGATCGCACGGTCAGCCAGGGTTCTTTTTGACCTTGCCGCGCAACAGGTCGCGCCGGCTGACGGCGTGACCTGGTGCCGCCTTCTCGCTGCCGGGTTTCGCCAGCAGGCTCTCCAGCACCTGTGCGGCGATGTTCTTCGCCGCCTCGTGGTCGGGCACCCCGATGACGTTGGTGAACACGGGCGCAGCCAGGAACACCTCGTCGGTGTCCTCCTCGTCCCGGTTGGCAGTAAAGCGGATCGTCTCCGCAGGCAGGTGCCAGTCGCTCTGATCTCCCTGATCCACCGTCGACCAGTCGTCCTCCTCGCCGGGGAGTAGGATCAGGTTGATGAACCAGGGCGTGATGAGGATGCCCAGACGATGGCCCTCCCAGTCGCGGAAACCCACCGCCTCCGTCGACAGGCGCTCGTTGTAGAAAGGCAGATCCCGCATCCGCGGTTCGATTTGCTCGAACCGCTCGATCAGACGCTCGACCGCCGGATCACTCACGAACAACGGGCCTCATTCGACCACCGGCAGGAACTTCTCTCGCTCCGCTTCACACTGGGGACAGCACCAATGGTCGGGCAGCGCCGTGAAGGGGGTACCGGGCGGGACCTGCTCCACATCGTCTCCCTCCGCCGGATCGTAGACGTACCAGCAGATACGGCATTCCATGCGGGTGTCGGCACCGATGCGCCCCTCCATCGCCTCTACCATGTCTCTCCCAGCGGCAGGCTGCCGCGCTCAGTCGTCGGTCCAGTAGGCCTCGAGCAGCTGCGCCAGGCGCTTGCCCGAGTCGCGGATGTCCTCCGGCGCCGCCTCGACCACGTGGGGCAGGTCGGTGATCTCCAGCGAGTTCAGGATCATCTTGGCCATCGAGTTGAAGTAGCGCACCCACCAGACGTCGCGCACCCGCGTCGCCGAGATGATGCAGTGGCCGTAGCCGCGGGACAGGATGTCCACCGGGCCCTTGCCCAGGGTCTCGTCCAGCAAAACCAGGTCCTCGTCCGACATGGGCAGCAGCGAGAGATTGATGACGTGGGTCTCGTCGCCGGGCTTGCGGCTGGCGGCCCGGTCGGCGATCTCGGTGAGGATCGCAGGGGCATTCAGCGCGCCCTGAGGCGCCTCCCCGCCGACGATGTCCGCCGGTGTCCTGTCGCGGCCGAGTTCGCCCAGACGCGCGAGGAAAGGCGCCTCGGCCACTTCCAGCAGGTCATGGGTGACCTTGCCTTCCTCGTTCAGGTAGAAGGTGCGCCAGACGCCGGCCAGCACCGACTCCTGGGTCTGGGACAGAAAGTCGCCGGTGAACTTCACCGCGACCTCGCCCTCGCCGAGGACC